>Ga0315904_10000114_pt1 | contig 128377 bp, 83 predicted proteins | sample LakEriMetagenome_6_FD_203529 | JGI IMG/M metagenome (GOLD analysis project Ga0315904, IMG submission 203529) | Freshwater fungal communities from buoy surface, Lake Erie, Ohio, United States - Buoy 12 MA120 | ecosystem: Environmental > Aquatic > Freshwater > Lake | place: USA: Lake Erie, Ohio...
TAGAGTTTAATGCTGATACAGGCTGGATAAAAGTATACCTGAAAACAACAACCGAATACGGCTGCTGGGATACCACCTCGGATGAGGTGAAAGTAGAACCGGATATCACCGTGTTTATTCCAAATGCATTCAGACCTTTGAGTGATGTAGGTTGCCCGGAAGGCGAGTTTCCATGTAATCAGGCATTCAAAGTTGCTGCCAATGGTTATGCTACTATCGAAGTTATAGTGTACAACAGATGGGGACAAGAAGTTTTCCGTACCAATGATGCCAATGTAGGGTGGAATGGTAATGTAAACAATAAGTCCAATCAGGAGTGTCCGCAGGATGTATACATTTACCAGATTTATGCAACCAGCTTCAATGGCAAATCTTATAAATACTCAGGTTCTGTTACACTTTTGAGATAAAATTTAGTTTCTTAAAGAAATCGCTAACCGAATAGTTCGGTTGGCGATTTCTTTTTTACAGCGTATGCGATTCGTAACCGATTGTATATATTGCCGCTATGATGCGATACTTTAGTCACGTACTGCTTTGTATTTTTACCACATTTGGCGCAACTGCACAGTTACAGTTGCCCGAAAACGGACCGGCAAACCCCAAGCCTATTGTTTATGCACTTACGGGTGCAACGCTCTACACAACCTATCAAACCAAAGTGGAACAGGCAACTCTCATTGTAAGTAAAGACAGAGTGATTGCTGTTGGTAAAAATTTAGCCATTCCGAAAGGTGCGGTAGTCATTGATATGAGAGGACGTTACATTTATCCAGGCTTCATTGATATGTATTCATCGTATGGAATATCAGTAAAGACAGAGAAAAAAACGGAAGAGGAGTCAAACCGGTTTATATCTTCCAAGGCTGTTTCGCCTTACGGGTGGAATGAAGCCATTAAAGCAGAAACGGATGCCTCGGCAGTGTTTAAGTATGACGATAAGCAAGCAGACATGCTGAGAAAAATGGGTTTTACGTCTGTACTAACAGGAGTTCAGGATGGTATTTGCAGAGGCTCGTATGCGTGGGTTCATACCGCACAAATTCGCCCCCATCAGGCTATGATTAAAGCCAGGGCGGCAGCCGGATTTTCGTTTAACAAGGGCAGTTCTACACAGCCTTATCCAAGTTCGTTGATGGGAAGTGTAGCCCTAATACGTCAAACATACTATGATGCGCAATGGTACGAATCGCAAACCAATACATACAATATTACACTTCAGTCGTTTAATCAACTTAAACGCTTACCATCAATATTCTCTGTTCAAGACAAGCTGGATGCACTGCGCGTAGCGAAACTTGCCGAAGAATTTAAGACCAATTATATCATTAAAGGAAATGGAGACGAGTATCAGCGGGTAGATGCGATTGCTTCAGCAAAACTCCCGTTAATAGTACCTGTTAATTTTCCAAAACCCTATGACGTAGTCGATAGGTTTGATGCTGAACAGCTGTCGACTGCTGATATGAAACACTGGGAACTTGCTCCGCACAATTTGGCAATACTGATGAGTAAAGGATTAGAATGTGCCATTACATCAGATGGAATAGATGACGATAAGCGTTTTTACAAAAACCTGAGCAAAGCAGTTAAACTTGGCGCTAAAGAACAGGATGTATTAAAAGCGCTTACTTATACACCTGCAAAGTTGCTTGGAATGCCCGATCAGCTGGGTTGCCTGCAAGCAGGCAGTTTTGCGAATTTTGTTGTTACATACTCACCGTTGTTTGACGAAGAATGTAAATTGCAGGAAACATGGAGTGCAGGTGTACGTTACCGTTATTCGGCAGATGCCGATGATTTGGCACTAACAGGTACATACTCCGATGCTGCTGGCAAGCCCCGTTTAATCATTGATGCCGGTCAGGTTAGTTACATCACAACAGGCGATACGTTAAAAACTAACTTGACAGAAAAAGGCAATGTGTACTCTGCTGTTTTTCACGACAAGTCTGTAGCATCACTTCATTTTGTTACTGCATATGTAGATAGTTCTGCATATCCATACGAAGTTCAGAAACTGATATTGACAGTTGCACAAACTGACGGAAGCAAACAGATTGCAGAGGTAAACAAAACAGCTAAGGCAGTAAAAGAAAAAAAGAAAACAACTGATGATTCAGTTTTAATAGTATCTGCGGTTGTATATCCGTTTGTTGATTTTGGAACGATGGCTTACCCGCCTCAGCTTACACGTGTTTTTCGCAACGCTACAGTTTGGACGAATGAGAAAGAGGGTATACTAAAGCAGGCCGATGTTGCCATAGCATCAGGCAAAATTACAGCAGTAGGTAAAAACCTGGTTGTAGCCGGTGCTACAGAAACCGATGCTACCGGCATGCACATTACTGCAGGAATTATTGATGAACATTCGCACATTGCCATTATGCAGGGTGTAAATGAAGGTACACAAGCAGTGACTGCCGAAGTACGTATAGGCGATGCAATAAACAGCGAAGACATCAACATATATCGACAGCTGGCCGGTGGTGTAGTTGCCGCACAGTTGCTTCACGGTTCAGCCAATCCTATAGGCGGACAAAGTGCGTTGATAAAACTTCGTTGGGGACTTACACCAGAGCAAATGAAAATAGAAGGAGCGGATGGCTTTATCAAATTTGCGTTAGGAGAAAATGTAAAGCAAAGCAATTGGGGAGATCAGGCAACTGTACGCTTTCCGCAAACCCGTATGGGTGTTGAGCAGGTAATGATTGATGCATTTACACGTGCAAGACAATACGAAAAAAATAAGGCCCGTATCAAACATGTTGATCTTGAACTGGAAGCACTGAGTGAAATACTGAATCGTAAGCGGTTTATTTCATGCCATTCCTATGTACAAAGTGAAATCAATATGCTGATGCACGTTGCCGATTCTTTTAAATTCAGGGTAAATACATTCACTCACATTTTGGAAGGCTACAAGGTTGCCGATAAAATGAAAGCGCATGGCGTACATGCCAGCACATTTGCCGACTGGTGGGCCTATAAGTTTGAAGTGTTTGAAGCCATTCCTTACAACGCAGCTATACTTCAGCAAATGGGCGTGGTTACAGCCATTAATTCAGATGATGCCGAAATGGGAAGAAGGCTAAATCAGGAAGCGGCCAAAGCTGTAAAATATGGCGGAGTTAGTGAAGAAGAAGCCTGGAAAATGGTCACTCTAAATCCTGCTGTTATGCTTCACCTCGATAAGCGTATGGGAAGTTTGAAAGCGGGTAAAGATGCAGATATCGTAGTGTGGAATACACATCCGTTGAGTATAGATGCCATGCCGCTGATGACATTTGTTGACGGCCGATTATTATTTGACCGAAGCAAGCACTCGGAAGTTGTTCAGCAAACTGAAAAAGAACGATTGCGACTGATTGAAGCTATGCGAAAAGCAAAACAAGCCGGTGAATCAACACAAAGTAAACGTTCGCGCAGGCAAATTATGTATCACTGCGATACAGAAGAGGAGGAATACCATGATTAACAGATTACGCATACTACTTTTAGTATTTTTTACGATGCCTGTTTTGCAACTTGCAGCGCAGCGTTCCATGCATATCATTCAGGGGGCTACTATTCATACAGCAACGGGTGAAGTGCTGGACAGCGGGTATCTGGTTTTTCAGAACGGGAAAATTGTGCATGTGGGCAAGCAGTTAAATGCCATGTATAAAAATGCACACTATATTGAGGCTTATGGCAAACACATTTATCCGGGATTGATTGGCATGAACACAGTGCTGGGTCTGAACGAACTGGATGCTGTGCGCGCCACACGCGACTATCAGGAGGTTGGGCAGTTTAATCCGAATGTTCGCAGTTTAATTGCATTCAATACCGATTCGCGATTAACTCCAACGGCACGTTTTAATGGAATACTTTACGTACAGGCAGTTCCGCAGGGAGGTACCATTTCAGGCTCATCATCGCTGATGCGTACATCGGGTTGGAATTGGGAAGATGCCGTGCAGCTGGCCGATGACGGAATACACCTGAACTGGCCCGAATGGTGGGTTACACCCGATGATGAAAAACAGTATGTGCGCATCAGGCAGCGCGTAACTGAAATAGAACAATTTTTCAGCGAAGCCTATGCCTACACCTCGCTTGCAGCACCGGATGAGATAAACCTGCGTTATGAAGCCATGCGCAAGGTATTTGCGGGCAAAACCAATATTTACATACACGTACAAACTGCACGTAGCACGTTACAGGCCATTCAGTTTTGCAAGCGCTATCCTTCCATTAAGCCGGTACTGGTAGGTGTAGAAGAGGCATACATGATAGTAGATGAAATAAAATATGCAGGTATACCGGTGGTGCTCGACTTTATACATCGCTTGCCGCGTGCAGCGCATCATGCAATAGATTTGCCTTACCGATTACCGGCTATTTTACACAAAGCAGGCATACCGGTAGCACTGTCGCATAGCGGCAGCTGGGAAAGCCGCAACCTGATGTTTAATGCAGGAACTGCATCAGCATACGGATTAAGTAAAGAGGAAGCGTTGCAGCTGATTACACGAAATGCAGCAACAATACTGAATGCAACGGATATAGGCACACTCGAGAAAGGAAAGAATGCCTCATTTATTATTACCGAGGGCGATGTACTGGACATGAAAAGCAGTGAAGTGAAGCAGGCATTTATGGATGGGCAAGAACTGGAGCTGACAGCTGAGCAGCAAAAGTTGTATGAGAAATATAAAAAGAAGTACGGGTTGGATTAACCTTATCGCAAGAAAAGAAACCGTGTATTGGTACGTTTTGGAATAATCTGTACAACGGTTGTATCAGTGCGGGTTATTCCCGAAATAACAGCAGAACCTGTCAGGTAATAGTTGCCCTGAAGTACAAAGCCAAAATCAACCTGACCGCTGGATGAAGAGCTAATTCTGTATAACGCATAATTTCTTAACACATCATCATAATTCAAAAAAAGCGAAACCGTAGCATTGGCTACGCTTCCCGTATTATTTGTGTTTCGCACCTCTACCTGAAGCCTGCCGGCAACATCCGATGAATCAGTTGAAACAATAGTTTGAACTGTGGTGTTTTGACTAGGTGTATCGGCTGCTTTCTGGCACGAAACCACCGTCAACAACAAACCACAACCGATTATAAAATTCCTGAACATGGGTGATATTATTTTCATTTTTTTGCAGCCGCAAGTTAACCTACTACATGCACAACACCAATAATCCGTGGCAAACGCGCCAAAAACAAATTGTTTATGAATCTCCTTGGATAAAGGTAGAACACCATGATGTGCTGAATCCAGCCGGAAATGAAGGCACTTATTCACTGGTTCATTTCAAACGTCTGGCCATAGGCATTCTTCCGCTTGATGAAAATAACTATACCTGGATTGTGGGTCAGTACCGTTACCCCATGCAGTGCTATACGTGGGAGATACCCGAAGGCGGAGGCGACCGGGATACAGATCCGCTGCTGTCGGCAAAACGTGAATTGTTGGAAGAATGTGGTATTGTGGCTAGCGACTGGACCCTGATACAGCGCCTGCAATTAAGCAACTCCGCTACTGATGAAGTGGCTTTTTTGTATATAGCGCGAGGCCTTACATTTACCAAACCACAACCTGAAGAAACCGAACAGCTGACTGTACAAAAACTACATTTTGATGAACTGTATGAACGCGTATGCAGCGGTGAAATAACCGATAGCCTGACAGTGGCTGCTGTTTTAAAAACGCGCTTAATGATGATGGAAGGAAAACAAAAACAATGAAAAGTACACACATGAAATACCTATATACATTATCGTTTTTACTGATAACAGCACTCACATACGGCCAGCGCTTTAGTGTGAGCGGCACTATTGAAGATAAAAAAAATGGAGAGGAACTGATTGGCGCATCTGTTTATATCGATGAGTTGAAATCAGGATCTGCAACCAATGCATACGGATTTTATTCCATAACCGTGAAGCCCGGAAAATATACGCTGGTCGTTACTTACGTGGGCTATGAAACACAGCGCATAGCCATTGATTTAACAGATGCCAACCGGGTAGTAAATGTGCAGCTTGAGGAACAAAAACGCGAGTTGAAAGAAGTAGTGATTACTGGCGATAAACCAGATGCATCCAATGTGCAGGAAACAAAAATGAGTGTAGCCAAAATAGACATTAAAGAAGTAAAAAAAATCCCGATACTGCTTGGTGAAGTCGATATTATAAAAGCAATTCAGCTGTTGCCCGGTGTACAGGCTGCTGGCGATGGCAATACGCTGTTTACTGTACGTGGCGGAAATACAGATCATAACCTGATATACCTTGATGAAGCTATCGTGTACAACCCCTCACATGTTATTGGTTTTTTCAGTGTATTTAACGGTGATGCCATCAAGGATTTTGAAATTTACAAAGGCGGAATACCTGCACAGTATGGCGGTCGACTAGCATCAGTGCTGGATGTGCGCATGAAAGATGGCAACAGTAAAAAATTTGGGGTAAGCGGTGGTATAGGTATTTTATCTTCACGTCTTACACTTGAGGGGCCTATAAAAAAAGATAAAAGTTCGTTTATGCTTTCGGCACGCAGAAGTTACTTTGATGCGTTCTTTCCGTTTTTTGAACAAACCAAAAATGTTACAACTTACTTCGGGGACATTAACCTGAAAATGAATTTTAAAATTTCGGAGAAGGACAAACTTTTTATATCGGCCTATGCAGGTGCAGACGTACTTTCAACCGGAATATTGTTCGGGTTGGGGTGGGGAAATCAAACAGCTACCATCCGCTGGAATCATATTTTCAACAGTCGTCTGTTTTCCAATACCAGTTTAATCTTCAGTCGCTACAACTATAATTTTGATTTAAATCTTTCTCCCAACCTGAACTTTAGACGTACTAACTTTATCACTGACTACACACTCAAGCAGGACTTTAATTATTTTGCCAATACCAACAATACTTTCCGATTCGGATTTACAGCAACACATCACACATTTTCACCAGGTAAAATTGAGCCTATTGAAAAAGGCAGTATTATCAGACCTGATGAGCTGCAGCAAAAAACAGCGCTCGATTATGCGGTGTATGGCAGTCATGTATTGAAAATCTCTAACAGACTTACAGCTGAATACGGTCTTCGTGTAAATCTGTTTCAAAACCTGGGAGGTGTAAGCAGCTTTGTATATGCTGGCGGAACGCCCAATTCATTGCAAAACGGTGTGCTTACAGCCAATCTGGCGATTGATACCATACAACACGCATCAGGCAATATTATAAACACATATGCAGGTATAGAACCGCGAGCCAATATCACTTATCTGATTAACGAAAATAGTTCAATAAAAGCTTCGTATAACCGAATGTTTCAGTTCATGCATTTGGTGCAACCTACCAATGCAACAACAGGTCAGGAATTTTGGATTCCCAGCGACAATTATATCAAGCCTCAGATAGCCGATCAGGTAGCGCTGGGCTATTTCCGTAATGTAAAAGAAAACACTATTGAGTTATCGGCCGAGGTGTATTATAAAGCCATGCAAAATACGGTTGAGTTGATTGACAATGCCGATGTGCAGTTTAGGGAAGACATAGAAACACAAGTGGTAGCCGGTGAAGGACGTGCCTACGGACTCGAATTATTTGCCCGCAAAAAAACAGGTAAAACAACCGGCTGGGTAAGCTATGCGTTATCAAAATCAGAACGTAGGGCAGATGGTGTAAACAATAACGAATGGTACAATTTCCGCTTCGACCGCAGAAATTATATTACCGTAGTATTGTCACATGAGCTTAGCAAACGAATAACTGTTTCAGGAAATTTTATTTATGCAACAGGCGACACCTACACACCTGCGCTTTCCTTCTTTCAGGTTGAAGGCGAAAATCAGGTGTTGTATGGAACTCGCAACAGCGGACGGCTGCCCGCCTACCACCGTATGGACTTGTCGCTTATACTGGGCCGAAAACAAATTCCGGGCAAGGTGTATAAGAATGAAAGCAACTGGGTTTTTTCTATTTACAATGTATATGGAAGAAAAAATGCATACAGCATTTCGTTCCGGCAAAATCCTGATACAAGACAGAACGAAGCCGTTAAAACTTATCTGTTCACTTTTGTTCCATCGGTAACGTACAATTTTAAATTCTGATTTATGAAATACGCACTTATAATTATCCTCAGCGCACTGCTTCTTTCATCCTGTCAGGAGGTGATAGACATTGATACACCAGCGTCTGCCAACAAACTGGTGGTAGAAGGAGTAATCAGTACAGAAACGGATAGTAGCTTTGTAAGGCTTACCCGTACACTTAGCTTTTTTGATAACACATCACCCATACCTACAGTAGAAAATGCAGCGGTAACCGTAAATGGTGTGTCGTTTACACATATTGGCAATGGAATTTATAAAGCACCAACACCATACTCAGGCAGCATAAATACACGGTATAACCTCAACGTAGTTTACGAAGGCAAAACGTATACGGCCACCTCAATGCTGGAAGCAGGGTTTGATGTAGATACCATTTTCTCGGTATTTAAACCGGCATCAGGTTTTATTCCCGAGGGTTATGCGGTTACATACGTAGCCACCGATAATCGTCCGCGCATTCGATATACCTATTTTAAATTCGGGTACAAAAATGATGAAGACACCAAAGGCAAAGACTCCATCTTCGACCTGAGGGTGTTTTTTGACAACAAGGATTTTCCGCTTAATGCACCGTATGAATTTGAATTGCCTTTATATCGTTTTAAGGAAGGCGACAGTTGCATTCTTATTTTCCGAAGCATTGATGAACCTGCGTTTCGCTACTTAAGCTCAATACAAGGGTCGGGTGGCAATGCATTCTTTGGTTCGCCACCAGCCAATTTGCCAACCAATATTACAGGTGATGCATTGGGTTTGTTTGCAGCATATGATGTGAAGCGTTACCGCATGCGCATCACAAAGTAGCACACATCATATAATCTTCGCACAGGCGATTCCCCAACTTAAATTGTCGGGTGTCAAATACTTCAAACCCGAACTTACGGTAGAAGTTCACAGCCCTTTCATTTTCCTGCCACACTCCTAAATACAGATTTTCAAATCCATGTTGTTTACAAACTTCCTTTGCATGTTGCATCAAAGCTGCTCCTGTTTTAGTATCCCAATATTTTTTCAGCACGTATATTTTTTCTAATTCAGTTGTTTTTCCTCTGAGCTTTGGATGCGTTTGGTTAAATATAAGTTTGATATAGCCGACAGGTTGTTCATTTGCATACGCAATAGCAAAATAATACAGTTCTGCAGTTGCCAGTTGTGCTGAAATAACCAGCGTGTTGTAAGCCTTTTTGATATAGTCCTGAATATCCTCTTCGGAATTGTATGGGCGAAAAGTTTCGTAAAAAGTGTTAGCCGCAAGTTGGCATATAGTTGCTGTGTCATTTAAACTTGCTTGTTTTATTTCTAAGTGCATGTTTTTTTCAAATGGTTGCGGGTTTGAATGGCATCTTCAATGTAACTTACAATCACTTCATCGCTGGGTTCTTGTGCTGATTCAATATACAGATGTTTGATCATGGTTTGTCCTTCATTTGCCTGAAGTAAGCCTGGTTCATCCTGCATATGTATTCCGTCAACAAACCCGATGAGTGGTTGTTTCTTCTTATGTAAACTTAGATATAACAACATGCCGTTGCAGTCATAAAAGGGTGTGCGATAACGATACGTTTCGGTGATTTCCGGAAAGGTAAGTAGCAATGCACGAATAGATGCAAAGCGTGTGCGAATCCAATTCTCATCTAATTGATTCAGATAAAAATTTACCTGTTCGTGTGCGTGCATACGCAATAATAAGTACTTATAAATAAGATATGATCAAATTAACCCATGAAAAATGAAAGTTTGATTTTCTATTTTTCTTGAAGAAATATTAAGCCAATTTACTTTCCAACGAAGTCAAATACGTGTTTTTATATTCATTTGTTTTGCCAAAATCAACACCATCTACGGTGATATTTCCGGTTGTTACAACACCCAGTTTTTCAAACTTCACATTGTTTTCCTGCATCAATTTTTCGAAGGCTGCAGCATTCGATGATGTTACCGATACCACAATGCGACTTTGTGCTTCGCCAAACAGGAAGGCATCGTTGCGCAGTTGGGTATTTGGTTTAGTGATCTCAAAACCCAGTTCGTTGTGCATAGCACTTTCAAGCAAGCTGATGAATAAACCACCTTCGCTGGTGTCGTGTGCCGATTGAATTAAATTATTTGCAATTGATTTTGAGGTTGCTTGTTGCACGGCAAATTCTTCATCCAGATTAAATGCAGGAGCAGGCGAAAGTTGCACTTTATGCTGCGACACTAAATATTGTGATGAAGCAATATCATTCTTCGATTCGCCAATCAAATAAATCGAATCACCGGCTTGTTTAAAATCCAAAGTCATGTGTTTTTTGCCATCGCGGATAAGGCCCACCATACCGATTGTAGGTGTAGGGAATACGGCATCATTATCACTGCTTTGGTTGTAGAAACTTACGTTGCCACCCGTTACAGGCGTATCAAATTTTTTACACGCTTCGCCCATGCCCTTGATGGCATGCACAAACTGGTAATACACTTCTTTGTTATACGGATTGCCAAAGTTGAGGCAATTGGTTACCGCTGCAGGCTCAGCACCTGAGCACACCAGGTTACGTGCGGCTTCGCTCACGGCTATCATGCCACCCACAAACGGATTGGCATGCACAAAACGGCTGTTACAATCGGTAGTCATGGCAATCGATTTATCGGTACCTTTTACTTTTACCACCGCTGCATCACTCGGTGCGTTGGTGGTTTGGTTGATGGTTCCCACCATCGAGTCGTACTGATTGTAAACCCACCTGCGCGAACAAATATTGGGGTGTGCTGCTAAATTTTGCGCAATGGTTTTTGCCTCTTGTATTGAACAATCTTTAATTGAATTGATATCGAACTTTGCAATTTCAGCAAAGTATTTTGGTTCTTCATATTCGCGGTGATATACCGGTGCCCCGCCACCCAGCACCAAACTTTCGCCTGGAATATCGGCTACCAATTCATTGTGCATGTAATACTGCACGCGGCCTGTATCGGTTACCTCACCAATTTGTGCGTAAGTCAAATCCCACTTTTCAAATATTTGTTCAAATTTTTTCTCAAATCCTTTTTTCACAATTACCAGCATGCGCTCTTGTGATTCCGAAAGCAGAATTTCCCAGTCTTTCATATCAGCTTGTCGCATGGGTACTTTATCCAGCCATACGTTCATACCAGTTCCACTCTTTGCGCTCATTTCGCTGGTTGAGCAGGTAATGCCTGCAGCACCCATATCCTGCATGCCAACCACGCCACCGGTTTCAATCAGTTCCATGGTGGCTTCCAGAATGAGTTTTTCCCAAAAAGGATCGCCCACCTGAACTGATGGCAAGTCTTTGGCCGAATCTTCCGTAATATCTTTTGATGCAAATGCAGCACCGTGAATACCATCTTTGCCCGTAGCCGACCCGTAAATGTATACCGGGTTTCCAACACCTTCGGCAATCGCACTTACTGTTGTTCCTACTTTTGCAATGCCTACACTCATCGCATTTACTAAGGGATTGATATTGTAACAATCATCAAAATACACTTCGCCACCCACTGTAGGTATACCGAATGCATTGCCATAATTGCCAATGCCTTTTACCACACCACGTACCAGCCATTTGGTGCGTTCGTTGTCAATATTTCCAAAACGTAAAGAGTTGAGACCCGCAATAGGACGGGCACCCATCGAGAAAATATCGCGGTTGATTCCGCCCACACCTGTTGCTGCACCCTGATAAGGCTCAAGTGCGCTTGGGTGATTGTGCGACTCAATTTTAAATGCACATGCAAGTCCGTCACCAATATCAATCAATCCGGCATTTTCTTCACCTGCTTTAGCCAGCATATTTTTCCCTTCACGTGGCAGGGTTTTCAGCCACACAATGCTGTTTTTATATGAGCAGTGTTCGCTCCACATCACCGAGTAAATGCTGAGTTCAGTAAAATTAGGTGCGCGTCCGAGTATTGATTTTATTTTATCAAACTCTTCAGGCAAAAGTCCTAGTTGCTGTGCTTGTTCAAGTGTTGCTGCTTTGCTTAATGATGCGTGTTCCACTGTGTGTGTAATTTATGAGGGCAAATATGCTGATAATTTGACTGACCGTAAATAAATGTGTAAAGATAATTTCGAGTGGCATATCGATTAACCCTGTCATTTTATTTACTTGCCAAAAAATCTGACGAATGAAAAGGACCTACCCCATTTTACTTGCACTTCTCTTATTGCGTTTGACCGAAGTAAATGCACAGGCTGTACTTCCCACTATCTGGAATTTTTCCAATCCTGCTATTGAGAGTCCGCCTGCCGGTTGGGCAACAGCATTGAATACAAACGGAAACTTAACTTACAGCGGCAGTTCAAATTCGGTAGGTGGTGATAATATTTCATGCAGGCTGGATGGTACAGGCGAATTTGTGATGATTCAATTTGCCGAACGTGCAGGAGAGCTCAGCTACTGGATGCGTGGTACAGGTATTGCTCCCAGTCCTTCATTTACCGGAACATTCAGTATTCAGGAGTCGGTAAACGGAACAACCTGGACCGATATGCGAACATTTTCTACTGCCAATCCTGTTCCTTCATCCATGACCCGTTTCGTTAGTCAGCCGTCAGCTACAGCACGCTATGTAAGATTTTTTTATACCACCAAAGAATCGGGAAGCAACATAGCACTTGACAGTGTATTGTTAAAACAGGCTCCCCCGTGCACTTGTCCGGTAATCTCGGTAAAGTATAACAATGTACAACAGGCCAATGGAGCAACTCTGGTTACGGGTACACAAACAGCAATTAATTTTTTGCTGGAAAATAAAGGAACAATAGATGTAATGTCGGTAGATAGCATTTTATTTACAGGAGATGCTGCTCAGGATTTTGCGGTAATCCAGCAACCTTCTGCGATAGCAGCCAATGCAAGCGGTACATTAAGCATTGAGTTTTCATCGGGCGATAATGGTTCACGAATAGCAATGATGAATATTTACACCAACGATCCCGAGAAAAATCCGTTTACACTCAGGTTATATGCCATAGGTGGTACACTGGCCAGCGAGCCCGTGATGCAACCTTCGGCTTTTAAAATAGCCAACGTAAAACCATATGGTATGGATATTTCGTGGCAGCATCCTGCATCAAGACCTGAAAAATATTTAGTGCTGCGCAAGCAAGGAGCTGCGGTTTCTGAAAGTCCGGTTGACGGACAAACTTATCAGCGTGGCGATTACATAGGTGCTGCGCAGGTCATGTATGTGGGTACAGAAAATCCCATGTTGAAACCAACTTTTATACATGCCAACTCAACATATCATTTTAAAGTGGTAGCATTTAACGGACCGGCAGGATTTGAAAATTATTTAACCACAAATGCACCTGTTGCATCTGCAGTAACTCCCGGTAAACAACCTGGTAGTTATTATTCCGGCATTCAGTCGGCAGCTACCACATTTGTCTCTGATTTGAGCACAAAAATTTCCGATCACGATACCGTTTTTTACAGCTTGTATATACCCAGTTTTGTTAATCCGTTTATCACACGCGATACAACACTGGGGCGTAAAGTGGTGAATTGTGCATATACAAATATGTCCTACGTTTATACCGAACCTTTTTTGTGGTGGACCGGTACTAACAGCGGTCAGTTAACACGCGAACATACATACGCCCAAAGCTGGATGCCTACACGCAATCAGTTTTCGGGCTGGCCTAATGACAATGCCGGTAAAGAACTAACTGAGTACAATGATTTGCATAATTTGTATCCATCCAATCAAACTTCGGCTAATGCAATTCGCAGCAATTTACCTTTTGGCGAAGTAGTAGGTACACCTACTTATATATCACCAACAGGCTTGGGCAAAAAAGGATTGAATGCTGCAGGTATTGAAGTATGGGAGCCACGTGATGAACACAAAGGCGATGTAGCACGAGCTTTGTTTTATATGTGCGTGGCCTACAACGGACTTAGAGGCAACGCATGGACACTACCAACCAATCAGGATCAGGCTGTGTTGAAGAAGTGGCATTTTCAGGATTTGCCCGACAATTGGGAAATAGCGCGCCATGAGTTTATTGCTTCGCTGCAAATGAATCGCAATCCGTTTATAGACAGTGTGAATTTTGCCTGCCGCATTAACTTCAGCAATATGACTTTTATTCCCAACCCACCGGTTGATTGCGGAGTAAAGGAGCCCTTGATAACGATACTTGCACCGGACAATGAAATCTGGACCACTACGGGTTTTATGAATAGCCGAGCCATCAGGTGGACCAGTCAAGCCATAGACTCGGTTAAAATTTCATTATTTATTGCTGATACGTTGTACATGAATTTTACTACAGTAAAAGCAAACGACACACTTTATATAGTTGATGATATAATTGAATTGCCGGTGACTATAGGACAAACAGCTAAGATAAAACTACAGGCAACCAATACTAGTTTCAGCGCATTTAGCAAACCATTTAGCATTATACTAAACGGTTCAGTAAACGAAGATCTGGTAAATGCACGTTGTGCAATGTATCCCAATCCTGCAAAAGGCACAGTACAGTTGATGATTTCAAACCCTGATGAAGTGAAATCAGTTGTTATTACAGATGTAACAGGCAGATCTGTTTCATCTTTATCTGAAGTAGTTGTTTCCAACACAATACACTTACCACAATCAGGAGTATACTACATAGATATCATAGGATTACAACATAGACAAGTGTTAAAAATTATTTCAATACAATAATTGATACCAAATCTTATACACATAAGCGCATGTGCCGAATACCAAATGAGCGTTTTTTTAGTCACAACAGGAAAAATAAATGTGTAAATATACCAGAGACGAATTTTTAATCTTACTTTAATGCAACTCGATTTTTACATAAAATGCTGATTACCTGTATTTTTACCTGTAATCCTTTTTATTTCACAAAATATTTTAAAAAAGTACTTGCAATTTAATGAACTGTTTTCCACCTTCACGTTTCTAAATATTTGCTTAAAAACAACAATTTATACTATAGACCACTTATGAAAAAACAATTACACAACAGCTTGTTTAGCCAATTTATATGGCTATTTACGATGTTATTAACAACAGGCATCACGCACGCCCAAATCTCTACTTACACGTTTACCAACACTTTAGGTACATACACACCTATAACGGGTGGTAATGTTGTAAACGCAACTACAGCAGATGATGATAACAACTATGCCCTGCAGCCTATTGGATTTACGTTTAATTATGGTGCAGGGTCTTACACTAGTGTAGGTATCAGTGCAAACGGCTATGTAAGGTTGGGTAGTACAACTCTTACATATTATGGCACATCATTAAGTAGCCAGTTGCAAACGTTATCCGCATTCAATGGTGACTTGCAGGGAAAAGGTATGACAACAAGTGAAATTCGTATACAAACTTTGGGTACCGCACCTAACCGCGTATGTGTAATTCAATGGAGAGACTGGGGAAGATACCAAAATACTACTTATCCTAATGATACTTTAAATTTTCAAATACGGTTGCGTGAAGACAGTGCAGCTGTTGAGTTTGTTTACGGCAGTTGTGCACTTGCAAGTACCGGTACAGGCCCCTGGGGGGTTCAAGTTGGTATAAACGGAGATGTATTAACGGACTTTAACCTGAGAACGGGTGCATCGTTCATTACGAATACCGCAGGTACTGCCAATACGCAGCAAATCAATGCAAGCAATACAGCTGTTCCTGATTTAGGCCGCAGTTACAGGTGGGGACCCGCTCCAATGGTACTTGACTCGGTTTACACATTCCAAAATTCAAGTTCTGTAGTACGTGGTGCTACAAATCGGGTTATTCTCAATATTAAAGTATATACTTCCGGTGTACTGTCACCGTTTAACGTTTCCAATTTAAATTTCAATACCAACGGTACAACATTGCCCAGTGATATTGTTAATGCCAAAGTATATTTTACGGGAACCAACAACACATTCAATGCCACTTCACAATATGGTGCTACTATAACCGCACCCAGTGGTACTATGACGTTTACCGGTTCACAAACATTGGTTCCGGGAGTCAATAACTTCTGGATTACTTACGATGTTTCCAACACGGCTACAGTTAATAATTTTCTGGATGCTGAATTCAATAATATCACTATCAACTCAACTCCGGTTACACCACTTAACACTACCGCTCCAACCGGTTCACGACAAATCAGAGGGCAACTTTCAGGTGCTTATACCATTGGTGCTACAGGAAATTATACCAGCATAACACAGGCTTTTGGCGATTTGTCGTCATTAGGTATGATTGGTCCTGTTACATTTGAATTATTAGATCCTATTTATAACTCAACTACGGGTGAGGTATTTCCTATTACATTAAGTAATGTATCGGGCAACAATGCCAATAATACAATTACGCTGCGTTCTGCCAACCTCAACAATGCTGTAATACTTGGTAACAACGCCACTTCCTTGTTTATTATTGAAGGAGTGAAGTATTTTACTATAGACGGTCGCTGGGATCCTACTGATACAGCCCGACACATTACTATTGAAAACACAAGTACTTCTGCCACAACAGCCAACGTACTTATTTTTAGAAACGAAGCTTCGGCTAATACTGTACGTAATACCATTATTCGTTACGCTGCGAACAATACCAGCACTATACCAACAAACAGTGCTATTTTCGTTGGTGGTACAACCAATCTGATTGGTGTTGGTAATGACAGCTTAAATTTCCTCTATAATATTTTCGCTCCTTCGGGTGGGCTTTATTACGGTACAGCAATTACCTTTTCAGGTCAGTCATTAACGCAACAAAATGACTGGGCCCGCATAGACTCCAACTGGTTTTATGGACATAGAATATTTGGTGTTAATATTGCCAGCACCAGCCAAGGTAACGGACGCCAGTTTTTAATTCGCGGAAACAGTTTTTACGATACGGTTGCGGTTGCACCAAACCCTAACGCATGGACTGGTCTTCACAGTGATATATATATGAATGCAGGTAACGCAGCATCGTGGGGGCATCAAATTACAGGCAACTACATGGGTGGTCAGGGGCCATTTGCCAGCGGCCCACGCCAGTTTGTAAATCCGGGTACTGCAAGCATTTACAACATTTGGTACAATGCCAGCAACATTACTCCTGGTGCCCGGGTTGCCAATAACTGGATTACCAATCAAATTTATAACCAGGGTGGTGTGGCCAGTTTTTACTATCCTTATCATTATTATATAAGTACCGGCTATGTTGATGTTTTAGGTAATGTTATCGGCCATCCTACTGATACACACAGTGTGCGTTATGATAATAACAGTGGTACTTGTATGTACGGATTATATATGTTCCACACGGCACCTACCAACATCAAATTTAACCGTGTTCAGAACGTTACTGTTAACAGTACAGGATCAAATGGATATGTGGGGATCTATCATGCCGCCACTACCATTGGGGAGGCTTTTGTAGACAGTAATATTGTAAACAGGTTCTTTACCCGCGCTTCAAGTACATCAACGTCTACGTGTGCAGCTTTTGGTGGTTTATTCATATCAAATAGTTCACCAACGCATTATATACGTGGTAATATTATAGGTGGACCAACTGCCGAGGATTCGGTATCAGTATTTAGCAGTAATCCATTAAACCCTTCTGTTTCAACACCCGTAACAAGTAGCATGTACGGTATTTGGAACAATGCCGGTATTTCCCAGGTTTCAAATAACTTCATAGGTAACTTATATACTAACAGTAGTAGCACAGGCACCAGTACATCAGCCAGTTTGGTTGGTATACATCAGGTAAGCGGCACAGGGGGCAGTTTGGTAATTAACAATACTGTAAGTGATTTAATAAATCGCAACCCAGCGGCCGGTACCATTACATATGGTATCACATCGTTAAGTGCTACAACTACACTTACATCCAATACTATTCGTAATATCACCACTAATTCAACATCAACCGGTACATCAACCGCAACTTCGCTGGCCGGTATATACATTAGCAGCAGCCAGATACAAACAACAACCAACAATACCATTCGTAACCTGGTGTCATTGACTTCTGCTGGTACACAGGTTGTAGGTATTCAGTCGCAGGTAAATGCGTTGAATCTGGTTCGTGGAAATTCAATCAGCCAGCTAATCAGCAATACAACGAATAGCAATACAGCTAACTCATCAGGTATAGTAGGTATTAATATAACTGCGTTTCAGCTAAATCAAACTGTTGACAGCAATACCATTGTAGACCTCATCAGTACGAATAGCGGTGCTTCTGTGAATCCGTCTATAACAGGTATCGCATTTAGCGGTAGTGCAACTGTAGTAGGTAATAATTCTGCAGTTACCCGTAACCGCATCTGGGGCCTTACACATACTTATCCTTCTGCGCCTACTCCGGTTGGTGCCATTCAACACGGTATTAATATTTCTAACGGTACAGTAACTGTAGCCAATAACCTGGTACGCTTAGGTAGAGACAGTGCCGGTGTTGTTCAACTTCGTCCGGGTCAGTACAGAGGCATTATTAGTGCTGCCAGTTCGAATCAGGTAAGAATTTACCACAACAATGTGCTGGTTGAATTTGCTCCTGATTATGGTACAGGAGGTTCACCTAACCCTTCAACAGGTTGTTTGGAGTTTACAGGAAACGCTTCGGCACCCGGATTTATCGATGTGCGTAACAATATCTTTGCCAATAACTCGGTTAATGGCGGTACATCTACCCTGAATCATTATAACGAGATGTATTCAACATCCAGTGCATTGCTTACCACAAATACCAATTTGTTGTCAAACGTTGCCTCAGCCAATTCATTTGTGGCACGTTGGAACGCTACTAACTATACTGGATTAAATGACTTCAGAACAGCTACACGCCAAGCTGGTGCTTCAGGTATGGGTAATCCATTGTTTATTGCACCCAATGCCTCATCAGCTTTGATTAACTTGCAAGTAGGAGCTACCAATCCAGCTGAATCGATGGGTGATACAACAGTAATGGCATTTGTTTCAAATGATGCAAACGGATTGAACAGAGCCGCATTCGGTCCTGTTGATATCGGTGCTTCAGCTGGTAATTTCACCTTAAGCTCTGATTCAATTGCCCCTCTTATTTACTATACACCTTTAACTAATACTTCAAGCCCGGCAGCCCGCACGTTTACAGCTACACTTTTTGACGGAACCGGTTTCCCAACAGATACAGCTTTTGGACCAAGGGTTTATTATAAGAAATCAACCCAGTTAACTTGGGTAAATACACCGGGTACTTTTGTTTCGGGCACTGTACGCAATAGAGTTTATTCATTCACTATTGATCATACATTATTAGGCGGTTTATTACCGGGAGATATTGTTCAATATTATGTAATTGCTGCTGATACAGGTGTAGGTAATATTAACTCCAATCCTGCTTATGCAGTGGCTGTTAACACAGGTAGTGTTACAACTCATCCGGCAGTAACCAACAGTTATTTATTTAACGATCCTGTACCAACCGTTGTATATCTTGGAACAGGTGCCGGTTCACCTGCATTTACTACCCTTACGGGAACAGGTGGTTTGTTTGAAACTATCAACAACAGTGCCCTTCAAGGCAATACGCTGGTACTTGTTCAAAGCAACGTAACAGAACCTGCAACAGTAGAGTTAAACAAATGGCTTGAAGTAGGTACAGGTGGATATCAACTAACCATTCGTCCCGCTTCTAATACTCAGGTTATAATAAGCGGAGGCAATGCCAGTGCAAATGGCATGATACGTTTTAACAATACAGATAATGTAAGAATACTAGGATGGGATACCTTAGGAACGCCTAACGATACAAACTTGATTATTCGTTCAAGCAGCACATCAACACCTGCTATCGGTTTTGTGAATGGAGGTTCAACAGACACGTTACAAAGCGTAATTTTTGAGAGTCGTGTTTCAGGTACAACCAGCGGTGTTATCTTCATCCCTGCAACAACAGCTGCTTCTACACGTGGCGTAAGCAACGTGTTAGTTAACAACTGCTGGATACGTCAGGATTTAACAGGTACAACATTTGCTGCCAACGGTATTTATGCTGCCGGTAGCTCGCCTCGATTCAATACCGATATTACGGTCAATAACTCAAAATTTGCTAACTTCACTCAAAGCGGAGTTTTCTTTACCAGTGGTACAGGTAGTAACATACGTATTACCAATAACCACTTCTACTATAACTACGGTACCAATACATCTACCACATTAAATGTTATCAACTTAACACCGGGTACTACTTCAAACTCGAATGGTAACCTGGTAACCGGTAACTTTATTGGCGGACGTGATTTATTTGCTGCCGGATTACCCTGGACCAATAATGCCAGTGTAACATTTAACGGTATTACGTTAAGCACAGGTACTGCTTCGGGTACATCCGTTAATAACAACGTAATTCAGAACTTCAACTTCACCAGCACAACCAATACGTTAACCCTAACCGGCATATTTGCACAAGGCACATCTTCGGTATATGTTATAAATAACAACCGAATAGGTAGCAATAATATGGCTGAATCCATATTGTCAAACAATAATGGACGATTCATCGGTATCAATACAACAACTACCGGTAACGTAACATTGAATAATGACTCCATTATCAATATCAGGGTTGTAAATACAGGAACAATTGCGGCCTTGACCGGAATCTTATCACAAAGTGGTTCTACAAGCGTGGTGAACATAAACAATAACTTTATAAGTAACTTGTTTACTTCATCATCCAACACAGGTACAGCTAATACCACTTGTGCGCTTATTGGAATAGCCAGCACCCATTCAACATTGAACCTGACTATCAACAATAACACAATACGTTCATTGGTAGCACCAACTGCTGCTGCTACTTTAATCAGAGGTATCTGGGTTTCATCAGGAACACCTACACTGAACGGAAACACAGTATTTGGCATTCAGACCAATTCAACTGCTGCGGGTACATTGACTACCAATGCTGTTACGGGTATTGCATCTACAACTACTCTGAATGGATTTATCAGTATTAGTAACAATACTGTTGACAGTGTGTGGCGAACAGGTACACTGGTATCTTCACAGATGATAGGTATACAATACAATTCGGGTGGTACACAAACTGCGAATGTTAATGGCAATATTATACGTAACCTTAATCTGGTTTCGAGCAGCACAGGTACTACTACGTCATCAGCACTGGTTGGTTTATATGTAAATGCTGCTGCTACAGTGAACTCGAATTACAACGATAACCGCATCAGTGTATTGAATCATTTGTCGAATGCCGGGTCAAATATTGTAGGCATGTATATGGCTACTTCTGTTTCAGTTAACGGTAATAGCTCAACAGCTGCCCGTAACCTGGTTCATAGCTTAAGAAGTGATGCTACATCAGCGGTTTCAGTACAAACAGGTATTTTGAATCAGCAGGGATTTGTAACTTACGCCAATAATATGATTCGTATGGGCATTGACTCATCGGGCACAGCATATGTAAATCCCTCAACTATTCGTGGAATTTGGCATGTGAACTCTACTCAGTCGTTTTATTACCATAACTCTGTATTGATTGGCGGACAACCTTCAACGGGTACTGCGAACACGTTTGCATTTGACCGTACTATATCGATTATTTCAGGTCAGCAAATTGACTTACGCAATAATATATTTGCTAACATAGCATCCAATACAGGTACTGCCAGTGGATTCCACTTCGGAACCAGCCACCAGGATTCATTACGTACAGTTAGTAACTACAACATTATATACACACCGGGAACAGGAGGTATAGCTGCACGTATTGGTCAGTTCAACACCAATTATACGCTTCTTTCAGGTAGTAATACCAGCTACAAAGCTATAGTAGGATTGGATATGATTTCTAGCAGCGCAGATCCTGGTTTTGGTGCAGCCGCCCTTGCAGCCGCACCTAATGTTACCCTTGCACTTTCGGCCACTACCCCTGCCGAACGTGGCGGTGACCCTACCGTAACAGTTGTAACCAACGATTATTTTGGTAATAGCCGTTCATCGCTTACCCCTACTGATGTAGGTGCACATGCCGGTAACTTCAACATGATTGACGCTTTCCCGCCTGCAATATCCTATACCCCACTTACCAACGCGGGAAGCTTAACAGGTACACGCTCATTAACCAATGTTACCATTACCGATAATAATGGTATAGTGATGTCAGGTGCTAACAGACCCAGAATTTATTACACACGTGACGGTATTACATGGTTCTCGGGTGGTGCACTTACCGTTACCGGAACGTCTACCAACGCAGTGGCTTCATTTGCAATAGACTACTTATCATTCTCACCTGCATTGACCTTGTCAGATACTGTGCGCTACTTTGTGGTAGCACAGGATGCTGCCGGCAATTTGCAGTCGTTCCCGGCATTGGCATCGGGTACTAACGTGAACACATTGGTTGAGTATCCACTTAATCCTTTCCGTTACTCATTCTTGCCTGTAATTGCAGCGAATACAGTAATACCGGTTGGAGCAGGTCAAACATATACATCATTGACCAACGCTGGTGGCTTGTTTGAATTTATTAATAACCGCACCCTGGGTGGTAACGTATTTGTTGAAATTACATCAGATATTACCAATGAATCTGGTTTAGTAGCACTGAATAAGTTTGCTGAAGACGGTCCGGGTGCAGGTACTTTCACCTTAACCATACGCCCCGATGCGACCGCTACTACTCCACGTACTATACAAGGTAATTTCCTAAACACTTCATCTGTTAATGGCTTAATTACGCTGATAGGTGCCGACCGTGTTAAGTTTACCGGTATACGTAACGGAGGTTCACCTACCGAGCGTTTATTACGTTTCCGCAATGTGGCCACTACAGGTGCCTATGCTGCCAACACAGGTAATGGTGTTTTTGTAGTAAGTAGTGCCAGCGGAGTTGTTATGAGAAACCTTATCGTAGAATCAGGTAACTCCAATACTGCAGGTGGTTCAATTGAATTCCGTGTGGGTAACAACAGTCAGTTCTTAACCACTCCGTGTTCATTTGACACGGTAACTAACTGTATTTTGACCAATAATACCTTAGCTACACTGCCTGATGGTATACCCGGGAATGCAGGTATTTATTCATTAGGTCAACCTAATGTTTACAACAACAACATCGTTATTACCGATAATCAGATTTCCAATTTCGTAGTTGCTGGTGTTGGTGTAGTGGGTAACAACGGTGACGGATTTGTAATCACCGGTAACAGCTTCTTCTACAATCTGGGTTTTGTTCCAAATATAACTGGTACCTTCCAGGCTATTGTTTTCTTAGGAGGTTCATTCTCTAGCGGTAATAATATGTCCAATAACTTTATTGGCGGTAGTGCACCTAATTGCGGGGGTACTGCTTGGACTAATCCGAACAACATAGGATTCTACGGTATTCGTGCGAGTGTCGGAAATGGTGCCAACTCATTATTCAATAATAATACAATACAGAACCTTGCCTTTACCAATAATGCCGCAACACAATTATTTAATGGTATACGTGTAGAAGCAGGTAATGCTGTTATAAACAACAACCAGATTGGACACCCAACAAATACCAATAGCATTTTGTGGTCAACAGGAGGTACATTCTATGGTATATATTATTTCGGTGTTAATAATGTTACCTATCAAAATAACGCTGTACAGGGTATCAATATGAACGTGGCTAACGTTTCCCCACAGTTTATCGGCTTATACCATCAAAGCGGTTCGATTGTGGGCAATATCAGTGGCAATACCATTGGTCATAATACCACACCAAACAGTATTTTCATTGCCAGTAACCAGACACACTACGGTATGTTACTATCGGTATTGGCAGCTTATTCATCTAACTACACCGTAAGCAATAATCTGATAGCCAATATGACTGCAACAGCTACCGGTACAGGAGGTATTATGTACGGTATGCTGGTTCAAAGCAACTCGTTCCCTATTATTACCAACAATACAGTTCATAATCTGCGCAGTGCAAGTATCAGTACATCAACCGCTGGTATTGCAGCCGGTATAGTAGTTTCTGCTTCCAGCGCTACCAATACAGTACTTAACAATACAGTATATGCCATACGTGGTACCAATACAGGTGCTACTCCTTCATCGGTGTTTGGAATATACATGTCAGCAGGTCAGGACAATGTGTTTAGAAATAACCGCATATATGATATCACGAATGCATCAACCAGTACCAGTCTGAACCCCGCACCTACGGTTGCAGGTTTAGCCATTGCATTTGCATCTAACCAGATATTTGTGCAAAACAATCAAATATCGCTGGGTACGGGTTTAACTCAGGATATTCAGGTAAAAGGTATATGGTTATTTACAAACAGTGTTGCTGTAACCATGAATGCACACAATAACACAATAGTTATTGACGGTGCAACCACATCGGGTATTCAAAACACCTATGGTTATCTGCGTGGTAACAACACAGGTACTGAAATAAACACTTACAATAACTTCAGAAACAACATCATTGTTAACAGAAGAACCGGTGGAACAGGTTTCCACTATGCATTGTCAAATCAGGCAAGTTCACCATCAAACACTACTTGGCTTAATACTTCTTCAGCTTACAACTTGTTATCTACAGCTAACGTGAATGCAGTAGGTGAGTGGGGCTTAAGTAACAATAACCTGGCCAACTGGCGACTTAATTCAACCGGTGATGTGCTTAGCTACTACGTACAGGCAGGTACTGGTGCAGGTCAGCTGAATATCAATAACCTGTTTACCAATATTGCTGCAGGTAACCTTGGACTGAATACATCAAATGCTGAAGTATGGTATGCTTATGGAAAAGGTATTACAGGTTCGGAAATCAATAACCTGAATACTGACTTTAACGGAAATACCCGTTCAACCACACAGGGTATAGCTACCACTATAGGTTCAGTACATATGACTGGTGCACCATCTATGTTGCCGATTGCAGCTACTGCATCTGCAGCACCTGCTGCAAGTACCACTACCAGCTATACGTTTGCCGGACGTCCTGTTGCATCTATCAACTGGGGAGCGTCTGCACCAACATCAGCTACAGTTTACGATTTCACCGGAGTTAATCCTCCTTCATCGCCTGCAGGTAACTTTAACAACCGTTATGTTCGTGCAGATATTAGCGGTGGTACGGCACCGTATAACTATGGCTTGGTATACAACTTTAATGCAGCCAATTTGGGAACTACCATTAACGGAAATAATATCCGTTTGGCTACATCAAATGTTGCAGTACCAACTTCTTGGACCACACAGTTCACGACATCATCTAATGCATCAACAGGCATAGCATCTGTAAGTGGTCTTTCATCTACCGGTTCGTTTATCACCTTCACCGGAACTGAATTGGCTGCTCCGCCTACAATTAATGTTGTATCGCCATCAGCAGCATCAATTGGTGCAGCAGTAACCATACGCGGTAGCTTGTTTACAGGGTCAACAGCACTTAACTTCAACGGTGTGGCACAAACTGTTTACACCATTGTTGATGATACCACCATTACAACAACGGTACCTGCAGGAGCAACTACCGGACCTATACAGATTACAAATGCTTTCGGAACAGGAACCAGCGCATTTAACTTCACTGTTATACCTGCTCCTACCATTGCATCGTTCTCGCCTTCATCGGGTACGTTTAATTCAGCTGTTACCATTACAGGTACAGGATTTACATGGGCAACCGGTGTTAGGTTCAATGGTCAAAATGCATCATTTACCGTAGTAAACAATACCACTATAAACACCAATGTTCCAGCAGGTTCTACTACAGGAAATATCCGTGTAACAAATGGTACAGATAGTGTTGAATCATCGTCTGCTTACACAGTATTCCAAGCGCCTACGGTAACGTCATTTACACCGTCTACCGGTCCTGCTGGTACAACAGTAACAATTACCGGAACAGAATTTAATTCTATTACAAGTGTACGTTTCAACGGGGTGAATGCATCGTTTACAGTAAACAGTACTACTAGCATTACTGCAACTGTTCCGTCAGGTGCTTCTACAGGTGCTATAACAGTTGTTAACGGCTCAGGTACCGGAACCAGTGGAACTAACTTCACTGTAACTTTACCTCCTTCAATCAGTGGTTTCAGCCCAAGTTCAGGAGGTGTAGGTTCTTCTGTAGTAATCACAGGTACCAATTTTACGGGTGCAACAGCAGTATCATTTAACGGAACTGCAGCAGCATCTTTCACAGTGAATAGTTCATCGCAGATTACAGCAGTTGTAGGAACCGGAACAACCACAGGTAATATTATAGTTGTTACTCCTTCAGGTGCTGATACTTCTGTAACTCCTTACACCGTAATAGCCGATTTGATTGTTTCAACCTCAGCTACTGTGTCTGGTACCTACAACTCGATAACAGTTACTGGTACAGGTGTTGCAACCTTAGGTGGTACACTTACTGCCCTTGGAAATACTGTAATACAAACCGGAGGTACTATTAACTTTGGTACAGAAGTGCTTTCAGGTATCGGAAACTTTACCGCTCAATCAGGTTCACGTATCATAGTTGGTTCGCCACAAGGTATAGATGCCGTAGGTATATCTGGTAATATCCAGGTGAATGGTACACGTACTATTAATGCAGGTGCACGCGTAGAATATGCTGCAATAACAGGTAACCAGAACACAGGTAACCTGATTAGCAACGTAGATACGATCATTGTGAATCTTGGATCAGGTGATTTAATTCTTAATAACAGCATGACTGTGAACAGACACTTAGAATTCACAACCGGTTCAATACGTCTGGGAGCAAATAACCTCACTATTGGATCAACAGGTTCGATTGTAAACGCTACTTCGACAAACTATGTTAAAACCAATGGTATAGGAACACTTCGCAGAACTGTACAGAATAACTCAACAAATGTTGTATATCCAGTAGGTTCACTTAGCTCATTTACTCCTGCACAAGTTCAGCTGAATGGTACATCAACTACCGATATAATTTCGGTTCGCGTATTCAATGGCGTGTTAGCTAATGCTACTTCAGGTTTGCCTCTTGCAACCAGTATGGTAGACCGCACATGGGCAATTAGCGAAACTGTAGCCGGTGGTTCTAATGCAACCATTACATTAACTTGGAACTCGTTGGAAGAAGTTGGTGGATTTAACCGCACACAGTCAGCTGTTTCTCGCTACAATACAGGTAATAACCAGTGGACTTATGTAGGTACTGCCTTTGGTGCTGCTACCGGAACCGATCCATACTCGCGTAGTATTTCAGGTGTAACCAGCCTAACATTCTTCACTCTGGGCGATAGTTTTGCAACCAGTCTTCCAGTAAACCTGGTTTCGTTTGCAGGCAAAGGACTGAATGAAGATGTGTTGTTGACCTGGACTACTGCCAGCGAACAGAACAACCGTGGGTTCAGCGTTGAACGTTCAACCGATGGCGAAAACTTTACCGAAATCAATTTCGTAAATGGTAAGGAATACAGCGTAGTGCGTGTTAACTATGAGTTGCTGGATGAAGGAGCTTTCGCAGCTACCCAAGCCAATACATTGTACTATCGCCTGCGTCAGGTTGATTTTGACGGAACTGAAACCCTCAGCTCTGTGGTAAGCGTGAACCGTGATACAAAAGCTGTGACTTCGGTTAAAGCGTATCCGAATCCGTTCAATGCCGGACTTCAGGTTGAAGTTGTTAGCGTGCAGGATGCTGAGTATACGTTAACCGTTACCGATATTCAGGGCAGAGTGATAAGCAATCGCGATGTAATGATTGAAAAAGGTATGAATCGCATATCACTTGAAGAGCTTGATAACCTCAAAGGCGGAATATACTTTGTACGACTCAACGGTGCAGAAAGCACAACCCTGAAAGTGGTTAAAACTAACTAAGGATAACGTTGATTGAACAGTCCAAATTAGGGCGGGCGCATAGCGCCCGCCCTAATTATTTTTATAATCCATAACTTCCTTTGGTAAAAGAGAATACAAAAAAGCCGCTTTATAGCGGCTTTCTTTATCTACGTAATAGTAACTTACTTATTTACGTTTCCAGATGGGAACGTTGCTGCAAGCTTCGCCAAACATGATGCTTTTGGCAAAGGGCATAAGCCGGTGAGTAATTTCAACATAGGCACTTACAGGTACAGGAACATCACTGCAACCTTTTACAATCACACGTAAATCTCTGAAACTTTCAAAATCAATCCGTCCCAATGCATCCTGATACAATACATCATTCAGCAACTGTGCATTGCCAAATACATAGCGGTTCGCGTATGGTTCAATATTTACAGCCAGCAGCATATATGCCCAGGTGGGCACTATCGCATCAGATGAGCATATAAACGCTACATTTTTATTTTCATATGCTGACCAGTCGTGTTGTTTTACCGTTTCTCTGAATTCTTTCTCTTTTAAAATCAAGCCGTGAAATAGCCAAGGCTTTATATCCAGTTCCACGCGCTCACCGGAGTGGAAATACTCTTCCAGATTCAGCGTAATGAGGCCGCTGTTGGCTACACGGTTTTCAATGGGCTCTGTATTTTCGGGAACATTATTCATCAATCAGCTAACAACGAATTCCAGTTGATGGTTTTACTGAGTATTTCCTGCAATCCATCTATGCTTACTCGCTCCTGTATCATCGTATCGCGGTGGCGAATGGTTACAGTTTTATCTTCAAGCGTTTGATGATCGATGGTAATGCAATATGGTGTACCTATAGCATCCTGCCTGCGGTAACGTTTGCCTATGGCATCTTTTTCTTCGTAAAAGCAGTTGTATTCTAGTTTCAGTTTATCAATAATCTGACGGGCCACTTCGGGTAAGCCATCTTTTTTGGTAAGCGGAAACACAGCAATTTTGTAAGGTGCCAGTACTGGCGGTATGCGCAGTACCACACGTGTATCTTTTTTATCTCCCGATGCTGCATCGCCACTACCTATTTCCTCTTCGTGGTAAGCAGCGCAAAGCACCGATAAAAACAGGCGGTCGAGTCCCACAGATGTTTCTACCACGTATGGAATGTAGTTGCCAAATGGTTTTCCGTTTTCATCGTTATCTGCATCAAAGTACTGCAGCTTTTTACCCGATAATTCCTGATGATTTCGCAGGTCAAAATCAGTACGTGAGTGAATGCCTTCCAATTCTTTAAATCCGAAAGGAAATTCAAATTCAATATCTACCGCTGCATCGGCATAGTGAGCCAGTTTTACATGATCATGATAGCGGTATTTTTGAATACCAAGGCCCAGTTTATGGTGCCATTTGAGTCGTGCTGCTTTCCAGTATTCGTACCAGTGCTTTTGAGTGCCGGGACGCACAAAAAACTGCATCTCCATTTGTTCAAACTCACGCATACGCATGATAAACTGCCGGGCTATAATCTCATTCCTAAAAGCCTTACCGGTTTGTGCAATGCCAAAAGGTATTTTCATGCGCCCTGTTTTTTGCACATTCAAGAAGTTGACGAAAATACCCTGAGCGGTTTCCGGACGCAGGTATATTTTATCGGCATCTTCAGCCATTGCACCCATTTCGGTGCTAAACATCAGGTTGAATTGCCTCACATCGGTCCAGTTGCGGGTGCCGCTTACCGGGCAGGCTATCTCATGCTGTTCAACCAGCGATTTAAGCAGCACAAGGTCGTTTTCGAGCATGGCCTTATCTAGCGCCTGCTGCAATTCGGCCGCTTTTTGTGTTTTACCGTCTTTTTCATATCGGGCTATTTTATCTTCCAGCAATTGGTCGGCACGGTAACGTTTTTTACTGTCTTTATTATCTATCATCGGGTCGCTAAACCCATCAATGTGGCCGCTGGCTTTCCATGTTTTGGGATGCATAAATATGGCAGAGTCAATACCCACAATATTTTCATGCATATGCACCATGGCTTTCCACCAGTACTGACGCAGGTTGTTTTTTAATTCGGTTCCGTTTTGTCCGTAATCGTAAACGGCCCCTAATCCGTCATAAATTTCACTTGACGGGAATACAAAACCATACTCTTTGGCATGGCTTACCACTTTCTTAAATAACTCGTCCGACATAGGCCCGCAAGTTACACCAAAACATAAAAGGTACAATATCGGCTGTACATAGCAACTCCACGGGTATTTTTTTCTATTTTGCACTTCATGTTGCTTATATACAGTGATACCGGCAGTTCCCGATTAGATTATATTCTTCATGAACTGCTTCAGAGGCGTATTGGGCTTAACTATACCTGCGTGTATGACCTGAATGCCTTTATTCAGTATCAGGGTCCCAAATTGAACTACAGCACTACTTTCTGTGAAAACAGTTTTCACATAGTGCCGGAAACATTGCTGTTTCAAACAGATATTCAGCCGCAAACTATTTCCGTAAGTGAGCACGCACACTGGTATAAAACGCTGTCTCTGGGTAATGCCCCAGCGAATAAGCCGTTTGATGTACTGGCTGCTTCATTTTACTTGCTTAGCCGCTATGAAGAGTATACGGGATTCGAACCCGATAAGCACGGTAGGTTTAATCATACAAATAGCATAGCGTGGAAGCACGATTTTCTTGAACAGCCACTGGTTGATATTTGGTCTAATAGGCTTCGTTCAGTTTTGGCTGAGGCATATCCTGAACTTAAATTTGCTACATCACGTTTTCAGCATATTAGTACGGTTGACGTTGACTTTGTGTTTCGGTATAAAGGATACACTCCGGCCAAACAGCTGCTTAAATGGGGTAACGCCATTCGAGGGCAACGATATAGAGATGCTTTGGAACAGCTTCGTGTTCATGCAGGATTTATAAACGACCCCTACGATACTTTTGAGTACATTGAAGAAACAGCGCTTGGTGCACGGGCACAACTCATGTATTTTTTTCTTATGCGTAACGGTACCCCGTTTGATAAAAACCTAGAACATACAGCCTACGAATACAAACTTTGTATGGCACAGCGGCACGCTGAAGCTACAATAGGGCTTCATCCGTCTTACTATACAACTGAGAGTCCTGAATGGATCAGGGAAGAGAAAAAACGATTCGAGAAACTGAGTGGTCAACTTATTTATCATAGCCGGCAGCATTACCTCAGGTTTAGATTGCCCGATACATACACAGCTCTGGAACAGGCAGGTTTGATGGCAGACTTTTCCATGATGTATGCCAATCAGTGTGGTTTCAGGGCATCTACCTGTAAGCCTTTTCAGTTTTTTAATTTACATACCAATACAGCTTCTGCACTTACCGTGCATTCGCCTTGTGTAATGGATACCACTTTGCGTTATGGTATGCAGCTTAGCGAGACGGATGCACTACGTAAAATACAGCAATTACTTGATGTTGTCTATTCCGTTTCGGGCGAATTCATCAGCATCTGGCATAATTCTAACCTGAGCACTGCCGAAGGGTGGGAAAGCTGGAGAAGTGTATTCCAAACAATGCATAACTTAGCAGCCGAAAAACAATCAACTTGATACAGTACCTTCAACACGATGAAATTGACAAACAGCGCTGGGATCTTTGCATCTCGCAAAGCCTTAACAGCATGCTGTACGGATATTCGTGGTATCTGGATATAGTTTGCCCGGGTTGGTGCGCAATGGTTGTAGGCGATTATGAAGCTGTGTTTCCGCTACCGGTTAAGAAAAAAATTTACCATTATGTATTTCAACCTTTTTTTACCCAGCAACTTGGACTTTTTTACAAACACCTGCCGTTAGCTGAAAGGCTTGATGAAGTGCTTGCAGCTATACCGGCCAAGTACCGGTATATTGATGTGCAGCTAAATGAGGCATTGGTTCAGCAAAATATAAGTAAGGGTAAAATAATTAAGCGCAAAAATTTTGTGCTGCCATTGAATAAGCCCTACGACAAACTGGTAAAAAAATACAGTGAGCATACCAGACGCAATCTGAAAAAAGCCACACGCCTCCCGCAGCAGGTTGTTGCTTGCGATACATCTGTTATTATCGAACAATATAGGAAGCACAAAGGTGCTGAAACCAAAGGGCTGGATACTGCTCACTATGCCGTTTTGCAGCAATTGTTTGATACGCTGTTTGTCAATCACCTGGTTAAGCCCCTGGCCGTGCGTGATGATAAGGGTGAGATACTTTCTACAGCCGCATTTGCCATTTGCAATACCCGCATCTATTACCTGATGGGCAGCAGTAGTAAGCTTGGTAAAGAAGAGCGAAGCATTTACCTGTTGTTTGACCACATGATACGGCATTACAGCGGACATGCCTTCGAGCTTGATTTTGAAGGATCTGAAATTCCAGGAGTAGCCAGATTATTCAAAGGTTTTGGTGCTGAAAAACGCCAGTATGTTCATTTGCGTATCAACAGGCTTCCGTTGCTCATTCGCTGGATGAAAGGCTGATTAGGCATTTTGCAATTCGTTCAACTTTTTCTCATATTGCCGGCAGTATGAAAATAGCAGCCATTGATATCGGTTCTAATGCTGTACGGCTGCAAATAGCCCGTACCAACGATGGCACATTTGCCGAACCGTTTAAGCGTGTTGAGTTTGTTCGTATACCTATTCGGCTGGGCGATGATGCTTTCCGTGAAGGAAAAATCAGCAAAGAGAAACGGGAAGTGTTTTATAAAGCTATGGAAGCATTTAGCCTGTTACTGCAGGCATATGATGTAGACCATTACATGGCCTGTGCCACCAGTGCTCTGCGCGATGCAAAAAATGCAGATAAGATTGTACATAAAGTAGAAAAAAACTGCGGTCTAAAAGTAGAAGTAATTGACGGCAAACGTGAGTCACAACTTATACTGCGCTCTATCAGCCATATGTTCAAACCCAATAAGACGTATCTGACCATTGATGTAGGAGGAGGAAGCACAGAAATGACAGTAATTAAAAACCAAAAGGCCTTCGACTCCGTTTCATTTGATGTGGGAACTGTACGTTTGCTTGATGACGCCATCAATAAATCAACCTGGCAGCAAATAGAAAATTATGTTCAGTCTCACCTAATTGATGTGCAGCATTCACAAGCCATAGCTACCAGCGGCACCATCAATAAAATTGCGCAGATTATTCATCCATCCGATAATCCTTCCATTACACGTGAGGAGCTACACACCTTTTATCACAAAATAAAAAAGCTGAATACCCGCGAACGTATTGAACAGTATAAACTGAATCCCGACCGTGCAGATGTGATTGAGCCATCAGCGTATATTTACTTACAACTACTGAAATGGGCCAATATTGAAAAAATTATGGCACCCAGTGCGGGACTGAAAGATGGTATTTTGTATACGATAATGGATAAGTACGTACTAAAATAATTCCTGTACGGCTACACCAAATATTCGCGATAAGGCGAAAAGCAAACAGCACCATACCGTAAACGAAATAAACATAAATATTTTAATGCGCCATTTGCTGTGCTCAATTGATGCAGCCAGAATGGTTCCCAGCGGAACAGATAATAAAACCGGGGTAAGGGCTGCAATACCATACAATTCATACCTGCGCACGATAATGACAATTACCCTGCGCAGCTTATTTATTTTTATACCTCCGGTGTGTTTCTTTTTTGGGACAACCTTCCTCCACAGGGCTATAATTATTTCCCAAACATACAGGTACACCAAAACGCCCAGCATACCACCACCTACACTACTCATAAAGGTTTCAGGAAAACTGAAGTTAAATCCAAGTGCAGTGAAAACACCCACCATGAACTTAAATGAGCTCCACAATATAACAGTTAATGCTTTCCACCAGATTTCCATGGCGCGCTAAGTTAGGCAATCTTTTTACTGCTGCATTCTATGACGTAAATCATTTTTTAAAACCAACATAAACTTCACATTTGTTGTATAATTCACACACTGTTATGCAACTTATCATTACACACTTCACCACACTCAGACGGATTAGAGACGCATTTCATGAACGTTTCCCCTTTCTGAAATTAGAGTTTTTTATGGATTCGAATGCCGATGGCCAATACAAGGCTGCCGAAAAACTGACGAATCATGCACTGACTTTCGAATCGCTTTCGGGTAAAACCGGATTGATGGAATTGCATGATACCGATACAGCGGGTAATGTTGAACAAAAATTTGTAACCACATTTGGCGTTGCTGTTCAGGTATTTTACAAGCATGGCGCAAACTGGCTCTTAACTACCACCAGCGATAATTTGTCGCTGTTTGAGTTAAATAACAGGTCGCAGGAATACGACAAGCCAATTCAGAATGAAATACCAGCAGATGCATCGGACAGAATGGAACTTGAATAATTGGGGAAATCAGCTTATCAATTGCGTTTTTCAAACGAACCGCTTTGCGTAATCGTGTCTACAAAATTGATAAACTCCTGCATGGTATGAATCAGTTTTACCTGAGGCGAATAATTAAAATCTCCGGTTAAAAACTGAGCACCGCTAAGAAGTATTTTGGCATCTTGCCAAATATCGCATAGTTGGTTGATGTACGTTTCTTTATCTACGTGAACGTGTGCGGCTGTTAGAATGGTAAATACAAAATCAGGAACGCAATCGCCCGACACTTTTCCTAAATCAACCAATGGTACTTGCTGACCTAAGAATAACACTTCATGTCCGCGGGCCCTTAATATGTAATTGGCAAAAAGCAAGCCCAATGTATGCTGCTCATACTCGGGCAAAAACAGTAAAAAGCGCTTTGGGTTCGAACTGTGTTTGCCTACATTGCCATCAATAGCAACGTACAGTTTTTGCTTAATAATATTGGATGCAAAATGCTCGTGTGAGGGGTGTATGGATCCCAGCTGCCACAGCAATCCGGTTTCGCTTAAAAACGGAAACACCACAGCAATCATTGTTTGATCGAGGCCATGCTGTATGATATTGGTCGTTAAAATTTGATGGAAGGCATATTCATCAAAACGCAACATAGCTGAAATCAGACTCTTTATCTGACTTTCAAAGCGGTTGCTTCTGCTTGACAATTTCAGAATATGCTCATTGATTTCATTCCGCCCCATTTTCGCTATTTCCGAAATCTTGAAACCGTGCTTATTTAAAATGCTGATATTGAGAATAAACTTGAGATCTTCGTCATCGTAATAACGAATGTTGGTGTCGGTACGTTTGGGTTGAATAATACCATACCGTTGTTCCCAGATTCGCAACGTGTGGCTTTTGATTCCGGAAACCGCTTCTACATCTTTTATTGAAAAAATACCCAACTTAATGCCTCCTGGATTATTGTTATTAGTTTCAAACATCTTTACCCGGTTTTTGTTTTATAACTGTTATACAAAAGACACGGAATGCAAAAAATTGTAATTACAGGGGGGTCGGGTTTGGTGGGAAGTCATCTTACAGACATGCTGCTTTCCAGAGGCCATGAGGTGGTGCATTTGGGCCGAAAATCCCGCTCATCCAGGGTAAAATCATATAGCTGGGATATACATAAGGGCATAATTGACCCTGAAGCACTTCGCGGTGCTACGCATATAATACACCTGGCCGGTGCTGGTGTTGCCAATCACCGCTGGACCGATGCCTATAAAAAAGAAATTTACAACAGCCGCATTTTGTCAACTCGCCTGCTGTATGAGGCCATAAAAAATCAGACCGATATACAGCTCAAAAAGTTTATTTCAGCCTCAGCCATAGGTATTTATGGCAATCATACACCACCATTCACTACAGAAGATGCCCCGCATGCGGCCAATTTTCTGGCGCATGTTTGCTCGGATTGGGAAAAGGAAGCCAGCCGGTTTGAAGACCTGAATGTGCCCGTAGCTATCATCCGAATAGGGGTGGTGCTGGCCCGTGAAGGTGGCTTTGTAAAAGAAGTAAGTAAACCTGTGAATGCTAATGTGGGCGCGGTTTTAGGAGATGGCCAACAAGCTACCAGCTGGATACACATACACGATTTGTGCCGTATTTTTTTGCGTGCACTGGAGGATGATTCGTTTACTGGCGCATGGAATGGAGTAGCTCCCGCGCCTGTAAGTCATGCTGAACTTACCCATTTACTGGCAAAGGCCCTGAAAAAGCCCATTTGGTTACCCAATGTGCCCCGGTTTGCTATGAAACTGTTGTTTGGCGAAATGCACACCATGCTGCTCGCACATCAGCATATTTCGGCACAGAAACTGGTAAATTCCGGTTTCAGATTTAGGTTTGAAACAGCCGCTGATGCACTGGCCGACTTGTGCAGCCATACGAATTAGTGCATATTTGCGTTTTCACCTGTGCATGCGCGTATCGTTTAATTCATACCTGATGTTTTTCATCATCACAGCCAGCGCGCTTCTTGTTTCGTGCAGGCTGGAAAATGAAATTACAACTGACCCCAAGGCTACCTTGCGTTTCTCAACCGATACCCTTTTTTTCGACACCGTTTTTTCTGACCTGGGCGGTGGGCCACCACTTTCGGTTACCAAACAGCTGTGGGTGATTAACGACAACGATAAGGCAGTTAAAGCCAATATCCGACTTCAAGGTACATCAAACGGAACGGTACGTCTGAATATAGACGGCTTACCTGCATCGGCAATTACCGGAAAAGAAATCGGGGCTAATGATTCTATCGTCATTTTTGTTCAGTTTTACTCCAATGCCGGAAACGATTTTATCATTACCGAGCAATTGCTGTTTGAAACCAACGGAAACCTGCAGGATGTAGATATTGTAGGCTTTGGCCGCGATGCATATTACTACCGCAATCAGGTATTGCCGGGAGCAGGCGGTCAGCTGGTATGGCAAAACGATAAGCCGCATGTTATTTATGACTCCATTTTGATTCCTGCCGGTACAACACTTACCATAAAAGCAGGAGCACGCATTCACTCTCATGTGCAGTCAGCCATACTGGTGCAGGGAACTCTTTTGGTAGAGGGCGAATGCGGAAACCCCGTCATTTTTGAAGGCGACCGCCTGGATGCAGAATACAGAAACCGGGCAGGGCAATGGATTGGGATACGCTTTTTGCCCGGCAGTAAAGATAATGTGATCAGGCATGCTGTTATAAAAAACGGTGTGCTGGGAATAGAGGTCGACTCATTACCCGTGAATTCAAATCCTAACTTATTGCTACGTGAAACATACATTGACAATATGAGTGCTGTGGGTATTGTAGGATACACAGCAAATCTGGTGGCTATTAATAATGTTGTAACCAATTGCGGTCAGTTTACCTTTTACGGGGTACTGGGCGGAGAGTATACATTGTATCACAATACATTCGCTTCGTATAACTTTACAGTTAACCGTCAGTCGCCACATTTTGTGCTCGATAATTCACCGTTCAAAGATGCATCAGGAAATATACTGGTCAGGTTTCCGCTCAACTACCGGGTAGTAAACAATATAATTTACGGTAGCCGCGAAGATGAAGTGGTGCTAAATAATGCACCTGACGGAGAGCAAACGTTTACCACGCGCATATTCCAAACCAATCTGCTGCGCACAAAAATAGAGACATTGAATGTAAACGGTAATATACTGAATCAGGACCCTCGTTTTGAAAACGTGGGCGAAGCTGATATGCGGCTAAAAAGTGATTCACCGGCCAAGGGCAAGGGTACAGCACTAGGTATAACAACCGATATAGGGCTGCAACAACGCAGCACAACTACGCCCGGCATCGGTGCCTGGGAATAATAAAACAAAGTAATTATTAATCTGATTATTGATTGTGGCACAATAACTGCTAAATGGACGCTATCAATTATTAATCAAATGAAAACAGTAAAAACTATGTTCATGATTGCGGCCATGGTATTGGCCCAACTGACCTATGCCCAAAAGAAAGTGGGCATCATTAATTTTGCAGTTAACGGCAAAGAACGCGAAATGTCGATGTCGAGCAGCGAGCCAGCGGCCGATTTGTATTTCATCGGGCCTAACTCAGCCCAGTTAAAGCCCGAAGAGCGAACTACCGATGCGATGGTTCGTCTTACAGAGAAAAAATTAGCCGAATACCTGGGGTATGAAATCATACCTACAAATATTGAACGCGGACCTAACGTACCGGATGAAATGAACGGATCGCTGTGGGCAATGGAATCAATTTCAGAAAAAACAGCATTTACAAAATTGGGCTACGATGAGGCCATTATTGTAAAGGTAAGCATATCTTCATCGGGCAGCACGCCCAAAGGCTACAAAGCTGTTATGGAGATTAGCTATAAGCTGATAGGCAAAGACGGAAAAACAATCAGTAAAAAGACAGAAAAATTAAAAGTACCAGATGTGATTGATTCAAGAATGGTGAGACAAAGGCAAGATAATTCACCCATTACACTAAAGTCAGTGCGTGATGCCATTAGCGTAAACGGCAGCAACACTACGGAGCGTGCAGGAAGCGAATTGGGCGGTGGTTTACCGGCTACCCAGGTTTACGATTTGTTTCAGCAATGCCTCAATAACCTGATTATTGATTCGAAATAAATACTGCTAATACAACGGAAATCCTTCCATAAGGCTGTTCACTTTTTTGCGAACAGCCTTTATTGTTTTTTCGTCTTCAGGCTTTTGAATAACAGCATCTATCAACTCCACAATTTTACCCATATGCTTTTCCTTCAGTCCGCGTGTGGTAATGGCCGCTGTACCTATGCGAATACCGGAGGTTACAAACGGTGATTTATCATCGAATGGAACCATATTTTTATTTAGGGTAATGTCGGCTTTTACCAGTGCATTTTCTGCGGCCTTACCGCTAATGTTTTTATTTCGCAGGTCAATCAGCATTAAATGGTTATCGGTTCCACCCGATATAATCTGATAGCCTTTACTCATTAGTGCGGCAGCCATGGCTTGTGCATTTGCCTGCACTTGTGCAGTGTAGGCTTTAAAGTCATCTGTCAGGGCTTCGCCAAATGCAACGGCTTTTGCAGCTATGACGTGCTCAAGCGGACCACCTTGTGTTCCGGGAAAAACTGCACCATCCAGCAATGCACTCATCATTTTCAGTTCACCTTTTGGTGTTTTGTATCCAAACGGATTTTCAAAGTCTTTGCCCATCATAATGATGCCACCTCGCGGGCCACGCAGTGTTTTATGTGTTGTGGAAGTAACCATATGGCAATATTCCAGCGGATTGTTGAGCCAGCCTTTGGCAATAAGTCCTGCAGGATGCGCAATATCAGCCAGAAGCAAGGCTCCCACCGAATCGGCTACAGCACGCAGGCGTGCATAATCCCAATCACGGCTGTAAGCAGAGGCTCCGCAGATAATCAGTTTAGGTTTTACCTCGGTAGCTTTGGCTTCTACTTTATTCCAGTCTATCAGTCCTGTTTCTTTTTCTACCCCGTAAAAGGATGGCTGATACAACTTGCCCGAAAAATTTACAGGTGAACCGTGTGTGAGGTGCCCTCCGTGCGACAGGTCAAAACCCAGAATTTTATCGCCCGGATTGAGGCAGGCAAGCATCACTGCAGCATTGGCTTGTGCACCGGAGTGAGGCTGTACATTGGCCCATGCAGCTCCGAAAAGTTCTTTCAGACGGTCAATAGCCAGTTGTTCTACCTGATCTACTATTTCACATCCTCCGTAATAGCGTTTGCCGGGAAGCCCTTCAGCATATTTATTGGTAAGCACACTTCCCTGTGCCTTCATGACCTGCTTGCTTACAAAATTTTCAGATGCAATTAACTCCAGCCCGTGTTGCTGACGGTGATGTTCTTTTTTTAATAAGTCAAATACCTGTTTATCTTTTTTCATGTTATGTATCGTGAATTGGGCCCGCAATTTAATTAAATAAGCAATTAATAAGAGTATAGCAGCAGCTCACTCAGATATAATATATTTGTTGTGTCATTCAGTGCAGTAATTTATGAAAGCCATTATACCCGTTGCAGGCATTGGTACGCGTTTGCGGCCACACACGCACACACAACCCAAGGCACTCATTCCCATAGCCGGTAAGCCTATTTTAGGCCACATCATTGATGCCCTGCGCGATGCGGGTGTAAATCAATATGTATTTATTATCGGCTACATGGGCGATAAAATTGAACAGTACATCACCGAAACATACAGCGATATAGTGGCCGACTTTGTAATACAAACCACAGGTCGGGGAACAGGTCATGCGATATGGCTGGCAAAAGAAAAACTAGACAACGAAGAGGTGCTGATTGTGCTGGGCGATACCATAGCCGATGTAGATTTGAAACAACTCATGCAATCGGCCCACACTACCTTGTGTGTGAAGAAAGTGGATGACCCGCGCATGTTTGGTGTGGCCGAACTAAATACAGACGGCACCATAAAGCGGGTTGTTGAAAAGCCCGCTATACCTAAATCAAATTTGGCTTTGGTTGGTATTTACCGCATCAAGGAAACCAAGCAGTTGCTGGATGCCATCGCATACAATATTGAGCATAAAATTACCACACAAAACGAGTATCACCTGACTGATGCCCTGATGAAAATGATAAGCGATGGCGTAGTGATGCGCACGATGGATGTAGACAACTGGTTTGATTGCGGTAAAAAAGAAATATTACTGGACACCAATGCTACATTATTGGCTCGTCTAAATTACGACACAGCACAGTATGCATTTGAAAATACCATCATCATCCCGCCTGTATTCATTGGTCAGAACTGCCGCATTTCAAATTCCATTATTGGTCCCAACGTGTCTGTTGGCGACTATGCCATACTCAATTATTCGATAGCCAAAGACAGTATCATTGGTCCGTATGCACAATTGGAGTTTGCTATTTTAGAACGGTCGCTGTTAGGTAACGATGCACTTTATAAAGGCATGAAACAAAGCCTGAATATTGGTGATAGCACAGAAATTAATTTCGGCTGATTCGCTTACATAACCTATAGCTGGGTGCATGAACACTGACTTCATACAGTATAGTATGTAATTGGATATTTATTTTTCAGAATGTGCTCAAAGCTAAATACCCTACACTGTAGGCACCCTGAGAAATCGAAATATGAACTAAATATTTTAGTGCAGTTATCTGGATACGGGGAATCGCATGCGGTAAGCAACATCCACTTCACCTTTCGATATTTTGGTGAGTTTGTTTTTTAACATGCGCTTTTTCAACTCGCTTAAATGGTCAACGAATAACACGCCCATGCAGTGGTCGTATTCATGTTGTATGACGCGTGCAGCAATTCCATCGTAGGTTTCAGTAAAGGTTTCGAACTTTTCATTCTGATAGCGAATGGTCAGTGTGCCGGGTCTGCTCACGTTTTCGCGTATGTGTGGTATACTCAGGCAGCCTTCTTCATATTCCCATTCATTACCGGTTTCTTGCAGTATTTCGGTATTGATAAAAACCTTTTTCAGGTTGGGGTATTTTTCATCTTCGAACGGATGTGTATCTACCAGAAAAAGATTAATGGCTTTACCAATTTGCGGAGCAGCCAAACCCACACCATGAGATGCATACATGGTTTCGTACATGTTTTGAATCAAAGTTTCCAAACCCGGATAATCAGCCGTTATATTTTCTGATTTTTTTCTAAGTACCGGGTCTCCGTATGCTACTATGGGTAATATCATGGTGCTTGTTTCATCTGCAGATACGTTTGCAGTATCAGTACTGCACTTATCTGATCTATATGTGTTTTGTTTTGTCGGTCTTTCTTTTTCATACCCATATCAATCATGGTGCGCTGGGCGATTGCTGATGTAAAGCGCTCGTCTACTTCCACAACAGGAATAGCAGGATATTTATTGCGCAGCAAAGTTACAAAATTTGCCACGGCTTTGCTCGAGTGAGTTTCTGAACCGTCCAGTCGCATGGGTTTTCCCACTACTATAGTTTCTACCTGCTCTGTGCTCAGGTACTGCTTAAGCCAGCCATCCAGCTTGGTTGTTTCAACAGCGGCCAATGCACTTGCAATAATCTGTAGCGGGTCGGTAGCAGCAAGTCCGCATCGTTTGGTTCCGTAGTCAATGGCAAGTATGCGTGGCATATTGGTTAAAACGCTTTCCAGCCTTGTGCTTTCATTGCATGCTTGTTGCCCGATTTGCTTATTAAATGTATTCCTTCAGATGCTGCGGTACAATGCCCGATAACAACAATTTCAGGGTGATTTTTTACTTTATCGTAATCGCTCTGATCGATGGTAAAAAGCAGTTCATAATCTTCACCGCCATTAAGTGCAGCCATGGTTGGGTCAAGGTCCATATCTCGTGCTACCTGATAGGTTGACGAATCAATAGGAATTTTTTCTTCGAATACATTCATGCCTACACCCGATTTTGAACACAGGTGAAACACTTCTGAGGCCAGTCCGTCCGATATGTCAATCATAGAAGTAGGCTTCAGGTCATATTGCTTCAGCATGTCTATGATGTCTTTACGGGCTTCAGGTTTCAGCTGCCGTTCCAGTATGTAGTCATTGCCTTCCAGGTCAGGCTGGGCTGCAGGGTTTGACATAAACACCCGCTTTTCGCGTTCAAGCAGTTGAAATCCAATATACGCAGCACCCAAATCGCCCGATACGCACAACAAATCATTGGGTTTTGCACCGCTTCGGTATACAATTTCATTGGGTTGGGCTTTGCCTATGGCAGTAATGCTGATACATAATCCCTGACGTGAAGCGCTGGTATCGCCACCTATCAAATCTACTTTATACTTTTGGCAAGCCAGTAATATTCCTGAATACAATTCTTCAACCGCCTCCAGCGAAAATTTTGACGACAAGCCCAGCGAAACGGTAATTTGTTCGGGCATAGCATTCATCGCGTATATGTCGCTCAGGTTAACCATTACGGCTTTATAACCGAGGTGTTTCAGTGGAAAGTATGACAGGTCGAAGTGTATGCCTTCCAGCAGCATATCTGTAGATACGAGGGTGCACAAATCTCCGTTCTGTATTACAGCGGCATCATCGCCTACACCTTTAACGGTAGAAGGATGATGTAGTTGTATATGTGCGGTGAGCAAATCAATAAGGCCAAATTCGCCTATTGAGCTAAGTTCTGTACGTGTTGAGTTTTCAAGCATGGGCAATTATCGGATACGGTCGGCACTGCGCACCAGTTCTTCATCTTTTTTTATGAGTAAAATAGCACGCATATTCAGGTAAGCGGTAAAGAAAAGCAGGGCCAGTGCAAAAACAGATTGCATGCTTTGTCCGGCAAATGTAAAGCCCGGTATATCCATAACTGCTTTAACAAATAAAGCTGCAATCAGTGAACCGATGAAAATAAAATTGATTTTAGCCAGTTTGAGCTGACGTACACGGTTTTTATACGCAAAAGTAATATTCAGTGTCCAGCCCGATACCAGAGCAAGCAAACCAATTAAATGGTATTGAATAGAACTGGAAATAAGTATACCGTTTTCATACATTTTAAAATAGATAAACCCAAGGGTGTATTGGGTAACTTTACCCTCTACACTCTGAATGCTGGTGATGAGTGTGCCGGTAGAAAGCATGAGGCAGATAGCCATAATTGCAAGTAAGTAAACGGTCTGAAGGCGTTGTAGCATAGGTATCTTGTATGTTAATATCGAGGTGCAAGTTAAGCATTATCCTAATTTACACCTATAAGTGCATTAATATACCATACAATTCATACTGCTTATCAATTTTAAAGCTTTTACTATGTTTTATAACTTGTCGCTCAACCGTTTCACCTTAAGCTGTGCATATGATTTAATACGGGATAATGCTAAATTTGCCCGCACAAGAAAATAATCCAACATCGCATGACACATGCCGTTTATGTAATTGATGCCATTCGCACACCCATTGGCAAATATGCTGGAGCATTAGGTTCCGTTCGACCCGATGACCTGGCCGCACACATTATCAAAGCACTGATGCTACGTAACCCTTCCGTTGATCCGGCTGTGATTGAAGACATAATTTTTGGTGCCGCTAATCAGGCGGGTGAAGACAATCGAAATGTGGCCCGCATGGCTGGTCTGTTGGCAGGTTTACCCATCAATGTAGGCGGCAATACCGTAAACAGGTTGTGTGCTTCGGGCCTTCAGGCCATTGTGGATGCATCGCGTGCAATCATAGCCGGAGATGGCGATTTGTACATTGCCGGTGGTGTAGAAAGCATGACACGTGCACCTTTTGTGATGCTTAAATCGGAAACAGCATTTGGCCGAGTACCCGAAATAGCTGATACTACCATTGGCTGGCGATTTACCAATAAAAAACTGGCCGAATTGTATCATCCTTACTCAATGGGTGAAACAGCAGAAAATGTAGCTGCGCAATGGAAAATTACCCGCGAAGAGCAAGATGCTTTTGCAGTAACTTCACAACAAAAGTATGCTGCTGCACACGCAGCCAACCGATTTTCAGATGAACTAATACCTGTGCCATTGCCACAGAAAAAAGGCGACCCTGTAATGTTTGATAAAGATGAACATCCGAGATTGAGCTCGCTGGAAGAACTGGGAAAATTGAAACCTGCATTTAAAAAAGACGGAACAGTTACTGCAGGAAACTCAAGCGGAGTGAATGATGGTTCGGCTGCGTTGCTGCTGGCTTCGGAAGATGCGGTTAAAAAATATAATCTTACGCCCATGGCACGTATTGTTGCACGAGGGGTTGCCGGTGTTGACCCTGCTATTATGGGTATTGGCCCTGTGCCCGCCACACAAAAGGCGTTGCAGCGTGCCGGACTTAAAGTAAGTGATATTGGATTGTTTGAACTAAACGAGGCATTCGCTTCACAAAGCATAGCCTGTATGCGTGAGTTAAATGTGAACCCTGAAATAGTGAATGTAAATGGTGGAGCTATTGCACTGGGTCATCCACTGGGTTGCAGCGGTGCCCGTATTTCTACTACGCTGCTGCATGAAATGAAAAAGCAAAATGTGAAATATGGTGTGGCTACCATGTGCATAGGCGTGGGGCAGGGGGTAGCTGTGGTTTATGAAAATCTGTAACCGGCTGTGACAAGCAGGTATTTATTACATATTGCATACAACGGTAAAAATTATCATGGCTGGCAAAAGCAGCACAATGCACTCAGTGTGCAGCATGTGATAGAAGAAAAACTATCGTTGCTACAGGGCGAAAATATTGAAACACTCGGATGTGGTCGTACCGATACCGGGGTGCATGCTAAATCATATTATCTGCATTTTGATACACGACAAGAAATAGATACTGATAAGTTTATTTTCAAGCTCAATCAGATTTTACCATATGATATTGCTGCATACGGCATATCAGAAGTGCATGCTGAATTTAATGCGCGATTCGATGCTTTGTGGCGTACATACGAGTATTGCATCACTACAGTAAAAGATCCTTTTCTTCACGACTATGCCTGGTATCAATACGGGCAATTGGATATGGAAATGATGAATGACTGTGCACAAAAGCTGATTGGCTCTCATGATTTTGAATGTTTCAGCAAAGTACATACGCAGGTCAATAATTTTGTGTGCGAGGTAACAGAAGCTTACTGGCAAAGACAGAACCAAACACTTATATTTACGATTACAGCCAACCGATTTTTACGAAATATGGTACGTGCTATAGTAGGTACGCTTACAGATGTAGGACGAGGTAAAATCACACCCCAAGAATTTGACGAAATTTTGCAAAGTAAAAACCGCAGCGAAGCAGGGCAGTCGGTACCGGCACATGGCCTTTACTTAACACGAATAGAATATAAGTAAGGCGGCTTTACGAGTTAAATTGATTCATGGCACGATCAATACCCGTTAATCCGAATGCCTCAATGGCATCTGCGCTATGAGCAATTAACTTTGGCAATTCAGTCTGCTCTTCGTTATTCCATTTCCCCAATACGTAATCAACCTGACCACCTTTTGGAAAATGATTTCCAATGCCGAATCGCAGTCTTGGATAGTTTTGTGTTTGAAGCAACTCCTGAATATTTTTCAATCCGTTGTGGCCGGCATCACTGCCGTTTTTGCGCATGCGTATTTTCCCAAAATCAATAGCCAGATCATCAACCAGAACCAGCATTTGTTCGGGGGGTAAATTAAGTTTGTCGAGCCAGTAGCGTGCGGCTTTACCGCTCAGATTCATGTAGGTAGTAGGTTTTATCAGGTGAAAGTGTTTGCCTTTCAGCGAAACGTGAGCATACTCGGCATAGCGCTCGGGAGTAAAATGTGCCCCATGTTTTTTAGTAAATGAGTCAGCAATATCGAATCCGATATTGTGCCTGCTGTGTTCGTACTCACTGCCCGGGTTTCCCAATCCGACTATCAAAAACTTCATGCTACAAAAAAACAAAAGCAATGCGGCATATACAATGAAGCCTGATAATTAAATCACAGCGTTTATATCCTCAATGCATGTATATCAGAGCCATAAAAAAACCCGGACGAGTCCGGGTTTTAAAGCTGTGTAACTGTGTTGCGTATTATTTTTTCTTGGCATCTGCAGCTTCAGTAGCGGCCGATGCAGCAGCACGTGTTGTTTTCACGCTCACAATAGGATTGTTGGGTGAGTCAAGCAAATTAAGGTTCGATAATTTCAAGTCACCTACTTTTACCGACTGACCGATGTTTAATTCTTCAATGCTCACTTCGATAAAGTCGGGCATTTGCGCAGGCATTGTTTTCACTTTAAGCTTTTTGGCTTTAACTATGAGTTTACCACCTGCACGAACACCCGGTGAATTACCGATAATTTTTACAGGAATATCCATTACCAGCGGTTTGTCATCGCTGTATTCATAAAAATCGGCATGAATGATAGAATCATTTACCGGATGAAACTGGATGTCTTTTAATACCGCACGGTGAATTTTACCGTCAATATCTAATTTTACTGTGTAGGTGTTAGGGGTGTACACCAATGGTTTAAAATCCTGAGCATACATTGAAAAATGTACAGGCTCTCCCTGACCATACAATACGCACGGCACTTTACCCTCGTTTCGGAGTGAATTGGAATTTGATTTTCCTACTCCGTCCCGCAAGTAACCAAACATGGCAACTGATTTCATAACTGTTTATATTTATTATTTAGTGATTAATGAGATGATTGTTCTTTTTTTATTTCAAACAAGGAGCTGATAGAGCCAAATTCGGTTACATTTCGGATGGCATTGGCAAACAATTCACCAACCGAAAGCACTTTTATTTTGCTGCATTCTTTTTTCAGCGGTATGGTATCGCATACCACCAGTTCGTCAAGCACGCTGTTTTCAATTGTTTCATAGGCATTGCCCGACAGCACGGGGTGTGTACACATGGCACGCACGCTTAGGGCGCCCTTATCTTTTATCAATTGGGCAGCTTTGGCCAGTGTATTTCCGGTATCAATAATATCGTCAACCATGATTACATCGCGACCGGTTACGTCACCTATCAGGGTCATCGAAGCTATTTCATTGGCACGTCTGCGTTCTTTATCAACAATTACCATATCGCAGCCCAGGGCTTTGGCATACACACGTGCACGTGCACTTGAGCCCATATCAGGTGAAGCTATCATCAGCGAATCGCCAAATGGTTGCTTCATGATGTAGGGAATGAAAATAACCGAAGGGTCCAGGTGATCAACGGGAATTTCGAAGAAACCCTGAATTTGAGGAGCATGCAAATCCATGGTCATAACTCGGCTTACACCCGCTGCTTTTAGCATATCGGCTGCCACTTTCGATCCGATGGATACGCGCGGCTTGTCTTTACGATCCTGACGAGCCATGCCGAAGTAAGGAATAACGGCTGTAATATAATGGGCCGATGCACGCTTGGCAGCATCAATCATCAGCAGCATTTCCAAAAGATTATCGGCCGGGGCAAAAGTTGACTGAATAAAGAAAACATCGCAGCCTCGAACCGATTCGTTGATGCTTGGCTGAATTTCGCCATCGCTAAATTTGCTGATGGTAATATCGCCTAGCGCAACGCCATAACTTTCCGCAATTTTCTCGGACAGGTACTTGGAATGTGTACCCGAAAACAGCTTTACTTCATTGCGTGGCGACATGCAGTTATTTCGTTTAGTGAAAATAATTGCCGGATTTGATACAAATCCGGCAGGGGTTTGTTGACCGACTAGGGGTCGAACCTAGACTCTTCTGAACCAAAATCAGACGTGTTGCCAGTTACACCATCGGTCAGTTAGGGGTGCAAATGTATGGTTTTCGACTAATTGTGCAAAACCGCGGCTAAAAAAAATTAGAGGCTTATTTGTAGACCCGTTTCAGTTTAAATTCTTTAACAGGGGCAATAACCAGCGGCACCTTTTCAACGGTTATAGAACTGGTATCCAATCCAAAAGCCTTTTCTTCGCTTAAGCTTAGTGTATCGAGCACCCCGTAAGCATCCATAATGAGCTCTTCGCTGATTGACAGTTCGTTCTCGTAAGCCAGGTGGCGTTTCAGTACTACGAACCGAAAATCGCCTGTAACATTCATCTTGTTTAATGAGGCATAGCGTGAGGTAACGTCAACCTCATGGTTGCGCATAAGCTCCTCAACCACCTTGCGGAAATAGAAATTGATTTTTTGTTCAATCCTGAAACCAAGGCGGAATTCAACCTTGATAACATCGTGAGGTACAATGTGATCGACCTTATATTCCATTTTGTATGGCTCGTCTACTACATTTATGTGTACAAACCAGTAAACATCGGCACGTTTGGGTTGCTTTTGCAAGATGGAGTAAATGATCTTCCGTTCAATATCCATCAAATGATCGGCACTGGTCAGGTAAACTAAGTGAGTTGAGTACTTTGCCACAGAATCATCTTTACTTAGTTCCTGTAAGGCTGGTAGATATTCTTTCAAATTAACGAACTCGGTAAGGCGGTTTTTGATTTTACGACCCTTAAACCAAATCCACATAACTCCTATAAATATAAGGCTTATGAGTAAGGTAAGCCACCCGCCTGAAGGTATTTTCTCAATATTGGCTACTAAAAAGGCACTTTCGATGGTGAAGTATACAATACCTACCGCCCACACAATCCAGCGTGGAGCACGAATCTTTTTCAGGTAATTAATAAGCAGTACGGTTGTCATCATCATGGTGGTGATAATAGCCAGACCGTAGGCCGCCTCCATGCGTGATGATTCTTTGAAATATAGTACTATAGATATACAACCCACCCACAGTATCCAGTTCACGCTGGGTACATAGAGCTGACCTTTGGTTTCAGTCGGGTATTTAACAGTAACTTTTGGCCACACATTCAGCCTCAGTGCTTCAGATACAAGTGTAAAAGAACCGCTTATCATAGCCTGACTGGCAATAATGGTTGCCAGCGTAGCAATTATAATACCTGCTAATAAAAACCACTCAGGCATGATACCATAAAATGGGTTGATGTCGCCTGAAGTATTTCCGATTTTAGTGATAACCCAGGCACCCTGACCAAAGTAGTTGAGCACTAAACTTGTTTTAACGAATATCCAACTTACACGAATATTTTTACGACCGCAATGGCCCATGTCCGAATACAATGCTTCAGCACCGGTTGTACACAAAAAAACAGCACCCAGCAGCCAGAATCCTTCCGGGTAGTATGCCAGAAGCTCATACGCATAATATGGATTCAGTGCTTTAAGCACTTCGGGGTGTGACATGATGGAAACAACACCCAGCACAGCCAGCATACTGAACCACACCAGCATTATGGGACCAAACATTTTCCCGACAATATTGGTACCCATACGCTGCATGAAAAACAGAGCTGTGATAATGGCAATAACAATGGGTATAGTTGGAATATCAGAATTTAGTATAAGCAATCCTTCTACGGCTGACGATACTGAAATAGGAGGGGTAATCATACCATCGGCCAATAAGGCACAACCACCTATGATGGCCGGGAAAATTAAAAAGGGCTTGCGCCTGCGCACCAATGCATACAATGAGAATATGCCACCTTCACCTTTGTTATCGGCACGTAATACAATGGTCACATACTTTAAGGTGGTTTGCAACGTGATGGTCCAGAATATACACGAAAGACCTCCGTATATAAGTTCTTCGCTTACTACTTTACCTGACAGTATGGATTTAAAAACGTATAGTGGAGATGTACCTATATCACCGAAGATGATACCCAATGCTACCAGTAAGCCGCCCAATGATAGCTTTTGAGTAAAACTGTGATGTGATGCCGTATTTGTCACCTTTATTTCGGCACAAATGTAAAGTTTAGTACATCACATGCAATAAAATTTTAACACGCTTTGTTAAAGCATATACGAATGCTACTTTTACGCACATATTTTAAATCGATAGTTTTATGTACAACGGACTTCTACACCTACATAACCTGCTTCGCTGGGGAGTGTTAATTTTCGGGCTTTATGCCATTACCAAATCTGTTCTGGGCATTATGCACAGACGCGAGTTTACTAAAAAGGAAAACCTGTCTCACGTATTGTTTGTGGTGTTTTGCCATACGCAGTTGGTGATAGGGCTGGTGCTGTACTTTATAAGCCCTGTGGTTGATGCGGCACTTAAGTCGGGTGCAGTCATGTCTGATAAGTTTAACCGCTTTGTAGCCGTTGAGCACATATCAACCATGATTATTGCCATCGTTTTGATTCAGGTTGGCCGTTCGCTCAGCAAGAAATCGACCGATCATATGGCCAAGCACCGTAAGGCGCTCATCTTTTTTATAATCGGATACGTACTTATTTTATCTCGTATTCCATGGAATAAGGCATTGTTTCCGGGAATGTATCATTAATAACAAAAACGCCCCCGTGCTTGCACGGGGGCGTTTTTGTTTAGTTCGATTTAACAACTTTTAACGTGACGGTTTCATCTGCTTTTTTCACCTTAAGCAGGTACATACCGGGCTTCAGATTATCTGCACGAATCGGCAACGTGTGCAGTCCTTCAGCCAGTAGGTAATGATTTGATGTTAATAGTTTGCCATTTATATCAAGCAGCTGTATTTCCAACGAACCGGCTTGTACCAAATCAATGCTTACTTGCGTAACGGCATCAAACGGATTTGGTATGACTGATACAGAGTGTATAGAAGTAGCGCCACCTGCAATGCGAACAGTATTGCTATAATCCGACCATGTGCCATCAGCATCTACCTGACGTAAGCGGTAGTAAGCTACCACACCCGCTTTTGTAAATATGCCTTCATCTGTAAAGGTGTACAGGGTTGGTTCCTGGCTGTTCATCCGGCCATTTAAAAATCCTATTTTCTCAAATATTACACCATCCAATGAGCGCTCTATTTCAAATCCTTTATTGTTCAGTTCGCTGTATACTTCCCAGTTCAGTTCAGCATTCATAGATACGGCTCTTCCCATCAGCTGACCCATGCTTACCGGCAACGGATTGTTGTTGCCAGCTACATTGAATTGGAATCGGAACTGTGCAGGACCTGTAAATTTAAACGTAGCTGATTGTGGGCTGGTACTTATTGCCGATGCAGGGTTTTGATACAATGCCCAGCCACCACCGTTTCCATTGCCGCGTCTGAAGAGGAACAAGTCGTTTATAGTGCCCGTGCCCAATATATAGCCAGGGCCCAGCAGAAAGCTTGCATAAATACTATCGTATGTTGCAACACCGTAGCGATAAAGTATCCATGTCAGAGGTGTAGAAGCGGTAACACCGCCTGGATTCACAGTTGGCAAAGTGCTGTATACAGTATCAAACTTATGCAATACATAATTTTCAGAACCCAAGTAGTTAAAGTAATTCATACTTAATGCTCCGCCTGTAAAGTTATAGGTACCCGAACCGCCAATCAGCGTATCAACAACTGCCGGAGTTCCTATAGGTATGGTTGAAATAAATACTGCAGGACTTGTGGTTGCATTTTGTACGTCCATATTCACTGTGGTTCCACTGTTGCAGTTGCCTGAAGCATCAGATAATATAGGATTGTTCAATCCATCATCAAAACGGAAATACAAACGCAGGTTTGCACTTGCAAAATTGGGAAGACGTGTATGCATTCGTCTGCGTATTTCACTTTCTGTTAAGGCTACGTTCCATATTTTTAATTCATCTATACCTCCCACCCAATACTCATTCACTGCGGGTCCGTTTTTACCAATATACAAACCTGTGGTAGATGCATTGATAGTGCCTATTTGAATATTGGCACCTGCGGTATCTCCATTTACATACAAACGAAGGTTTGAACCATCAAATGTAGCTGCTACGTGTGTCCACGTGGCTGAAGAAATAATAGTAGATGAAACTGCTGTGGCTAATCCAGAAGAGGTATTGACAGTAAATACCAGATTACCGGTTGTGTTTACAAATAAGCGATACGAACGGTTTACTCCAGACGAGTCTTTCGAAACAATAGTGCGGTTGGTAATAAAATTATTAGGGTTTATCCACGCTTCGATACTCACTTGTGTGGTGGGTGAAATAGTAGGATTATTGGCCACCACAATATGGTCATCAGCACCGTCAAAATTAAGGAATGTACCTGCTGATTTTATGTTTGGTGTATTTGTAATTGTTAATTGTGATGTGGCTGTATCATTTACCAGTGAACCATCACCAATTAATTCACTCCATGACTTAATAGTGTAATTGCCAGGAGTAAATGTAGAGAACGTATCAGTAAAATTGATGATATCATAATTGCCTGAGCTGATTGTTCCTGTTGTAGTTGAATCGATATAAACTCTTGTACCTGATGGATTGAAGATGGCACATTTTATTTTTACAGATGTTTGGGCCAATGCCCCATAGTTAAAAATTCGCACACTGGGAATAATGGCCGGCTGGCCAGCAGGCAATACCGGACATGGATATAAAATATCAGTTACACCCATATCATCGGGCGATTGCAAACGAGGTTCGATCATGAATCTAAATGCACTAGCTGTGGCAAAGAAGTCAATCCACGAGCTTGTACCTGTGGGTGATGTATAATAAAAGGTTTGATTTCGTATGGGGTTTTCGTTCTGAAAGGAGAATGCGGCATTTACCGTACCGGTTTGAATTACGCCCACAAAGAAAGTATCCGAAATGGCCACAGGAGGATTAACCGGGATGGTATTGAGACCTGCAATGGTAACGAATGGTGACGACTGCCAAAGAAGCGTTCCCGGCAATCCGGTTCCGGTATTTCTATTCCAAATACCTATACGCAATGTATTGCCACCGGTGTTAAAATTAACACCCACCTGATTGATGGCATTAACTACGCCTGAATAAGGAAATTTTGCCACGAAATCGCCACTGCCTCCTGTAAAACCAACACCACCAGCTGATGGCAACGAGGGGTCAGCATATGAATAAATTACATCGTTAACCTGCCTCACATATCTGCTGCTGTTGTTAAACGTATTATCGTCCGGATCAACAAAGACACGCACAGTATCAATACCATTGGTTGTGGGGCTGTGGCCCGAAAATGTTACAATAGTATCAACACTTGGATTTATACCTGTGACCAGCAAACTATCGAGAAACGGATTTGCTCCTGTAACCTGAAGTTTGATATAAAAACCTGTTCGAGGATTGGTACCGCTATTGCGAATGGCTGCACGCACAAAATGCGGAGATGTGTATGCTTTAGGCATCTTACCTAAAGTGTAAACCTGACGAACAGCTATATCATTTCCATAAACAGGAATAAACCGATAGATAGTTCCCGATACGGGAAGGGGTCGTGAAGCACCAACGTTATTACCGTAATTTAATGCATTACCTGTATAGTTTCCGTTTTGAAAAGTTGGTAGGTTCCATGCTGTAACACTTCCTTTAGTTACGGTAACAAGTTCGTTAGCAAAGTTGCTTCCGCCTTTTAAGCCGCAAATGGCACTGCGGAATGCTGATGGGTTTGTGCTGGCGGTAAAGGGCCCCCACACAAAGTCAATTACATTTGTTCCTTCATACAACTTTATCTGAAAATTGATGATGGAATACTGCACTGCTACTGAAGTATTCTTTTCTGTCAGATTTTTAAATTGAATGGTACAAACCTGTGACCCCACGCTACCTGTTGTACTCACGCGGTATTCTGCACCACCCGCACCTATCAGGTCATGGTTAAATGGAATAATAAGTGCAGTATCAAGCGTATTGGTACTATTCAAAACTCCACCTGAACCTGCTCCTGAACTTTGCGGACCGGCATAAAATAATGAAGCTGATGATGGTGCCACAGTACCAAGTTTAATGAAACCGTTTGTAGATAGAATAAAGTCAGTATAGCTGGCTCCATTAAACGTAAATGAAAATCCGATGGGTACTGCTGATGATAATGCATCATCTGTATTTAAGGTTGTAATTGCACTGCCGGATGTTCCTAAATCTGTGTATGGTGTTCCCGTTACTACAATATGATTAGAAGCCGGATAGTTGAGAGTAAGTTGTGCATGTACATGTTGATTCACTAATAAAATCAACACGCTGAACAGGAGGCTAACGTGTATTCTTTTTTTCATAACTTTATTGGGTTTATATTATTAAGTAAAGTTACAGAAGAAATGGAAAAAACAAACCTAAATTTTATAAAACATTCAATTCTACCTTCGTAGCAATGATGTCAGCCTCTGAATGATTTTTTTCCAGTATACTTTTCGCTTCTGCACAGATCTTGTCGGCAAAGGCCCGATCTTTTAGTCCCTTGGCGTTTACCAATACGTTGAAATAAGCTCCGCGTACAGCTGTTTTTATGCACAGCGCACCTACTCCCGCATCGGTTATTGAGTTGGGATTTCCTTTTTCTACCATAGCAGCCAAAAGGGGTAATGCGCTGTATGCTGTTTTCATAACTAGCAATGGAATTTCACATGCATACTTGGTAGCCTCTTCAATAGCCTGAGTACGAATTTTCTTTTCTTCATCAGTTGTTTTGGGTAGGCCAAAGGCATTCATAATGCGATTAAAGGCATGCGTATCCTCATCCACCAGCTTCAACAATGTATCTTTAATCTGTTGCCCTTTTTCAGCCCAATCACTGAAGTATTCGGTTTGCTCTTCCCACCCGCGTTTGCCGGCTGATAAATTGGCCACCATTGTACCCAATGCAGCACCCAGTGCACCTGCATATGCACTAATCGAACCCCCACCAGGCGCTGGACTATCACTGGCAGTTTCATTCGCAAATGCTTTCAGGTTCATGGATATCAGTTTTTCATTCATTGCATCTCGCATGCAATATTCAATTATCTTTTTATTGGCATCAAATGGCCCCAGTTCGGCAAGTCCCAGCGATTTAACGGCAATGTGAATCAGTTCGTGTTCGCTCACACCTGTTGAGCGGCCTTGTTTTTTAAGAAAATACCTGCCTGCATCAAGCATGGCTTCAAGTGGAATTAATCCTACCAATTCCGAACCGGTTACTCTAAGTCCTCTGCTTGTAGCGCTTTTACACACTTCATCAAAGGCAATGTGCAGGGGAGTAATTTTATAATTGGTGAGATTCATCGAAATTTGTGCAATACCATATTCTTCAATATACCAGCCTATGGCTTTTACGGCCTTACAGCTGCCGGGTATGCGTACATCGTTTCCGTGCTCATCTTTAATCACTTTTCCGGTTATAGGATTGCCTTCACGTTTTACGCGCCCTGCTTCACGTACATCAAATGCTACTGAGTTAGCAAGCCGCACAGATGATGTGTTCAGGTTTACATTATAGGCAATCAGAAAGTCTCGGGCCCCTATAACTGTTGCACCTGCTTTGGCAGGAAATTCAGCAGGACCAAAATCGGGTTTCCATTCAGGCATTTTAATTTTATCAAAGAAACCTTCATATTCACCTGCTCTAATTACTGATAAATTTTTACGCGCCTCATTGGGTTGAGCGTACTCATATAAATACACGGGTATTGAAAGTTCTTTTCCGACACGTTCAGCTAGCTTCGTAGCCCATTGTGCTGTTTCTTCCATACTTATTCCTGATACCGGAATGAGTGGACACACATCTGTGGCTCCCATGCGCGGGTGTTCTCCTTTATGATTACTCATATCTATGAGTTCGGCTGCTTTCTGTATGCCTAAAAAAGCGGCATCAACCACATCCTGAGGAGATCCCACAAATGTCACAACGGTACGGTTGGTCGCTTTACCCGGATCAACATCCAGCAACTTTATTCCATCAATAGATTGTATGGCATCCGTTATCTGCTTTATAACATTCATGTCTATTCCTTCGCTGAAATTTGGAACACATTCAATGAGCTGATTTGTATTTTTCATATGGTATGATAAAGTTATTCGTTGTCAAATGTAATACCCTGTACGCATAAAAAAAGGAGGTCAATTGCTGACCTCCTTTCATAGAATATCCGACCGAACTAATCGTGCAGTTTTACTACCCTGCAGGTTCTGCTTTCCATTCCGTTTAGCGATATGAAATATATACCGGCAGGTAAGTTATTTACAGAAGTTAATTGTATTCGGTTCAGACCTTCCTGTATAATAACAGTTTGTGTGGCAAGTGTTCGTCCGCTGATGTCGGTTATCAGTACTGTAGCCGTTTCGCTTACTGTACTGTTAAATAGCATATCGGGTGTAGTGTTGAAAGGATTGGGTATTACACTAAGTTTTTCGTTTTGTGTTGTTCTGGTTGTTAAATAAATGATTTTACTTAACGATTGCGTACCGTCCATATCTTCTTGTATCAGTCGGTAGTAAGCCGCAGAGGTTTGTTCGAAAACAGCTGCATCCATAAATTCATATTCAGTGATGGAAACAGTATTTCCTTTGCCTTTCACGTAACCTGCCGTAGTATAGTTAACAGCATCTGCCGACCGTTGTACAGTAAAGTGGCTGTTATTTTGCTCACTGGCTGTAGCCCAGCGCAACACCGCATCAGTATTTATTACCTCACCGGAAAACTTAAGCCATTCAACCGGCAATGGATTTACGGCTGTATCACTTCCAAGTGTAAACTCACCTACAGATGAAAGATTATTGCGACTAACCTGAGGCGTAAATCGATTACCTGTGGCAGGCACAAAATTTCCATTTAGTACCCACGGTGCAGAGGCATTATCTCTGCGCAACATGGTTAATCCGGACACATTATAAACTCCGGCAAACGAGTCGGCACGCAAGGTCAGATTATACTGCATAGATCCAAGGTTATTGCCAGAAGTTAAACGCCACACACCGTTTTGTGCCACACGGTTTACCTGTATACTTCCGTCCGTTAAAGGTAATCCGCTTGCCGATGGTTGTCCACGAACAAACCTTACAGTTAATGTACCCTGTTCAGAGGGGGCGGTTGTTACGTTAATAGTAACCTGTCGGTTAGTATCTTCATCATAAATAGGAAAGTTGAAGGTACCCGTGCTGTTAATCCAACGGGCCAATACTCCATTTACATATCCTGTACCGGTTAATACACCGGCAAAATTTCTGCGGCCAATGCCTAGCGTAGAGTTTGCATCCGTCACTATTTTACCAGAGGTTAAATACAATGTATCGGTTGCAGTAAGTGTATTAAGTGATGTTGATTGCAACTGCACGGTAGTGCCATTAAGTACTTCCATACTTGCAACACGTTGTGTGGGCAAGGTATTTAAAGTTACTGTGCCACCTGAGTTAAATACCAAACGATCGTTTAAGTTGGTAGCTGTTCTGGATGGTGTCCAGTGTGCTGCTGTATTGAAATTGGCCGGTACCGTTTGGTTCCATATATATGTAGTAGGTGCAGGCGCTGGTAAAATCTGTACCTGAAAATCCTCGGTTTCGCCCCACTGTACTGAGGTACATGATTGTGTAGGGCCAATGAGCGTATTAAATATTGCACGCAGACGCATGCGTAAGGTAATGCCGGTTAAGGTTTGCAATGGAACAGTAACCGATGATGACATGAGTACTCCCATACTCGGAGCAAACGTAGCTATGAATTCATCGGGGTCATCAAAATCACCGTCATCGTTATAATCTATCCAAGCAGCCATTCCCTCCATATCGCCATCGGCACGCATATTTATGGTAAATGTTGCCCCTTGTGTTACAACAAGTGTTTGAGATGTATGAAACTGATACGAATTAGGATTGCCATTGCAACCCAGCGATGAATTGGTAAGGTTGGTATTGGCACCGGTAGTGGTAACCAGGTCAAGTATATCAAATCCACAGCCGGTAGATATTACAGGAATACAGTATGTGTTTTTAATTCTTCGTTTACCCGAAGGAGCAGTAGTTATGGATGTTCTGGTCACACCATTAATAACCATACTTAGTACTTCAGCATCCAGCGAATCACCAATGAGTGCTGTTTGAGGTACCCGATACGTCACCCAAAAATAGTTGGTGTCATTCAACAGTGGCTGTAATCCGGTCACTGAAAAGTTGCCGTTTCGTGAGCCTACTCCGCCAAAAAATACAGGAGAGCTAAATGTACTGCCCGAACCAGTGTACCAAACAATTATACTATCGACATTTACAAGCGGATTTTGTGAGCCGTTGGTGCTGAGGTTAAATTGAGATACGGGTACAGGAGCGCCCGAGGATGACATCCGCACTAATATACGTAACATTTGATTATTGAGTGACGGACTGTTTACAACCTGAAGTGTGGGATGTATCGCATCAGCATCCACAAACGACATAGGTGCTGTTACAGATAGAGCTCCGGTGGGATTTGTAACTAATGGTACGTAACGCGTGCCGAAAGCCAATAAACTATCACATGTTGCATCCAGCAGGTTGCTTCCGGTAGCAGTTAGCGATACATCGTATGAAAGCCAGTAATTATTAGTATCATCAAGTACGGTATCTGTAAATAGGAAACTGAATGTGCCGGAAGGTGCAGTTACCGTTCCAAGTAAAGTGTTAGTATTGAACGTGGCGCTGCTTCCTGTCTTATACAATTTTGCTTGAAGTATATCAGAAGTGTTAGTTGTTCCCGTTGTTGAAAAGAACAATCTGGAAATTGTACCCGGCTGACATGAATTGGCGTTTGCCACTACAGGCACACGAAGTACAGGTACATTTACACCTCCAAACGGTGCCGAACCGGTTTGCTGAAGCGTTGTACTGTTATCATAGCTTGTAGGTACATTAACCAAATTGATCAAATAGTCTTCGGTCTCGCCAAATGTATAACTTCCACATGCTGATATAGGCCCAACGGGAGTTTCATTCATAATAATGCGAAGTCTTGTTGTTCCTGTTAGCGCTGTGCATGGAATAGTGATGTTACCCGTGCGAACTACGTTTGGACCATAAGCAAATACAGGCGACATGTGTAGTTCTTCACCTGCATCATTAAAATCACCATCTTGATTTAGGTCAACCCATATTCCTAATACAGCATCAAAACTTCCATTGCAGGTTGAAGTATGTATAGAAAACGGATATGTCTTGCCCATTATAAATGTGGTTGCAGGCAGCATTTGTGTGAAATTGCTGTAAGAATTTTGTATTGATCCGGGGCCACCTGTCGTGAGGCAAGATGATGTATTAGCCAGCGGTCCTATATATACGCCTTCAATTTCAGCATCTGTTCCACCTGCCGCCTCTGCTGCACAATAGGCTGCACGTATAATACGATAACCTGTTGGATTGCCTGAAGTAGTAGTTTGTACAGTACCGCTTATTGTAACATTGATGAATTGTGCATCTAGCGTATCTCCAATACTGGCCAGTGGAGGTATATTGTATGTTACCCAAAAATAATTGGTATCGTTATTCAGGCTTTGAATACCACTAACAGTAAAAGTACCTGTTTGCATTCCTACACCACCGAATAAAACAGGGTTTTCAAACGAAGCATTACGTCCGGTATACCAAACTAAAATACTATCGAGGTTGAAAAATGTATTTTGCGAGCCGGCAGTGCTTAGGGTCAATTGGGTGGCATTAACGGGTGCACCAAAGCTGGTTGTTCGAACCATCATACGTAGCATAGGGTTATTAGAAGTTCCCCTTTCTACCCTGTCAACTGTCGGATGTACAGCACTGGCACCTAAAAATGACATAGGAGTAGCAACAGTGCGGGATCCTGTTGGATTTCCGTTGGTTGGTAAAAACCAGGTATTAAAAACACGAATGCTATCTAATACGGCATCCAGTAAGTTTCCATTTGGTGCAGTAGAGGCTATATCGTAAGTTAGCCAATAATTGTTGGTGTCGTTTATGGCTGAGTCGTTTAAACTAAAGCTAAATGTACCAGATGGCGAAATAACTGTTCCCAGCAGATTCGCAACAGAAAACACAGGAACTGATCCGGTTTTATAAAGCTTTGCATTTACAATATCTGCAGTATTGGTTGTGCCAGTGGTTCGGAATCGAAACTCGTTAATCACACCAGGGCTGCAGTTGTTTACTTTTACTTTTACCGGAATACGTAATATGGTTGTATTAATAGTAGAAGCCGGTACTCCACCTATTTGTTGTATAGCTGTATTTCCTTGATATTCTCTGTTCCCACTCACAATATTTATGTCATAATCTTCCCCTTCGCCATAGGCGTTAGATGATACACCACATGATTGATTAGCCTGAGGTTGTGCATCATCACCACCACGTATTCGTAAGCGTGTTACCCCATTAGCAGCTGTACATGGTACTGTAAATGTTAAGGCTGCCTGTGCTGCTACTCCCGGATTGGCTGGTGATTGTATTCCTAAATCTTCTCCAGCATCAACAAAGTCTCCATCTTCATTCCAGTCAGCCCAAGCACGCGCAAATTGATTTGGCTCTGCATTGTAATTAAGTGTCATAGTATATGTTCTACCTGCCAGTAAAGTTGGAGGTGTAATGTTTGAGAAATAAGTATAAAAACCCTGTGTATTGCAGGTTGATGTATTGTCTATGCTTTCTAACCGTACACGTGAAATAAAGTCACTGCTGCAACCCAACGCGTATGTAGGTAAACAATATTGAGCTTTGATTTTACGATTTCCTGGCAGAGATGAGATAACGGGCGTAAAAGTATTTCCGTTAACAGTTAACGAAAAAAATACTCCATCAACAGAGTCCGTAATACTGGCCGTACTACTCATATCGTAGACAAGCCAGAAATAATTCAATCCGTTGCGAAGATTTATTAGACCATTTATATTAAATGTATCGTTGGGGGAAGTAAAGTTACCTAGAGGCAAATTAGTGTTAAATACAGAGCTGCTGCCTGTGTAATAAACAGTAGCATTGATTATGTTAGCCAACGGATTTGCTGAGCCCAACGTAGTGAATCGCATTTGCGTAATAGATACAGGTGCACCTGTATCCGACATAAGCACTTCTAATCGTAATATTTGATTATTAAGAGAACCAGTAAATACTTTTGTAGTAAAGGGTTGAAATGTGTTAGCTGAAATAAATGCCATAGATGTGCCGACTATTCTGAATCCAGCAGAAGGCATAGCTACAGTTCGAATTGTATCAGCTACTGTTATGCTATTGCATTGTACGCTAAGGCTGTCGCCTTGTGTCGCAGTTGATGCTACATCGTAAGTTATCCAAAAATAGTTAGCACCTGCCCGCAATGGGTTTGAACCGTTTACCGTAAATGTGCCCGAAGGTGTGGTAACAATGTTACCAATTTGTTGCAATGAATTAAACGCAGTGTCTGCACCAGTGTAAAATACTTTAGCATTAGCAATTGCACCGGTATTTGTTGTACCTGCTGTTGAAAGGTTAAATCCGGTTATATTTACAGGCACAACACCTGTAATATCAACACGTAGTCGAAGCATCGGCATATTGGTTGTAGCGACAGATACATTTCCGTTAACTCGTTGTGCAGAGGTGCCTATGTAATGCATAACCGGTGCAGAAGTAGCAAACCGAAAATATTCTCCATTGGATATGAGCGGTGCAACGGGTCCGGGGCTACTTGTTGCTGTATTAAAATTATATGTTGTATTATTTACAAAAGGTGACACAAGTCCGGTAGTTGACGAACGCTGTATCCAGGGTCCACCGGGTGAAACTGCCTGTACAATAAATAATTGACCTTGCTGGCCCACTAAACTGTCGCTGTTACCGAAAGTATAATTATTTACCGGCATGGTTAATACTGCATTTGATGGCAGGTCACCGGTTAAGGGTTGTATTCGAAGCATCTTGTCGCTAACTGTTGTCGTGAGGTTGCCTGCAACATTTCTACTTGAAATATTGTTTGCGCTATAAGTACACAAGAAAGATTGTCCTACCCAGTTAGTACCCGGATTAATAATGATAGTTCGTGCTATATTGCTGTTAGGTGTACTGCCATTAAAGGCAGTGCCAATGCCAAACGGTAATGATACCTGAAGATTTCCCGATGAAGGCCTCCTTACCTGAATGCTACCCACTACATAGGATCCATGATTAGTTGGGTTAGGATTAGTTGTACTGGGAGCTAATGCAGTCGTGCCCGAATAATTTGATGAATAAATGAGTGGATTTACCTCACTGGTTATCAGAATTCCTCGTTGAAGTTGAAGAAATGGCGTATGTGCAGCACTGAAGGATAGCGGGTATGTCAGCTCAACATTATTATGTGTATTTAATGTAAGATATCCCTCAATCACTCGTCCTGATACATTTCTGTTTTCTTCCCCGGTTAAAAGTTTAGTAGGAGTTACTGTGCTTTGAAATACGGATAAATAAAGCATCCAGCGAATATTGATATTGGTATTGTTAAATGAAGGTGCTGAAACAAAACTTCCATTTGTACGCCATATATAGTTAAAGGTATTGGCAACAGCGGCATTCCCCAAAACTAACCGACTATTGGCGTCAACTCTGCCGTTAATTAATGCAAATGATAGCGGTACAGATACAGAATCGTTGTAACGGAATACAGCATCATTTGACCCCAAATGCCAGATATTATTAATACGACCACCGGTAAGTGTTCCTGAATTAGTGAATGTGGCCGAATCGCTGTTGCAAAATACAATACCTGATACATTAAGAGGCAAATTGGCCAATGCTGCAGATGTTCCCAAAGCTGCGTTGCCTGTATTAAATGTGGCAACCCCGCCTGTGTTTATCGTAAAATTTTTACCTGCGTAAAGTACACGACCATTTGTAGCATTTGAGGCTGATAAGGTTCCGGAAATACTAATATCGCCAAATGCCTGTAAAAGCTGACTTCCGTTAGGTCCATATGTTAATGTACCACCTGAGTTGATGGTTAAATTTTGGCAGCGGACTCCACCGCTTGCCAAACCAACTGCTACCGCAACAGTATGTCCGCTGTTAATGATAACATTGTGGTCGGAAGTAGGAATTACACCACCAGACCAGGTAGACGTAACATTCCAGTTACCTGAGGCAACGGATGTAATAGTAGTAGGCGTATATTCCAAAACAGATACAGAATCGATGAAGATATTATTACCACCGTTACGGTTTACTGTAGCAAACCCGATTCGAGTTTGTGTACCGCGGTAGCGAGCGGGTATAGGAACATTAATTTTAGCCCATTGATTAGGTGAAAGCGTAGTATTTAACCCACTCATTATGTTTGATAATGTATGCCAGGTTGAGCCATTATCAGCAGATATAACAACACGCAAATTGATATTCAGACAGGGGTCCTGAGGATAAAAAAGATAGAATCTTACATAAGGAGATGTGGATGTACTGATGTTCATCGCTGGTGATGTAATTCTTCGTTCTGTTAATGGTGTAGCGGAAGCACCAAATCCTATATCCTGTAAGAATAATACTCCGTTTCCATGAAATGCTCCCGGATTAGGCGGCATAGTACCGCCTGTAATTGCCCACGTTCCTGCACTAAACGTATTGCGAGTCCAGTCTCTTTCTGCCGTTGTAATTACCGGTCTTATTCGAGTTTGATTCCAACCCGCAGGGGCTGCCGGGCTTCCTGTAAATGCGGTCTCAAAACTTTCTGCCAGATAAACTTGAGCGTAAGTAGGGCTCAGCATCAAAAACCACGATGCAAGACAAATAATTTTAATAATTCTGAAATTCATGTATAGCAGATGTAATAGTTAGTGTAATCCGTTGCAAAACAAGCGGCTAAATTAACCAAAATGCAGCGAATTTGATATCTACATTTGATTTAACGATGTCTAAAAAAGAAGGCCGGCTTGTAAAGCCGGCCTTCTAATAGGTATTCAGACTAACTAACTGTAAATTAATTAGCTGATTTTACCACCTTTATGGTAGTGGTTTCAGCACCGGAAACTCGAATAAAGTAAACACCAGCACGGGTTTGCTCCATTTCAGTCAAGTTAATGGTGTTCAGTCCTTTAACAGCATTCATAACACGTGTAGCAATGATTTTACCCTGAATATCAGTAATTGTTATGGTGTACTCGCCTTGCTCAACAGTTACTAAATTCAATTGAGTAGTTCTGTTGAAAGGATTAGGAGCTACCGTAGCCGATGAAATACTGCGTTCTGTTCTTGTAGCACTTACAACACCACTCAAATGTTCAGTTCCGTCCATATCTACCTGACGAAGTCTGTAATAAACGGTATTCACTGCAGCGAACGCTTTTTCATCCAACCATTGATAATTTACAAGTGAACTGGTTGTGCCTTTGCCTGTAACGAACCCGATACTTTGGAAATCAGTACCGTTAACGGATTTTTCGACAAAGAATCCTTTGTTATTCAATTCACTGGCTGTTATCCAAGTAACCAATACGTCATTCTGTATGGTGGTTGCCTTCAGATCTACCAAATTCACAGGAAGGGGGTTGGTTGCAGAGTCGCCACCCAGTGTAAAGTCTCCCAATACACGCAAATTGCTTCTGTTAGCAACGGGTGCACTATTCGTTCCTGTTGCTGCAGTATAGGTTCCTGCAGTATCCCACGGGCTTGTATTGTTTATTCTTCGTGCAACAGTAAGCGTACTTAAAGTTACAACTCCGTTAAATCCGTTAGCAGTTAATGCTAAATTATAGTTACCGGTTGTTCCAAATGATAAACCATTACCACTGCCAAGTGTCCAGTATCCATTTTCTGCTATTCGGTTAACGTTAATTAATCCATCATTAAATGGCAAACCGGTAGTACCGGGTAAACCAGGAATGAATGATGCACTAATTGTACCGCCTGTAGCAACAGGAGCATTAAATTGAATGGAAACATTTCTTGTTACATTGTTATGTGAAAGCGGGAAGTCATATGATGTACTAACTAAGTCTACCCAACGTGCAAAGACACCTTCAATGCTACCAGAGCCAGTTAATGTACCAATTGCGTTACTGTTACCCAATGACATGGAAACATTAATTCCTGTTATTGCTCTACCCGATGTAAGAGCCAGAGTATCCCATGCATTAAAGTTAGCCGAAGCTGAGGTATTCATATTAACAGTAGTGTTGTTGCTTACAGTAATATGTTTTACACTGTGATTTACTAAGTCATTCACCGTTACTGTACCACCACTGCTGAATACAAGTCTGTCATTCATATTAGGTGCGGTACGGTTGGGAGTCCAGTTTACAGCTGTACCAAATGCAGCCGGAACAGTTTGATTCCATACATAAGTTGCCGGTATTGGTGCAGGTATAATTTCTACCGTGTAGTCTTCGGTTTCACCATAAGAGTATGTCTGACATGAAGTAATCGGACTTGTACCGGTTTCAATCAGTATAACACGCATACGCTTAAGACCTGGACTTGCAGTTAAAGGGATAACAATATCTCCGGTACGGAATACACCAGTGCCATAAGTAAATACAGGTGTCATGTGAACTTCCTCTCCGGCATCCGTAAAGTCACCGTCATCGTTGAAGTCAATCCAAATACCCAACACACCAGGATAATCGCCACCACAGGTACTGGTATTTACTGAGAACGGTACATAAGCACCTGCAGCTAGTTGAGGAGCTGCAACTGTAGTAGAATAGTTTGAATATCGGTTAAGTACGGAGCCAGCACCTCCAGTATTTGAGCAAGATGAAGTATTGTTCAAAGTACCTAACGTAACATTCCATATTTCACCATCAAACGTTGTAGTAGCTACTGATGGGCAATACGGTGCACGAATTAATCGGGCACCACTAGGTGCGGTAATACCCGGTGTCTGAGGAATACCAGCTATTGTTATAGATGCAATTTCAGCGTCTACTGAATCACCTATTGTAGCTCCTGAAGGAACGTTATAAGTAACCCAGAAGTAATTCGTATCGTTCAGTAAATTGCGTGATCCGGTAATGGTATATGCACCCGATTGAGCACCTGTGGCACCAAAAAGTAATGGAGAAACAAAGTTTGGATTTGCACCGGTATACCATACACTTATGCTGTCAATATTTGTAGTTGGATTTGCAGAACCTGCTACACTTAAATTAAGTTGTGTTACAGGAACAGTTGCACCTGTAGATGACATGACTACACCAATTCTCAGTATTTGGTTATTTGTAGTTCCACGCTCTATTTTTGATAACGTTGGATGATTCGAAGTAGTTGAAACAAATGTCATCGGTGTTGAGATAAGCACATTACCAGCCGGTGTGCTTACTGCAGGAATATACCAGTTACCAAAAATCTGTGCACTGTCAAAGCGCGCGTCTAGCACGTTACCGTTTGGTGCTGTACCTGATATATCATATGTTAGCCAATAGTTGTTCGTATCGTTAACAGCTGTATCGGTAATACTAAAACCAAATGTACCACTAGGTGAAGTAACTGTACCAACAAGGTTAGATGTACTGAATACTGCGTTATTACCTGTTTTATAGAGTTTGGCCGACACAATATCACCTGCTGATGTTGTACCCACAGTATTGAAATTAAGCTGTGTTATAGCACCAGGTTGACACGAAGTAGCGAATACTCTTAGCGGCACTCGTAAAATAGGCACATTAGTAGAACCTGCCGAGGTTGTTCCTGATTGTTGCAAAGTGGTAGATGAAGTGTAGCTTGGTGGAAGCGATACAATATTTACAGTGTAATCTTCTGTTTCTCCGTATCCGTAAGTTGCACAAGGACTAATAGGTGTCAAGGTCGTTTCTTCCAATATAACCCTCATTCGTTTGAGACCAGGTGAAACACATGGAATAGTTAGATTACCTGCACGGAATACAGTAGTTCCATATGTAAATGTAGATGACATATGAACTTCTTCTCCTGCATCAGTAAAGTCACCATCATCATTGAAGTCAATCCATATGCCCAATACTCCTGTATAATTACCACCACATGTACTTGTATGTACTGAAAACGGTACTTGTGTACCTGCCAACAGATTTGGCGGAGCTACAATTGTGGTATAGTTAGCATAACCACCCTGTATTGAGCCTACACCACCGGTAGTACTGCACGTAGATGAATTATTTAGTGTACCAACGGTCACATTCCAGATTTCACCGTCAAAAGCTGGACTACCCGCTGAAGATGCACAGTAAGGAGCACGAATTTGACGCGAACCAGCCGGTGCGGTTACTGCCGGAGTTTGAAGTGTGCTGGCAACATTTATGGTCAAAATTTCAGCATCTACCGAGTCGCCAACCGTTGCACCAACAGGCACACTATAGTTTACCCAGAAGTAGTTGGTATCATTCAGCATACTTTGCAGTCCTGAAATACTGTAAGCACCTGATTGAGCACCTGTTCCACCATAAAAGCTAGGAGATATAAAATTAGGATTTCCGCCTGTGTACCATACCATAATACTGTCAATATTGGTTAGTGGGCTTGATGAACCGTTTACACTTAAATTTAATTGAGTTAATGCTACAGGAGCACCCGTTGATGACATCACCACCTGAATACGCAGCATTTGATTGCCGGTTGTGCCACGTTCAATTTTACCCAGCGTAGGATGTGATGAAGTTGATGAAACATAAGTCATCGGTGTTGCTATAACAATATTTCCTGCGGGTGCTGAAACAGCAGGAACATACCAGTTACCGAAAACTTGTGCACTATCGAAACGCGCATCCAGAACATTCCCATTCGGTGCCGAACCTGATACATCGTAAGTCAGCCAGTAGTTGTTGCTATCATTTAGGGCAGTATCTGTAATACTAAAACTAAATGCACCACTAGGTGAAGTTACAGTGCCTAGTAGGTTGGATATACTGAATACACTGCTGTTTCCTGTCTTATACAATTTCGCACTTACAATATCAGCGTTTGATGTAGTACCTGCTGTGTTGAAGTTAAGTTGCGTAATCTGTCCAGGTTGGCAAGCTGTAGCCAATACTTTTACCGGTACACGTAATATAGCAACATTGGTAGCAGATGCTGATGTACTGCCTGTTTGCTGAATGGTAGTTGATGTTGTGTAAGTAGGAGGAACGCTTATTACATTTAATGTGTAATCTTCCGTTTCTCCCCATGTATATGTACCACACGAAGGCGCTGATACATCTTCAACATAAACAACACGCATACGTGTCTGACCTGCCATCGCAAAACAAGGTACAGTTATGTTCTGGCTGCGAACGGCATTTGCAACACCGGTTGCATATGGAATATCCATAACTGTTTCCAGTGTATCGTTAAAATCACCATCTTGATTCCAGTCAATGTAAGCGTTTAATTTTTCACCGTAAAAACCACCGCAGGAGTTAATGGTCACGTTGAGCGGATAGGTTAGACCCGCTACAACGTTAGTGGCCGGTAGTGTAGTGTAATTGGCATATCTTTGAATAATTGAGCCAGGGCCTGGTGCTAATGTTGTACACGTTGATGAGTTATTAAGTGTGGCTATGCTCACGTTGAAAATCTCTTCGTCACCAGTGCTTGTAGCTGCAGATACACAGTAAACGCCACGTATTCTTCTGCTTCCTGCAGGTGAAGTAACAGAAGGTATCTGTAAGCTACTGTTTACGGTTATTCCATTTACATCGACATCAACTGAATCACCAACATTGGCACCTGGTTTAAGGCGATAGGTAACCCAGAAGTAATTGGAATTATTTGCCAGATTTTGATTGCCTGTTACTGTAAATGCACCCGAAACTGAACCAGCACCTCCAAAAAATACTGGTGTTGAATATGTTCCGTTTGTACCAGTATACCATACAATCACACTGTCAATATTCGTAAGCGGATTGGACGTTGATCCTGTATTTAAGTCAAAAGAGTTCACAGCAATAGGCGAACCTGTAGACGAGGTAACAACCTCGGCACGCATGATGACATGAAAATCTGAATTCTTTTCTACAGGATTTAAAAATGGATGTGAGGATGTAGATGAAACATACGTCATGGGCAGACTGTATATTCTGAAACCCGTAGCAGGTTGAGCAATGCTGTATGGGGTACCGGCTACTATGATAGTATCACAGCTTACTGCAAGGCTATCGCCAAGCGAAGCAGTTGAAGGCACATCGTACGTAATCCAGAAAAAGTTATTTCCTGCTAACAGTTGGCGAGTGCCGGAAATAATAAATCGGCCACTAGGTGATGTAAAAGTTGTACCAAACTGATTGATGGCCGAGAAATTTGAATCTGTACCGGTAAAATACACTTTGGCATTTACAATATTGCTAAGGTTAGTAGAGCCTGTTGTGCTCATGCTGAATGACGTAGCATTAATTCCCGGAATTACTCCGGTTGTTTGTATGTTTACACGCATCATTTGCACATTTGACTGGGCGGTTCCCGGTGTAAGAGGAGCTGTATTTCTATTTAATGTAGTTACATTATATGATATAGGTCCTACTTCAGTTCCCAGTGTAAAATACCCCCCGTTGGTAGCAATAGGCGAAATTGTTGCATTTGTTGTTCTGCTATAATTGGTATTGTTTACAAACGGAATAGCAGTACCTGAAACTAAGGATGCACTATCCCAAGGGCCTGTCATAGCGGCTGATTGTACCAAATACAACTGATTTTCATTGCCGAATAAATTATCGCTGTTAGTACCACCACCAAATGTGTAGTTATTGATACCATTAAAGGTAATGGTAGTAGTTGATGGCACATCAGGACCACCGTTTAAGTCTACCTGTGTTACGTTGCTACCAAGTAATGACACAACAGGGCTGCTAACTGCTCCTGTTGCTCCTGTAAGTAATCGCATGGTAATAGAAGTTCCAGCACTCCAAGATGCACCAGGGGCAATAGGTCTGTTCTTAAGAATATTGCCGTTAGGTGTAAATTGATTAAATTGTGTACCGACACCTAAAGCAAACGTACGTGTAGTATTGCTTGTAGGCATATCAATACGTAAAGCACCTACTACATATGAACCATGCGTGGTTGAAGGTGTAGCAGTTGAAGGTGCTGTTCCTGCAGGTGGAGTTAAAAATGAAGTTAACCGAATCGTATCTGTAGTGATAAGAATTCCACGTGATAACGTAAAGGCACCTGTTGTTGCGGTTCCGATTCTGAGTGGGAAATTAACGAGCACATTATCATGTGTATTCATAACCAGTGTTCCGGTAACATTTCTTACACCGCTGATAGACTCAATTTCAAATCCTGCTGTTAACTGCTCAGGCAATACGCTTACTGTATTTGAAAATTGATAAGCCATTATACGAGAGGTTATATTGGTATTATTGAAGTTAGGGGCACTGGTAAAAAATCCGTTTACTCGTTGAATAGTATTATTAGTAGTTGCTGACGGGGCATTACCAATAGTTAAAAAACCATTGGGATTTACTGCACCATTGCGCAATGCGAATGTGAACGGCACAAAAACGGTATTGTTATAAGTAAAAGTATCACTACCTAAATGAATGATATTATTGATACGATTAGTTCCTGCCGATAAAGTTCCTGAGTTAGTAAACGAGGCCGGTGCCGAGTTGGTTAATACCAATGTAGATGATGTACTGGTTAATGCAGTAGATATAGCTGTGGTACCTTGTGTAGCAGTTCCTGTATTAAACGTGGCCACACCACCTGTAGCTATAGTAAAATTACCACCTACTACTACAATTCTTCCCAGTGTTCCGTTAAATGCGCTAAGTGTTCCGTTAACAGTTACATTTCCATATGCATGAAGGCTGTTTGCGCTTGTAGTTCCAAAATTTAACGTTACACCTGAGTTAATAGTTAAATCCTGACAGCGGGCAATAATACCTGTAGCTGTTCCTACGGTAACGTTATGCGCTATAACCACATGATGACTCGATGTAGGTACAATTCCTCCCCATGTAGCAGCACTATTCCAGTTACCGTTTGCTGCTGAAGTTATGACTGTGGGTGTAAATTCTTCAACACTTACTGCGTCAATAAACGGATTAGCACTTCCGTAACGATTTACTATGGCAAATCCGATTTTTACGTTTGTAGTGCGAAATTTAGCAGGTATAGGTACACTTATTCTGTTCCATGTACTTGTCAAGCTGTCATAACCGTTCAGTACATTTGATAATGTTTGCCAGGTTGTACCTCCGTTTGTCGAAATAAGTACGCGAAGGTTTAGTGCAATACCCGGGCCTTCACTATTGAAATACCAAAATCGCATATAGGGAGAGGTAGATGTGCTCAGGTCAAAGGAAGGAGACTCAATTCGCCTTTCAGTTTGTGCTAAAGTTGTGCCTCCTAAATCGTAGTCATTTATCCACAGCACTCCTGTACCGGTTACAGCACCAGTTGTTGGAGCTGTAGTTATACCAGTAGACCAAGCAGTTCCCAACCACACATTTTGCTGCCAGTCAAATTCGAAAGCGGTGTTGGTTACCGCTTGTATGCGCGTTTGGGTCCAACCCGGAGGGGCTGAGGGTGAGCCTGTAAAGGCTGTATCGAAGTTTTCAGAAAAGTACACAGTTTGGGCTTGTGTACTCTGTGCTGCCAATATCAGCCATGTAAATATGGCTGTAAGGAGCAGATTTTTCAGATTAAGTAATTGTTTTTTCATAAGTATTTAATATAAATTGTTGTTTAAATAGTGAAGAAATGTGTCCGTAATACAAGTTTAAAAAAACTAGTGTAAGTCGCGGACATACTTGTTAATTCTAATCATTCCATATAGTACTGTTCCACGGAAATTGTTTTCCCCTGAACAGATACAATGGTGTAGGTTTTGAATGTGTATTGTACATGTTGTATTTGATACTAAATCGAATACAATTAAATACTTATTAATATAATAGGCAATTAAAAAATGTAATTTTTTTCTTGTTGTAAAAAAAAATTGCAAATTATCATAGATTCTTTAACATGTCGCCTGTCATTTTATCCAGGTCAAATGCTGCTTTCCAACCCCAGTCTTGCTGAGCCCTGCTGTCATCAATGCTTTGCGGCCAACTATCGGCTATAGCCTGCCTGAAATCTGGCTTATAGGTAATGGTGAATTCAGGAATGTGCTTACGTATGCTGCCCGCTATTTCTTCAGGATTAAAACTTATGCCTCCCAGGTTATAACTGCTCCGTATTTTTACTTTTTCAGCGGGTGCTTCCATCAGTTCAATGGTAGCCCTTATAGCATCGGGCATATACATCATGGGCAGGCTTGTATCTGACTTTAAAAAGCATTCGTAGGTTTTGTGCTTTAGTGCCTCGTGGTAAATATGCACTGCATAATCAGTAGTGCCACCGCCCGGTGCCGACTTATAACCAATTAAACCCGGGTAGCGTATGCTGCGTACATCCACTCCGTGTTTTTGAAAATAATATTCGCAAAACCGTTCACCGGTTTGTTTGCTGATACCATAAATGGTATTTGGTTCCATAACCGTAAACTGCGGTGTGTTCTGCCTTGGTGTTGTTGGCCCGAACACAGCAATCGAACTGGGCCAGTATATTTTTTTAATGATTCCTTCTTTGGCTGCATCCAGCACATGAAACAAACCAATCATGTTGAGGTCCCAGGCCAGCTTAGGATTTTTTTCGGCTGTTGCACTCAGCAATGCTGCCAGCAGGTATACATGAGTTACCTGATATTTATGCAATAATTCGTACAGACGGTTCTTATCCATAATATCCAGCGTTTCAAAAATGCCTGGCTGATTTTCCATAGCCTTAATATCGGACGTAATCACATGATTGTCTCCGTATATTTTTCTCAGGTTCTCAGCCAGCTCAATACCTATTTGTCCGTTAGCGCCAATGATAAGAATGGTGTCTTTAGCCATGATCTGTTAATTTATGTGGTGCGAGTATACATATTAATCGTTTTCAATTCGAAATCCTTCTTGCATATTTTTACTTCGCCAAACCATATTTTTATTAAGCAAACCCGTGCAGGGCAAAGGTGAGTCCCAGCATTGTTCACCTGCTGCAGGCTGCCACACATACCCGTTTTTTAAGTTTACGTAGTTCATCGTTTGACTGGTGTAGGGCTCGGGATATAGCCAGGCAGGGTTTTTGATCTGTTTTAAAAACACCACATTACCTGCAACCATAATACCAATACATACATAGTGAATGAGGTAATTGGCCCGTGTATGAATGCCCGAAAGCGAAACAGACTGAAATGTGTAGGCGATGAAAAATACCAGTACGCCAAATACAAACCGAATGGCAGGTGCCTGTGTAAACCAAATAACCAATGCAACTGCAATTACAGAGATAAAAAGAGCATGAAGCGTGTGTGACTTTTTGCTTTTAGCAAATTGTATCACATGAAAAACTACAGCACACAACCCTGCCAATAGCAAAATCATACTGAAATAATCCAGCTTTTGCAGCCACAGCGGAAACCAGGTAGTAAAAGGCATGGCAAGAACAGCAGCAACATCAATACCGGGAACTCGCTCATTGGCTATATTGATATCGCGCTCAAACTTCAGCTGCTCAGCAGGCATTTGCCAGTCGGGGTTTAAAAATCCCGTTTGTGCAAGCGGATACACAAAATACCCAGAATGAATATATGTGGTATACAGCCACGGAATTAAAATGAGCAACGCAACCATTGCCAGGCTCACCGTTAATTTTCGTTTATCGGCTGATGTTATGTAAAGCCACATTGGTATCACTGCACCTGCGATAGCAGATAGCTTAAACGTAATCATCGTTAGTGTGATAAAGGCTATAAGCAGTACTTTAGCCGCATTCATGCTTTGTTGCATATACAGCCAGCTCCAAAAAACCAGTGTGTAAACCGTTATGGCATAATCGTTGGTTACAGCGCCCACATATTTGCGGTACGCCATTGCCGAAAGATAAATAAGGATGACGGTTTTTAACTTTAAAAAAGGATCATTCGATTGAGGAATAAAAAAGGCGATACCCGAAATGAGCAATACAGTATTTAAAGTGTAAACTGAACGCAAATCTGTAAAATGCAATCCGGTAAAAGAATGAAGTAAAAACCAGTTCGAGTTATTACCCAGTTGCCTGCGCAAGTTTCCAAGACCGGGAACGGCAGCATATTCTTCCATCCACCGAATAGCCTGCAGGTGGTAGTCGCCTATATCGCCAGTGCCGGCACGGCCTGATGCATTGATGCACGCTGCCACAACGGTAACTACAAGTAATGCATAACCCGATACACCTAATTGCCACTTCACTGTTGGGTGATATCCTTTTGTGAACCACCATAACAGGGCAAGTATTACCCATATATATATGTGTGCCCAACTATCAATAGCATGAAAAAGATGAAAAAGCTGAAGCAAAACGGCAATAAAACACAAGCCCGATAAAACTGTAATGGTGGGATGCTGTACATCGGCTGGCACTCCAACCACACGATTAATGAGAGCAGTTGTGCAAATACCCGCCACCCAAGCAACCGCAATGGTGTATACCAAAAATAGCAAACACGCCAGCATACGTTAAAGTTATGCAGCCGACTGCTTACGTTTTCTCAAAAAGCCTAGTCCGCCTACAACTACTATACCGCCATAAAGCAAAACTGATGCAATAAGCGAAATGCTTTCGCCTTTTGTAACAACTTCCGGTTCAAAGCGGTATTCAATGGTGTGTTTGCCAGCGGGTACTTTCATGCCACGCAATACATAATTGCAGCGGAAGTGTGGAACCAATGCACCATCAATATATGCATTCCATCCTTTTTCGTAATAAATTTCAGAAAATACTACTACACCACCTGCATCGCTTTGGCAATCATACACCAGCTTATTGGGCGCATACGATGTTAGCTTAATTTTTGACAGGGTATCGGCTGCAGCCGGGTTTACATCAGCCAGTTGTTCTTTAAAGCGTTCATCCACCACTGCATGAGTTTTGGTATTGATGCCTGTCAGCGAATCAATTTCAGCATCGGCATTGGGCACCCACACCAGTTTATTTATAAACCAGGCATTTCCGTTTGCATCAGGGTTGGGCTGCGGATAAAAATTGGAGCGTGAACTATCGCTTAGTATAAAATATTTCACGTTGAGCATATTGTATGCTTCAGGGTTTCCTTTCGACAAGTGGAATTCAATAAGTTCCTGATACCTGCGCAACTTGGCACCGTGATAGCCGCCAATGGATTTGTGCCAGTATGAAGTAAGCGCATCCTGATCCAATCGTTGAGTAGTATTAAATACACGATAATGTAAATCTTTGTCGGACAGTATCATGTCATCGGCAAATGTTTTTTCTACGACTGCTGCTTCTGCATTGCGTTTTTTCTCAAAGTCTTCTTTGTTCAAATAGCGCTGATCAACTCCCCACAAATCAATAACGACAAGCCCGATAAGAGCAGCCACAGCCGGTGCCGGTTTTATTTTTTTAATGAGTAGCAACCACACTAGCCCGAAGGTTAATGCTACAAAAAGAAGCGAGCGAACGGCATCAGCCTGACGAACTTTTTCGCGTCCGGCATAAATAATATCCATCGGGTATCCCATACGTTGCATTTGCTCGTCCATTTCGGCACCGACTGATGTAAAGGCCGGGATGAGCGCAAATAGCAGGCAAATGCCACCCACAACACCCAGTGCATACAGCGTACGTTTTTTCAGTTCAGCTACAGGGGTTGGTGTTTCGGTCAGTTCTTTCACAGCCAGCATTGCCAGTAGTGGGAAGGTAGTTTGTGTAATACACAATATAAAGGTGACCGAACGGAATTTATTGTAGAGTGGAAAATTGTAAAAAAATACATCCGTGAGGCTCATGAAATTTTTACCCATTGATAGTGCAATGGCCAGTGCCGATATAGCCAGAATCCACCACTTTAGCGGACTGCGTATAATGAATAAGCCCAGCACAAATAGAAAACATATTACAGCACCGTAATAAATAGGTCCTGCAGTAAATGGCTGCTCGCCAAAATAGGCAGGTATGCCACGGGCTACTTCTTTGGCATTGGGAAACCCGGCCGATTTGTAATGCTTGGTCAGCAGATCATGCGTATGTGGGTCGCCTGCATTGCCACCACCATAAAAATTTGGAATAAGCAAGGTCATGGGCTCCAGTGTTCCATTGCTCCACTGTAGCGCATAATCTTTATCAAGGCCTGATGATTTTATTTCGGCATAGTTTTCACCGGTAGCGGTTTTTGTGAGCTCAGAAGGTCCGCGAATACTGTATTTTCCGTACTCTTCAGTTGCCAGTAAATTAGTGGCATTGGTTGCAACGCCTATACCGGTAGCCACCAGCATAAACATACCGGCCATAATCAAATTTACAATTGACTTGTTCCTTATGGCAACTATGATTTCGGCTATCATCCATACCAGTATCAAAATCATCAGGTAATAGGTAATTTGTAAGTGACCTGCAGTGAGCTGAAACGACATGGCAATACCTGTAAGCAATGCCCCGAACAGCCTGTTTTTGTGCAGTGCAAGCTGAATGCCGGCAATTACAAGCGGTATGTAGGCAATTGCATTTCCTTTGCCTACGTGTCCCGCATCTATATTTATAAAATTGAAACTCGACAACATAAACGCCAGTGCGCCTGCCACAGCCCACCAGGCTCCTACATCAAAAACTATGAGCATGATGTAAAAACATATAAACAGCAGAAACAAGGTATCAATAGGATTGGGCAACAACTGGCTGATGTAGTAGCTGATGGTATTGGTAAAGTTGTTTTGATAGGTAGGCCCTATTAAAAAGGTAGGCATTCCACTGAATACACTGTTCGTCCAGAAGGTACGTTCACCGCTGCTTTTTTGAAATTCGTCAATTTCGTGATATGATGCCTGCCATTGTTTTACGTCATGCTGCTTAAGCACCTTACCCGAATACATCGGATTCATGTATGCCAGTATTACGGCCAAACCTATTGCTACAGCAGCAACGTGGGGGAACCAGGACTGTTTGAACAAGTTATTCATGGTATTTTCTCTTTTTTGAAGTTCCGAATATATCGTTTGGTAACCATAGCCCAAAACATGACTAACATCATATTTTAGTCAGCCCTTTTGTAAATTACGTGTCAACTTAGTTTAAACCCATATTTTGCGTATAAAATTGCGCATCACACAGTGTTATTTCGCCCCTCATTTAACCAAAAAAAAATATGAGAAGAATAATATACATACTTAGCATTGTTACAGCCATGCAGGCTGCTGCACAAACTGTAGTAGACTCAGTATCTATGGGCACGGGAAGCCCAAGCTACCCGCTTGATGTGTACTACAACCTAGCAACAGGTACAAAAGACACAGTTCGAAATAATAACTGGCATCTGGCTTTTGCTGTCAGGTCGGCACAACCACCCATGAATGTAGCGCGTGCAGCCTGTGTGCGCATCAACGAAGCCAGAGGTGTGCAAGTTTTTGTTCCGCCAACCACCCAAAACTGGAACACGTTTGACACTACAGGTTGGCAAAGCTGGCGCAGGTTGCGTGATAGTGACACAAGCTGGGATATAGGCGCGTTTAATGACGGATATTTTATTCAGCAGTTCAATTTCGGATGGGGAACTTACAATATGACTACACGCCATATTGATGGTCAAAAAACGTTTCTGATTAGAATTCAGCAAGGACCCAATTCCATTTGGCGTAAATTTAAGGTGATACAACTGAGCTTTGATACCACGTGGTATGCCGCTTCTGCTAATGTAGACGGAACAGATAGCTCAGCAATAACCATTACCAAAGGAAATTATACGGGTAAGCTCTTTGCCTATTACAATTTGCTCACCAAAACGGTTGTTGACCGCGAGCCTTCTACTCCCTGGCACTTGTTGTGGAGCAGATATTTTACCCGCGTTAATGCATTTGGCATCGATACGTTTTATACAGTAACAGGCATTTTACAACATCCAACCGTGCGCACTGCACGCATTGCCGATGTACATGCAGATAGTACCGGTTTTAATGATGCTGAGGGAAAATACTCAGCCGCTATTAACCGAATTGGCTGGGACTGGAAAATTTCTCCTCAGGGTCCGCCCAGCACTACTCCGTGGGAGTTAGTTGATTCGCTTAGCTTCTTCGTTAAAACTCCTGAAATGACTGACAGTACCTACAAGCTGGTGATGACTAAATTTACAGGACCCAATCCACAAATAACTGTATTCAATAAAACGGTGATTGCCAAACCTCAGCCTACCGTGGGCGTTGAAACCGTTTCGAGCAATTCAATAAAATTATCGGTATATCCTAATCCAGCACAAGCAGAAGTATTTATAACCACCGAAGCTACCGAAGCAACCGCTTACATGATGGATATGACGGGCCGCATCGTTCAGCAACAAACTACACAAAGCGGTACTGTACGTTTTGATGTTTCATCGATAAACCGTGGAGTATATTTCGTACGTGTTTCAATCAGCGAAGGCGAAGCAGTTAGCAGAGTAATCATCAAATAATAGTTCAGCCCTGCACCGTTTTAATTTTCATACGGCATTTTACACAGCAAGTACCTTTATTCTTATGGTACTTGTTTCACCCGTGCTGTTTGGCCAGACTGATACAATGCGCACAGAAAATAATCTGAATGAAGTTATAATCACCGGTCAGTATGGACAAAACAGCCTGACACGTTCGGTTTATAAAGTGAAAGTGTTAGATGAAAAACGTATTCAGCTTCAGGGGGCGGTGAATGTAAAAGACGTGATTGCGAATGAACTGAATGTGCGTATTGCCAATGATCCGGCACTGGGAAGCAGTATGAGCGTGCAAGGACTATCGGGCCAGAATATTAAAATAATGATAGATGGTGTGCCTGTTGCCGGACGCGAAGGAGGAAACATAGACTTAGCTCAGCTTAACCTGGCCAATATTGAGCGCATCGAATTTATTGAAGGGCCAATGAGTGTAAATTTTGGTACTGATGCGCTGGGTGGAGTCATCAATCTTATCACAAAAAAACAAAGTAAAGCAGGATACTCTACTACATTGAATGCGTATGTAGAAACAATAGGGCAGTACAATGCGGGAATAGCAACCCATGCAGCGAAAGGCAATTGGGCGGTAGATATAAACCTGAACCGTAATTTCTTTGATGGGTATCACACACGTCCTGATTCCCGCATTCATTTGTGGAAGCCGCGCACACAGTACTTTGGCGATGTAGCTATAACCCGTCAGCTAAACAAGGGAAGCATTCGGTTGCAATCGTCCATTTTTCACGAGAAAGTAACCAACCGCGACTCGGCCTATATTACACCCTGGTATGCCTATGCCAACGATCAGTACTTCTATACCATTCGTCAGACAAACAGTGCATTTTTCAATAAGCAATTAGGCAGAAACTATACAGCCGATGCTGTAGTCAGTTACACGTACTACAACCGTGTACGCAACTCGTTTCGCAAAAACCTGCAAACACTGGAAGAGCAGCTTATACCACAAAATGACTTGCACGATACGGCAACTACACAGTACTGGATGAGCCGCGGTACAGTTGCCAAAAGCAAAGAAAACTCAAAATTAAACTGGCAAACCGGGTACGAAGTAAACCATGAAACGTTTATCGGCTCACGCATTCGCGATGGCAGGCAAACCATTACCGATTATAATCTATTTGCATCAGCCGAATGGCGTGCTCTGCCTCAATTGATTATCAGGCCGGGTTTAAGAGCCATATACAACACGCAGTTTGATGCACCGCTTATTCCCTCTCTGAATATCAAATGGGATGTTGGTCGCATACTTGTTATTCGGGCATCTTACGGCAAAGGATTCAGGGCACCATCGCTTAAAGAGTTGCACCTCAACTTTGTTGATCCCAGCCACAACGTGCAGGGCAACCCCAATCTGCAGGCAGAAAAACAAGATAATTATCAGTTGAATGCTACACTTGAGTGGAGTAAATTCGAACGCATTTTCCGTGTCGAACCATCTTTGTTTTACAATGATGTTAGCGACAAAATTGACCTTGCCCGTTTAAGTTCGAATACTGTTGAAGCAGGTTATTTCAATATCTCTCGTTTTCAAAGTGCGGGCTTTAACCTCAATACCGAATACCGCGCTCCTCGTTATACATTTATTCTAGGGTATGCCTACACCGGTATTCAAAATTCGCTGCTCCGGGCTTCATCAGTTGACAATTTTTTCTTTAGCCAAGAAGCACGCTTCAATATCAACTACACTTTCCTGAAACCGGCTTTCACCTTCGCAGTATTTTACCGATACAACAGCCGTATGCAGCTTATGCAATATGAGATAAAAAGTGGCGAACTGATAAATGGTTTTATTGACCCCTACCACATGGTAGATGCAACACTTAATAAATCGTTTTTCAAAAACAAACTAACCATTACAACAGGCATAAAAAATATATTGAATGTGATAAATATAAATGCCAGCCTTGCAGCCGGTGTGCATGCTGCGCAAACAAATGCTGCTATGGTAGGGATGGGACGAACTGCTTTTATACAACTTAATTACCGAATAGACTGGAATAGAACGAACTCATGATGAAGCGTGCACTTTTTAATATTTTAATGATCGTATGTATAGGTTTTATTAGCTCGTGCGAAAAAGCGGAGCTACCTGTTAAATTGCCTCCTAAGCCCGATAATGTGCAATTGGGAACAGCTGATATGACCGAGAATTATGACCGACAGGTTTTTGTTAACCTGGAAACCGGACAACAATGGACAGCCGATAACGATGACTGGGATTTGCAATTGGAAGCACATGCACACGGATTCCTGATACGTTTGAACGGAGGCAAGGGTGTACTCGTTGCTGCTACCGGAAAGAACAAATTTGCTCAGGTAAATATGGAGACACTGTGCTGGCGCTGGGATGGAGCCTCGGGAATGCACGATTCGCTGGCTCTTGCAGGTTGCTATAACCCGTCAATTCATACGGAAAACGACAGTGTGTATGTTATTGACCGTGGTTTTGCGGTGAACGCAGCAGAAAGATACTATCAGTTTTATGTCAATGAAATTTCAGAAGAGCATTATGTGATATTTACTGCTAATATAGATGGCAGCAATGTGCAGAAACACACCATACACAAAAACCCCAAAAAGCTAAATGTGTATTTTAGTTTTGCTCAGGGCGGCCAATCGGTAAGTATTGAGCCCGACAACTCTCAATGGCATTTTTGCTTTACACGTTACCGTTGGATTTATTATGAATTTACACCTCCACTATTGTACACTGTAGTGGGCGTGCATATCAATACTTCGGCTATTTCGGTAGCGGTAGACAGTACCCACCAATTTGAAAACGTAACACCCGACTTTGCCCATACACTTCATTTCAGCAACAGACGTGATATCATAGGATTTGAGTGGAAGTACCCTGATTTTACATCAACCGGAGTCAGATATATCACCCGCAAATACATCAATTTCATAGTGAGTGAAAAAGATGCCGGACACGAGATGTACAAAATGAGGTTTATAGATTTTTACAACGACAAGGGTATAAAAGGTACACCGCGTTATGAGTACCTGCGAATTCAATAATGCTTAACCCTGCTCTATAGCTTGACGCAAACGCTCTACCTTGCCATGCAGCAACCTGAAGTACCTATTTCGTTGCTTTTCGGAAACACCACTGATAAGCGATGACTTTTTGAGCAGATTGTTCAGCCATACTTCATTTTCGGCTACAAAAGCAACATTTCCGGTACTTAAAAAATTAAATGTATTGTTACTTACATAGGCCACTTTGGTATCTCCCATTGATACCAGTATGGTGTTGTTGCCTACCATTACATCACTTACATACAACTGAAAATTATCTGGATGACCCTGATCCATTTTGCTGCTTCGTTCGGCTTTCAGCTGAAGTTTTTCCAATACACGGGTTACACATGCACACATGCGCAACGCCTCTTCCTTGCCGGTAAAAAAATCCGACTCCCAGAAATACTCTATTTGTTTGAGCGTACTGTTCAGTGTGTCTTCCGTCCATATTTCAGCCGAATGGGTATGATTGTAATTATTCAGTAAATCCTTAGCTGCCTGTATTAACGATGGATCAATCAGTGAAATATCGAAGCGGCTGTTCACATAGCGCTCTTCATTCAGTATACACTTTAGCCAGTAAAAAAATTTAAAGGCAATAAATTCATCATCAATAAAGTGATGCCAGATGGGTACATCATCTGCCGCGTATATAATCCGGCTATTTTTTATACCAGCTATTTTTTCGACATCGTTCTTCAGGTTGTTGATCCAAGCTGCAAAGTTTTCCTCTTTGCCCTCAAGCCTGCGGTAGCTGAATGATACAGAATCTACATCATGCTGCACATGGGTTTCGAAAGGTACTTTATAGTGACGGCACAGCAAATCGAGTTCTACTATGGTAAGAGGGGTTTCACCACGCATTCTGCGATATGCACTGTCATTGCTGATATTCAATAATTCTGCAATGTCATCCACCAGTGAAAGATTGGCCGGTGCACATTGTTTAACCCGGTTAAAAAATGCCAGCTGCAGTTCCTGTGACTTATCGCTGATTTTGTTTTGCATGTAATGGGGTATTGTGTTACTATATGTTGCAAATTATGCAAATGTTTTAGTAATCGTTATGTATTTTACTAAATTTAAATTTCGGAGAGTATGATATTTCACTGATTTGTACGAATCTTGTATAAAACAATTGTGCTGTATGGTCAAGTCGTTTTGTAAACCGAACCTACAGCCCGAATATTGTTGAATAATCTATTAAAAAATTAATACCATGAAGCATCTAACACGTTTTTTCCTGCTTATTGCCGCTACAGTTTTAACGGTAAAGCCGGCATTTTCTCAGATAAAAATTAAGCCTGTCATTGCTGTACTCAATATTGAATCCAAAGGTTTACCACTGGATGCTCAGCAAATGGGCAACATTACCCGAATGGAACTGGAGAAGCTGGATACCTTCAGTGTATTGGACAAATACGATGTGCAGGCTATTGCTGAAAAGAAGCAATTGATAACAGCCGGATGCTACGGAAAAACTTGTCTGGTACAAATAGGCACAGCCATAGGTGCTGAGTATATGCTTACCGGTAGTGCCGAACTGTATGGCCAAACCATAGTTATTACCTACAGGCTTATTGATGTTGCGAAGGACAGAATTCTGACTTCACAGGTGATGGAGTTTTTAAACCTGCCACTCGAAATGCAGCAAATGTCAGGTATCGCTATACGCAAAATGTTTGGCTACCCCAATGACCCTGATTTGGTAACCCGCCTCACCAAAAAGTTTAACTACGAAAGTGCTACCACCAACCCCGCTGTTGACAGACTTAACCTGCAGGGTCCGCGTTTGGGTTTTACTTTGCCTTTTGGCGAAATAGCCGATGTTACCACACGATCAAGATCGCAGGGTGGGTACGATTTGAGTCCGTTTATGTTCCAGTTCGGATACCAGTTTGAGGTACAATACCTGAACGAAGGAAAATTTCAGGCCTTGTTCGAATTCCTTCCCATGATTACAGGTCTGGAGCAACAGATTTTTCTTCCCAGCTTAACTTTTCTAAACGGTTTTCGTAATAATGTAAACGGACTTGAAATTGCGTTTGGTCCTTCTGTAAGCTTTGCCAGCTATGCCAATGTTGCAACCGTAAACGGTGATATTATTACTGAGAATGATTACAACACAAACCCTACTAAATACAACACAACCCCAAAACCGGAATTTCAAAGCAAGCTGGATAGAAGAGGAACTTCACGGCTATCCTCGGCACTGGTTATAGCTGTAGGCCGCACCATTAAGTCGGGCAAGTTGAATATACCAATTAATGTTTGGTCCACATTCCCTACCCGTGAAGGCTTCAGGGTAGGTATATCAGTGGGCTACAACAGCAAACGCTGATAGTTTTTTGTTTGGATGATGCAAACAGTTGCCTGTGTGCTGGCACTGCTACTGAAGCTGACCTTTAAAAGTTAGCTTGACTTGCCGAGGCTTAAGCCCGTTTTTAAATACAAATTGCTCTTTGGCTACAAAACTGCGGTCATTGTCGAGATAAAAAACATACTGTGCTGAACGCTTGTCTTTTTTTCCATCAGCATATTCGCTGTGGTACACCACATCCAGCGTAACTGACCCCGATTTGGTTGAACTCCTGCGCGAGTTATTGCTCGACACTTTGATATCAGCAGTTATTGAGAGGCCGGCCGATTTGTAAAGGCTGATTTTTTGTAACTTCTGTTTATTTTTTAAATCGACTGTGCCGTCCATACCTGCGGTCACATTGTTATTTTCGGTTACTTTCACATCTGTAATATTCAGTGTGATGTAGTCACCACTTTGGGCAAATACCATCTGTGCCAGCATAAAACCAATAGTAGCTATAGCTAATTTCATAATTTATAATTATTTCGTATTGTAAATAAACAATAATTAAGATGAAAAACAACTTTATGTACGCTGCACTGGGTGCCGCTTTCACCTTATGCCTCATTACCATCTGGGCATTTAAACCTGCTGAAAAAAATAATGCCACCTCTTACGAGTTCAAGCAATTTTCAACGGTCGAATCTATAGTGGCCGGTGGTTTGGGCCGTTCGCGCATCCTCTCTACCGATAAAAGCGGAACTATGGTTGAAAAAGAACTGATGAATTTTTACAGCCTGGTGGGTATCAATTTCGGCAATATATCTAACAACGATAAGCTGATTGTAGACAAAATAAATGAATACAGCAGCGATGGATGGGAACTGTATCAGGTAACCACAGGCTCCAGCACCAGCCAAAGCAATGGCAATACCAGCAACGGTATTTTTATTACCCGCTACCTGTTTCGCAAAGCCAAATAAGGTGCGGCTCACTTAAAAAAGGATGGCAATTGCCATCCTTTTTTATTTGGTAAGGGGTTAACTATGCGTAGCTAATTTCTATACCTTCGTGTAAGGTGAAGTTTGCCAAGACATATATAAAAGAAGTGTTTTGCCTGGAAGGCGACTGGAGTAAAGATTTGAAAGAACAAAACTCCGTGCTTGAAGTATTGCAGTTTTTGAAACGAAACCGCGATATTAATTACATACACAGGCACTGCGGCACGCGCGAAAACCTGGCCTATTACCTGAACCAGTGGAACCTGAAAAAATACAAAGACTACAGCATACTATACATAGCCTTTCATGGCAAGCCACAGCAAATACTGGTGGGCAAGGAAATAGTAACGCTGGATGAACTGGCTGATATGCTGGGCTCCAACTGCCACAATAAAATCATACACTTTGGTACCTGCCACACGCTGAATGTAGATTTACGTCACATTAAGCGCTTTCTGCGCAAAACCAATGCCTTGTGTGTATGCGGTTTTGGCAAGGAAATAAAATTCATAGAAGGCTGCGTATTTGATATACTGCTTATTGATATGCTGCAGGAGTTTCGCAATATAGCCACCGTTGACCAGCGCATACGCGAGAACTACAATACCTTTGCCCGCAAGCTGGCCTTTAAGCTGGTGCATTTATAACAAACGGTTCTGATTTTTTAAATGCAACAACAAGCGTGTTGTTTAATGCGTAAAACACCACCTGCATTTTTATCTGTGGCGAAGACTGCCATAAAAAATTAACTAAAATTTAATACTGATTAATGCGCCTTAAAAAGCAGGCAGCAGGCCAATTGCGTAGTGACTAAAAAAACGCGAAGATGCCTGTATTTACAGTAGGATACGGCTGCCTGAATAACTTTGTGTAACGGCATACTTTACCCCGACCTGCAACCCGTTAATAATCTGTTCATACTAAACAATCAAATTTGGAATTTGGCGCTTGTAAATGAACGGCATATTTATAAGATTGCCGTTTTACTTCATCTTATTAAAATAATATAAAGAGTTATAATGTACTGCATAAAACATATACGTACACAACCACACATCTATACATGGCTCATGCTGTTGCTGCTGCTTTTAAGCGGAGTAAAAGGGTGGGGGCAGAGTACAATTGCATCTGATGGGTTGAATAACTCAACAACATTATTTACACTATCAGGTGGGGTTTATTATTCTGGTACTACATCCTCAACCGCTGACGCACCAGCATCTTCGAGTTATGCAGTTGAAGGCACACATTCAAGAGGTATTGCTAATGGAACTGCGACACTAACAACTGGTGATCTAAATACAAATGGTTATTCATCCATTCAAATGTCATTTAGATTAGCATCATATTCTATTACCACTACAGGAAATGGTGCTGATGCAAGTGATATTGTTACTGTTGAAATTAGTCCAAATGGAGGCACAAATTATTACAGCACAGTTCGAGTACTAGGAAATAACAATGCGCGTTGGTCATGGACTAGCGGAGCTGCTAATGCATCAACAGCTTATGATGGCAATTCTACATCTGTGGATTTTCAGCCATCTGCTGGAGGCGCTAGAACAACAGATGGCTATAGTACTGTTACAGTAACAGGACTTCCAGTAACATCTAACTTAAGAATTCGGGTAACTTTATTAAATGACGGTGCAAATGAAAGATGGTTGTTGGATGATTTTAAGGTTACAGGAACAGCCGCTACCCCCTCCATCACCATCGGTGGTAGCACTTCCGCAACGGCAACGGCATTTACAACAACTTATGGTACTTCTTCAGCTGATCAATCTTTCACCATTGCAGGTTCTAATTTAACAGCTGATATATCTGTTGCAGCTGTTACCGGGTTTGAATACTCAATTGATGGAGGTTCTACGTGGGGAACCACAAGAACTATTACTCAGTCTAGTGGTAGTGCTAGTGCAACGCTTAGAGTAAGACTTACTGCCACAGCAACCGTTTCCGGTTCATACAATAGTCAATCAATCAATTTAAGTAGTACTGGAGCCACCACACGAACAATTTCAACCGCTGCAAGTGGCAATGCAGTTTCGGCCAAGGGATTAACCATAACTGGATTGTCAGCCGCCAACAAAACATATAATGGCACAACATCAGCTTCTGTTAGCGGAACAGCAGCCTATTCAGGGCTGGTTAACAGCGAATCATTTACTCCATCGGATGTTGTATCATGGGCTTTTGCAGATGCTGCTGTGGGTACAAATAAAACATTATCAAGAACGGGATCTTATACAGCACCTTCAGGCAATTATACTATAACACAGCCTACGCTTACGGCCAATATCACAGCAGCGACATTAACCGTTACCGGCCTTACTGCCTCCAACAAAGCCTATGACGGATTAACTTCGGCAACTACATCGGGCACGGCTGCGTTAAGCGGCATCATCGGTTCCGATGATGTGACACTTACAGGCACACCTGTTTTTTCGTTTTCAAGTACTGCTGCCGGAAACAGCAAAACAGTTACCACAACCGGATATACGCTGGGAGGTGCACAGGCGGGTAATTATTCACTCACACAACCTTCCTTTACTGCTAATATCACAACGGTGGCTTTGACCATAACCGGACTAACGGCCTCAGATAAAAATTTTGATGGCAATACAACCGTATCGGTAAGTGGCACACCCGCATTCAGCGGCTTGGTCAATGGTGAGTCGTTCACTGTATCAGGTTCTGTTACCTGGGCATTTCCCGATGCAAACGTTGGCACCGGAAAAACTCTTACACGAACAGGTGATTACAATGCTCCTTCGGGCAATTACACTGTAACGCAGCCTACACTTACTGCAAGCATTAATGCAGTGGTGCCTACTGCACCTGTCATTACCGGCATCACTCCCGGCAATACCGAACTTACGGTTGCATTTACTGCACCAACATCGAATGGAGGAGCAAGCATTAGCAATTACAAATTTTCAACCGATAACGGAGCGAGTTATACCGCACTTTCTCCGGCATCAACCAGCAGCCCTATAACCATAACCGGATTAACCAACAATACAACGTATGATATCAAAATTCGTGCAGTCAATTCGGTAGGAGATGGCGCAGAAAGCAATATGCAATCAGGAACACCTACTACCGGAACACCCCCGACAGTAACAGCGTCTGCTGCAACAGCTATTGGTGCTACAGATGCAACATTGAATGGTGAAGTAACATCAGAGGGTACTTCACCAGTAACCGACAGGGGTTTTGTATACCATACATCACCAGGTGTTACGATTGCAAACAACAAAACACAAAGCGGAAGTGGTTTAGGTTTGTTTGCGCTTACTCCTACGCTGGCAGTTAATACGCGTTATTATTTTAAGTCGTATGCCATCAGCACAGACGGTACAAGCCTTAGCAGCGAGCTCGACTTCTGGACATTGGCCAATACACCGACAGCGCCCACAGTATCTTCTCCTACATCAAGTACACTTGGAGTAACAATCGGTGCAAGTGATGGAAACCCATCAACAACCAACTACGCTATACAGGAAACCACAAGTGGCCATTATGTGCAGGCAAACGGAAGTTTGAGCGGCACAGCGGTATGGCAAACAGCAGCTACATGGGGAACAGTAACCGTTACAGGATTAACACATGCCACTACATACACATTCAAAACCAAAGCACGAAACGGAAACAACGATGAATCAGCATTCGGTTCAACCACAAACGGAACCACCAGTGCCATAGCCCCGAGTGTTACTACATCGGCAGCCACATCGTTAACAGCAACAGGATGCACACTGAACGGAAATGTAACTGCAGATGGAGGTTCAGCTATTACTGAAAGAGGTTTTGTGTATAAAACAACAAACGGTGTGACTATATCAGACAATAAAACTACCGTTTCAGGAACAACGGGAACATACAATCTGGCATTAACATCTCTCGATATAAACACACGTTATTATTTCAGAGCGTATGCCACAAATTCGATAAGCACCACACTAGGTTCTGAACTCGAATTTTGGACATTGGCTAACACCCCGTCAGCGCCTACAGTAGGTTCTCCTACATCAAGCACACTTGCAGTAACAATCGGTGCAAGTGATGGAAACCCAAGTACAACCACCTACGCCATACAGGAAACCACAAGCGGCAATTATGTGCAGGCAAACGGAAGTTTGAGCGGCACAGCCGTGTGGCAAACAGCAGCTATATGGGGAACAGTAACTGTTACAGGATTAACACATGCTACTACATACACATTCAAAACCAAAGCCCGAAACGGAAACAACGATGAAACAGCATTCGGTTCAACCACAAACGGAACCACCAGTGCCATAGCTCCCAGCGTTACTACATCGGCAGCCACATCAGCAACAGCAACAGGCGGCACACTGAACGGAAATGTAACTGCAGATGGAGGTTCAGCCATAACAGAAAGAGGATTTGTTTACAAAACAACAAATGGTGTGACTATATCAGATAATAAGACTACTGTTTCAGGAACTACGGGAACATACAATCTGGCATTAACATCACTCGATGTAAACACACGTTATTATTTCAGAGCGTATGCCACAAATTCTATAAGCACCACACTAGGTTCTGAACTCGACTTCTGGACATCGGCCAATACGCCCGCAGCGCCTACTGTGAATACCCCGACAGCTACCACCATAAATGTAATTATCGGAAGCGGAGATGGAAATCCATCAACAACCACCTACGCTATACAGGAAACCACAAGTGGCAATTATGTGCAGGCAAACGGAAGTTTGAGCGGCACAGCCATATGGCAAACAGCAGCCGTTTGGGGAACCGAAACGGTAACCGGATTAACAGCCGGTACAAGTTATACCTTTCGTGTTAAAGCCAGAAACGGGAATAATTCAGAAACAGGTTTCGGGAGCGCAACAGTAGGCATTACCAGCGGCACCATCGCTATCCAGGATTTTGAGTCCACACCTGCAACCCCAACGTTGGGTTATACTAATACCAATGGGAATACCATTACCGGGTCTTCAGGTAGCAGTGATGGACCAGCAAGCACAAATTATTTTACGAGTACAAATAGAGCATGGAATGTGGTTAATGCAAATTCTGTAGTTACCTTTAGTAATTTAACCGGTTTAGGAGCCTATGTTTCCAAGCAGATTGAATTCAGACTGGCGTCATTTTCCGTTGGGTCAACGGGTAATGGTGCCGATGGTGGTGACATTGTTACCGTAGAAATATCACTTGATGGGGGAATCAATTGGTCATCGGAGGTTAGGATTTTAGGTAATGGCAATGCTTGGTGGAGTTATTCTGCAACAGGAGTAGCTGCTGTTACCTATGATGGTAATAACTCTCCTACTGATTTCCAACCCGCGGGTGGTGGTTCCAGAACCACTGATGGCTATTCAACCATTCGTGTTTCGTTGCCGGATAATTCAACACAAGTTCAGATTAAGGTAACGCTGTTAAATAGCGGAACAGCTGAAAGATGGGTCATGGATGATGTGCTACTCAGAGGAGCACTTGTTCCATCCGCACCTACACTTGCTTCACCTTCGGCTTCGTCCATCACACCCACATCTGCTACCTTGGGTGCTACCATTACAGCAAACGGTGGCACCTCCATCACAGCCAGAGGTACAGTTTTTTCTACCACTTCACCGGTTACAACATCGGATAATTTACTGGCCGAAGGCGGTACCACCGTTGCTGCTTATTCACACAGCAGAAGCGGATTAAGTCCGCAAACACTTTATTTTTATGCAGGCTATGCGACCAACAGCACAGGTATAGCACTCAGTTCGGAATCAAATTTTAGAACTCTGTCAAACGTGCCTACCGCACAAGCATCAGGTTTAACAGCTACTACCGTTTCGTCTACACAAATTGATTTGGCCATCACTACTGCTGCTACATTTCCGGCAAGCGGTGCAACACAAGCCGGTTATGTAGTGATTTATTCAACTGGAACACCAGCTTTGTCATCGGCTAATGGGCAGGCACCTGCAGCAGGGGTAGGTAGTATTTTTGTAACAGCAGCAACCATACTTCCAACTACACCGTCCACTTCCATAAGTGTTACCGGACTAAGCAGTGCGAATACCTATAATTTTTTAATCATTCCATATACCTGGGATGGAACTAATGCGTCCACATATCACTTTCTAACTTCCAGTGCACCTACCGCTTCAGCAACAACCAATGCCGGTGCTCCAACTCTCAACGCATCCACTGCGACTTCTATTACTTCTACTACAGCAACACTTGGGGCAACTGTTACATCAAATGGCGGAGCTTCACTAACAGAAAGAGGTACTGTATACTCCACCACCACCCCTGTCACATCTACTGATAATACATTAGCCGAAGGTGGAACAAGCGTATCCACTTTTTCTCATTCGCGTACAGGTTTATCACCTCAAACACTATACTACTATGCCGGTTACGCAACGAGCAGTGCCGGGACAGGATTAAGTGCAGAAGGCAGTTTCAGAACTCTATCGTCTGCTCCCGCCATACAAGCATCGGGATTAACAGCTACGGCTGCTTCGTCTACACAAATTGATTTATCGCTAACAACACCGGCAACCTTTCCCGGCAGCGGTGCAACGCAGGCAGGCTATGTCGTTATTTATTCTACCGGAACACCTACTTTATCATCCACAAATGGTCAGATGCCAGCAGCCGGTGTAGGAACACTAACAACTGTTGCCAGTATACTACCAGCAACACCATCAACAACCATTTCAGTCACCGGATTAAATGCGGCTACTACATACAACTTTCTGGTTGTGCCCTATACCTGGGATGGAACAAATGCGGGTACGTATAATTACTTAACGGCCTCAGCACCTACAGCAACAGAAACAACACAGGCTGCCACCTATACGTGGTCAGGTGCCGATAATGCAAGCTGGGCAACTTCTACCAACTGGACACCAAACCGCACAACACCGGCAACAACAGATATACTCGTATTTAACAGCAACACTACACTTACTGTTACAGGTGTACCTACGCAAACCATTGGCAAACTGGAGGTGTCAGGCTCGAGTACAAAAATTACTTTACAAGCAGCCAGCAGTTCAACAATATTAACTATTGCTAACAGTGCGGGAACTGATTTTACCATTGCTGCAGGGTGTGAGTTGAATATTAGCGGTTCAAATACTCTATCACTAGTAACAGCTGCAGGAGCAACGAGCAGCATAAGTGGAAGTATGAAATTTACAAATGCAGCTCATACTTTAATTCCTAACGATGCTAATGCAGTTACCTTCAATAGTGGATCGTCTTTTACAGCTGGAGATTTAACAACAACAGGATTGACTGGAAATGTTTTTGGGCCCAATACAGGTACAACCTACAACGGGGTTGTATTTGCCAGTGGTTCAACATATACACAAAATGAAGGCAATAGCCCTTTTGCAATTACACAACCGAATTCACGTGTTTTGTTTCAAGCAGGCAGTAACTTCATTTTTTCAGTAGCAACTGGTTCCCCGGGTCTCTCAGGTAGAACATACGGTAATCTTGAAATTAATACTACATCTACAAATTTGAATGCCTTAATAGGGAGTAGCCCTGTCACAATTAATGGTAATCTAACCATCACAGCTGCCGGAAGTGCAGTAAATTTCAATCATACCGGTGGAGTCTCCATTGCCGGCAATATTTCTGTAGCATCAGGTCAGACACTTGGTTTTTCTCCTGTCTCTGCAAACACTTTGACTTTAAGCGGTACCGCTCAGCAAACAATAGGTGGAAGTGGCACATTAACCATCGGTTCCAATACAACACTTAGTATTAACAACAGCAGCGGAGTGGCACTTAGCCGGAACCTCACATTACCCAATACACTAACTCTAACCTCCGGCACTCTCACTGTAGGGGCAAATACTCTTACCCTCAACGGCAGCATTAGCCGCACATCAGGCAATATTGATGCAAGCAATGCATCAACAACAGTTGTATTTAGTGGTTCATCGGCACAATCTATTCCGGCATCTACATTTACCGGCAACATCAATAACCTGACAATTAATAACAGCGCAGGGTTAACTGCAGGTCAGTCATTAACCATATCCAACGCATTAACACTCACCTCCGGCACATTAACAACCGGAGCGAACACACTTACGCTTAACGGAAGTATTAGTCGCTCATCGGGTAATATAAACGCAAGCAATACATCAGCAACCGTTGTGTTCAGTGGTTCAACAGCACAATCTATTCCTTCAGCTGCGTTTACCGGAAACATCAATGCTCTGACTTTAGACAACAGTGCGGGTCTTACTGCTAATCAGGCATTAACTATTGCGGGTGCACTTACACTCACCTCTGGTACATTAACAACGGGTTCGGTTAATTTAATCCTCAACGGTAGCATTAGCCGCACATCAGGTAATATTGATGCAAGCAATGCATCAACAACGGTTGTGTTTAGTGGTTCAACAGCACAATCAATACCGGCTTCTACGTTTACAGGTAATATCAATAGCCTGACATTAAACAACAGTGCAGGTTTAAGCATGAGTCAAAATCTAACCATTGCGAATACGCTGACATTAACCTCAGGTAATTTATCTGTTGGTGCGAATACACTCACATTAAACGGAGGATATCCTTCATCCAATATCAGTAATATTATTACAACATCATCCTCCAATCTGGTGTTCAATTGTACAGGAAGCGGGCCGTTTGCTTTGCCTGCATTTTCGGCATTAAATCAACTCACGATTAACTCATCGGGACAAAACTACACCTTAAGCAGCAGCCCTACTATATCAGGAGATGTGACGCTAACAAATGGAACGCTTGTAATTGGTGCCCGCACATTAACGTATACCGGTTCATCTATTACCCGTACATCAGGGTCAATAGATGCAAGTAATACATCAGCAACATTTATTTTCAATGGCTCTACAGCACAAAGCATTCCGGCATCTATTTTCTCGGGCACAATTAATAACCTGACACTGGATAATAGTTCTGGATTAACGACAAGTCAAAACTTAACAATCGGCAATACGCTGGCATTAACTTCGGGCACATTAAATATAGGCGCAACCGAACTTACCCTCAACGGCAGCATCAGCCGCACATCAGGCAATATTGATGCGAGCAATGCATCAGCAACCGTTATATTCGGTGGTTCATCGGCACAATCTATTCCGGCATCTTTGTTTACAGGTACTATCAATAATATTACACTGAACAACACTGCAGGATTAAGTTGCAGTGAATCGCTCACACTGGCCGGTACACTTACACTCACCTCAGGTGCGTTGAACATAAGCACGCATACCTTTACACTAAATGGATCCGTTGCCCGTACATCAGGTTCAATTCGCAGTGCAGGTGGTAATATCAGCGTGGGTGGTAGCAGTGGAAACCTGTCACTTCACTTTGACCAAACTACATCAGGTACTACCAACCGATTAACCAACCTTACGGTGAACCGCACATCTAGCACCATTACACTGGGCAATGCTATGCAACTTACTGGGACCTTAAACGTAACTACGGGAACATTGGCATCAGCCGGTAACTTAACGCTGGTAAGCAATGCATCGGGAACGGCACGTGTGGCTGAGTTGGTATCGGGCGCATCAATTACCGGCAATGTAACAGCCGAAGTGTACATCCCTTCGGTAGCACGCAGATGGCGTTTTCTTACACCTACAGTTAACAGCAGTACATTCAACGACTGGAAAGGCGAAATGTTTATCATAGGTCCTGGTGGCAGCACCAACGGATTTGATGCAAGCGGTACAGGTTCAGTATTCTTTTATAACGAAGCAGCAACAGGTAATAGCAGTGTTGGCTGGACCAGCATCAGCAATACCACCAACAGTATTGTACCCGGTACCGGTTACCGCACATTCATATATGGCGACCGCAGCAACTCAAGTGTGATTAGCAACTCATCGCTTCCTCAAAGCGCAGTAACCATCAATACAGTTGGTCCGCTCAACACAGGTAACTTTGCATTGCCTGTAAACTATACAGCTAATGTCAATGTTAATCAGGATGGATGGAATATGGTAGGCAATCCTTACCACTCACCGTTTGACTGGAACAGCTATTACAATAATTGTACTACAGGTTGCTATACCAATATACAGCCCACTATCTGGGTATTTGATGCTACTACCAATAACTACAAATCTTACAATGCATCCATCTCCAGCGGAACGCTGTCTAATGGAATTATTCCTACAGGTTCAGCTTTCTGGCTGAAAGCCAATGCAGCATCACCATCTGTTACGCTGAAAGAAGAATACAAAACAGCAGCATCACACAATCAGGTTTTCAAAAACGGAAACTCAGAGTTACAACTCGAACTTCGACTGGATGCCATCAATGCCGATTTCTTTATTCTGAAACACCATGCTTCAGCAACTGCCAATACGGATGCATTTGATATTTCAAAAATGAGCGGTTCAGTCAACATCATGAGCTTGACATCTTCAGGTCAGTCATTAACACTCGACTGCAGGCCCGAAATAACAGCCAACGATACTGTTCAGTTGTTTGTAAACGGCACCAACGGCAGTTATACACTGAAAGTAAATATGCTGCCGGCCAACAGCAAATATTACTATCTGGTAGATCGTAAACTAAGCACCACAACGCTGCTTGCGCCTCAGTCGGTTTATACATTTAACATCACCAATTCAGATACCACCACTTTTGGCCGCAGGTTTTACATGATAGTAAGTACAAGTGGTACGTTGCCGGTTGAGTGGAAGAGTTTCTCGGCCAGGCGGCAACAGAATCGCACACAGGTTGAATGGTCAACAGCAACTGAATTCAACGCATCGCACTTCGAGGTGCAGCGCAGCAGCGATAATCAACACTTTGTAACAATGGGTAAAGTGAATGCACGCAATACCCACAACAATGATTATGTATTTTACGATACAGATGCACTGCGCGGAGTTCATTACTACCGCATCAGGCAGGTTGATTTGGATCAGACTGAAACATTTACCCATGTAGTGGCAGTTAACTGTGATGAAGAATCGGGCGGTCCTATAGTAACATCGGCATGGCCTACGGTTGTCACTTCTGAATTCAACGTGGCGCTCAGCAACGATAGTTACAACATACAGGTATATGATATCAACGGACGCATTCAGTTGAATGATGATGTAACGGGCGAACGTATTCAAATAAGTACCACCGGATTTGGTGCGGGCATGTACTTTATGCATATCGTAAGCCGTACTACAGGCAAGTCGGAAACGCTGAAGTTCATCAAAAAAGAATAGAATAATTTGACTAAAATTGTGGGCATGCAACCCACAGGTATTATTGGTGTAATGAGTGGCACATCGCTTGATGGTCTTGATATAGCGTGGTGCGAATTTGTTTATGAAAACAACCGCTGGATGTGGCAAATTAAAGCAGCAGATACTATTGCGTATTCACCGGAATGGACTCAACGACTGCGCGATTTACCCGAACAACGTGCAGTTGACCTGGCTCGCACAGATGCTGATTACGGAAGATATATTGGCAAAGCTGTTAAAGATTTTATTATGCGTTATGGTTGCACTGCATCGTATGTGAGTTCACATGGACACACGGTTTTTCATCAGCCTCACCACGGATTTACCTTGCAAACAGGTCATGGAGCTTACATAGCAAGGGAAGTTAGGCTTCCGGTAGTATGTGATTTTCGCAGTACCGATGTTGCGCTGGGTGGGCAAGGTGCACCGCTGGTTCCCATAGGCGATGCATTACTTTTTCCGGAATATGATGCCTGCCTGAACCTGGGAGGTTTTGCCAACATCAGTTTTGAAAAAGATGGACAACGCATAGCGTTTGATATTTGTGCCGTAAATACCGTTCTCAATCACCTGGCAAATAGTATGGGTTTGCCGTATGACGATGGTGGCCGCATGGCTGAAACAGGGAAAGTAAATGTACCCCTGCTCGAAAAGCTGAATGCACTAACATATTACACGAAGTCTGCACCCAAGTCGCTGGGAATGGAGTGGGTGCAGCAGCATATTTTTCCGTTGCTTCAGTCAGCATCATTGACAACTACCGATGCAATGGCCACGTATCTGAAACATGCAGCACAGCAAATAGCCCAAACCATAAAGCCACAGCAGCATGTACTCATTACAGGTGGCGGAGCCTACAACACTACCTTGCTCTCGCAACTGAATCAGTTTGGTGTAAAGTATACCGTACCAGAAAAACAAGTGGTAGAGTACAAAGAGGCACTCGTATTTGCATTACTTGGAATGTTGCGCATTCATGGTCACACCAATGTTTGGAAGAGTTACACAGGAGCCTCGTCAGACAGTATCAGCGGGTGTATGTACTATTATTAAGCTTACGTTTTAGGTTCAGGGCAATGTTGTACTTCTGTAAAGTTTCTGTAGCACTTTGCCATGCAATGATGAGTCCTGCTTTGCCATCCAGCAGCCCGAGTTTTAATACATAATCACGTACAAAACGACTTACTGCGCTTGCATACATTTTTATGTACGTAGGATTTACTCCTTTTTGGATCAGTGCCTGTGCACCGCGTTCGCTGTATATTTTGCGCTTGGCAATCAGGCTTTGGGCAGTGGGGTAGGAGTAGTGCAGCAGTTTACCTTTCAGTTTCAGCATACTGAAATGTTTTGGAATGTATAATGTTTCGTGTACAGCTTCGGTATTCCACTGCACATACTTTCGGTTAAACAACCGAATTTTCACATCGGGATTCCATGCACCATAATGTATCCATTTGCCACAATAACTGTTTAACCGACTGAAACTATATACACACTCATAGTTCAGTTGCTGTTTGATTTCTGTTAAGCTATGGTTTAGTTTTTCATCAGCTTTTTCATCAGCATCTATGGAAAGAATCCAGTCATGGGTTGCTTCGCTATTTGCTTTGTTTTTGGTTTCACCGTATCCGGCAAAAGGAATATGTATAACGCGCGCACCGGCACGTGCAGCCAGCGATGAAGTATCATCTGACGAACCGGTATCGCATACCAGCACTTCATCGGCAATAGGTAAAAGAGCCTTCACACACTTTTCAATATATGCCGCTTCGTTTCGTGCTATAATCACTGCGCTAATGTTCATGCCAGTTTACTTTTTATACGCGAAATGAAGTAGGCGATGCCTTTGTTGAATGTTAGCGGAACAAATTCCCTGCACGGTTCGCCCATACGCAATACATGCTTATACAAAAACGAAGAACTGATGCCCCACTTTTTCATAAATGTTTTACGACCGTTATTTCGCACAACCCTGCCTGTTGACTTACACTTGAAGTGATACACCAGCGACTTTCCGAAACCTCTGAAATCGCGAACTCCCAGGTTCCACAGTTTCATGGCAAAATCAGGATCGCTGTAAAAACCCGGACTGAATTCAGTGCTGTATCCGCCCGCTTTTTCCCACAATGTTTTATGTACAATACTGGGTGGCCAGCATGAGCCATACCAGTTGGTATGCTGCAGCTGTGCCGCAAACGACAACAACTCAGCTTCATTAAAGTGTTTGGTATCGCGGCCAAAATCAAAGGGTGCACAAACTGCCTTATTGGTGCCTGACTCCGGTTCTATCATCGTAGCTGAATAGTAAAAGTAAATATCTCCACGTTGCTGAATGGCATTCCACAGTATTTCATCCCAGCCCGGACACGCGTACATATCGTCATTGAAATAAACGATATAATCGGTTACTGCCAGCTTTGCTGCAGCATTTACAGCATAGCACACTCCGGCATTTTCACTGCTAAAGGTATATGCATACTGTGTTGATTTAATCCACTCGAGTGTGCCATCTGTGCCCTCATTAACATGTATGATAAGTTGATGACGATATGTGCTGTTTTGCTCAATGCTGCGAATACACAATTTCAGATAGTCCAGGTTGTTCCATGTTGGAATAACAATGCTAAAGCGGAATGTATCATTCGCCTGTGCAGATGGAAAACTATGAATGGTCGGTTCGTGAAAAATCATGAGTACATGATGATGGCGCAAAGTACATGTAAAACAGCCTACAATCAAATTTTGTATTCGCCACAGGAAGACGCGTTATTTGCAGCCATGTGCAGCCGCATCAATCAGCATGAAATATCAGCAGCCGAACTTATGGAGAGGTATAACATACCGCACATTGATGATGACCTGCAGCTGCCTTTCGATATCAATATAGTCGTGGGTGCTCAGGCACTTGTGGTGCTGGAACAGGATGGAATAAACAGACTGGAGAAAGCTGTATTTGGTTTTACTCCGTCATGGAGTAAAAAGCGTACATCCTATTTTAATGCCAGGCTCGAGGGCAGTGATAATAATACCAACAACGACTCCAATTATTCAGGACCTTACGGCATTTTACAGAGCGGAGCGTTCAGGTCGGCATTTATGAAAAGGCGTTGCCTGGTGCCGGTTCGCAGTTTCATTGAAGGACCTGAAAAGGAAAAATTGAGTGAGCCGTATCTGGTATACAGTAATTCAGCTTCCTTGTTTTCACTGGCAGGTATTTACGAGCACTGGACAAATCCTGTCGATGGAGAAACAGTGCTCACGTTTGCCATACTTACCCGCGCTGCCTGCCCGGCAGTTCAGGCTATTCGCCATCACCGTATGCCTGTGCCTGTAAGTGCGCACAACGAGCAAAACTGGCTTATGCCACATGGTGCCGATGAACTTATAGCCATGTGTACGCACGAAACTCTTTCTGACACCTGGCAAACCTATGCACTGAATCCCGAACTGGTTAAATCGGGAAGATTGCATGATGCGGCATTACTTAAAGCATACACACCGCCCTCGAATACATTGTTTTGAAAAGCGATTACTCGCAATAGCGTTTCAGGTAAAACAGCGCTTCCATATTCCCTTTTTGTATGGCTTTACTAAAATCTGAACAGGCCGAAACCCTTTCGTGTTTATTCAATTCCAGTTTTGCCAACCCCCTTTGGTAGTAGGCTATCGATAAATCGTCATTGAAAAGCAGAGCGCTGTCCAGAACAGTTATGGAGCGTTTGTAATCCTTGAGCTGGTAAAAAACAAGGCCTTTATTGAAATAAGCATCACCCGCGGAAGGTTTCAGCCGTATGCACCGGTCGAACATTAGCAGCGCTTCTTTATACCGTTTCAGAGATGTCAGCGTCATACCCCGGTAAAGCATGATATCTGTATTGTTCTGGCTATATTTCAGTGCCGAGTCAAAGTCGCGAAGTGCCAGTGGATAACGAAATAAATTCAGGTATATATAGCCTCTGTTTTTATATGCATCAACGTAACTTTTATTAAGCAGTATGGCTTTGGTATAATGACTGGTGGCATCATTCCATTTCTCCATCATCTGCTCCACATTGGCCAGATTATAATAATAAGCAGCTTGTGCTGAGTCGTAGGCAATGGCCTGCATGTATTCATTGCGTGCAGTTCGGTAAACACCTTTTATGACATAGATGTATCCGAGCAAGGCATGTGCACGTGCTGGACGTGCATGTATGCTGATAATTGCGTCAAGCAGTTCGCTGGCATCAGCAATCCTGTTCAGTTCAATGAGTGCTTCCGCTTTTAACACTTGCACTTCGTAATTTTTAACACCGTAGTTCAGCATGCTGTCGCATACCCGCACACACTTTGCCGCATCACCTGCGCTGAGCAACGATGCAGCCTGCTCATAGCCATATGGCTGAGCGAACAGTTTCAGCGATGTAAGTGCGGTGAGAATAAAAATCAATCTGTATTTACCCATGTGTTGCAGGCAGTGTAATGGTAAACGTGGTTCCCTTACCTTTTTCACTCTCTACATCAATTCGGCCTCCGTTGCGCTGTACAAAATCTTTGCACAGCATAAGCCCCAAACCTGTTCCCTTTTCATTAGCGGTTCCTTTGGTGGTGGGATGTATGTGCTGATCAAATAATCGCGCTATATGTTCTTTACTGATTCCAACTCCGTTATCAGTAACACGTATAAGCACGTGTGTACCCGCTGCCTCACCGGTTATGGAAATTAAACCTTTAATACCGGTGAATTTTATGGCATTCGACAACAGATTTCGAATAACCAGATTGATCATATCCTTATCACCAAACGCAATAAGTTCGGGCGGCAGGCTATTGGTCATTTCAATTTGTTTATGTGCGGCATTACCGGCCAGCAGTTCCATGTTTTCCTGTGCCATTGTATACACATCCAGTGACTGCACGTGCATGGGCGTACCCTTTATTTGTGATGAGGCCCACACCAGTAAATTCTCCAGCAAATCAATCGTGTTTTGTACTGAACCTGCTATTTGTAATGTTATTTCGCGCTGATTTTCGGGTTTGTAATTCGGATGGCTGATGAGGTCGAAATACAGCTTCATGGTGGTGAGGTTATTGCGCAGGTCGTGTGATATGATGGAGAAGAATCTGTCTTTAACTTCATTTAACCGGTTCAGATCATCTTTTTGCTGAATGAGTTCACGTTGCTGCTTTTGTAAATTGGCTGCGTAGCGTTTGTTTTGTATGAAAAAATAGATAAGTACAATCAGTACACATGCTACCGTTATACCTGCGTACATAAACAATGTATTCAGCTGTTTGATGCGCAACAATTCAGAATCACTTATTTGCTGTTCTTTATACAGGAGGTCTAACTGACGCTGTCTTTTTTCAGCTTCATACCTCAGTTGCAAATCACTCAGCTGTTTCAGCGCACTATCGTTGTATAGCGAATCTTTCAGTTCGCGGCTCAGGTTGCCAAAAGTACGTGCCTTGTCAGTAGCACGCGATAATTGATATACTTCTTCCAGTCCGCTGTAGGCTTCTTCCAGTTCCAGTTTCATACCTGCTTTTTCGGCCAGTTTCGAGCCACGTTCAAAGTATCGTCCGGCTTCTTTCAGGTTTCCGTTGTTCAGTTCCAGATTGCCTATTGCATTGCAGCAGGATACAAGCAGGGGTGTCAGATTTAGTTTTTCGCTAAGGGCTAAAGCTTTTACGTAGTGACCTGCAGCCACTTCGGTGTTCCCCGATTTTTCATAAGCCATTCCAAGGTGAAAATACGACAGTGCAATACCGGCATTATTTTTAAGTTCTGTATAAACTTTCAGCGACTTGTTAAAATATTCGGCAGCTTTGGCATAGTTCTTTGTGGTCATATAAGCGTTGCCAATATTTTCATAACCAACCAATGCTTGCATGCGGTTTGACGACTGCTCATAAATCTGAATAGCCTTTTGGGTGTATTCGATTGACAGCGTAAAATTATTTTGCTTGGCATATAGGGTACCCAGTGCATTGTAAATGGAAACCAGCGAAGCACTTTCTTTAAAAGTTTCGAAATAGCGAAGTGCACTCAGGTACTTTTCAGCTGCAAGTGCCAGATTCCCTTGTATAAGGTAAACAGCTCCCAATGCCTGTTCGGTTTCTGCCACTGATTTTCGGTTTCCAAGCGCATTATATTGTTGCAAGGCCTGCTGGTATTTTTCTTTCGATGCCGGAAAATTTCCAATACGGTAATACACTGCACCTAAGTGATAGGATGCTTTGGCCTGAATATCTGCATCTATTGTATTTATTGATGCTGTTTCTAAAAAGCGGATAGCTTTATCTGTATCTGTATAGCGCAATTGCATACCCAGCTGATATGCTGCAAGCGCACGTTCTTTTTCAGATCCGCTGCGCACTATGTTTTCTAAACTATCCGTGTTTTGCGCAACGGCTGCTGCCATATACACAAACAGGAATAAACTCGTTAGCCTGTATTTCAAGATTTGTGTCCCGTATTTTCTACGAATTTAAAGCCTGCACCGTGAATATTTACAATTTCAACGGAAGGATCGTCTTTAATTATCTTACGAAGCTTATTGATATACACATCCAGGTTACGCGCGGTGTAATAATCGTCACGGCCCCATATCTCCAGCAATAGGGTATTTCGGCTTAGCAATTGATTTCTGTTATTGGTAAAAAGCTTAAGCAAAGCCGATTCGGTGGTGCTGATTTTTTTTTCTGCTGTACCGCAGCGGTAAACGTGATTGGTAATATCAATGGTACTATTGCCAACTTTGATAACAGTGTCGGCTTCGCTTAGCGGAGGAGTATTTATTTGTATACGTTTTAATATGGCCTGTATGCGGGCCGAAAGCTCTCTGACGCTGAAAGGCTTGGTGATGTATTCGTCTCCGCCTATTTCAAAACCCTTGAGTTTATCTTCTTCCGATGAATTAGCAGTTAAAAATATGATTGGAATCACCTGATTTTTAGTACGAATTAAACGGGCCAGTTCAAAACCGTCTTTTTTAGGCATATTTACATCCAATACAACCAGGTCAAATTTTTCATGCTGAAATACTTCCCAGCCTTCTTCCCCGTCTTTACAGTGCCTGGAGGTAAAACCGTCAAGCCTTAAATGTTCCTTCAGCAAGTAGGCTTGTCCTGATTCGTCTTCAACGAGTAGCAGATGAGCTGCCTGTTTTTTTTGCATACATGATAGCTATAAGAGTGCAAAACAAATGTACAGTTTGATTTAACATTTTGCAGACGTTAGCAAATATGCTTGTGTCAGTAAATCTGATAAGGCTGCTGTTAATAGTTGTAAATACAGGCATTACAGGCATTTGATAAAATTTTCTTAAAACTTACAAAACATTCAATTACCTTTTCAGTTCATACTTATCTCATCAAAACGATGCATTCCATATCCGATACCATCAAGCTGCTGCGTATTCCCTTTTCATTTTATCTGATGCCTGTTTTTCTTTTTGCGCTGTCGCAGTCGCCTGATGTTCACTATACCCATGCGGTGTTGCTATTTGTTGTGTTACATCTGTTCATATATCCGGCAAGTAATGCATACAACAGTTATATGGATCAGGATGAAGGCCCCATTGGCGGATTGGAACACCCGCCCAAGGCTACACGCAGTGTCTTTTATTTATCAGCTGCATTTGATATAGCCGGCATAGCGTTGAGCAGTTTTATTTCTTCTTCCGTTGCGTTGGGTGTATTGCTTTATGTGCTGGCATCACGTGCATACAGTTATAAAGGTATTCGTTTAAAAAAGTATCCGATTGCAGGGTACTTGACAGTGGTATTTTTTCAGGGAGCATTTACTTATGCACTTACCTTTTTTGCAGTTAGCCACCAGTGGCCACACTATGCACATGCAATCATCAGCTCGTTGCTTATAGGTGGGGTTTATCCGCTCACGCAAATTTATCAGCATGACGAAGACAGAAAGAACGGTGATATTACACTCAGCATTTTGCTGGGGTACAGAGGTACCTTTGTTTTTACTGCACTTTTATTTACAGCCGCAACTGCAATGATGTATATTTATTTGCCTTCAATACAATTCATCTGCATTCAGCTGTTTATGTTTCCGGTTGTAGGTTATTTCCTGTACTGGGTAAAAATCACCTGGAACGATACAAAGTATGCCGATTTTAAACATACCATGCGAATGAATACTTTGGCATCGCTGTTACTCAATTTTTGTTTTATTATTTTATTTGTTTTACGTCACCTGCTATGAGTTATTTGGTTGCTATAGGTACGGCATTGCCCGCGTTTGCTTCTGATCAAATGAAGATACACGCCTTTATGGAAAAGGAACTTTCCGGAAGCGATGACGACCGCACAAAACTGAGGCTGCTGTATGAACGCAGCGCCATTCAAACGCGTTATAGTGTGTTACCCGATTTTATTATACCGGATGGGGAGCAAACTTTTTTTAAACACAACGAGCCGCAACCACAACTCGAACAGCGCCTGGAACAGTATTACCTACAGGCACCCGAGTTGGCTGCAATGGCCATATTAAATACACTACATGCACATGAACTGAATACGGTAACACACCTGATTACTGTTTCGTGCACCGGTATGTGGGCTCCCGGATTAGATATTGCCGTGGTTAAAAAACTCGGGCTGAATGATACCATACAACGTACATCAGTAAATTTTATGGGGTGTTATGCTGCAATACATGCAATGAAAATGGCCGACTCTATCTGCCGCAGTCAGTCATCGGCTAAAGTGCTTATTGTATCTATTGAACTGTGTACGCTTCATTTTCAGCGCAGTAATAATGCAGAGCAATTGACAGCCAATGCACTGTTTGCTGACGGTGCCGCAGCCTGTATTGTACAATCAAAGGCTCCTGCAGCATCTGTACCGCACCTGCAACTACACTCATTTTACAGCAAAGTATTGCCCGATTCGCAAACCGATATGGCCTGGCATATTACACACAATGGATTTTTGATGCAACTGAGCAGTTATGTTCCGTTTCTGATTCAAACCAATATTGCCGGTTTGGTTCAGCAGGCAGTTGAGCATTACAACCTGCAAGTCAATGATATTTCTTGCTGGGCCATTCACCCTGGCGGGCGCAAAATACTTGACTACATTGCTTCAGCATTAAATCTGAAACGGAATCAGCTTAGTTACTCATATGATACGCTGGCCAACTACGGCAATATGTCGTCAGCCACCCTGCTGTTTGTGATGAAGCAATTGCTTAACGATGAAGCAGCAAAAGGTTTCGTTTTTGGGGCTGCTTTTGGTCCGGGGCTAACTATGGAAACATTTATTGCAAAAAAACATGTGGCCTGATTTCAGTAAACGCTCCTATACGCTTGAACTTCTGGATAATGACAATATTCCGCGTGATCACCTGTGGACCAATCTGCATGAACTTGATATCATTAACCGACAACTTGGCGGACACAGAGCTACACTACGTGCACTCGAAAAATTAACATGGGATACTTCGAAAACCTATACTGTATTGGATATTGGATGTGGTGGTGGCGATACCTTGCGTGCAGTTGCCCGTTGGGCATCAAAGCGGGGTTTAACCTTTGAGCTTACCGGAGTTGATTTAAAAAATGACTGTGTGCAATACGCTACCGAACATTGCAGCCTGTATCCCAATATCAGCATCCGACAAAACGACTACCGTGATGTGGTAAGCGGACATTCGAATTTTGATGTAGTCATCACCTCTTTGTTTTGCCACCACCTGCGCGATGAAGAGGTAGTTGACCTGCTGACGTGGTGCACACGCTATGCACGTAAGGCAACTATCGTAAATGACTTGCACCGTCACCGGCTGGCTTATTACTCCATACGTATACTAACACAACTGTTCTCAAACTCATATCTGGTAAAAAACGATGCTCCGCTTTCAGTATTACGTGGGTTTACCCGAAACGATTTGGAGAATATACTGCAGCGTGTTCCTTCATCTGCCAAAATGATTTTCTGGTCGTGGGCCTTTCGCTGGATTTTAATAATTAAAAATAATTCTGTAGCATGAACAGCAGCGCACAACTATACGACCTGGCCATTGTAGGTGGTGGATTAGCTGGATTAACACTGGCTTTACAAATGCGCAAAAAGGGCTATCGTGTTATTCTGTTCGAGAAAGAATCATACCCTATGCACCGTGTGTGTGGCGAATATATTTCAATGGAAAGTGCTGCGTTCTTATTTGATTGCGGTGTAGATATTGACGCATTGAAACTTCCACGAATTACACAACTTCATGTTACTGCACCTTCCGGTTACAGGTTATCGCATGCACTTACTCCCGGAGGGTTTGGCATTAGTCGCTACAAGCTGGATGATATGCTGGCAAAACATGCCACTGATGCAGAAGTAGATCTGCTTCAGCAAACGGCAGTAACACAAATAGAAAAAACCGATGGTGCATATACAGTAACTACACGCAACGCCACATACCAGGCACGTATGGTTGCGGGTACATGGGGCAAACGCAGCAATATAGATGTAAAGTGGAACCGCAATTTTGTGCAGGAAAAAAATAGACGCCTCAGCCGCTACATCGGGATTAAATACCATGTGCAGGCCGATTTGCCGCATAACCTGATAGAACTGCACAACTTTAAAGATGGCTATTGCGGCATTTCAAAAATAGAAGATGACCGCTACTGCATGTGCTATTTAACTACAGCCGAAAATTTAAAACTGGCCGGAGGAGACATTAAGCAGATGGAAGAACGGATACTGCATAATAACCCATATCTGAAAACATATTTCACGCAATTCGCTTCGCTCTACGAAAAACCCTTGGCCATATCACAAATAAGTTTCGAACGAAAAGAAACTGCTATGCAAGGAATACCATTTGCGGGCGATTCTGCCGGGCTTATTACTCCGCTGTGCGGCAATGGCATGAGTATGGCGTTGCATGCTTCCAAGCTGCTGTCTCAGCAATTGGATATATTTTTACAGAATGATGCAAATGATGTGCAGGTCTGTTTGGAGGCTTATAAACAGCAATGGGAGAAGCATTTTTCAGGCCGTATGCGTGCCGGCCGTTTGATACAATCTATGTTCGGAAACACCATCATGACTGAAGCAGTGCTACGAATATTAAAACCTTTCCCTTTATTTGTCGGGAAATTGGTAGACAGTACACATGGCGATACGTTTTAGGTTATATATGGTCTTGCGACTGCTTTTGTTTGGTTTTATGGTGGTATGTACACATACTGTACGATCGCAGTTTTATTTCGTTAATCCCGATAATTTTTACAATGTTGGTTTTTCCTCATTAGGAAACAGAAATACCATTTCAGCTTCTTGGCAGCATATGCACATTCTGGATGATAAGGGTAAAACATTGAGAGTGGGTTATGGACTTCGTTACTCGTCATTCTTTGGTGCTTATGGCGATTTTATTTCAGCTCAATCCTCATTTGGAACTACACCTAATGACATAGATACGGTTGCTTTTGAAAATTATCGAATTCACTCGCTGAACCTGTCATTTTATGCTTCGGTATCAATTACCAAAAGGCTGGAAGTTGAATTGAATATTGATGTTGTCGGGCTGTCTTACAGCAATCCAATTAACGGATATTACAATACGCTAAAACGTAAATTGTATACCGTTGAAGAATTATTTCAGCGGGCTCAGGCACCGCGATACAATGTATTGCTTGGTGGGGCAAATGACAGGGGAAGTTTAAATTCCGAACTCGTCATACGCTATTGGTTCAGGCGTAAAATGGGTTTCAAAGTTGGAATTGCTCATATGGCAAACGAAATGGTTACCGACAATAAATTGTATAACGGAGTAAATCGCTTTAAAAATACGCCCACAATGATAGCGGTGGGTTTTACCTACTCGCCTTATAGATTGTAGTGGTATCAGTTAAAATACCTGATTAGACTAAACTTTACCGGCATTCAGCTGTTTATTACTTGTATGAAAAAATATATAGTAGTAGGCGCATCCGGTGGTATAGGCTGGAGCATTGCAAAACAATTAACAACTACCGGTGCCCAAGTTGTAGCGCTTTGCCGCACATCGGGCCGACTGAATGAATTGCAGGATGTTACCTATCACAGTGTGGATGTATTGGCTGATTTGCCTGAATTTCCCATAATTGACGGACCCATTGACGGACTTGTGTATTGTCCGGGCAGTATTTTGTTAAAACCCTTTAAAGCCCTGCGAAACGAAGATTTTTTGAACGACTTTCACATCAATGTGCTTGGTGCTATAAAAACCATCCGAAATTATTTGCCACAGTTGTTGCAAGCTGAATCTCCTTCAATTATATTTTTTAGTACCGTAGCTGTTCAAACAGGTATGCCCTTTCACAGCAGTATAGCTGCTGCTAAAGGGGCAATAGAAGGTTTAACAAAAAGCCTGGCAGCCGAGTTTGCACCAAAAATCAGGGTAAACGCTATTGCTCCTTCACTTACACAAACCCCACTTGCCGATAAATTATTGAATGCCGAAGCCAAGCTGAAAGCCGCAGAAGAACGCCATCCGCTGAAGCGTATCGGACAACCCGATGATATAGCTGATGCAGCTTTGTATTTATTAAATGCATCATGGGTTACCGGCCAGATTTTGCATGTAGATGGAGGAATGAGCACACTTAAATAATCTTTAAATAAATGAAACGTATTTCACAAGCCGATATACTGGCAATGGACAAATATTACCGCACCGCTTTTGTCAATTCATTGCCGGGAGTTCGTCAGGCCAACCTCATAGGCACCATCAGCAAATCGGGTATAACCAATGTTGCTGTGTTTAATTCGGTTGTGCACATAGGTGCTCATCCGCCATACATGGGTTTTATCATGCGTCCGGTTTCTGCTGAGCGACACACCTATAACAATATTAAAGAGACAGGATATTTTACCATAAATCAGGTGAATGAAGCCATCTTTAAACAGGCTCATCAAACTTCAGCACGCTACGAAATTTCCGAATTCGAAGCAACCGGATTGACACCTGTTTTTTCAGATGCCATTCAGGCCCCGTACGTAGCTGAGTGTAATGTCCGAATAGGTTTAAAATACAAAGAAGAATATCCAATAATATGTAACAACACCATTCTGGTTATTGGCGAAATTATTGAGGTGTACATGAATGAAGATGCATTAAACAGCGATGGAATCATACAACTTCAACAAACCCATGCTGTAGGGGTTGGTGGATTAGAAACCTATTACAGTTTAAACATACTGAAGCAGTTGCCTTACGCAAAACCGTAACATGCTATTGCCCCAGCCAGGTTTTAAACTCCGGAGCACGTTCGCGGCTTACTATAATTTCATCTTCGTTAGTACCGCTTAATTCTATTTTCAGTTTTCCGTTGAAATAATGATGCACACCTTTTATAGCTGTTATGGATGCAATGTATTGTCGGTTTAATTGAAAGAACTGTTCCGGATTCAGCAATTTTATCAATTCATCCAGCGATTGGTCCATCACAAATTTATTTCCCTGTTTCGTGTGCAGATGTACCAGTTTATCTGCCGCATGCAGGTACTGAATATCATCGGCAGCTACGGATATAAGCCGCGTGCCTGATTTGATTAAGAACCGATTTTTATAAGCGGGCGTTTCGGGTTTCAACTGTTTTATGAGTTCCTGTATATCGAGCTGCTGGGTTTGCTCTTGTTTGGAGAGTGAACTGAATTTTTCAAAAGCCTGTTTAAGCTCGTTTCGATCTATGGGTTTGAGCAAGTAATCAATGCTATTTACCTTAAATGCTTTTAATGCATATTCATCGTAGGCTGTTGTAAAAATAACAGGGAACTTTACGTCAACCCGTTTGAAAACTTCAAAACTTTGTCCGTCAGCCAGCTCAATATCCATCAATGCCAAATCAATATCTTTATGTTGTTGAATGGCTTCTACCGCAGCATCAATACTATCAGCAGTAGCTACTATGTGCACGGTTTTGTTAAGTTCGTTCACCATTTTAACAATACGTTGTTGTGCAGGAATTTCGTCTTCTACTATTAATAAATTCATGACTTTTCGTTATTAATGAGTGGCAGTCGCACGGTGAAGTAAATTTCATCGTCTGTAATCTCTACACTTTCATCCGTTACAAAAGAGTATCGATGAACTATGTTGTTAAGTCCTATGCCATTACTCTCATTCATTACACTTTTACGTTGCAAATTATTGCGAACGCTAATTTTATTATCTGCAATTTCAATATGTATAACCAATGGTTTCTGAATGGAGATGGTATTGTGTTTAATACAGTTTTCAATGAGCATTTGTAAGGATAACGTAACTACTGAAAAAGATAAATACGATGCTGGAATTTGGATATTTACTTTTAAGTTATTACCAAACCTGATTTGATTCAGATAAATGTAAGATTGTATAAACTCCAGTTCTTCTCTGAGGCTTACCAGTTGTTTATCTTTTTGAGTAAGCACATACCTGTACACGTTTGATAGTCTCTGCACAAACTCGGTTGCCTGCTTGGGTTGTTCTTCTATTAAGCTTGTTAATGTGTTCAGTGAATTAAAGAGAAAATGAGGATTAATCTGATTTTTCAACGTTTCGAATTCGGCCGATAAGCTTTCTCTTTTCAACTCCTCGGCTTCTTTCACACTTTGTCGCCAGAATTTAAAAAATTCAATGGCTGAGAACACAGCATTCACCAGCAGTGTGATGATAACAGTGGTTACTAAATAACTCACATTTTCACCCGATGATAAATTACATGTTTCACCAAAAATAAGCGGATAAATATATAAGCTGAACGAGTAGTAAGTAATAACAGGCCAAAGCAATGCGAAGAATAAGGTCAAGAAAAGCTTTCTTCTGATATTACCGTGCCAAGGTATATACTGATTCATTTTATCAACCAGCAACACATTACCGTTCCATATTACGCCTATCTGCAGGAATGTATACATATACATTTGCCACCATCCCATATCGAACCATTCAAAATCACCTTTCACAACATTCAGCGATACAAAGGCAAACGTAAGCACTGCAATGATGGTGTGCCTGATTACGATATCAGTACGGTTACTGAACATCTGTGTATCGCTGAATGCTGCCATTATCTAACTTTAAACATTAGAATGTAAACTTAAACATAGGTACCGGAAAAAAACCTTGCTGATACTCATTAGAAATGCTATTGGTTTTGGGATTATATCCTTGGGCAAATATATTCTGATGGTTAGTAACATTCAGTAAATCTACAGCAAATTCAAGTGAGCTTCTGCTGAAGTCTTTGCGGTAGCCAATTTTCACATCAGCCCTGAAATAGTCACTTTGCTTCTGGCTGAATGCTCTGCTTTGATCGTAGATTGCCCTGCCAGCTATCTTTGATTTTTCAGCATCGATAGGGGTGAAGTAACGTCCGCCAACCCAGGTGGTTTTAAGATTAAAGAAGAGAATACTTCCTGATTTACCCACTTTAAATTCCTTGCCGGCCAGTGCATTGGCGGCATATTGTGTATTGAATGCAGTATTGCGTTCAATTCCGTCACTGCCTTTGTACTTGCTTTCGAACAACGAACCGGTAATCAGAAAATAAAATCCTTTATCAAAGAAACGTTCAAGGGTAAACTCTGCACCGTAATTGGTGCCTGTGCCTCTGTTCACCAGATTGCTTTCATCGCTTGGTACAAAATCAGCTCCGATATTCAACATGGAAAATGAAGAAGGAAATGCGTGAACAGGTGCACGGTCAATAAACTGATAATAGGTTTCAATCTTGAACTTCATCAGTGGTGTTAAATTATTTTCATACCCCAACACATAATGATGGCTGCGTGTAAATTCTACCTTGCGGTTAGTTTCTTCACCGGCTGCGTTACGCACAAATATGTTGTAAACAGGCATTGTTTGATGGTGCATGCCATATCCGGCATTGATGCTCGATTTATCACTTACGGCCCATCTTAATCCTGCACGTGGTTCGGCAACAAATTGTTCATTTACATTCAGGTGCTGCGCATGCATACCCACATTTAAAGTAAGGCGTGTTGTAACACGGTATTTCAACTGCATATAAGCCTGTACCAGATTCATGTTGCCTTTGCGGTTTACACGCACCGTATCGGTATTGGTTTCGTTGTAATAATCCCTGTTCAGGTAATCAAACGTGCTGAAGTCATTGGTCACACCAAAATACAATGATCTTTTGGCATCAAACTTATGGGTCATGTTAAGTACGGCCGAATATTTATTGTCTGTAAATTCACCTTTACCTGTGAGCACCACATCTTTTGAAGGCTGTAAAATACGTTCGGTGGTAAATCGGCTGTGAATCTGACTGCCACCTATAGTTAGCTTGGCCCATGTTTTTGGCGATAGTGATTTTTCGTAGGCAGCACCTGCTACTGCTGTGTGGTAACGAGGACGTGTGTTTTCATCGGGCGAACCGTAGTAGTCAATTTCTGTTGTATCTACCTCGCTTCCCAAAAGGTCGATGGAACTAAAACCACCCATACCGAATACGGTAAATTTACCTTTGCCTTTCGTAGGTATGGTTACTTTGAAATTTAAATCCTGATACAATGGTGTTGCTGCACCTGTTCCGGGATTAATACCAATAGTTTTCATTAAACCCAGTGTTGAGTAGCGGTAGTTAAATATATACGATGCTTTGCTGTTTCTGCTGAATGGACCTTCTGCTCCTATTTCAAAACCGTTAAATCCAACCTGACCTAAAAATTCGCGCTTTTCGTTATTGCCCTCACGCAACACCAGGTCAAATACTCCACCGTTGGCATTGCCGTACTGAGCAGGAAATGCACTGGTAAAAAAGTCAGACTTGCCTATATTGTTACTGTTAAGCATACTCACCGGTCCACCGGTATTAAATCCGGCACCAAAGTGATTAGGATTGGGAATATTCAATCCTTCCATTTGCCACAGCATGGCATTGGGCGAATTGCCACGCACTACGATATCATTTCGACTGTCATTACCGGCTACTACTCCGGCAAAGTTTGCTGCCATACGGCTGGGGTCGCCAAGTGCTCCGGCAAATTTATTTGTTTCGCCCGGATTAAATGAACGCGAGCTGACTGTAGCCACTTCATTGTTGGTTACGGTTCTGTCTTTTTTGCGGTCATAACTGATGACCACTTCATTCATTTTTTGCAAGGCTTCATTCATAGTCAGATTTAATACAACTTCTTTTCCGGCCGTTACCATAACGTCAGGTACAGTAAAAGTTTCGTACCCGATATAACTTATTTTTAATGTAACCCGTCCTAAGGGAACCTGAGTTATTTTGAATTCACCGTTTTCATCGGTGCTGGCTCCTTTGGTGGGCATACTCACCAATACTATATTGGCACCTATAATGGGTTGTTTACTTTCGGCATCTTTTAGTATGCCTCTGATGGTTTGTGTTGATGCTGTAATTTGTGCGGTAGCTGTATGCATAACGCATAGCAGCAGGAATAACCAGATAGAATAGCGTGTTTTTTTCATGGCTGTTTTATTTTTATGTGCATACAAAGTTGACCAACACATGGTAAATGTATGAATACGTACCGACAAAGTGTATAGGAATTGAACTGAAACGTACAAATAAGCGACTGAAATGTTGCCATAAAATATGGCTTTTATTCCCTGCGCTGCAAATACCTTCAGAACAATGCACTGTATGCACATGTACAAACAAATGATTGGTACAGGTAATAGTAGAAGAAAACGAAATTCGGATGCAACGGTTTGCTTCTACCTTAGTTTGCCTCAAAACGATGATATTTCTTTCATCCAATCTCTGTATAAAAAATGTAGGTTTGCGCCATGAATGACAAACGTTTTGTTTCACTGCACGGTTTTTTTGCATTTCAATATCCTGAATTATGGAAACAGGAAACCGATGAAGCCGGGCACTATTTGTTCTATAATGAAAACGGTGGGGCAGGAGTACTTCGTGTCATGCTGCTTCCCAACGATTTTGAAAATGATACGGACGGGAAACTAATGATGAATGAAATTGTATTGCAGAACCAAACATTTAATCCGGTATTGAATGTAGTGGGAAATCTCAAGTTCATTAGTTTTGTAAAACAACACGATGTACATGGTCAGTCATTTACCGTTCATTATTGGTGTGCCGTAAGGCCCGAGTCGGTCGTATTGTTTGCTTATACAATACAAACGGCTATGCGCGCACTTGCAGTTCCCATGCACGAGCTACAGCTAACCGAAAAGTGCATAGCCTCATTCGAATGGCTGCATGAAAAAGCGAAACACGATTAATTCAATCATGGAACTTATACCCGAATCACTGCAACAGTATTGCGACCAGCATACATCACCCGAAAGCGATGTGTTGAAAAAACTGAACCGACACACCCATGCCAATGTATTGCAACCGCGCATGCTCAGCGGCCATTTTCAAGGCCGTTTGCTCAGCATGATCAGCCACATGATAAAGCCAGAAATCATTCTTGAAATTGGCACATATACCGGCTACTCGGCCATTTGCCTGGCTGAGGGACTTTCCCCCAACGGAAAACTCATTACCATTGATGTAAATGCCGAACGCGAAGAAATGGTCAACCGCTTTATCAGCGAAGCAGGTTTTACCCATCGCATACAACATATCATTGGTGATGCATTAAATATCATTAAGTCGCTAACGCATACCTACGATCTGGTTTTTATTGATGCCGACAAGCAAAACTATCTGCGCTATTATGAACTTGTATTGGAGCGATTGAATGCAGGTGGCTACATACTTATTGATAATGTATTGTGGAGCGGAAAAGTACTAAGCGAAAATGAACGTATGTCAGATAAAGATACTAAAGCCCTGCATGAACTGAATGAGTTCATTCAACAAGATACCCGCGTAGAAAATATACTACTGCCCGTACGCGATGGATTGATGCTGATACGTAAATTATAGTGCCACTTTAGCCTGCTCCTGCTGTGCCAGTTGCTCGCGATAAAACTGCAGCATACCCGATTTGGAAATCATACCGCAGTATTTTCCTTTTTCTTCGACAGGTATATGCCAAATGGCAAATTTTTCAAATAACTTGATTACTTCATCCAGCGAGGTATCCTGGTCAACACGTACAGGCGGAACAGTCATTAACTCGGCAATATATGTTGTTCGGTATAAGTTGGTTTTAAACATCACTTCACGTATTTCATCCATCAGTACAATGCCCTGTAGTTCGTTATCTTCATTTACTACCGGAAAAATATTTCTTCGGCAATGTGCAATGGCATCTACCAGATCATATAAGGTTTGGTCGGGCTTCAGCGTAATAAAATCATTTTCTACCACAGCTTGTATGCTTACCTGCTGCAAACCGGTTTCTTCATTCAGCAGCATTCCACGTTCTACCAGTGTTTTTTTGTAAATAGAATTGGGTTCGAAATAGCGCGTAATGAAATACGAACCAGCAGATACCATCATAAGCGGTACAAATAGTGTATAGCCACCGGTAATTTCAGCAATTAAAAATATGCCGGTCAGTGGCGCATGCAGCACTCCGCTGATAACTCCGCCCATCGCTACGGCCACAAAGTTTCCGGTATTTAACTGCACTATTCCTGTTGTATTAACGAGCGTAGCAAATACAAACCCCAGCATGGCACCTGTAAAAAGCGATGGTCCGAAAATACCACCATTGCCTCCCGAACCAATGGTGACAGCCGATGCAATCACTTTTACAAACACTATGGTTAAAGCAAACCCCAGCACAAACCACATATTATTGTTGTAGCTATAAAACAAACTTCGGTCAAGCAGAGATACATAGTCACCGGCCAACAACTTGTTCACCACACCGTATCCTTCGCCATACAACGGAGGAAAAATAAACAACAACATACCAATGATTAACCCTCCGGCTATGGCTTTATGATACGGTTGCTTACGTTGATTAAATATCGATTCGATGCGCAATGAGGTTCGTATCATGTAGGCAGAAACAAGACCGCAAAGCGCACTCAGTACTAAATAAAAAGGGATAGCATGTACCGACCAGTCATTGAGTTGCAGTGAAAAAATATGTGAGCCGCCAAATAATCTTGAAACTACAGCACCGGTGGCTGATGCAATCAATAGCGGAATAAATGCCGGGATAGTAACTTCACTTAATAGCACTTCGAATGCAAATATGACTCCGGCAATGGGGCTGTTAAAAATAGCCGCAATACCAGCGGCTGCTCCACTTGCCAATAATAAAGTGCGATGTTGTCTGTCCATCAGCAAATCTTTGGCTGTATTGGAACCGATAGCCGAACCGGTAACGGCAATAGGTGCTTCCAATCCTACCGAACCACCCAAACCGACAGTAAGTGCTGAGGTGAGAATATGCGTGAATGATTTATGTTTTTCTACATTGGCATTGTTGCGTGATATGGAATAAATTATACTGCTAAGTCCTTTATCAAACTTTTGATTTTTAAACAATAGCCTGATAACAAATACGCACAAAACGATACCGATAAGCGGAGTTGCGAGATACAAATAATTTTCATACCGGATATTAAAACCGCTTTCAAGAAAATGTTGCAGGTAGTGTACGCAGGTACGCAATACAACTGCTGCAAGTCCACTGAGCAGTCCCACCCACATAGCAGCAATCATCAAAAAATTTTTGTCGTTGATGTAGAGGTGACGCTGACGTGCCACATTATTTACAGCTATTTTCAGGTATATACGCCAGCTTTTCAGCATTTGTTATGCATTAAGGTTCGCTGTACTCAAGACGTACACCGGCTGATAGCAAATGCAGCAGTGTATCATCGCGCATGTTTTGCTCCAGTTCAAATCGGTAGAAACCGGGCTGCGGAAGTCTGAAATTTTTAACAACGGGCAACTGATAGTCGTATAAATCACCGAGCCCCGAGCCTAAAAATTTACCTGCCGAATTGGCCAGCCTAAATTCAACCCTTCGTTTATCTGTTTTATTTTCAGGGTTGGTGGTGTGCAGCCACAAAAAAATATTGCTGTACTTATAATCAGCACCCACACGCAGGTTGACATACAGGTTATACAAACGCTGCGTATCCTTTACCTGAACGTCAAAGGGCAATTTGTTTTCGTAATACCACTTGCCCTGTTCAATTGTTTTGTTGTCATCATACACCCGCTGAGGGTCGCATGCTGCAAGCAGCAACACAAACACTATGAAGAGGGGTAATCTCATGGTTCGTTTCGGGGTTTGTTATTCTGGTTACGTGGCCTGTTGCCTCCGCGGTTTTTGTTTCGCTTATTCTTTGATTTCTTATTGCGTGCATCCAACCTGTTCAGGTCTTCAGTGCCCATATCGTTTTTAAATTCAAGTTCTGCTTCTTTTTTCACTTGCTTCACTTCACGCACTACCTCGGGTCTTTCTCCGCGTTTATTGGCCTCCATCAGGTCACGCACTTCTTGCGTTTTTAGTCCCAGCCATTCACCGCCTATTTCATTCATAGGCACAAACCACATCATTCGCTTAAGGATATCTGTTTTCATCAGCTTGTACAATCCGTTGCTCAGTTCCAGTTTTATATTATCCTGTTCCGGAAAATCTTTCAGCGCTTCCAGGTAAGTGTCAAGTTCAAAATTCAGGCAGCATTTAAGTTTGCCGCATTGCCCTGAAAGTTTCAGCTGATTGATGGATAAGTTCTGATACCGTGCGGCACTGGTTTGTACTACTTTAAAATCAGTAAGCCAGGTTGAACAGCAAAGTTCGCGCCCGCACGAACCAATGGCACCTAGTCTTCCTGCTTCCTGCCTGTATCCGATTTGGCGCATTTCAATACGCACTTTAAATGCATCGGCTAGTCGTTTAATCAGTTCTCTGAAATCAACGCGCTCATCGGCTGTGTAATAAAAGGTAGCCTTTCTTCTGTCGCCCTGATATTCCACGTCACTTAGCTTCATGCTTAAGCCCAGTTCCATAGCTATACTGCGTGCTTTATACATGGTAGGCACTTCCAGTTCTTTGTTTTCGCGGTAGCGGCTTGCATCGCTGTCATTCGCCCTGCGAATTATTTTACGTATCTGATCGCTGTCGGGTTCAAGTCCGGCTTTTTTCAGCTGCAGCTTTACCAGCTCGCCTTTCAATCCCACTTTACCTATGTCATAGCCATTTTCCATCTCTACTACTACCAAATCATTATTGGTAATATCGAGGTTGTGTACATTTCGGTAGTATTCTTTTCGTGTACCTTTAAAACGCACTTCAATGACATCAAATGGTTTCATATAAGCAGGCATTTCCATAATGCCCAGCCAGTCGTAAGTATTTAATTTATTGCACCCACCGCTGCTGCAACCTCCACCGCATCCTCCGGTGCTGCATCCTCCTGTTCCGCATCCCATCTTGTATATATTGTTTGTTAAGTGTTGATACTGTTTAATTTAATGCGTGGTTTGATGAACCATGCGCCTGCTAATATAAAAAGAAAGCTGATAAAAAGCTGTACGCACATCGGCATTGCGTTCAATGGCAAAGGCTAATTTGTTCAGTGCAGCATTGATATCAAACACCGAACGTTCATTGAACATGCGCGAAAATTTCTGAATAAATACCGTTTCCTGTTCGCTTAGTTTTATCATACGTTGATGAGCGTGGCTGCTAAGCATTACAGCACGCATCATGTGCAGACTGTAGTGAACAAAACTTTTGATAAATTCTTTTCCGGTACCGGTAATATCACCCACACTCTTTTCAATCTTTTGCATATCGCGGAAGTAGCATGCGCGCATCCAGTCGGCAAAAAGTTCGTTGTAGTTGCCGCGGCCTTCGGCTGCCAGCTGCCATGCCGATGCCAGATTGCCTTCGGCCACTCGTGCTATAGGCTCAGCAATGTGCTGTGGCAATTGCAAGCGGTTCATAAGATCACTTGCTACACGTTCATCGGGCAATCGCGGTATTTTAACCATCTGCGTGCGCGAAAGTATGGTGGCCAGCAGTTTTTCTGCATCCTGTGCCACCAGCAATATCAGCGTATTGGGCGGTGGTTCTTCCAACAGTTTCAATAAAATATTTCCTTCGTAGCCCATGTATTCAGGCAGCCATACAATCACTGTTTTGTAGGATGCCGAAAATGCTTTCAATCCTATTTTACGCACTATATCGCGGCATTCTTCGGCCGTAATATTGCCCTGCTTTTTACCTTCATCATCAAGCGTGAGCAGCCATTCAAGTTCGGTTATGTAGGCATTATTCGTAAATGCTTTCCTCCAGTCTTCTATAAATTCATTGCTTGTCTTTTTCTTATCTACATTTATGGTAGGGAATGTAAAGTGTAAATCGGGATGAATGAGTTTGCTGTGCTGCACGCAACTGGGGCAGATGCCGCAGCTGTCGTCATCGGTTTTATTTGGGCAATTGATGTACTGCGCATAGGCCAGTGCAAGAGCCAAACTGCCGCTGCCTTCGGGACCTAAAAATAATTGTGCATGGCTGATGCGGTTATTCTTTACCGTTTGTATCAGCTTCTGTTTTATTTGTTCTTGTCCAACAATGTCGTTGAATTGCATAGTGCTAAATTAATACAACCCGCATGTTTTATATCGGGTGTGAAGAAAAAAAGTTTAGCTGCTGAGTCCGGTTGCCGTTATAGTCGAACGTTCCTGATAATTATCGTAGTCAGTATTTATTTCCCACAGGTTGTGGCGGCTGTTTTTTATAATATTTTCTGCAGCAAGTAAGCCCATCAATATGCTGTGATCCTGGTTGTTGTACTTAAACGCGCCATACCTGCCTATCACGCTTAGTCCATTAATGCCTGTCAGATAATCTTCAATTTGCTTCAGACGCTCTTTGTAGCCTCTGTCATACACCGGATAGCAACGCTGTATGCGGTGCACATAACCATCGGTAACGGGTTTACCTTTGTTTAGTCCGGTTTTGTTCAACTCTTCCTTGGCCAGCGCTATCAGTTGGTCATCATTCTCGGTCCACATCGAATCGTGGTCGTAGCACCAGTACTCCAACACTACAGCCGTGGTTTCAGCTCCATTCAGTATTTCAGGAACCCAATTGCGGAAGTTGGTTATACGCCCCATTTGCAAATCGTTGGAATGTACGTACAGCCAGTTATCGGGAAATAAATCTTTTCCGTCTACGTGCAAATACACCAATATGGTATTTCTGAACTTAAGTGTATTGGCTAGGTCAATAATGGGCTGCGGCACACCGGGCAGCTGTTTTACCATCACAGTAAAGGGCATGGATGATACCACGTGATCGTAGTGCAGCACTTCTCCGTTCATCAGCTCAATGGCATTTACCGTATCGCCATCTTTCAGCACGCGCTTTACGGGGGTATTTACAAGCACTTTGCCACCGTTCGAGTTGATGTACGTTTGCATGCGTTCGTAAATCATTCCGGTTCCGTGTATAGGATAGGCAAATTGGTCAACCAGTGTTTTGTGTTTTTTGCCTCCCAGATTCAATGCGTTCTTTATGGCTTCGCCCAACGAGAATTTTTTGATACGCTGAGCGGCAAAATCGGCATCCAGTTCCTTGCAGCTGATGCCCCACAGTTTTTCTGAATAGGTTTTGAAAAATATACCAAACAGCTTTTTACCAAAACGGCTGGTTACCCAACTTTCAAATGTTCCGTCTTGTTTGGTTGGTGTAATTTTCTCGCTCAAATAACTGAAAAAACACATTGCTGAGGTGAATACACCCAACTTGCTCAGTGCATCAAACGCTTTGATAGGGTAGAAGTAAAATTTGTTTTTATAATACACTCGCGTGAGGCGGTCAACCATTCGGTAATCCCTGCCTGCCACTTCCAGCCACAATTTATTTACACGGGTGTCGTCACTGAAAAAGCGATGAGGCCCAAGGTCAAGTTTTTGCCCCCACAGATCAATGGTTTTGGCTAAGCCCCCCACCTGAGGTGCAGCTTCATACAGGTGTACTTCCACCCCGGCTTTAGCCAGTTGGTATGCACAGGTTATACCCGCAGGTCCTGCACCAATTACGGCTACTCGTTTTGTAGTCTTAGTTTCTGTCATCACAAGCTGCAAGGATACTATTTTTTTTGCTTCCTTCGTGCACCCCGCCTAATTTGTAATGCCTTGAAAATAAACCTGAAGAAAGACAGATAATTGTTGTGTCACAACTATTATAAACCGCAACAGCCGGTATTTGCGGTTTACGCATTTTTATTAGTTTCGTTGGTTCATACTGGACAATAGCTTAGCAAATCGGTACATGAAAAAACAAAAAAACACTGCTCAGGCAGAAACTGCTTCAACTGCCCCCAGGGCCGACCTGTATTTACTGGTGTATGATGAAAAGGTGCTTACGCAACAGGTGTTGCCGGTTGTTGTTAAATCGCGGTATCAGCCACACATACTTTTTTGTGGCCATACACCCACGGGTGCCCAGTGGCTCGAGTGGCACACTAAGGGCAAAGCAATGGCAACCAACGCAGTTAATGAACACATACAACCTGATGCCGTTTACTTTGTAGCCGATGCATACAATGCATCCATCCTTGACGCAGCAATTACCTATTACTACACATCAAAAGATAAGTGGCAGCCATCGCAGGCACATTTGGTAGCAGCGGATAAGGCTTCGGGCAAATCAGACCTTGGCTGGGGCACTAAAATTAAGTATGCTTTTTATAATCTGCTGGCACAATTGCTAATGCCCACTTCACAGCGTCAGCATACCTACGCATTCACATTTTTTGGTAGTGAGGCTGTAAAAGCGGCCATCACTTCACATACACGCACAGCACAGCAACTGCTGGCCCGCTGCGCATACTTGGAAATTCCTACAGAAACTCACACGTTGACGGCCCGTGAATTAAAACACACCACTCACAATTGGTGGGGCTTGTGGAGCGAAGCGTTTAAAGTACGACTGAACTGGCTGGTGCTGGATGCACTGAAAGAAAAATCCAATCAGGGTATATGGCGTATGGCGTTCGCTGTACTATTTATGGTTGGACTGCTGGGCATGCCGCTGTTAAGTCAGCAATTTGGACTCACCTGGGATGAACCCCGCCACAACGATTACAGCAAGCTTTCACTCAATTACTTTACTTCATTTGGTGAAGATACCACTTGCCTGCAGGCCAACATTCCTACTCAGGAATTTCGATACTATGGTGAGCATTTTAATGTGATAGCCGCGTTTTTATATACCTATATTCTACCGCTGGGCGAGTTTGAAACACGTCATTTGCTGAATGCAATTTACGGATTGCTGGCCTTGTTGTTTGCTGCATTACTGGCTAAAGAACTGGGTGGCTGGCGTGCAGGTTCCGTGGCTCTATTACTGGGGCTGATGAGTCCCGTATTTATTGCGCACAGCATGAATAACCCAACCGATATACCTTTTGCAGCGGGCTTTGCAATTGCCGTGTATTACCTCTTTAAAATGTATAAGTCGTTGCCCACACCTAAAGCCTCACATATTTTAATGGCTGCAGTGGGCATTGGCATGGCCGTTGGCTCGCGTGTGGGAGGCATTTTATTGTATGCCTACGCTGCCATGTTTATGGGTATACACTGGCTGCTTACAGCCAAACAACATGGAATGCCCTATGCCATGAAGCAGATTTTGCGCTACGCAAAAGTATTTATTGTATTGGTTGCTGCAGGTCATTTGCTCAGCATCTCGCTGTGGCCTTTCGGGCAGCAACATATATTCACCAGCTGGTACGAGGCGTTTAAAAAATCAACCGAAGGAGCATACTTTACCTACAACCACGAATTGTTTGAAGGTACGCGCATGTATATGGCCAATGTGCCCTGGTATTATCTGCCTAAGTTTATTGTTATCAATTCACCTCTGGCAGTTTTAGCCGGGTTAGCTTTGTTGCTGTTGCTTACAGCAGTAACATATAAAAAATATCGACAGCCTGCATTGTTATTTTTTGTGCTGTTTGCCATAGTATTTCCTGTTGTATATGCCGAGTATAAAAGTTTATACTACTACAATGGCTGGCGTCACTACTTATTTATATATCCGTTTATACTGGCAGGTGCGGGACTGGGCTGGGATATGCTTACACGCCTTACACATGCTTCGGTAGCATGGGTGGCTGTTGCATTGTGTGCACTTCCACTTTGGTGGATGCTACAATACACACCCAATCAAACTGTATATTTCAATGAACTGGTGGGTGGAACTTCGGGTGCTTATGGTCAGTATGAACTCGACTATTATTCCAACTCGTGCCGCGAAGCAGGCGAGTGGCTGGCACGTGAAACCGGACAACAAAAAGCACTGGTAGCTATTAATAACAAGCCCGAAGCAGCTGCAAATTATGCACAAAAAATCAATCCCAATTTACAATTTCAGTGGGTGCGCGAATATGAAGAGCAAAAGCCCATGTGGGATTATTTGATTATCACCACCCGCACTTTTTCGTCAAACGAACTGAAGAACGGAGCGTTTCCGCCTGTAGGCACAATTCATACCATTGATGTGCAGGGTGTGCCCATCTGCGCGGTGGTAAAACGACAAAATAATTTTATGCCTTTGGGATATCAGTATTTCGATAAACGACAGCTCGATTCAAGCGCTTACTTTTTTGAGCAGGCCACTGCAGCCCAGCCCATGGATGAAGAAGCATGGCGGATGTTGGGCAATGTATATATGAATCAGCTGAAAGCAGACAGTGCTGAAAGATGTCTGCGCAAATCCATTGAAATATATCCTGAAAACTATAAGGCATATAACGACCTTGGATTGTTGTATGTAAACGTGAAAAAAGACAATGCTGCCGGGCTTGAGTTGTTCAAAAAAGCAATGAACTATAAATTTAATTATACCGATGCCTATTACTATGCCGGTGCAACACTGCTTAATCAGAATGATTTTTTAGCTAGCATTCCTTATTTTGAAAATGGTATAAAACGAGGTGGAAATGGCATACCCGAAATGTACTATAATCTAGGTTATGCTTATCTGAATACCAATAACAATAAAAAGGCTGAAGAAAATTTTATTGCTGCATTAAACATGAATGATAAAATGCTGATGGCTTACAAAGCTCTGGCCGAAACATATAACCGCATGGGCAGGCAGGATGCAGCACAAAGTGTGATGCAACGCTACTATCAGATGGGCGGGCAGTAAACGGGCATGTAGTTGACATATGTGGCAAAAACCGGATGCTAATCAAAATTAAATTTAGAACTTTATGGAAATAAGTAAAACCGAGATCTTTCTGCTTGTATTGTCAGTCATTTTTATATTAATGGACTTTACAAAAGTTCGTTTGAGATTTAATAATAATAGATACTTCGTAATTTTAAGTAATGCAGGTGTTATTGCTTGTGCTGCTTTCTTAATTGTTGTCAATAATTCACAAGGTTGGAATTCGGCAAAAATATTCTTTATGCTATTATCAGTCTATGCGGTTTACAATCTAACTAATTTTTTACTTAAGAATAGGCATAAGTGAGTAGAATTACTATAAGGTAGGGTGGCAAACCATTCTGCCTTTTACACTTTTTTAGAAATTAAATTTAGAACTTTATAGAAATAAGTAAGACTGAAATATTTCTACTCGTATTGATTTACAAAGTATGCGACTGATACTACTTTCTTTAATTTGTCTCTGCTGCATCCACATTGGATGTAGCAGTGACAATAAAACAACAAATGGCCATATTACCGGAACATGGACTGTAAGTTCTGTAACCACTACTAAAGACTCACTTGATATCGCTGGTTTTGCAGTATTAATGAATCTGAATGATTTGGTAGGATCTAAAATACAATTCAGTGAAAGCAGAATAGAGTTTAGATTAGCAGATGGTAGTGAAAGCACAGTTTATCAACAATTAGATATTCAAGATTCTATCATAATATATAAAAAAATGGATCAAGGAATTACAGATACAATGAATTACAAAGTATATAAAGGAGATAGCTTGACATTGATATTTGATAATCTCATGTACATATTAAGCAAGACATCATTATAGTTGGCTGATTTTTATTCACGTTCTCGCACATTTATAATTTGTGAGTACAAACAAAATTATGATGCTTACACCTCATTCGCGGTCCTATATACATTGCACTGTCGTACGTGAGCATACACAACATGGAAGCATCTAAAATATCCCCACTTTAGTGGCCACTTTAGCACAAATTTCCAGAGTGTAATTCGTAAAAAACACAAAAACAAACACACGGACCGGGTGAGATAGGGGATGTAATTCTCCTACGGTATTAATTTGTAGGAATTACTTCAGTCAAGTCATGCAGCTATCTGCTAACCGCTAAGACGATGAAGGAGAATTAATGAATTTCAGGAAATCCTCGTAGGTTTCAAATTCGTTGTTATCCGGTGGTGGTTCAACATTTGCTAACTGGTACACATAGTGTGGGCATACATTAAGCGCCTGGCATACTTCGAAGTACCGAAACAGATCTACATTTTTAATTTTACCTGATTCTAGTTTGGAATAAGCACTCTCGTTTTTGTACTGCAGTTTTACCGACATGCTAAGTTGTGTTTCACCTCTGGCTTTTCTAACTAGGCGAATGGCAGTGCCAAGTTTTAGCATCATTACTTCCTTGTTCATAATAGTGTGGTGTTGAGTTGGTACTGCAAAATACATAGACTTTCCTATTAAGAAAACACCATTCCTGACAGGAAAGAGATATTTCTTGAAATGTTGCATGAATTTATAAAAACTTTGTATTGCCTAAAGTAACCGCCAAGGCGCCAAACGGTAAAACGGGTAGCGGATGCCGAAAAGCTGACGAGTAGGCGAATAACTAATATCATACATTATGAAATATTTTAAATTGTTGCTACTACTAGCATTCTCATTTATTATTACAGGAGAACTGTTTGCTCAGATACCTAATATCGATCCAAAGAATCCCAAAGGCTGTGCAGTACAAGTTCAAGGTACAGGAGGTACATTGAAACGATTTCACTGTATTTATTGCGGCACCTCATTCGGAACATGTGTGCCAAATACTCCTCCTTGTCCCTATTGCTGGGAAGCAATCGAACGTGCAGGAGACCCAGGGGTTTATGATATAACCTTAAACCTACAAGGTGTAACAACTCATTACGTTGGTACAAATGTCAATTTCATTAATTTGTATGATGATGAAGGAAATTTCATTGGAGTACAGATAGAGTTTTACGAGGTTCCTTAACAGTAATTTTATATTGACAGGTAGGTTTTTCTACCTGTCAAAATATAAGTTCACATTAAATTCTTAATTTCATTGCCATGAGAAAATCAATCACACTACTGTACTTAATTAGCTTTTTGGTATCGAAAGTACATTCACAAAATTATACGTTCACACATTTTACCGACACGTATGAACCCATTGATAATGGGCTTCCTTTGTGGGTGGATACATCGTGGAGTTATTTAGAAAATAATACTCCAAAACAAACACCAATTGGCTTTACATTTCGTTTCTGGGAATTCCCTCATACCAATGTAATAGTTCGCAATAATGGCACTGTCGCGTTGAAGAAATCCACGCAACCTGGGTTCAATGATAATATTCTTGTGTGTTTCACACAAATTAAGTCGCGTACGGTATCCAACCCTTGGTTATCAAAAATTCATTATACCACTACAGGTAATGCACCCGACAGAGTGTTTATCGTTGAATATAACAATGTCGGATTAGAATTATCTAATGATACTTCTAGTCACTTAAATTTTCAGCTTTGGCTATATGAAACGGATTATAGTATTGAGGTGCGAATAGGACCAAATAACTGTGATAGTACAGCTTGGTTTTATAGTAAAGGTCCATATATCGGCTTAGATACCATGAATACGTTTAACGGACTCTTTTTATCAGGCAATTCATCATCACCCGTGTTGGTAGATAGCGTGGATGCACAGTTATCGGGCTCTCCACCTAATGGTATGGTCTATCGTTTTGTGCCTGCACCCCGCACCGGTATAACCGAAAAATATAATGTAACCTTTTCAATGTACCCCAATCCTGCCACAGGGGGCCAAACTGAAGTATATGCCCCTACAGAAATATCAGGGATATACTTGTCAGATATAACGGGTCGAAGAATGACAACCGATGTACAGCTGAATAAAAACTATGCACGCATAAATACACAAACGCTCAGGCCGGGTTTATACCTGTTAACAGTAGAAACTTCATCAGGTATTGCCTCACAAAAATTGATGGTGGGAGATTAACCCCTTATTATTCGTGAGTACAAACAAAATTATAATGCTTGCACCTCATTCGCGGTCCTATATCCATTGCACTGCCGTTCGTGAGCATATACAACATGCAAGCAACTAAAATATCCCCACTTAAATATCCACCTTTGCCCAAAATTTGGCAATACAATTCGTAAAAACACAAAAACAAACACACGGACCGGGTGAGATAGGGGATGTAATTCTCCTGCGGTATTAATTAGTAAGAGTTACTTCAGTCAAGTCATGCATCTATCTGCTAACCGCTAAGACGATGAAGAAGAATTAATGAATTTCAGGAAATCCTCGTAAGTTTCAAATTCATTGTTATCCGGTGGTGGTTCAACATTTGCTAACCGGTACACATAGTGTGGGCATACATTAAGCGCCTGGCAGATGTCCACAAATCGCAAAATGGAAAGGTCTTTTACTTTGCCCAGTTCAATTTTGCTGTAAGCGCTTTCGCTTTTGTAATTCATCTTGTAAGCCATACTGGCCAGGGATTCGCCTCGGGCAAGCCTTACGGTTCGTATGGCTTTCCCCAGGCGTAGTACAATTTCATCTTTTCCCATAGTAGTAGTAGTAAAAAAAAGTGTAGTTGGGCGCACTAAAATAGTTAGACTTTTTCTATTGAATGTACAATTGTCCTAATAGGACAGCGAAATAATTTGTCATGTTTTTGTCTCTTGTTAGCATTCACGCCACTTTAAGTCATGAAATAGCGCTGTATAGTACTGGAATAAACCGGGATAGATTTACTTTAACACGATGATGATGAATAGACATTCAATAAACAGTATGCGTTTATATTTCAATTACCGGATTAACGTAACAGAACCTGAGTACTTATAAGATTTACCATTGAAGCTGGTTGCATAAATCTGGTAAATGTACACATCCTGCGGACATTCCTGTCCCCATTTATTGTTCACACATCCGTTCCAGCCTTGATTGCCGTTGTTGGTTCTAAATACTTCTTGTCCCCAGCGGTTGTATATGATTACATCAATTGTAGCATAACCATTGGCCGCCACTTTAAACACCTGATTACATTCAGGGTCGGTATCAGGGCATTTAACATCACTGCCCGGCCTGAATGCATTTGGAATAAATACGGTGATATCCGGTTCTACTTTCACCTCATCCGAGGTGGTATCCCAGCAGCCGTATTCGGTTGTTGTTTTCAGGTATACTTTTATCCAGCCTGTATCAGCATTAAACTCTACC
>Ga0315904_10000115_pt1 | contig 127716 bp, 67 predicted proteins | sample LakEriMetagenome_6_FD_203529 | JGI IMG/M metagenome (GOLD analysis project Ga0315904, IMG submission 203529) | Freshwater fungal communities from buoy surface, Lake Erie, Ohio, United States - Buoy 12 MA120 | ecosystem: Environmental > Aquatic > Freshwater > Lake | place: USA: Lake Erie, Ohio...
CCTTAAAACGAGAATTAGCAGAAAGACTTTCGCTCGGGCCATCAAGATATCGGTCAATGATCGCTTTACCTAACTCTCCTTGATTGACGACGACAATCCATTTACCAAGCTGCGCGAAACCTCCTTGAGGTAACTTGTAAGCTTTGATTCCACGATACTGTTGGCTGGGAAGTTCGTTCTCTTCTAGGCCTTGAAGATTGGCTGCGAGTTTGTTGACTTTGGTTACAAATTCAGTCTGCGTGGCGGAATCTTTTCCAACCAAAAAAATCGCCACGCCGTTGGTTGCACGATCCACGGCAATGGTTGTGCCACCGCTGCTGATACGAGTCAATACTTCAGGCAACTTTTCACCCAGCGTTACTTCTGCTAAGCGAATACCGTTGCGAAGATTCATGACATCGGGACTCTCCCAAATCTTATTGAAGATATCCGAAGCAATAATCTTTTCTCGGAGTGGGCTATTCCAGATTTCACCGAACGCCTTTGCTTCCCCGTAGAGCGCGACCGTATCTGGCAAAACATCGGCTACCTGACTTTTGTCGTTGAGCCAAGAGGGTTCGTCGGCGGAGAGATTGCCACAATACGAACCGACCATCCAACTAATCAGGAAAGTAGCGTTCAGTAGAATGAAATTCAAAAAACCAGCGGCAGTTAAAAAACGCATCACGATAAAACCTTAAGCAGAAAACAATATCAACATCCTCTATTGTTGTAATGCTAAGGGGTTACCGTCAGCCAGAGGCTCTCTGAGCTTTCTGCTCCAGAAATCACTGGGTAAGTAGTAGAGTTGGTGGAAGAGCGAGCTAGAACCTTTAGTTTTCCAGAGAATGCCTGTGGAGCATTGATCGTTAAGGTAACTTGCTTAGCAGCCTCCCCTTCATTGGTGGACGTGGTGCTGGTCACCATCCAGTCTGTTGGCAGTGGGGTGACAGTATTGGGGACGATTTCCAATTGAAGCGGTTCAGCAAAGCCATCTTTTCGCTCCACGGTAAATTTTACTTCCAGAGGCATGCCAACTTTCCCTTCAACATGATCGGCTTCGCTCTTGATCAAAACCTCTGGAGTAACTTCCTGAATGGTGATGCGATATAGATGCAGTTCGCTTCCTTGTTCTTCGGCATCTTGAATGACCAATTGATAGTCTCCTGCCGCCGGTGCTTTCCAATTGAATTGTGGATCGCGATTCTCTCCAGTGTCGTCAGTCTTTTGTAATGTCTTGCCAGCGCTGTCTTGGATTAAGACCAGTGGATCTAGCGAATAGCCAATCGACTTGCTTTCGACCGAGAATCGCCAAGTCTTATCAGCTGGTGCTGTAAAGCGAACGGTATCTTTCTCTCCCGGTTTGGAAATGCTTCCGCTGATGGTGCTGGGAAGTGCAAGAGGTGGCGCGTCAGCCGCCGCTGGCTCGAGAGTAGATGGATGGGGTACTACAGGAAGCATCAAATGCCCCGTCGCAGTTGGATGCGTCAGCAGAATCTCTCGCAGTTCGGCTTCAGGCGTAACCGACCACTGAATTGGTTCGGTAGGAATATTCCAGCCTTTCGCCTGCAGCGTCGTTGTCTGACCCGCTTGGACCGCTAAGGGGAGCGAGCCTTCGAGATGTGGGCCGGCGGAAAGCGTTAAACGATATTGGCAGTTCTCATTTCCGACAAAGCCGATTGTGCTGTCTGGGCTCTCAGGAAAACCCATGATACGTACAAAGTAATCACCTGCTTTTTTAGGTTTGAAAACAACTTGAGGATCAAGGCCATGGGCATCGATGTTCTGAGCCAGAGTGTTCCCCTTAGCATCGACAACTTGAAGCAAAGCGTCGAGTGGCGATCGCAAGACACGATTCGCATCAAGGGTCGCGACAAGAGTTTGACCTTCGGCGATCGTGCAACGGACGACATCAACATCGCCCCCTTTTTCTAAGACTCCGTAAACGATGTGCGGTATGGCAGGAATAGCTAATGACTTGCCGATGACATTGTTTGGTTCAACTTCTTGAAGTTGCGGCCAGTGATCGACAATAAATCGCTTGCAGGATGAGGCACCTGCAGCATCATAAAACCGAACGAGATAAATTCCCTCTTTTGCATCAGAAGGGATCGACACTTCAAACTTGCCGTTCTCTGCTGCTGGTTTCCACTGCAAGCCAGCAGGATGGCAATCGACCTGAACCGGCCAAGTCGGAAATTTTCCAGAGGCCGTTACGGCGACCGTTGTGCCGAGACTTCCACCACACGGATAGAGTCTGGTTAGTGAAGGGGCTTCTCCCTGCGCGACCGTCGAAATAGTAAGACACAGAATGAACTGCGCGAATAACAGCAAACTATTTCTCGGATGTAAAAATATTCGCACAGATTAGCCCATCAATTCTCGGATCGGCGTCGGATCGCTGACGAGTTGCGTCGGTCGGCCGGAAGGAGTGTAGTAGTGTTTCGCAGGATCGATTCCCAGTTTGCGATAAATCGTTGAAACGAAATTCTCTGGAGAGAGAACGCGTTCAACAGCGGAGTGTCCGAGTCGATCTGTCGCTCCGATCACCTGGCCACCGGGAGTTCCTCCACCGGCGAAAAGAATCGACATTGCGCTGGCCCAGTGATCTCGGCCCGGTTTGCTTTGTCCCGGCAGAGTACTGATCTTGGGTGTTCGGCCGAATTCACCTAAAGCGATCACCATCGTTGTTTCGAGTAGCCCCCTTTGATCCAAGTCGTCGATCAAGGCTGCAACGGTTTGATCCCATGAAGGCAAGCGAGTACGGAGGGCGCCGAAGAGATCGGAGTGATGATCCCAGCCGCCATCGTAGAGAGTCACAAATGGTACGCCCGCTTCGATCAATCGACGCGCTAGCAGTGCTCGTTGTCCAAAAGAATTGCGACCATAAGCATCGCGTGTTGCATCGGACTCGCTTTGCATATCAAATGCTTTTTGAGCTTCAGGGGTCGTTACAAGCTGGTAGCCTTGCTCATAGTATTGATCGATTGCTGCGACCGGATCGACTGCCGATGGCTCTTCGATGCGAGGCAATTTGTCGAGAAGCGAGCGTAGCTTGCGTCGCGACTGAAAGCGTGGCTCTTCGATTCCGCGTGGGATCGCTAAATCACGAACACGGAAATTCTTACCGTTTGGATCGTCACCTACGACGAATGGAGCGTACTTGGCTCCGAGAAAGTTCGGTCCTCCCGATCGCGACATGCTGGGCATTGAGAAGTAGGATGGAAGACCGTGCGGGGCTGAGCGTTCATAAGCAGCAACAGAACCCATGCTAGGATGGAAGCTGACGAACGCGCCGCAGCCAACCGGAATACGTGGCGGAGCCCCGGTCATCATGTAGTGATTGCCAGCGCCGTGGTTGCCTTGATTGTGGCAAACGGAACGAACAATCGCATACTTGTGGGCGATATTCGCAAGTTTAGGCATCATTTCGCAGATCTGGATCCCCGACACGTTCGTCGAGATCGGTTTGAATTCACCGCGAATTTCAGCTGGTGCTTCAGGCTTGGGATCAAAGGTTTCGAAATGCGTCGGACCACCATCCATCCAAATCAAGATGCAACTCGATGGCCGCTTATTGGGCGCTGAATCTGCGTTTGATGATTCACTAGCAGAGGCCATTCGCGTCAATCGAAACAGATCGAAGAAGCTACCACCAAGCAATCCGCCGATGCCGAGTTGTAAGCAAGAGCGTCGTTGCATTGGCATGCTCAACCAAACTGGTTCTTGTCGCATCATGACAGCACCTCATCAATCCTTGTAAATGAATTCGGGAGTATTGATCAGCGACCACATCAGGTCTTCTACAACTTGCCGCCTCGAACGATCCGCTACGGAAAACTCGGGCAGGATTGTCATCTTCTCTTCAGCTGTCGGCAGGCGACTGTATATGGAAAGATAAATTTCGTCGATCAGAATTTCCGGAGTCAATTCCATCGCCGCCGCCAATCGAGCGGCACGCCCTGAATCGCTGGAAAGTTTTTCCTGCAGTTTGTTTGCATTCATCAAATGCAGCGCCTGAACTACAGTTGCTTCGACCATGCGTTCGCAGGGTGGATCTTGATTTGGGTCAGGGCGACTGAAGGCATCAAGGAAATCCGATTCAGTGCGATGGGTCCAAATCGCCATCGCTCGACCATCTTCTGGCATACCCTGGAAATGTGTCGGTACTTCCGTGATATCGCAAATTGCATCCGCAAGTACTTCAGCGCGAAGTCTTTGACGATAGTGTCTCGAGAAGTTTCGGTTGTCACCTGCATTGGTTGAATTGGGAAGCGACGAGAGGGAATAAACGTGCGACGACAAAATCCAACGAAGCAGTTTCTTCTGATTGAGTCCATCTTGTCGAAATTGCTGGGCCAGAGCATTGAGTAATTCGGGGTTGCTCGGGGGATTGGTGGCACGCAAATCGTCCACTGGATCGACAATGCCGACTCCAAACAGATCCGCCCACAGACGATTCACAGCAACCTGATGGAAATAGGCGTTATCGGGCGAAGTAAGCCAGTCGACAAAGGCAACACGCGGATCCATATCTTCTTTGATCGGGACTGCATTTCCGAACAGAGGAGCAGGCGCGAGTTGTTCGCCGGTCCGCGGATGTCGCACTTCGCCTCGAGCTGCAACAGTCACAATTTCCTCGCCACCTGAAATCGGTGGAGAGAGCCCCGTTCCTTTGTAACCGACTCGCGAAAAGTAAGCAGCCAGTGAATAGAAATCTTTCTGGCCATAGACTTCAAAAGGATGTTGATGACATTTGGCACAATCGAGTCGAATTCCTAGAAATAATTGGCTCATCATCGTTACGACTTCGTCGGGTGAGCGTCGATCGCGGAAGACGGTGACGGCGCCATTGCGCCACGTGCTACCGCGAGCCGTAATCAACCGTTTGGCAAACTCATCGTAAGGGAGGTTCTCGCGAAAAACGTCGCGCAACCAACTATCCAACGACAACGTCGCTTTGATACCGACTCGATAAGGATTCGGTCTAAGTAAGTCAGCCCATTTGTTAGCCCAGTAATCGGCATACTCAGGTCGCTCCAGTAACTGATCGATCAACACGATTCGCTTGTTCGGTGTCGCATCCTCCAGAAACTGCTTCGCTTCCGCGGCAGTAGGCAATCGGCCTATCACATCAAGAAAAACGCGTCGCTGAAACGTCGCATCTCCTACCGGCTCACTCGGGAGGATGTTGAGTTGCTTAAGTTTGTTCCACACAGCAGTGTCGATAAAGTTGTTTACCGGAAGGGCTGCATAGGTATCTGGTGAAACTTGTTCGGCTCTTGGTATTGCCGTACTCCAAGTTGCGATAGTGCCCATATAGCGCGCCATGATGGTGGCTTCGCCCGGTAGCTTGCCCGCTTTTAGTTCCCCTTGCTTACTGACCGAAACGATCGCTGGTTCGTTTGATTGAAAGGAACAGTTACTAGTTACTTCACGAGTTGAACCATCGGAGTAATGCGCGATCACATGCAAGTTCTCAGTTGCTTCTGCAGCCAGAGAATGAGGCTCTGGTTCGAAGGTGATTTTTTGTAAAGTGCGATCGTCCGGCGTCGAACGGGGAAAACCGTTTTCGATCCAGCGAATGAGTTTGCGGTAATCCTCTGATTCTTTTTCAAGCTTCTTGCCGCCGCCATGCGGTACCATCGCAGTCCCCTTTAGCAGCAATAGGCTGTTATCGGGAGAAGCAGCAAAAATTCTTCTACCACGACTCGCATGGACGATGGCTTGGTAGTCAAAATCGGGATCGAAACCAAATAAGGAAAGAGCAAAGCCGTTCTGTCCACCGGACTTGCCATGACACGGCCCGGAATTACAACCATTAGCTGTTAGTATCGGCTCGATATCTAGTTCGAAAGTCTCACGCTGATTTGTTTCGGCCAGCAGCAACGAGGTGGGAGTAATCACAGCCCACACAACAAGCAGCAAACCCGCTACTGACAACTGCTTGATCGGTTGAGACAACATGAGAAAAGACATGCGCAAAATCATCGGAATACGATGGCACATGGCTGGTTCTCTCAATGCAATAGGGAGGGAAAATATGGTGGGAGTTGGTGATCATGGGTTTAGCGTGCACCAATAGTAATTTTCGGCCCATGACTACTATTAAATGTAGCTGAATTCGGCTTGACCTTCAATGTAATTCCAGCGCACCCCAAATTATTCGCCTAGCCAGCAGATGCCTAGCAGCAAGTCGAGAGCCGAGAAGGTTTTACGTTGTCCTTGGAACTCTGCCGGGCTTCCGGCAGACGTCGGAAACCAGCTTTGCCAAAGCGTTTTACCGGGATGGCCTTTCCAAGCCCCGACTGGCAATGAGTTTATTCTTTGAAACCTGGGGTCGGATCGTCGCGCCTGCATCTGGTTTGAAAGGTAAGTTTTGAGAAAGAGATTTCTCAATCCAAAGAATCGATAAGCTCCACCGTTTCCTGAAAAATCGTCTTCTATAAAGATAAATCCATCAATCCGAGGGGTTGTCGTGCGGCGATAAACGGAAGGTTGGCGATCGATGAAAGTGCTTGGAAATCTGAGTTGCCCACCGCAGTTTTCAAATTGATCGATTCCGGATTAACGCATCCCAAAAGCCTGAAGTTTTGAGTTTATACTGATGGCGATGGTAGCGATTGGTTTTGGAAAAGAATCAAGACAAAAGCTCTTGTGGTTATAGAACTTACGGTTATCAAGCCATCGTAATAATCGAGTTGTTGTATTGTTTTCGGCGCGAGTTGCTTCCTGAGTGGACCCCGATCTGAATTGTCGAGGCAGACTATGAATGTTCCAGTCAATCCTAATCAATTTTCCTCCCCTGCCTCGCATCATTTGGGGCCAAAAGAAATTGCAGACCGCCGGCTTCTGGAAGGGCCGCAATCGAGAACCAAGGAACTCTTTCGAGCCTTGCGAATCTTCAGCGAAATGCTTTACGGTTTTCGTAAACTGCACTTCGTTGGGCCTTGTGTCACAATATTCGGTTCTGCTCGATACAAAGAAGATCATCCCTACTATCAGCTTGCTCGCGAAGTAGGTGCCGAACTGGCTAAAGCTGGCTTCACCATTATGACCGGTGGTGGGCCAGGTATCATGGAAGCTGCCAATCGCGGCGCCAAAGATGTAAATGGTCGTAGTGTTGGTTGCAATATCGTGCTGCCGATGGAGCAGGAGCCCAATCCCTACCTCGATACTTTTGTGGAGTTCAGGTATTTCTTCATCCGCAAATTGATGTTGGCTAAATATTCTTATGCCTTCGTTGCAATGCCTGGCGGTTTTGGAACGATGGACGAATTATTTGAAATCGCGACCTTGGTGCAAACGGGAAAGGTCGAAGAGTTTCCGATTGTTCTTTCCGGAATTGATTATTGGCAACCCCTTCTCGACTTTTTGCAAGATAAAATGGTAGGTGGAAAAACGATTGACCAAGCGGATATCGATCGCTTTCTAGTGAGTGATTCGCCCGCAAAGATCACGGAAGTTATCACCGAAGTAGCTAAGTCGAGATTCGGCTTGATGCATGGGGTTTGGAAGCCAAGATGGTGGTTGTTCGAATCAGACCCTGTTGCTGTCGGACAGAAAGCTAAGAAAAAGAAATAACTTCATCTACCTGAGTATCATCAATGAGAATTTGCTCACTGCTTAAGTCGTGTTGGATCATCGTGATTGGGTGGGGACTCGGCAGCTTTTGCGATGATGCTTTTGCGCAGGAAAAGAGTGACAGCGGGCTTGCTAAAGCAACTGTGGGAGCGAGTCCCCAGGTTTCTGCTGGCGATGCCGCGAGCGTGAATCAATGGATCGATCGCGATGTTCCAGAGATCGTCGCCATCGATGCAGTCATTGAAGGAGCACGTTTGCAGTGGCAAGTTCCAGGCTTGGCTGTTGCTATCGTCAAAGATGGCAAGCTCCTGCTGAGCAAAGGCTACGGCGTGAAGACTGTTGGTCAATCTGAACCCGTCGATCGCCATACGCTGTTTGCGATCGCGTCGAATAGCAAAGCATTCACTGCCGCTGCGTTGGCGATTTTGGTCGATGAAGGAAAGCTAAAGTGGGATGACAAAGTTCGCAACTATCTTCCCTGGCTTGAGCTGCAAGATCCACTGGCAACACAGGACTTGAGAATTCGTGACCTTCTATGTCATCGAAGTAGTCTTGGCACCTTTAGCGGAGACCTGCTGTGGTATGGCACTGGATATTCTCCTGAAGAGATATTGCGAAGAGCAAAGTATCTACCGACAGAAGGCCCATTCCGCGCCCATTTTGGTTACTCGAACTTAATGTTCCTTGCAGCGGGCGAAGTCGTGCGAGTTGTAAGCGGTCAGTCTTGGCACGATTTTGTTTCACAGAGGATTCTTAAGCCTCTTGAAATGCACCGAAGTGTTGTGTCGGTTCGCGATCTAGTTTCGCAGGGGAATTACGCTACGCCTCATAAGTCTTTTCTGGATCGCTCTGAACCGATCGCCTGGATGAACTGGGATAGCATGGGGGCTGCAGGCGGAGTCATTTCCAGTGTTGACGATATGAGTCACTGGCTCACAATGCAATTATCCAAAGGCGTTCTGCCTGAAAACAAAAGACTTTTTAGCGAATCGTCTGCTTCAGAGATGTGGGAATCACAGATGGCTTTGCGGGTCAGTCCACGATACTCGCAGCGATTCCCCACCACACACTTCCGGGCTTACGGACTCGGTTGGTCGCTTGCGGATTACAAAGGCTGCAAAATGATCTCGCATGGCGGAGCTTATGATGGGATGTATTCACAAACGATGTTGATACCCGAAAAGCAACTCGGCATCGTTGTGCTGACCAACAGCATGACGGGGATTTCAGACGCTATTACCTACCACATCATCGATTCATTTTTGGGTGGCGAGTCGAGACCTTGGTTCGATGAAGGTCTTGAGCAATTCAAGAAATCGAGAACTGCGTTTCGCGAGCGTATTGATAAAGCGATTCAGCCAGTCATGGAGAACGCTGTGCCATCGCATCCGCTGAAGGACTACACCGGTCGGTTTAGCTGCCCGATGTATGGCGATGTTGAAGTGGTATTAGAGAACGACAAACTGGTTCTCAAATTGCTTCCCAGTCCAGATATGGTCGCTGATCTCAGTCCGTTGCATTACGACACATTCGTCGTACGGTGGCGTAAACAATTCGCCTGGTTTGACGAAGGTACCGCCCATTTTGTTGCGAATGCCAAGGGGCAATTACCTCGCTTAGAACTAGATATTCCCAACGATGATCTCTGGTTCTACGAACTTCAACTCCAAAGAGTCTCTGCTCCAGCGGGTGGCAATTAAGCTTCTGCTAATCTTCAGCGAGTAACTTAGCTTTTGCCTCTCGCAGTTCGGCTTGCATTTGGGTGCTTACCTTCGGGTAGTGAAGATCGAGTCCACCCAAGGCATCGATGACGGCTGCCGCAATGATCGCACGGGTGTACCACTTGTTGTCCGCTGGAACCACATACCAGGGGCATTCAGGTGTCGAGGTGTGACGAATCATATCCTCGTAAGCGTCCATGTATTCATCCCAGTGTCCACGTTCGTGGACATCGTTGACCGAGAACTTCCAGTTCTTCTCTGGTTGATCCAGTCGTTCCATGAATCTCTTTTTCTGCTCATCCTTGGAAACATGCAAGAAGAACTTTCGAATTACAACGCCATTACGAGTTAAGTACTGTTCAAAATTCCGTATGTCCTCGTGGCGTTCCTTCCAAATGTTTTTCGTGATGAGGCTGGGATGTAGCTTCTGCTTCTCCAAATATTCCCGGTGCACTCGAACGACCAGTGTCTCTTCGTAATAGCTGCGATTGAAAATACCGATGCGTCCGCGCTCCGGAAGGCATTTGATGCATCGCCAGAGGTAATCGTGATCGAGGTCTTCGCTGGTAGGTACTTTGAAAGAAAAGACTTGGCATCCCTGAGGATTGACACCCGACATCACATGCTTGATCGCGCCATCTTTTCCGGCAGCATCCATCGCTTGAAAGATTAGCAAAACCGCCCAGCGGTCCTGAGCGTAAAGCATGTCCTGCAATTCCGAGAGTGCTTCGATTCCTGTTGCCAATGCTTCTTTGGCTCTAGGACGATCTGCATCGGTGAGATCTCCAGTATCAGCGGGATCGTAATCTTTCAGTCGGAACTTTTTCTCGCCAGTCACCTTGTAAGGTTTCGAAAGACGATGAGCAACGGAAATAATCTTGCTGGTTTTCATAGATGTGGATCCAAGTTGCCTGTACTCAGTTCCGCTTGTAAATGCTGCGGCAATAGCAAGAGTCTAATTCGGTGAAGCCGAGCGACTCAATCAAAATCGCCACAATCGTGTTGGTTTTGGGCGTTCTCTCGAGGGGGCGTCAAAGAAAAAAGGCCTACTCCCGAGTTCGCTACGATTTACCATGATTTAAGGGAGTAACATCATGTCGGAAGTGTACGGAAAGATAGTTGTTTTCAAAATGATTGGATTAGGAAGTAGGTATTGATGCTAACCCCACTGAAGTGGCGGAAGATCGGTTTTTTGCATAGAGATGACCTAACCGAAAAAGTCCTAATTTCCTGCAATCATCAGACGTGTCGGCGGATAGTAATAGCGTAAAGCAATTGTATTTCCACGACCGACTGAGCAGGCATCCTGGAAGTGGAGGTAGAATGATAGGGAAGGTAAAGAACAGTGGACTTAATCGATCGAAAGCTCTTGTGGCTTGGCTGTCGATAGCACAGCAGGTAGACTGGAACAATGTCGACGTTAGTTCCCTACCTGACCCCACCCAACTTCAGCCAATCGGTTTTCGAACCCTTGGCATCATTTCCGCCAGATGTTGTAACTCCATTGCTCGTTGAGGAATTAAACGGGCTTACTCATCTAGCTGTAACGGAGGCCGCACGATGTTAGAGATTGTTGGCAGAGCCTGTAATTCTTTTTGTGATTCACACAATCGCCGACATTTTTTGCGGATTGGAGCTTTGGGTCTGGGCGGATTGTCGATGCCACAGATTCTGCGAGCTTCTGAAAGTACAGCAACGCCTGGCGTGAATAATTCAAGCGGCAAAGTCTTGAGTCATAAAGCGATCATCATGGTCTACTTGCCAGGTGGCCCTTCTCATCAAGATATGTACGACCTCAAGATGGAAGCACCTGCAGAGATTCGAGGTTCCTTCCGTCCAATCTCCACCAACGTATCAGGGATTCAAATCTGCGAGCATCTTCCAAAGATTGCCGGGATGATGGACAAGTTCGCTATCATCAGGTCGCTGTACGGATCTCCCGATCAACATGCATCGGACATGTGCATGAGTGGTTATCCAATTGGGGCAAGAGGTCGGCAGGATAATCATCCAAGTCTTGGTTCCGCGATGTCCAGACTTCTGGGACCTGTCGATCGAGCAGTGCCACCTTTCGTCGGATTGACCATCAAAACCAAACATGCTCCCTATTCGAATCCAGGTTATCCTGGTTTTTTAGGTGCTGCTCATGCTCCCTTCCAGCCCGACGGAGAAGGGATGGCCAATATGCGTTTGCAGGGAGTCACACTCGAACAATTGCGAGATAGAAGGAATCTCTTGGAAAGCTTTGACCGATTTCGTCGTTGGCAAGATGCCAGCGCCGATATGAAAGCCTACGATTCTTATTCTCAAAAAGCATTCGATGTGCTCACCTCGAGCAAATTAGTCGAAGCGTTGGATGTCGAAAAAGAAGATGCTGCTACACGCGAGCTCTACGGACGCGGAAGTGCTGATCCTGCCTTTGGCGAAGATGCTGGTCCACACTGGATGGATCAGTTTCTTGTAGCTCGCCGACTTGTGGAAGCGGGAGTACGTTGCGTTACGTTGTCGTTTGGAAGCTGGGATAGACACCATTCGAACTTTGCACGTTTACCATCCCAACTGGCAATGTTCGATCAAGCGATCACAGCATTGGTTTCCGACTTGCATCGACGCGGGTTAGCCGATGATGTCAGCGTGGTAGCCTGGGGTGAATTTGGTCGTACTCCGAGAATCAACAAAGACGCCGGCCGAGATCATTGGCCTCAAGCCTCTTGCTGTTTGCTAGCCGGAGGCGGCATGAGAACCGGACAGGTCATCGGTTCAACGAATCGTCTCGGTGAGGTGCCACAAGACAGACCGATTCATTATCAAGATGTATTCGCGACTCTGTATCGACAGGTTGGCATCGACGTCAGTCACGCTACGATCGCAGACCATAGCGGACGACCTCAGTACCTAGTTGATCGCCGCGAACCGATTGCTGAGCTGGTTTAAGCGAGCAGTAACGACTATTTCTGAAGGCTGTCTTGCAACAGCAAACCTTCAATTTCACTCTCAGCCACGCGTAGTTCTCTGACTGAGTCAAGATAGTTGAGGCTCGTTTGGAAGTACGTACGCTGAGCGGTTAGGTACACAACAAACCCAACTTCCCCTGCTGTGTAGGCGCGTTTGTTCAATTCAAGCGATTCAGCCGCAGAAGGAATGATGCTCTCGCGATAACGTTGGAATTGATTCTTCGAATTTGCATAACGCTCGAATGCCGGCGCTAAGCGATTCTGCAAATCTCTTTCGAGCTTCGTCAATGCGTGCTGAGAAGCCTGAAGCTGGTAAAACGCTTCACGGATTCTTCCCTGGTTCTTGTTCCACAGCGGAAGTGGCAAAGCGACGGCCACTCCACCATCAGATCCGCCGCCGATGCCGTTGTCACGATAGTTTACAAGTCCATTGACCGACACGTTGGGGCGAGGTTCAAAACGTTCCCTGGCCAAAGTTCGCTGAGCTGTTTCGATCTCGGCCACAACCGCACTTATCTCAGGACTCGTTGAGCGTAACTGTGATAACACGGTTTCGAAATCGAAGGTTGCAGGATCGAAATCGTAAGTTCCGAGTACCGTTTCTGGTTGATAGGCTGGTAGACCTGTAAGACTTGCCAATGCTTGCCAAGAGGCAATCGCGCGATTCCTGGCATTTTGCAATACAATTTGTGCGTTTTCAGATTCGATCGTCGCTTGCAAAACGTCGGCTCGCCCCACCTCTTTGGCTTCTAGTAATTGGTTTGCAGCCTGCGTACTTTGATTCGCTATTTCCTGAAGTTGCGTGGCAATCTGAATGCGATGTTGAGCAATCAATAGATCAAAATACGCAATGCGAATATCCGTGCGTATCCGCTGCTGAATTACAGCCAAATCCTGTCGTGCTTTTTGGATTTCCGCAGAGGCGATTTCACGATTCAAGCGTAGCTTACCGGGTCGAATAAACTCCTGTCCTATAGAGATCCCATCCTGCTCGGCTAGGCCTCGACTCCCCAACTGCTGCCCCTCGTAACCGACCAACGGGTTTGCCTGCAAGCCAACCTGTTGCCAGTTTCCCTGCGCAGCGGCAATTAACGCTGTCTGCTGGGCGATGGCGGGATGGTTTTGCAACGCAAGCTGTTCCAGGGCTTCTAACGTCCACCCACCGGTGGTTGGTTGAGTTGCGATCTCCGGTGAGGTGTTCTGGCTTGGAGAATTGGTATTTGCAGGTGCAGTTACTGTAGCTGCCTCGTTCTGTAAGGGAGCAATTAGGCCGGAAGCCTGTTGAATCCCTGCTTGCTCTAGAGTGGAAGTAGCTGGAAGCGAAGGATTGCCACCGACAGAAACAATGTTCGCTCTGAAGATTGGCGTGTCTATGTTTTGGGCGAGTGCGATCCCTGGGATTGATGACATAGAAAACGCGATCGTGAAGAAGCTGGTTTGGATCATAGGATGGAGGTGTAGCTCCGAACCGATTCGATATATTCCCTTTAAAACGAATAAATTAACAACCAACTTCTGACTCATGACTTAATTCTCCTTCTTCTGCAGTGAAGCCTCTGATTGCATGGACCTGATTGAGGCGGAGGAACCACTGCTATCTGTAGAAAAGATCGAATCGTCGTGTCCTGAAAAATAAGAGCAAACGATTCATAGCGGATAGGAGATTCAATGCTTATTGAGGGTAGAGACGTCAGGTCTGTTTCATCCGTTACAATCGCAACACTGCTGTTAAAGTGTGACGCTCAGCGGTCGGATAGCGCGTGAGGTGAATATTGCGATTCAATGTCCTAAAAAGTTACTAAGCCCCCTTTTGACAATACCTAGTGGGGAGGACTTTACAATGCAAACGGTCAAGGAATGCTTTTCTTACAGTTAAATCGGGAGTGTGCAAAAAATTGCTTGCTGTTGCCAGTGACAGGCAACAGCAAGCAGCCGTTGAGCGGATCTGAATATGTCGAATTCAAGCGATCAATCGTGAACCGAATCGCATTTAGGTTCAAACCATTTGTAGATTGCTGGTAGCACTAGTAGCGTCAAAACGGTTGAGGTTATCAGTCCGCCAATCACAACCGTAGCCAGCGGCTTTTGCACCTCAGCACCCGCGCTCGACGAAATCGCCATCGGCACAAAACCTAAGGCCCCGCATGTAGCCGTCATAAGAACCGGTCGCAAACGGTCGATCGATCCTTCGACAATGGCTTGAAGTTGGTTGCGACCGGAATGCCGCAGATGTCGGATATGTTCAACCAACACGACACCATTCATCACTGCGATTCCGAAGAGAGCGATAAACCCAACACCTGCTGAGATTGAAAGTGGCATTCCACGAAGCGACAGAGCGACAATACCACCCACCGCCGCAATCGGAACATTCAAGTAAATCAACAAAGTTAGATTGGCTGACTGGAATGTCATGTACAGCAAAGCAAAGATGAGGAAAAGCGCGATCGGTACAGCAATCGCCAAGCGACGAGACGCTTCTTGGAGATTCTCAAATTGACCACCCCAAACCAAAGAGTAGCCGGGAGGTAATTTAACTTCGCGCTCAACTGTTCGCTGTGCATCTTCGACGAATCCAGCTAGATCGCGTCCACGTACGTTGCATTGGATCAGCAAGCGACGTCGTACGGAGTCACGACTGATTTCCGACGGTCCCTCTTCTACGACGAGATCGGCTAATTGAGAAATAGGAATCTGTCGACCGAGTGGATCATCGATTTTCAATTGTTTCACTTTCTCTAAATCGGTGCGCCAATCCGGTCCGAGGCGAACTTGTAAAGGAAAACGCCGTTGCTCTTCAAATACTTCTCCGACAACTTGGCCACCAATCACACTGATCGCATCCAGCACGGTCTTCGCATTGATGCCATATCTGGCGATAGAGTCGCGTCGAATGATGATTCGCAAATAGGGTAGCCCAGCAACCTGCTGTGCCTGAACATCAGCAGCTCCTTTGACTTTATTGAGCGCACGAACGATTCGATCGCCGTTGGTTTCCAGTACCCCTAGATCGTCTCCATATAAACTCAAGCCGATATCCGAACGCACACCGGCAACCAACTCCTGCACGCGCAATTCGATCGGCTGAGTGAAGGAGTAGGCATTGCCAGGTACATTCGTTTCCAAGGCTTGCTGCATCTGTTCGACAAGTTGCTCCTTAGTGATCGGCTCGGGCCATTCCGAGGGTGGCTTAAGTCGAACCAGCAAGTCGGTCTGATGAACTCCCATAGGGTCGTTGGCAATCTCGGGGCGGCCCGACTTTGAGATCACCGTGGTTACTTGCGGAAATTGTTTCAGCGTCCGTTCCATGGCTTGTGTCATTTGCACGGAGGCTTCCAAAGATACGCTCGGTAATCGAGATGCCTGAATCGCCAGATCTCCTTCATCGAGTTTAGGTACAAACTCGATACCCGCTCGGCTGACGAGAATCACAGATCCAGCAAACATGATCAGCGAAAGAATAACCAGTAGCCATGGCCGTGCCATCGCGCGGTGAAGTAACGGTTCATAGGTCTTCTTTAGAAGGGTCACAACTTTGGTATCTTCCGTTCGTAGCTTTCGAACCAAGAAGAGAGATGCCATGACAGGCATGACAGTGATCGAAAGAACTAGGGCCGAAGTTAGAGCCGACATGAAGGTGAAGGCCATTGGACGGAACATTTTTCCTTCCATCCCTTGAAGGCTTAGGATCGGAATAAAAACGATGATCACTATCAAGCCAGCGAACAAGATTGGCTTACCGACCTCAAACGATGACTCTTGGAATACCGCCAGTGGCACCTTCTGTCCCGGATGATTCTTTTGATAGCTGCTTGCTTTCCGCATAGCATTTTCAATCATTACCACGGCTCCATCGACGATCACACCAAAGTCGACCGCGCCGAGACTCATCAAGTTAGCCGATACTCCGGCGACATTCATCGCGATTGCAGCAGCACAGGCGGATAGTGGGATCGCAGCGGCCACAATAAGTCCCGCGCGAACATCGCCTAGCAGAATGAACAGCATCAAGATAACCAAACAAATTCCAAGACCAATGTTTTCACCGATCGTGTGAATCGTCTTCTCGACCAGTTCGGTACGATCATAGAAAGTGTCGATATATACTCCGTGGGGAAGTGTTTTCTGGATGGTATGAATCTTTTCCTTAACGGCCTCGACAACTTCTCGTGAGTTGCCACCCATGAGCATCATCACCATACCGGTAACTGCTTCGCGATCACCATCGCGAGTGACAGCACCTTGCCTGAGCATCGGGGCGAACTCTACATTCGCGATATCGGAGATACGAATCGGCGTACCATCTTCACGATTGTCGAGAACGATATTGCGGATGTCTTCGAGTGATGAAATCAATCCTTCACCACGAATCAATCGCTGTTCTGCTCCGTGCACGATATAGCCACCACCACTATTAGCGTTGTTCTGTTGCAACGCTTCGAAGATGCGCGACAGCGAGATATCGTAATTGAGCAGCTTGTTGGGATCGACTTGCACCTCATACGTCTTTAGCTGACCACCGAACGTATTGACCTCGATCACTCCTGGAACACTGCGAAGCTGAAACGCAATTTGCCAATCGAGAATCGTGCGTAAATCCATGAGGCTATAGTTGTGACCCGGTGCTGCACGGACTTCGAATTGATAAATTTCGCTCATACCGGTTGCAATTGGTCCCATCTGCGGATCGGCCATGCCGGCAGGAATATCCTGCTTGGCTTGCAACAGCCGTTCATTAACAAGATTGCGGGCCCAGTAGATATCAGTACCATCTTCAAAAGCGACCGTGACCGCTGAAAGACCGATTCGGCTGATCGAACGAATCTCGGTGACCTTGGGTAAGCCACTCATCGCATTTTCGATCGGAAATGTAATGAATTGTTCGACTTCGACCGGTCCAAGGGCGGGAGCCGTTGTGAGAACTTGTACTTGCACATTCGTTAAGTCAGGTACCGCATCGAGCGGAAGTTTCATCGCTGACAAAACACCTGATCCAATAAGTACAACACAGAGGAGAAGTACCAAAAAGCGATTATTGAGGGACCATTCGATGATGCGATTGACCATGGGAAACAAGCTTTACTGAATTGGTGGTTTGGGACTCGAAAGAGGTTCGATGATTAAAGGGGGCACTCATTCCCCCGCAATCACTTTGGCTAACATTCGAGACTTAAGTGCAAAGCCTCCTTCCGTCACAACTTGGTCTCCCTCTTTGATGCCCTTCGTTATCTCGCAGAATTTTTCCGAGCGACGGCCGATCGTAATGTCACGGCGTTCAAATTTGTCTGCGGCGGTTTGAATGAAGACGAATGTTTTTCCTTCGTAGTCGAGCGTTGCAGTCGAGGGAATCTGCAGCACAGGATTGGTCTGCAGCGAAGGAAGGGTGACGGTCACAAACATACCAGGCTTCAAAACGCCCTCAGCATTATCAGCCTTAGCTATTAGGGATACCGTTCGCGTTGTGTCGTCGACAATTTCTCCAGTAAAGAAAATGCTTGCAGGAAAACTAATGCCTGGCCATGCACTGCTGTTGACCTGAAGTTCCATATTGCCGAGTTGCTTGAGCAACGGTAAGTTCTCTTCGTAGATATCTGCTTTGATCCAGACAGTTGACAGATCAGCGATTGTTAGAAGTTGCTGATCTGGTTTCGCACGCTCCAACAAAGCGGCATCTTTGGTGATGATCGTTCCGTCAAAGGGGGCTCGGATGGGATAAAAGGCGAGGGATTCACCCTGCTTCGCTGGATCGATATCCTGCAGATCCTGCATCGAATATCCTAATATATTAAAGTTGGTTTCAGCGACGGAAACTTTCACATCTGCTTCCTGGAGGGCTTGTGCGGAGAGCAAGGCGGCTCGTTTGGAGTCTTGCTCCATTTGTTCTAAGGCAGCTTGCATCGTTGCTCGATCGGCATTTAACGCCGCTTCGGCTGCCATCTTTTGTTTTGCTGGGACGGTTCCATTCTCCGAGAGATTCCCCAACCGCTCTAAGTCCATACGCGAACGATAGTAATTGACGTAAGCTGTCATCAGCTTTTCGCGGAAATCACCCATGGGACGTTCCCGAAACTGACTTTCTAATTGTTCGATCGGTGTGTTCGCTTTAAGAGCTGTGATCAGTTCTAACGTATTTTTGGTTGTTTCTTGAGTCCAAGTATTTTTCGAGGCAGCGAAGTCTCGAAGCAAGCGATCTTGATACAGCGAAAGTTTAGCCTGTCCAACCTCGCGACTGCGAATCACGATTAATTCATCACCCTTTTTAACCTTCTGTCCGAATTGTACTTTCACCGAATCCAAGACACCTTCAACTTGCGGATAGATGTGGGCAACTTGATCATCGTTCAATGAAACTTTGCCAGTCAGGACAATCGAGCTCACGAAAGGAGTGACTTTCGCAACCTCTGTTTTAATAGACGCTGCTGCCTGCATTTCCTTGTTGAACTCGATGACCTCTGTTGCTCCTTCCGTTTTTCCTGATGAGTGATCTCCTTCAACTGCGGAAGATTCGACGGCAACCTTCTCATGGGCTGTAGTTTCAGTATTTCCTCTCCTGAAGAAGAGCATACCTGCTCCACCAATAGCGATTCCTGCGAGTGTTCCTAGGCAGGCGGGTAAAGCTTTTTTCAACAAGGCAGAAGTGTGCGTGGATTGACTCATTGGGGGGTATGCTTTTGTTGTAATAATCAGAGATTAGATGGACAGAACATTTCAAAGAGTGTCGTCGTACTCGTTTCGCTGAGAAAATCGAATCGCAAGCAATCGCGACAGACTCAATGACAGGCATTTTTAGAGAGTGAGTTGCCGACAGATCTTTCAACTACAGAAAGGATTGTGGAAGGCGACTCGGGCTGGTATCAACAGCGGAATACACAGAGACGCTGAGGCAACGAGAGTTGGGCAGCGAAATTTTGGAGAAAATGAGTTGGTAAACCCAGCTTTAGGGTCGATGACAAATCATCGTTCGAGTACTTGAATTGAGGTAATGGATACCACTGTCCATCCCAACTTTGCTCTGCCACTGAGTCGTTGGCGAGAATGACGGAGTTTTCCCATTGACCGTGGTAGTGGTGGCCTCCCGGAAATTGGTTGCTATGTTCGCATTCTGAAGATCCAGGGTGCGATGCAAGTTCGCAAGGCAAAACCCAATGCCAATGCCAGTCGAAAAAGATATCGGCGGTTGGATTGAGGTCCGCATGAGCTTCAATCAGATGGCCAGCTAGTTCCGGAGAATGCAGAGCATCGGTTGCCAGCGATCCATGTGCGTGACATATAGGAACGGGGCCTTGCCAAGCCAGAAGGATTAGCAAGAGATGCATTCGGCCATGCCTTAGTCGAGAGAAAATCGCTTTGGAGTTCATCATTGCGTTTCCAGTCGACCAGCGAGAAGTCAGCCTTCGACGCAGAAGGCTCTATTAACCACAGCATATCATGGTGGCTGATAACAAATAATCTCAGGATTACTTTGAGTATAACTCGCTTTTGAAGAAAATGCAGCAAAGACGAGCTAAGATCATTGCAAACTGAATCATTTCATGGGTTTACATGCATTTTTACAAGGCGATTGTTTAGTAGGACCTGAAGCTCTGCCATCGATTAAGAGGAATGGAAACTAGGATTTAAAGCCTTCTTACACCGTCCGCTAGACCATCCGATATCGAACATTAAAACGTTGCTAAGATCTTCTCATCCCAGGCTAGCTCAATACCGCGTTTGATCAGCTCGTTCTGAAAGTCAGCCAGTTGCTTAGCATTGTTGCGAACCTGTCGAGGTTGCGAATTATGCGAAAGGCAATAATGAGCGAGCGCTCCAGCCACCTCACCGATATTCCACTCTACGGGATGCAGGCGATAGCAGCCATTACTAATGTGAGTCGTCCCAATATTTTTTGCGGCAGCGATTAGATTCTCGACACGTTTAGGGATCAGCGCTCCAAGAGGCAACTGGAATGGGAGGCTTTCCATATCCAGATAATTATTGCCACCACAGCGAGGATGCAAGTCGAGCGGATAGTAACCTATTCCCACAGAATCCGAAAAAGACTCCGCCCGCGGAAATGTATCGCTAGGCTTCGTTAATTGCGAACGTGATTGTCGTGTTAGATGCTGCTGCACGATCGTAAACTCAGCTTCGATTCTTCGCGACTCACGGATGTACGGATACTTGGCTAAGCCATCTTCCGTTCCCACAATATCTCGGCGAAGTCGTAAGCCCTTCCAACCTGCTTGACCGTCAGGTCGTGGAGCTTCAGTTTGCAGCCAGTAGAGAAGCGATAAGCTTAATTGCTTTGAGCCTTTCAAATGCTTTTGGACTTCATTCTGATCTTCCGAAATAATCGGGCCCAACATGTAATCATTCTGTGGCCAATTAACGATGGAGATGCCGCTCGAATAAGTCCCTTTGGCAAACAAAGTGGGATCGATGATACGACGATACATCCATAGATTTAACGTTGCTGTTTTCGGAACTGGTACCTCTGCTGTTCCAGGAACGAACGACAACTCGCGTGGTATCAGCGTCCGCGGATTGGGATAAGTTAAGCTTAGTAACTTACCGGGCCATGGTGGATTTAACTGGGGAACGTGATCGCGCCAGAAACCATAGTCTGCCGGTTTCTCGATCGTATGATCTTCATCCTTGACATAGTCGATGGCATAGCACCAAGTAAAACTTTGAATATTGTTTGGCTCAGCTTGTTCCGGCGCATCGGGTTCCGCTGTGACGGTTTTGGATTCTCTACCGATCACGTATTCGGTGTTGGTCAGAGGAAGTAAGTCACCTTGCTCGGAGGCATCGATAAAGAATTGACCAACGAGAGTATAGGTAATGTCACCGGCTGAGCGCACGGATACGGAAGTGATTCGATCTCGATCAGTGGTTGCACTCGTTGGAGTCGTGTTAAGCAGCAAGGTAAGCTTACCAGAGCTCATCGCTTGGGCGAATAATTCATCGAGTACTGCTAAGGCAACACGCGGTTCATGGCAGAGTCGCGAGACCGATCCATTACCCGGATTAAGATCTACCTTTTTCCGCGCGGCATCGGTCATAGGATAGTTGCGACGATAGTAATCGCGGATTCGATTTCGAAATTCGCGATATGTCGCGGTACAACCTGTGGTCTCAATCCATTTATGCTCATCTGGAGGAACCGCTTGCTGTGTGAGTTGGCCACCGATCCAATCGGTCGGCTCTGTCATAATGACTGATCTGCCAGCTCTCAAAGCCGCCAGGGCTGCTGCACAACCACCCAATCCACCACCGATGATCACCATGTCGGCTCGCAATTCCGATTGACCGACATCAAGCTGATTCGGATGACTCAATGCCGATGTGGTAGCTGGATACCACAGAGAAGCGGTTGCTAGTCCACAAAGCTCTAAAAAAAACCTGCGTTTCAAAGTTGTTTCCTCGTCGTTGATTTCACGATCACCAGTGAGATCATTTCGGCTAGCGAATGTAGATATTAGCTAAATCTAAATCGCCCAGGCTCTCAAGACCGAAGGTTCCTTCGCTCTTTGTATATGGCACTTCAAACGATTTGCCATTGATCAGCAGCTTAAACTTATCTTCCGAGACCTCACCGATGATTCGATTCCAAGAACCCTGCTTTTCTAATGCCGCAGAGTAACTCGATTCCTTGTTATTGCGAATCGATATGGGTGATTTGAAGCCGGCTGCGCTAAGGTTCAGTCCTTCGGACGCATCGTTGAAGCGGAAGTCGACTACGAAGCCAGCTATCTGAACAGGCTGTACGTATTCGAGACGCGACGGTTGCTTATCACCCATCGCTCGATACGTGAGCACCCAGTCCTTGGCTTCCCAGCGTGCTTTCGCATTATCCGCAACTTTCCAGTCCGCTAAATCGAGACCGCTGTAGATCGATCGGAAGCCGCGATTGGCTGTTGCGGTGTTCTTAGCATCGACGGGAGAGTCGGGCAGTTCTTTGATACGAACATTGCGATAGTGGACGATGCCCCCTTCGGACTCGATGCAGATATATCCTTTGCTGGGTGAAGCCTTAGTGCCTTTGGTTACTTCTTTTCCATTGACGGATAGGGAAATATTTCCATCGTTGCAAACAATACGGTAATGGTTCCATTCGGGGCTTGGCTTGGATCGCAGTTCGGTTGGAAATGCACGGTTTCCACCTCGACCATTGATCGGAGTCATCTCCGCCCCATGAATCGGAAAGATGTCGCCATGCGTCGAGTAACCTTGTGTATTACCATAAGCATTTTCCAGAACCTGAACTTCGACTCCACGATGAAAGGGAACGCCGCGTGCGGTGATATCATCAGCCCAAACAAAGATACCGGCGTTTCCACCTGGAACCATATGACGCCATTCAAGTTCCAATTCAAAATTCTGATACATCCGTTCGGTTCTTATTTCACCAATCGGCTTACCGCTACAGATCAGCATCCCATCTTGAATCGACCATGTCTGAGGAGGTGTGTTAACGAGTACCCAGCCACTGAGATCCTTGCCATTAAAAAGAGGTTTGAAATCTTCAGCTGTCGCGAAACATGGAAGCGATAGCAAAAAAAATAGTGCAGCGAGTGTCCGTTGCATTGTCTTTCGAATTGCAGTGTGCCGAAGTATGGAGTCTGTCATAGTATACATCTTCTCGCTTTGTAGTATTTCACGGAGAGGGGTGTTCGATTTGAATTTATAAAATTCGCAAATTACATATTTCAACAGTCTATGGTTTCAGCTTGGCAGGTGGAATCAGTCTGAGCAGATCGGGTAAATCATAAGACTTGAGGACGCCATGTACGGTCGTGGTGATTCTCTCCGCTTCCTTGATGTTGTGTGTCATTTCAAGCCAAGACTTGGGCGCATTTTTCAGCGATAGTGACGTGAAGAGTTGAGGTTTTAGGGCAACTGCGTGGAGGGCAGCTACGGTCGTGTTACCGTTGGCGATCAAGTGAATCTCGCGTGGTTCTTCCGATTGGTAATTGGCGGCCCAAGTAGCAGCGGTAAGAATATCCTCTGTATGTGCTGCAACGACCGATTGTCCTGAGAGATAGGCGAGATAAAACGTTCGCCAATCTCCCAGTGTAGGATGTGGCTTACCATCAGCGGTCTCCCCCTGCCCTCTTAAGTCGACGGTCAATACTACAAAACCTTGATCCACAAGTTTCTCAACGGTCGAGCCTGCACCAGTATCCGCCGTCTTTCCACCATCCGAAAGATAGATATAAACCACTTCGGCTGGATCTTGTGGATGGAAAGTGAGGGCAGGTAGCGGTGTCCGGTCACCTTGACGAATCACGAGCTTATCGATGTGATATCCGCCACGTTGTACTTTCCCTGCTCGATGAGAGATCGGTGGCGGCAAGGAATCGTCATTGGTGATTGCCAAGGTATTTTGTACTAAGTCTCTTAATTCATCCGCGGTCTTTTCTCTCGAACTGATTCGGGAATCAATAAATTTTTTGGCGAGCTCATGATTGAGCTGATAAACCGATTTCTCATTTTCAAGCAAAAGGACTTGGCCTCGCGGTGTGCAGAGCAAATCGTTCTCGGGGAGCACAGGAAACTGATCAAAGGACTTCACTGGTGTTGTGATCTGAGCGTCACTGTTAAGCAGCCAACGTTTCATCCAGTGAGTGATTGTGGCTAAGTTCGCCGGTTGAACGCCATGCTCACCATCGGCTTCGACAATATCGATTCGCTCGGGCATACCAAGTCGTGTGTAAATACGTTTGCATTGCCGAAAGCTATCCCAAGTTCCACTGATACCAAAGAAATCGCTTGAGGTGGCGCTGATCAAAGTGGGTTTCGGTGCACGCATCAAGATGTAATCAGGTTGATCAATTCCAAGGGCAAGTTGAGCGAAGATATTCTGCTCTGAATCTTGCGGACCGAGCGTCGAGATCAAGTGTGAGAAAGTGGTGATGTAGCATGCGGGTGCGGCGCAGAGAATGCGATCATCCAGTGCCATGGTGTAACTGGTGAGAGTTCCGCCGCCAGAGCAGCCCATCATTCCTAAACGCGACTTGTCGATATCGGGTCGAGACTCTAAGTAATCGAGCGCACGCATGGCATCCCAGATACGATAGGTTGCCGTGTTGCGTCCAACTAAGATGGAACCGCTGCCGACAAGAAAATGTTCTTCCGTTGTCGCTTCGACTGCTGGATTCCCTTTATCGTTGAGAACTTGAGAACGCTCTCCTTGGCCGATTGGGTCATAGCACAAAGCGGCTATGCCATTCTGAGCCATAGCGATACCGAATCGTTGGTTATAGTCGGCCGTCTTACCTGTTCGGCTGTGACCGCTCGAAACGATCACACCTGGAAAGGGTCCTGTCCCATCTGGAAGATAGAGATTTGCCGTGACATGATGTTGAGGTTGGCTCTGAAAAATGACTTTCTCAATTCGGAATCCCTCGCGGCGAATCGTTCCAACGATATTCGGTTCCAAGGGAGTTCGTTCAGGAAAATCTCCCAACTGTGCCAACATCTTCTCGCGCTGTGAACGCTGATATGCCTGAATGTCGGAGGTGGATTTCAGTGCTTCCACACGAGCCAATCGCTGATTGAGATTCTCTTCGACTTTCTTTTGCAAATCTCCATACCATGTTACGGGTACATACTGAACCCCCTCCTCAGTTTTAAGGCAAAAGAGGTCCTGTGACTTCGAGATCACTGTGAGTACGCAGACGAAAGGAACGGCAAGAGCAAAGCAAAGTCGGTGGATTGGAGAATGTGGCATTGAGAATTCGCCGGTGAGTGTGTCTAGATGCTTAGAGAAGCGAAAGGTGGGGCTTCCTCGAATGACAATGCTTTCTTACGACTCGGCTTACCCGGTTAGTGCGAAAGCATCCGCTTTCAGGGAATCAACCACTAGGGTACGCGATTTGGATCCGTTTTTCGCCTGAATTCCTGTCGAAATCTTACTACTTTCGGCGATTGATTTTTTCTGGCACAAACTTAAGCACTTGACAGTTGCATTGGATTGAATTTACTTTGAATTGCATTGAATTCTGCCGACGGATCTCATCACGCGAAAGCTTAGGGCCAAGGATGAAATGTTTTGTTGGCCGAAAAAATGAGCAGTTCAGTGGCAATGGATTTTGCTTCATGGGATACGGCGCGAGTTGGGCAAAGCCAGAAAAAATGTTGATTTCATGAACTTCTTTCGTCAGCAACACCGAAGGCACACAAGTGAGCGATGGTTATCGCTACTGCTGTTGCTGACGTTTCTGACTTCGCATCTTCCAATTCCTGTCGCAAATAGTCAGTCGTATCTCTCGGGAATCCCTTTTCCTTGTCGCGGCGGGAAATGTGGGTGCTCGTCAGCAACTCAATGCTGGACCAGCTGCTGTTGCTTAAGTCCAAGCGCAAGAAAGGCGTGGGCCAAAAAGCGTGGAATCACTCCTCCTCGGTTTGCAATTCTAGATGAAACGATATCGCCTAGCGATAAACGCGATTCATCAAGATCGAACTCGAAAAGTGCCTCCTGCTGTTCTGATGTTGCAGTGAAAAAGCAGGAGAGCGAGGAGCAAGCAAGTTGTTGCAGTGGGAAAAGTGCTTCGAAAAATGAGGCGACAAGCGATTTGAAGACTTGTTGCCGAAGTGAGGCAGAGACGCAAGCGGTACTCGTCATGCTGGCCGTCAAGTGTCGTGGTACATCGAATTCATTTACCATGTTACCATGGTTTAACTTCAGTCTAGCTCACGCTCGATCGGTCAGGCTTGAAGCGGATGAATCTTTATTGCCGCCTGCCGATGAGCGGGCGAATTCTTTGATTTCGGATCTGCGAACTCCTCCTCCAAGGTCAGCATGCTGACCCTCTAATTTGTCGAGGAATCCCGCGTTTCATGGAGAGTTACTTCATGGATCATCTAGTTTTAGTTGATCGTATTGGAGTAAGCGAGTTTACAGCTCCATGAGGTGGTCGTATCTGCGAGAGCAGTTTCTATTTTTCGCGAACGAAGTCTCAATCAAATTTTGAGATTCTTGCGCGAATGTAGTGCGCAGCGAATGGATTTCTCTTCTTGCATCGTATGTGTTTAATTCAAGAGAGAGTTCGTTTAATGAAGATTTCAAAAGATTCTACTGGGATTCGACAGCGATCTGTCGGCTTTACTTTGGTTGAACTACTAGTGGTCATCGCGATTATAGGAGTACTAGTTGGTCTGTTACTGCCTGCGGTACAGGCTGCGCGCGAGGCTGCTCGCCGAATGCAGTGCAGTAATCATATGAGGCAGCTTTCGTTAGCTACCTTGAATTACGAATCGACTTACAAACGCTTTCCCATGGCTGGGGCGGTTGATGCGGATTTCTCGGTGCAAGCGAGAATTCTTCCTTTCTGCGAACAGGCTAACCTGCATAGTTTGCTCGATTATCGAATCCCAGCGTTCTCGGGTCCCTTCAACGGCAAGGTTCCACATCCTCGATTCGCCAGTGCATTCGCAACCCCCATTTCTTTTTTTCTCTGCCCGAGTGATTCGGCACCTTCGGTAACTGTGGTGAATGTTGCAGGAGTAGCATATTCGTATGGCGGCCTCAATTACATGTTTAGCTATGGAAGCGGAACGAAGACCAATTACGATCTCCGTTGGCGTACCGATGGAATCGTACACCAATATTCAAGGAAGAGCTTTGGAAGTATCACCGATGGTGCTTCGCAAACGGTTCTGTTGAGTGAATCGGTTCGCAGTATCAATGATGATATGACTTTGCCGGCAGGAACAACGCCTAAATTTCCCTACCAGTACACGCTCAACGGTTCTGGGGGAGTCAATTCGGCGCTGAATAGCTCGCAGGGACTGAAGGCATCGGGAGGCTTCTGGACTGGTTTCACCGACAGCAACGGCATGATCAGTAATCCGCAACTTGAGCCCGGTTGGAGAACCTTCACTGGTTGGCGCGGTGGTTCTAGTCCTGCGTTAAGAGGGCGAGGTATTTCTTGGGCCTTCAGTGGGGCCATCAATTCATTGACCAATGGATATAACGCTCCTAACAGTATGATTCCCGACTTGGTGGTGCACTTCACAGGGTTCTTCGGTCCTAGAAGCTTTCACACCGGAGGAGCTAACGTCGGCATGGCGGATGGTTCTATTCAGTTTATCAGTGATGGAATCGATGCGATGTTGTGTCGTGCCCTACACAGCTGCGACGGAGGTGAAGTGATCGGTGAGTTCTAATCAATAAGCATTGAGAGTTTGCAAATTAGCTCGCCCTGATCGATTTCGTCGGGGTGAGCTTCCGTTTTTCTAAATTGGTTTTGAGCAAGATTGATATACAATGAGTTTTTTATGATAGTTGATTCAGATAAAAATCTTACAGGTTGGCCCGACTACCGAGCGATCTGGCGATGGCATTTCTATGCCAGTTTATTCTGCATACCCTTCGTGCTTCTTTTGGCGATCTCCGGTTCCATCTATCTTTTCAAGCCTCAAATAGATCGATTTGAGGAGCGGCGTTTTAACGATTTGAAGTTAACGGGAAATTCGCGACCGATATCCGAGCAAATTGTGGCAGCGGTTGGTGCTGTACCTGGTTCGGTAGCTATCTCCGTTGAGTTACCAGAGCGTGAGTTGGACGCAACTCGCGTCATGGTTCGCAAAGATAAAGAAAATATCAGGGTGTACATTCATCCTGAGTCGCTGAATGTATTGGGAATGCGAAATGAAAATGCAACCTTCATACGCTGGATAAGAACTTTGCATGGTCAACTACACATGGGAGTACGCGGTTCTAATCTGGTCGAACTCGCATCGTCGTGGACCGTAATCATGATCGTTACCGGATTGTGTCTATGGTGGCCAAGGTCGATCAAAGGATTAGGGGGTGTGCTCTACCCAAGACTCACGCGAAGTTCCCGTCTGTTTTTGCGTGATCTGCACAGTGTGACTGGTATTTGGATCTCTTTTCTGGCGTTATTCCTGCTGGCGACCGGTCTACCGTGGGCGAAATTCTGGGGTGAATACTTCCGATCAGCGCGTTCTGTGGTAGCTTCCGTAGCCAGCCAGGACTGGACGGTTGGAGGTGAGGCACTTGAGTCCTCGGAAGGAGCGGCAGTCAATGGAATGCAAGGCTCCGGCGAACATTCGACTCATCATGATAAGCCATCGCAGAGCGGTGGTGGCGAGCGACGTGGCGGAACTCCGTTTCCTGAAGATCTCACCGAATTCGATCGGGTTGCCAAAACAGCAGTCCGTTTGAGTCTTGCTCACCCAGTGATTATCACCGCGCCAAGAACTGGATCGGCGGATTGGAACGTAAAGTCGGATGCGCAAAACAGAACGCTTCGAGCCAACGTATTGGTCAATGGAAAAAGCGGCGAAGTGGTTCAACGAGAAGATTTCAAAGATCGACCTTGGATCGATCGCGTTGTCGGAATAGGTATCGCCGCTCACGAAGGACAATTGTTTGGTTGGCCCAATCAATTGCTGGGACTCGTGACCGCATTCGGTTTGGTTCTGCTGTCATTCAGTGGTTACATCATGTGGTGGCGCCGACGGAAGAAAGGGACTTTAGGAGCTCCGGAGACACTCCAAGCACCTCGGTTTCGCTGGCCACTCGCACTGACGGTCGTTGTCCTATCGATTTACCTTCCGATGTTCGGAGCATCGTTGTTAGTGGTCTTGTTGTTTGAGTATTTCGTGGTCCGCTACAGTCCGATGGCAAGTTCGTGGTTGGGATTACGGCGTAGTTAGAATATCGACTTCAGTGAGCGATACAGTCGTTGTGCTCGAAACGCCGGTTTAGCGTACGATTCAACATGCTATCGCAACGCTAGGAAAGTGGATTAGGATATCAGTGAGAAAGCCCTGCTGCTTAGTAGATTCAAAAGGCCTTACTGAGAGATGATTCCAATGACGTCAGTGTACTCTCAATTGGAGAAGAGTTTCTTTGGTTGGGTGGCGATATTAGGAAAAGTGCCTATCGCTTGCCTTGTTATCGCCGGCTGTTTGAACGCTGCTGAAGATCTGACTATCGAGGATACGACTCCGAGAGAATCGCTCTGGATTGAAGCAGAGCATCTCGATGGTATTAAAGGTTACTGCTGGCCGATGGGGAGACCCGAGATGAAGAAGACATCCGGGCACTGGGGGCTCTCCGGCCCAGGATGGGCGGCGGAGTGGTGTCAGGGTGGTGAAAGCGGATTTCTTTCCATCGCGACCAGTGCCGAGGATGACCAAGCGCGAGCCAGCAAGGAAATCCAAATCCCTGTTGATGGGACCTATTACGTTTGGGTGCGATATGGTGACTGGCGCGAGAAGAGCGAAAAGTTTCAAGTTGTTCTAGAGCAAGATGGCAATAACGCATCGACTCTTCACTATGGCGATCACCCTGTAGTCGAAGAGGACAATGAAATGAAGCTTTATTTCGATTGGGCATTCGGTTGGGATCGCCACGTCGTCGTATTAAAAAAGGGAAACGCCAAGCTTCATTTACAGTCGAGGGAAAAGCAACCGGAACCAAGGCAAGTCGATGTGATTGTTTTGACAACCGATGCCTCGTATCGACCACTGGTCAAACAGCGTCCCTGGTCTGCCTCGCGTCAACTTCTGGAGAGATATCGACAGGGTAATGATTCAACAACTCAGTCGACTGAACGGATCCAAAATAAGCTTGAAGGTTTGGAGCCTCTCGCCAAACGACAAGATCGACAATGGATGCCTGCGCAGTGGCATCTAAAAACTTTTCATGACCGAGGGTTTCTTTATTTGTGGAACATGTCGCATACCTCGGCGCTAGATACTTGGTTGAGCGACAAACCGGAGAGAGTCCAAGTGCCATATAACGTCGCAGATGCCGATGTGAGGGCGAGCTTCGAGAAAAAATATGCAGGTCAAAAAGATGTACCCATTTTTTCAGATCCTCGTATTGTTCCGCTGTTCCATGGAGTCGGCGCAGGAATTTTTGCTACGGATAAAGAGAGTGGCAAGGTACTAGAAGTAGGTGAACGTTTTTCGAAGTGGCTCGATCAGAATCCTGGACGATTCTGGGGGATGATGATGAATTATCATCCCGGGGTACCTATCGGCGAAGAAGGGATTGCACGCTTTGAGAAATATCGAGACCGTTATGTCGGCAGTATCGCTGGTGAGAGTCTTGGCTACTTTTATCCCGATGCTGAACGGATGAAAAAAGCGACGGACTCAGCCAAGAATCGTCGCGATCTCGTGCAAGCGATGACGCCAGTGATGCTCGAGGAGAACCGAAAAAAATATCAAGCTGTCTATGGCCGCGATATTGATCCGAATCCATATCGGGACGTCATCTCCTGTTTGAGCGTCGGTAATATTCTCGGTGTTCCACTGTGCGCGGATTGGGGGGCAGCTACGGTTGGCTACGAATCATCCGCGGCGACATCGTCGCTGCTTTCGATGCGCTGGGCTTTCCTACGCGGTATCGCACGTCAACGCGGTGTGCTGACAGCGACCTATCGAAGTTGCAACTTCGGGGACGCCTCCACAATTTTTTCTGATACACAAAGTTATCACGGACCTAAGAACTTCTATGACAACTTTTACAGCGTTGTCAGTGGCGCGGGTATGACATGGTACAAAATGGATTTGTGGTACCAGTATATGGCAGGCGCCTCAATGTTCTATCACGAGCAGGGGTTCGATGAGTATTGGCAACCTGGTGGAACGACGGCTGCGGGACTGCATGACATTGAATTGTCGCCAAAAGGTAAGTTGGTCGATCGTTTTCTAAGAGCAACTGCTAAGGAACCTGAACGTGGCGTTCCGATCACTCCGGTTGCATTTCTAGTGGATTTCGCCCACGGTTGGGAACCAGCACCCTTTTGGCCTAACTCTTTCAAGAATTGGCATGGGCACTCCGATCGCTTCCTGCACAGTGATCATGAGCAGATGCTCGAACAATATTTTTGGAACGCTTATCATCCGATCGTCGCTAGCAGTGAACAGCCGATGACGGCGACCAGTGAAGTGTATGTGCCAGGTGTATTCGGTGATATCTTCGACGTGATTTATGCATATCCTGATGTCAGCAAATGGACAACGATCGATTCGTATCCAGTGGTGATCGTAACAGGCGAAATTGATTTGACAGAAGCAGAAGGTAGGAGATTGGCCGAATATGTCCAGCGAGGTGGAACACTCGTTGTTGCTGCCAGTCACCTAACCGGTCCTGGCGTAGCGCAGTTGCAATTGCCTGCAACCACAGAGGCACAGGAGTCGGATGAATATCACTGGTTAGCTAAAGATGAATATGACCAGCAAGCTCAAAATAAAAAGGAAGGCGATCCGAGTGTGTCGCTACGGTATCGTTCACAGAGATTCAAATATCTGCCTTGGGCTCAAAAGGATTTACCAGGTCTGCGTAAGCTTGCGACGACAAGCGATGGAGATCTCTTTTGTGGAGCGATCGATCGAGGTGAAGGAAGGTTGATCTACGTGAGTATTCCCCATGGCCTGGGCATCGATCGGCAATCGCATCCGGTTGTGACGCGATTGATCGCGCACTTAAGTCGCGGACTGATGCCGCTGGAAGTAGCGGGTGATGTGGAATGGTTGGTTAATCGAACCTCTCGAGGATTACTGGTCACCTTGCTGAATCCCGCCGGACAGGATAAGCCTCAGCATGGAATCACTCCGACCGATTATCGCGAAAATCGGACGGTCTCATTGCAATCCTTCATGCCGATCAGCAGTGTGCGCGATCGACTGTCGCCGGCTGACAAGATTGAGCTTAAAAATAATCGGATCGATGTCGTTGTACCGGCAGGTGGAGTACGCATTTTAGAAATAGAGTAGTTACTAAATGCAACGGCCCTATTCAAGAGTGTGATCGAATGCCGAATGTTCGATTTATGGATGACTATGCATGCAGTAAATCGATGATGTGAATCAATAAAAAAGTCGCGACTAGGAATCTATCCTAATCGCGACGGTGAGTTGCGAGTGTCCTATTCTTAACGGGAATCGTAACGAACTATGGCTTTACTCTAACTAGTTTCATAATACGTCCAGAGACATTCCAGTCTTGGACATATAGATTGCCATCCTTGTCCCAGTAAGAACCATGCGTGCCGCTGAAAATGCCTTCGATCCACTGCTCTTGTGGAATGTTATAGTTGACTCGTTTGGCGGGATCGGGATTGTGTCCTAGCACAGCCATGATCGTGTTGCTCTTGTCGAGAATGACCAGTCGCCCATGGAGATCCGGAACGGAAACATAATCGCCCTGGACTGCAGCGGATGTTGGCATGCCTAAGCCGGTGATCACTTCTTCGATGAATTCACCTTCTAGTGAGTAGTGCAGCAAACGTCCTTTGGGTTCGTGGTTGCGGTCGCAGATGAGCAAGCGCGGTGGATCGTAACGTGTATCGAGAACCATCCCGTGAGCGGTATTGAACTGTTTCATTTCATTACCTTTCTCACCGAAGTATTTAATGTACTTGCCGGTTTTGTCGTACTTGAAAATGTGGTTACTAGCATATCCGTCTGATAGGAAGATATCGCCATTAGGAGCCACGGCGATGGCCGTAGGACTGAAACGATCGAGCTTTAATCCCGACTCGGGGGGAAATTTCAAACGCAGAACGATTTCGCCGCCGGCGATATTGAACTTGATGCCTTCCGCGTTGTTGTTACGAGCGCCGTAGATAAATTCCTTTCCATCCTCTTCGCGTATTTTCATGTCATGGATGTTGGAATAGTCTGGGCCGAGGTAGTTATGGATAACTTTGCCATCGGGAGAGAATACAAACACACCTTCATTGGCGCTGGTGTAGATGTTACCTGCCTTATCGATCACAACTGAACCGTGAGTTGGTCCAATAGCTGATTTTCCATCAGGTCTTAGGCCCCAGCCAGGAACTGTTTCGAAGGTCATTAAGCCGCAGCCCATACGAACGGGTTTGGTCGCTGTTGCTGTAGCGGTTTTATCTTGTGCCGCTCCCGAAAGTGTCAGCGCCGCGAGGAGGGCAGCACTTAAAAAAAACGTGTGAACTCTCATGTTTGCCGAAATCCTTGTGGTACGAGGAAAAACAGAGGTGTGATGCGGTTGCCGGTTTGAACCAGACGGTTCGCGATAAAAGAAGTGCCTGCCGACGACAGCATCGACGATCATTGTAATAACGGAAGTAACTGAGACGAAAGCTCCCATCTTTCCCATATGTTGTCGAACGAAAGTCTTTTAGAGCAAACTATTTAGAAAGAGAGACGCCCAGCAGATGCTGTACTGCATTGATGCGACTGCAGAGGTGTTGGTACAGTGGAATGTCATTCTTTCAGGGAGTGAACGAAACTAAACTCATTTTGCACTCGCGAAAGAACATTTTGACAGAGAAAAAGTTTAAGCCATTGGGAAATGACAGTGAGTATGTTACATTCCTGACCCCTGCGAGAGAGTTGGAATGCCCTGGCATTAGTGCAATGATCTCCAGTCTTTGCAGAGTCGCAGTCCCCAGAAAAAAGATGAGTTCTTTTTCCGATGAGGGCTGAGGGCACTGGTTTTTGTGGAAAAGCTTTTGAAGGGAACTCGGGTGAAAATCCCGGACGCGGTCGGCACCGTAAAGTCGGACCTCTTTAAAAGTGTGATTGATTTACGAGATGTCACGGTCCTGGCATCCCGTCCGGCGTGTTTTAGCGGGCAGCCGAACGGTCCCTTGTCCGCTTCGGGGAGCACGCATTCTAGTGAAACGTTCTGCATTCACACTGATCGAATTATTGGTCGTTATCGCGATCATCGGAGTATTGGTAGGTCTTCTTCTTCCGGCGGTGCAATCGGCGAGAGCCGCTGCTCGACGTATCGAATGTTCCAACAATATCCGACAACTCGGCTTCGCCGTCATCATGTATCACGATACTCATCGAAAATTCCCGCCGGCGTCATTGCCAGGTTGGCCTCTGTCCAAAACATGGTTTGGCGAAGTTAACTACAGCAACAACCAGGTAAACAAAGCTGAAGGGATTTTGGCTCCGTATTACGAGAAGAACGCGTCGGTCATTCGTTGCCCAGACATGCATCAGCTCACATTGCTTTACGGTGGTGAGACAGGTGGATTTGGATACAACCAAAACCTAGGCACAACATTGTATCCACCTCCAAGTTATGCACCCAAAGTACGCACTCGAAACATGGCCTTCTTCCAAACCGTTGGGACAACTCGCATGGTCATGTTCTCCGATGCAGCTCGTGTTCAATTACCTTGGTCGGGCGATCCTGAATTGAGAGCGACCGAAAACTTCTACATCCAAGGACCACAGGACTGGGAACTCTTCACAGCACCTGGTACTCATTTTCGACATGCCGGTGGCGTCGCCAATGTTTGTTTTATGGATGGACACGTCGACGCTCTGACAATGGCGGATGGTAACTGGCCAGGACACTGGCCACAAACTGCGCTGGATATGGCTCGAACTCGTAAGATCGGCTACCTGTCGCTACAAAGCACAGGGGATGATAATGAAGGACCCGTTTATCGCCCGTAATTTAGCGGTGGCGTTTGTCGGTCGATCGAGTCTAATTCGATGAATGGCGAGAAAGCAAAGTGCGATGCATCACGCATCGCACTGACTCGCCTTTCACCTGATATCATCGAAAAGAATTGTGGCTCTTTCGTTCCTCTCTTCTTATTGCTCTTATCCTCGATACCCATCGGAGTGTGTGAATCACTCTTTGGCTCGATAGATGAAAGGTCGTCGAAACATTCCGCCGAAGTGATGCGGGTTATTGAGTCGAAGTGTCAATCGATTGCGTCCCGCTGTCAGTTTGCCACTTAAGTCGACATCCCACTCGAAGCGATAATCATTGAGCCACCACAGCCCCTTGAATTGCCGATAACCTACTTCTTTGCCATTTACGAAGAGCCAGCCTTCATTGAAAACACCAGGGAATTTCAAATGAACTTTACCGGCAATCTGCTCCTCGGTTAATTCGATTTCGGTGCTGTACCAAAGCTGTCCTGTGTAACTTTGGTAGTCTTCGGTGACGACACCCTGTGCTTGGGCGTACTCATTCGATCGAAGTGTTGTCCATTGGCTTGCATCAAAGGTTGTTGCCCAGTTCTCCTTGGTGCCAATGTTGTCGGGGTCGCGCCGGAAGGACCAGGTTACCGGTAGCTTGGTCACTAAGGTTCCTTTTGTGCCATCGACCCAGGGAATCAATTCTCGATACTGCTGAACTTCGCCGGGCCACCAAGCGTAGCCCGATTCGCCGATCTGTTTGTAGGTGGTGAAGGTGCCGTTCATCTGAGTTAGTTTTTCGCGTGCTGCTAAACCGCGTTCGCCAGCAGCAACTGCAGCGGCGTAGTCGACTTCAGTGCCAGCAAGACGAACCATCGACATGTAAGCATCGAGTACTTCGAAGCTGAGGCGAGTGAACTTCATTCTTTCGACGTAAAGCTTTTCGTTTCGGCCAGGGCTACTTTCCAGTGGCTTAATGATCGCTTCGGCGCTCGAAAGTTCCTGTCGTAAGTGGGCGATCAACTCTTCGGTATAAATCGAAGGAGCAACAAAGTATTCGTGCTCTGTCGCCAGTGTTTCTTGCCATGCTTTGTAAATAGCTTCCCAATAGGAAGCCATCGGCTTGGCTGCGGGACCATAGAACTTATCATAGAACTCGACAAGCAACGCATCGCTATCCACATCGGGATTCCACATGCACTGACCACGCAAGTAAAGATTCAAGAAAGTCGTCGCCATCGCTCCACGACTCTCGGTATCGATCCCCAAAATTCCAGCGTCGCGATAATGCTTGAAGTCTTTAGCAAAAGCCTGATGCGAGGGGTTTGGGATATCTCTCCAGACTAACATGCTTTGGTCATAGTCATAGATTACAACACGCCCTTCCATAACTTTGGCCCACTGGTACATCATGTCGCGGTATTCTCGGCGCGGTGCAGAAAGGGGATCGTCCATCGAGTGAATTGGATCGATATCGATTGGGGCGAGATAGGCTACTAAGGGTTTTTCAGCCTTCGTTACGCGAACGGGAGGTAATGTGATATTGGAATATGCAAGAAAGCCTATGCGTGCCCTGCTTTCCGGGGCTTTTTCTTGCAACCGTTTTGCCACCTTGTTGTAAAAAGTCATAAACGCGTCGGTGTAGGATTGCGTTTGAAAGTACTTGTCATACTGCAGTGCGATCAGTTCCTTATCTGCTGCCGAATCCGATTCATAAAGACCATCTTCCATTCCCAGTTGCACATCTTTTCCAGCAGCGTAAATGGGCAGAACCTGGGCTGCGACATGGTCAGCAGTGCGATCTTCCGAAATCGGCACATTGAACATCGATTTGCCAGGAGGAACCAGTTCCTTGGTGTATTGTCCCAGAATGTGACCATTGGGAACGCTGATATCGTTGAAACGATTGCGACGCATGAAATCGCTCTTACCGTTGTTATCGCCTAACCAAGAGAGCCAGTATCTACGGACTTCAAAGGGGGGCGCGTAGCTATAGTCGATGGTTCCGATGCGCAGTTGATCGAAGCTGGGAATACATTGACCGAAATCGGTGGGAAGATACCAGCGGCAACCCCAACGATGCAGTAATTCCGAGACTGCGTAAGCATGAGAGTCATCATTGGTGCCAGCTAGGTAAATGCGGTTTCCGCTTCTCCGAACGATAATCGCATCGGCTCGCAAAATAGGATTTGACTTTGCAACTTTCTTAAGAGCACTTTTCAGCGATGAATCTTGCTCGATCGCCAACCGCCCGATCACAAACAGCGGATTGCTGCTGGTCAAGGCTGTCGTTATGGAGTCCGCCTTATCAGCGATTGCAGGGCGAGCACCGCTCATCAGAAAAATGCAATTTGCAAGATCTTCTGCCGCTGCTTGTTCAGTAACGCTTGCTTCGGAAGCAATCGCGATCACCGCAGTCGTCTGACCATTTTGAGCAATGATCAAATCGTTGTTGCGCGATTCGCCAACGGTCTGAGCAAAGATTGATGTAACGTCAAAAAACGATAGACAGATCGCGATGCAAATGGTGAAACAGGTTTTCATGACGAATGATCCTCCGGCGAGGTTGGTCGTAAATCGATCGGGATTACTTCTATTGCTGATCCGAGGAGCGAAGCGAATCTTTTAAGCTCACGAAATCGGACAATAAAAAGATGACCGTAATGAATGCCAAAAGAATTTCTGTGATGTTAAGGAGTTTAGCCGGTACTGTTTGCGGAAGAATATCGCTGTAACCGAAAAACGAAAAATTCAGGGCGCTGAGGTAGAAGAAGTCGAAGAGGGCTTCGGACGAGGCAATATCCCCTGCAATCCCCTGGAAACTATTGGAGTCAAGTAGATAAAGAAGGTGGAAGTCGAGTGCAAAGGAGAGGATCATCTGTGTCATGTTGATCGCCATGAACACCAGGAAACGATGATGAGAAAGATTGCAGCGAGCTGCATCGTAAAGCTGAGATAGGTTTTCGCGTCCGAAAAAAAACGTTTTGAACCAGCAACCCAAGATGATCACGAGTGACCACCAGGGTGAAGACATTGCAAAATACTGAATTGCAAATATTCCGAGGGCCCACCAGAGAATAATCAGGCTGTATTCGATGATGTTGCGCACCACAGGAATTTTCATGATGTCTCTACGCCTCCGGTAATGAGATGCTTTTTCATGACCGGTGCAGTTTACATCATAGAGAAGATCAAGTCATGGATCCGTTGGGGAAGCGAGGGCAGCGTTTTTGTTCATCTTGCGCTACAGCCAGGTGGCGAGAGGGGAGACGCTTATTCGGGCAAAATTGGATTTGCCGGATTTCGCCTATTATGAAGGGTCCATTGGATCAAAAGCAAAAGAATCATCAATAAAGAGGCCCATTGATAAGCGGTCAGCTCAAGGAACCACTTAGGTTCTGGTCGCAGCCATTCTGAAAGGAAGCGATAAGTCAAATACGCGATGAGATATGCTTTGAGCCTATTTCCTTTGAGCCAGTTATTACGCTCTGCCAGCAGAATGGCCACAGCCGCTAGGCCATGGAAGAGTGCCTCGTAGAGTTGTGTGGGATGACGTATCACGCCAGCAGGATCGTTAGCAGAGCTAAATCGTATCCCCCAAGGTAAAGTAGTAATGCGTCCGTAGCAGCAGCCTGAAGTAAAACAACTGAGTCGAGCGATACCTATCATTACGGCTGCGGGTAGGGCAAAGCTGTCGCCCGTCGAGATACGAATTCCGCGAAATTCTTTTACGATTTCGACGACGATGTAAGCGCCTAAAATTCCTCCCAGGATCGTTTTTCCGTCGGAGAGCCAGTACCAGTTGCTTTGGGATAGACCACTTTCAAGCCAGAAAGGAAGTCTAGCGCCGATCATTGCGCCGCAAAAGGCTGCCACATTAATAGAAATGCGATCACTGCCGGAGATTGGAAGTTGGCTTTGCCGTTTCCTAGCTAAATAGCCGCCTACCAGCAATGCCAATACGATAATCCAGGGAGACCAGAACATCAACGCACCAGTTCAGGCAACTTTACATGTCCGTTGCGATAGAGCACATTGTACGCGCAAAAGGGGATGATGTGTCCCGATGGTAGGACATGATGAGTACAGCACTTCATCACCCGACGAACGTCAAAGTTGTAGACATCTAGAAAGTTGGTGATCGTAATACGAAATAAGTTACGGGCTCCAACTTGTTTCATAAGGGCCTGAGCAAAAAAGTCTTCGGCCGTCGATGATACCGATGGTGATGTACCAAGAACTGGAAGCGATGATTTAATCGATGAATTCGCGGCAGAGAGGGAAACTGGCTCACTGCTGGTTTCTCCTCCGCAATTTCCACCTGCGCAGCAAGCTTGCCTCGCAAGATATTGCTGGATCAATCGCATTCCTTCCTCGCGAGTGAAGCTGATGCCGTTAGCAAGGAGATCGAGATTCTCTTTTGCATCAACAAATCGTGTTAGTGGTGTGATGCCCGCAGCATGACGATAGGAGAGTGAGATCTGATGGCAGTTCGGATGGGCGCACGGTAGCGGAAAGAAATCCTCTTTGCGAAACAGTCCCTCTGTTTGCTCTTCCATCGCTGCGATGACATCAGGAAAAGTGATTCGCTGCTCGATTTCCTGAGGAAGAAAATGCCTTCCGCTGTAGGTCGCAGGTTGCAAGCTGAGTCCGGTGATCCATGGTCGCTGTACGGCGAATTTTACAAGGGGCCCGATTTGGTCGAGGTTGACTCCTCCCTGAAGCGTGGCGACCAGGGTGACATTGATGCCCGCTTCACCAAGTCGCTCTAACGCTCGCAGTTTCTGGCTGAGCAATTCCTCACCACGTAAACTTACCTGGGTACTTTCATTAAGACCATCGAGTTGAAAATAGATCTCGACACGGCTTTTATTGTGCGCAATCAGTTCGACCAATGAGTCGTCTTTCGCCAATCGCAGGCCATTGGTATTGATCATCACATAGTCGATCGGGCAACTCAAAGCATAGTTGAGTATCTCGGCGAATTGAGGATGGATGGTCGGTTCGCCTCCTGAGAGTTGTAAAACTTCAGGGCGACCTTCAGCTTGCACTAAGCGATCGATCGCGCGACTTGCTTCTTCGACCGACAGATGTTTTCCACCGGGACCGCTGACCGCAAAGCACATGGGGCACTTGAGATTACACGATTCGGTGATCTCGACTAAACCAATACAAGTGTGTTGCTCATGCTCTTCGCACAGTCCGCAGTCGAGGGGGCAACCTTTGGACATTTTGGTAAATGTATTAGCCGGTAGCCGGGCGGGGAGAGAGTATTCCATTTGGTCGTAGGCATTCACATCGCTACATACGAAATCTTCTCGCCAACCATGCTGGGGGCAGTGTTTACGAAAATAGACTCTACCGCGACGAGCAATGATCTTGGCTTGGACAACTTCCAAGCATTCCGGGCAGAGGCTTTGCGTCGTACCGAGAAACGTATAGTCGCGAGCTACAGTGTGTCGCCCCATCGGCAGAAACCTTAAACAGTAAGAGGAGTCAAAGCCACTATCCCTAATTGTTGGTTATCGATCCATTGATAACAAATCAAAGTCGTCGAATCGAAAAGTCGCAGAGCAACAGGGCGAATTTAAATTCGCAGAGTTAAAAAATAGAGAAAGAAGATGACTAGGATGGTAATGCAGCTTGCGAAGATCAAAGTATATTGAAAAGCATCACCAATCATGTTGGGAGAAAATGCTTCTATGCCGAATGCGGAAGCCGTACAAACGGTTAGGAACACAGGGGTTCCCGCCATGACGATCCCGAAAGACAAAAGGGAAGAAAGCCAAAAATCAGGCGAGGTGACTTGGGGCGAAAGCTGAATTAGCCCTAGGCGACGGCGTCTCCAAATTCTCAGTGGCTTATGTAGAGCTCCCATTACCGCACAGATACCACCTAACATACTGAAGCCAATCATCTCCAGTCCACCAGCCAAAATAAGAATACAAAGCAGGGCGGCTACCGCGAGCGATATTTTGTATCCTGGAGTGAAGCTGATTCGCTGATGGTTAATGTTAGGCCCGATTTGTCCTGGCGGGAGGACTGGGGGAAGAAATGGGTTGTCCTGTTGGCTGCTGCGAAACGGATTAGACTGCTCGTCGTCACTGAATGGATTGGCCTGATCTTTCCTCCCAAATGGATTCGATTCACCGCCGGAAAATGGATTTTCATCAGACGAAGATGAAGTCATTGGCAATGATCCTTAATGAATTCCTGAAAAAAAGATTTCGGTCGTCAAGCAACGGTACCCATGATACCAGATACCGAAAGTCATAATTGCATTCGCGAAAATCTTCAATTTCTCAGGGTTGGAGGGACATTAGGCAAGTTAAGCACATAAAAAGCCAAGGGATTGCCTTGCCAGAGGATGAAGTGGCTACTCTCATCCCACGAAACAACCAGCATTCTCTTGGCAACCGAATCAATCAATGGAATGTCAAGTTTTACGAGGTGAGTTGAGGTACAACAAAACCTTCACGGTATTCGCGACGCAACCATCTGTTTCCTTTTTCCGCATGTTCCCCAACGAATTTTCCAGTGCTTGGGTCAAGTTCAAGCCAAGGGCTCATTCGCAGGGATGGAGCGTCCATTTGAACACCATGCGCCGCAAGATGCTCATGGATCTCCTGAACCAACGGCTCCCAGCCAGGAAATGATTTGGCGAGTTCAAGCGTTTGCGGAACATAGGATGCATCCCCGGTGTGGTAGCAGATGTTGGCGAAGTTGCACCAACCTGTCGAATCATGTCCAACTTGCACTTCTGCATTTAGAATCTCGGGCTTGCGTTTTAGTAATGCTTCAATAAAGTTCGCTTGATGATCCTTGCCGCTGTTCCCTTTGAATTCTCGAATCAATTTTCCGGAATTGTCAAAAGCCTTGGCCGAACCACGTTGTCCTTCGAGTCTTCCTCCTTCGCCGTACACTATGTAGCCGCTGGAGGGGCCAGGTACTTTGGGAGAATTGTTGCTTTTGGGATCAGCCGTCAAGTTGCTCAGGCCAATCACAACAGGCAATGAACCGGTATCAAATGCTACGCAGTGGACGTTGGGTGTTTCACCAGCATCGTTCCATACAAGTCGCCCACCACCGCCAAGGATACGCTTAGGAACAGCGACAGAATCTTGGAAGACCACGTTACGCACGTCATCCAGTACATGTACGCCCCAATTCCCCATTTCGCCCGAACCGGTGTTCCAGTCCCAGTGCCAATCGTAATGCCATTTATCTCGGTAGACGGGACGATCCGCGGCGGGGCCAAGCCAAAGATTCCAATCGATGTTTGGATCTTTGGGAAGAGGTTCCGATCGTTTACCGATCGAAGCACGAACTCCGTAGCGATTGACGCGGACACTCTTGAGAGTACCGATACCTTTTTCGTCATGTAGGAAATGTTTGATCTTGGCCTGCATCGGATCGGATCGCTGCTGCGTACCGACTTGGCAGATTCGTTGGTACTTTCTTGCTGCGGCAATAGTCTGCTCCCCTTCCCACTGAGAATGCGACAGGGGCTTTTCTACATAGACATCTTTACCAGCTTCCATCGCCCAAATGGCTGCAAGGCAGTGCCAATGATTGCAGGTCGCAACGACTACGGCATCGATGTTGGGATCTTCGATAAGCCGCCGTAGATCGGTTGCTTCTTTTGCATCGGGGAATCGTTTCTTGGCCTGGGCGATACGACGTGGGTCTGGATCGCATAGACCTACTACTCGTACTTCTTTGATTTTCTCGAACGATCCCATCAGCTCGCCAGCACGTCCACCGCAACTGAGAAAGGCAAGTCGAATCTCGTCATTGGCAGACACCGATCGTGCGAGGGCTGGTGAGGCTAGGCTGCCGGCTGCGACCGCACCTAATGATGTTTTAAGAAAATCGCGACGATTCTTCTGCAGCGTTGGAGTCATGCCGAGATCCTAGGAGATAAGCAAATGTCAATAGTTCAGCGACTGGGGGTAATGAGGAAATCTACTTTTGATGATCGAAAAGCTGAGCTTAAAGGAGCAAGCAGCAGGAGCGATATCATCATCTGCCCATGTCGGATTCTACTCGATCAGCTGCTAGAATTCTATCTACGCAAAACCCTAGTATTTCGATCGCGGGCATGTTTTTCGAGTTGTATCTCAACCTATAAAGCAGATCGAACTGCATTCACTTTAAGCACTGATATTTGTGACAGGCTCTACTATGATTCAGCAACGACTTCAAACGGTAAAGATGCTCGCGTTGACGGTCGCAATGTGTCTTGTCTTTGGGGCATCGCGCGAAATACGCAGTCAAGAACGGATGCCGAATGTTGTCGTGTTTCTATCCGACGATCAAGGCTGGGGTGACTTTAGTTTTCAGGGCAACACGAATTTAAAAACTCCTGCGATTGATTCGTTAGCACAGCAGGGTGCACTGGTGGAGCGTTATTACGTTTGTCCGGTCTGCGCTCCGACGCGAGCTGAGTTTCTCACCGGTAGATATCACCCTCGCGGTAGTGCGATGGGAGTGACGGAAGGGTTGGAACGATTGGACTTGGATGAAGTTACCATAGCTGATCTTCTGTCGAAGCGAGGTTATGCGACCGGGGTTTTTGGAAAATGGCATAATGGCTCACAGTATCCTTATCATCCCAATGGTCGCGGTTTTCAGGAGTTCTATGGATTTCTTTCAGGACACTGGGGTGAGTATTTCGATCCATTGTTAGACCACAATGGTATACCTGAGCGCGGTAAGGGTTTCGTGACTGACGATTTCACCTCGCACGCGATTGAATTCATTCGGGGGAACAGAGCGAAACCTTTCTTCTGCTACATCGCTTACAACACCCCTCATTCCCCAATGCAAGTGCCCGATGAGTATTTCACAACGGTGAAAGATCGCGAGATCAAGATGCTTCATCAAGGGCGACCGAAAGAAAAAGAGGATCTGGCGATGACGCGTGCTGCCATCGCCATGATTGAAAATATGGACAGCAATGTCGGACGCGTTCTGGAGGAGCTTAAAAAGTTAGAAATTGAAAAGGATACGATTGTTGTATACTTCAATGATAATGGTCCAAACAGTTTTCGCTGGAACGGCGGCTTGAAGGGACGAAAAGGAAGTGTCGATGAAGGTGGTGTGCGTTCGCCGCTTCTCATTCAATGGCCACAAAAGATAGCTGCAGGTCTTCGCATTAAGCAGTTAAGTGGTGCAGTGGATCTGCTACCAACACTTTGTGATTTGACCTCGACGGAGATACCACATCGGGAAAAGCTCGACGGGATATCACTCGCTCCGCAACTACAGGGAGAGTCAACCGACACGGTGAGTCGCCAACTATTTACTCAGTGGGCAGGCAAAGTTGCACTCCGAGAGGATGATTATCTGCTGGATGAGCAAGGTGAGTTGTTTGATTTGATCAAGGATGCAACTCAGCAAAAAGCGATCAGTGGTTTGGAGCCAGAACGAACCGAACGGATGCGAGCTGCGGTCAAGAACTGGAAAATGGAAGTCATAGGATCGGCCGACACGCAGCGTCCCTTTCTGGTCGGTCACCGGCAGCGTATTCGCACCGAATTACCGGCCCAGGATGGAAAAGCCAAAGGTGGTACTGTGAAACGAAGTGCACCAGCGCCCAATTGCTCTTATTTCACCAACTGGAAATCGGAATCAGATCGAATTGCATGGGATATCGAGGTGCTTGAATCTGGGAAATATGAGATTTTTATTGAGTACGCTGCACCAACTGAAAGCGTTGGAACAAAGGTCCGCTGCGAAATTGGAGCGAAGGTGCTCGAAAGCGAGTTGCTACGTGAGTTCGTCTCCGAAGAACGTGGCGCCGAAAAGGATCGTTTTCCCCGAAACGGCGAGTCGCTCATGAAGGATTTCGGGAGGCAAAGTCTTGGCTCAGCGGAACTCGTCTCAGGCCGCTGCAACCTGACTTTGAGCTTGCGGCAAATCAAAAGCGAATTAGGTGTCGAGTTAAAATCAGTAGAGCTTATCCGCAAATCGAACGAATGAACTGATTTATGGGTAAAGTTGACTCGTAAGCGTTTTCTTGCAACCAAGAAAAATGCTGAAAATCGCCGAGTGAATAGTTCCAACCATGTATTCTCGATGGTAATTTCCTGTTGTGCCAAAGTCTCGTGCTTGGTTGAAGTGGAGATTTTTGCGCACTTTTCCTTTCAAGACTACCTCAGAATCCACCCCCTGGTCTCTGTGTGCTCAATGCAAACAGAAACGAATTAATCCTAAATAAGCGCGTTAACCCGCGGAAAGATTTAGGCTTCCGTTTCAAGCTAGCTTTATTTTTCCTTCCTTCGGAGATCTGACGTTGAATTCCTCCACGGTGAACAATCTCTCGGACGTCGATCGTGCTTTACTACTAAAAACTGCTTGCGACAAAATCCGTACTCAAGTTGCCAAGGCGATCGTGGGACAAGATGAAGTGATCAATCAATTATTGATTGCCATACTTGCTCGTGGACATTGTCTGTTGCAAGGTGTGCCTGGACTAGCCAAGACATTGATGGTGCGGTCACTCGCTGATGCTATGCACTTAAATTTCCATCGGATTCAGTTCACGCCTGACTTAATGCCGGCCGACATTACGGGGACTGATTTGATACAAGAGTCAGCGGAGACAGGCCATCGCAAGTTAGTTTTCGAAAAAGGTCCCATCTTTACTCAGATGCTTTTGGCTGACGAGATCAATCGCACACCTCCAAAGACTCAAGCCGCTTTGCTCGAAGCGATGCAGGAGCATGCAGTCACGGTGGGTGGAAAAACTTATCAGTTGTCGGAACCATTCTTTGTATTGGCAACGCAGAATCCGATCGAGCAAGAAGGAACCTACCCACTGCCTGAAGCGCAGCGAGATCGTTTCATTTTCCAAGTTTTGGTCGATTATCCAACACGCAATGAGGAATCTGAAATCATCGATCGAACGACATCCTCGTTCAATTCGAAACCGGAGCCCGTTGTAACTGGTGAGGAGATACTCCAGTTTCAAGAGACGGTTCGAAGAGTTCCACTCCCTGAACATGTGAAGAATTATGTGCTGGACTTGGTTCGATCTTTGCGGCCCAAGGAAGAGGCCAGTTTGCCGTGGGTGAAGAAACAAGTTGATTGGGGACCTGGGCCGCGAGCAGGTCAGCAACTTGTTCTGGCCGGGAAAGCACGAACGCTTCTAGAAGGTAGGACTCATGTGACAATCGATGATATCAGGCATTTGGCCGCCCCTGTATTGCGGCATCGCTTGGTACCAACTTTCGGCGCGCAAGCCGAAGGAATTCAGTCTGATGATCTGATCAAGATGGCACTCAGGGATGTCCCAACACCCAAAGCCAAAGCGATATAAATCAGTTGACGACGGTCGATTTAATCGTTGAGTGACTGTCGGAAGGTGTTGCATTTCAGACGGAAAAAATGAGCATGTCGGATTCCAGTAAAATTCTTTCCGCAGAAGATCGAGATCGAATCGCTGCCTTGCAGTGGTACGCACGCTCTGTCGTCGAAGGAATGAACGTTGGAATGCATCGCTCACCGAACAAGGGTGTCAGTGTTGAATTCAAAGAGCATCGGCCTTATGTACGAGGCGACGAAGTTCGCTTGATCGACTGGAAACTCTTTGGCAAGACAGATCGTTTCTACATACGACAGTTTGAGGAAGAGACCAATCTTCGCGTTACGCTACTGGTGGATCAAAGCGGTTCGATGAAATACAGTGGCGCCCGTACGCCTGGTGTTAGCAAGCATCAATTTGCTACCAAGTTGGCTGCCTCTCTAGCTTATCTCTTCGCAGCGCAACACGATGCTATTGGTGTCGCGACCTTCGATACGAAGTTGCGAGCTTATATGCCGCCGCGTAGTCGTCCTTCTCACTTGCACGCATTGCTTGTTCAACTTGCTACAGCGGAATGCGGGGGTGAAACGAAGTTGGCGTCCGTGCTCGAATCGCTCGCAGGAAAGATTAGTCGTCGCGGAGTAGTCTTTCTGATATCCGATGGCTTTGATCAAGTCGATTCGTTGCTAAAGACTCTGCAGCGGATTCGCCAAGCTCCCAACGAAGTTGTCTTTTTTCAGATCTGGCATCCCGACGAACTCGATTTCCCTTTCTCGACACGAACGCAATTTCGCTCGCTCGAAACGTCTGGTCATGAACGTCTGCTCGATCCTTATGCCTTTCGTTCTCAGTACATGAAAAATCTGGAGAAGTTTCAGACAGCCTTAAAGGAAGGTTGCAAAGAGAATCGTATCTCGCTTGTAACTTGTACGACCGAGCAATCACCAGCAGATGTCCTCGCCCAGTTTATCGCTCTGCGAGGTACTGCGTGATGGGATTTCTCAACGCTTGGCTTTTACTCGGATGTCTCGCTTTTGCCGTTCCTTTGATCATTCACTTGCTGAATCGATCGAAGTTTCAGACGGTCGAGTGGGGAGCGATGCATCTGCTGGAAAATATTGAATTGCAAAATGCAAAACGGATTCAGTGGCAAGCCATTCTCTTGTTGCTGTTGCGTTGTTTAATTCCGATTGTTTTAGCAATCTGCATGGCACGGCCCATCTGGAACTGGTGGACCGGATCGGCCTCTGGAAGTGCCTCAGCCACAATGCTTGTCGTTGATGATAGTTATTCGATGCAAGCGACAGCGGAAGCGGGCGGATCAAGAGACAATACAGCAGATCTGAAAAATTCGTCCTGGGGAAAGGCGATTGAGGTTGGTAGCCAGTTAGCGGCAGGTGTGGGGGCAAAGTCGGCTAAATCGGTCATCGCGATGGGAGGTACACCGCGCAATCTCACCGAGGGTACAAGCTATGATCTTCGACCCATTTCAAGGCAACTGGAGCGATTGACGCCAAACAGCTTAGCAGCCAAACCTGTTGCCGCTCTGCAGATAGCACTCGATACACTGTCCAAAACGCAAGAGCCTCATCGTCAGGTGGTTGTGGTAAGCGACTTTCAGAAACAGGATTGGCTTGATATCCCGGAAGAATCCTTAACTTCGATTCGCGAACAAATGAAGGGAACGACGGTTCCCGTACATCTGCATTTTTTTCCCATTGCGAGTCGACAAGAGAATAATCTCTACATTGCTTTTGATGCAACATCGTCGGAAATTACCACAGCGGGCGAACCGGTCGAACTTCGAGGAATCGTTTTCAATTCAGGAAGCGAAAAAGCGAATGCCGTTGAAGTAAAGCTCCGCATCGATGAAACAGATGTCGCTTATAAGAAACTCGATATTGCCGCGAATTCCTCAGCTCAGGTTTCATTCGTCATCACTTTGGATAATCCCGGTAGCCATGAAGCGATCTTGCAAGTGAAGGATGCTTCGCCGATTCAGGGCGATAACGAAGATCGATTAGCGATCGAAGTATTGCCGGTACAAAGAATTCTCTTGGTCGAGCCGAATCCCACTAGACCGCTACTAGAGACCGAGACAGGTTTCTTACAGTTGGCTTTACAGTCGACGATTCGTGACGATGAGAAATCGCCTGGTATGGAATTGGTACGCACTCCAAGCGATCGACTTAACTCCACGCTGATTGAGAACGCCGATATGATTGTGTTAGGTAACGTTCCAAAGATTCCCGATCCGTTAGTGGAGAGTCTAGCTAAGCGAGTGGAACAGGGAGCGATTTTGAGCATTTACGGTGGAGAGCAAGTCGATCGAAATTGGTATGCCGAACGATTAGGTGAGCAAGCTAAAACAAAGTTGTTGCCCTATCGTTATGAGGAACCGACGGCAGTTATCGAGAATCAGAAAAATGGCGATACCGGGCAAGTACCGCCAGTCTTTACATTCGCTTCGGCACCTTACGCGGATCCCGCTCTTCAGTTATTTAACAGCCCACAGCAAGGACGACTCGATCAAGTCGCGATAAAGCGTTGGCATCGTTTAACGCCCTGGAAGGTCGATCCTGCAGTAAGCCCGAACGTCAATGCAGATGGAAAACTGGTGTCCGTCACCGCCAATAACCAAGCAGATCAAGCGACTGCAGCCGACAGCGCCGAAACTGTGATCGGTAAACCAACGGTTGTGCTTGGACTGAAGACTGGTGAGCCTATGCTCGTATCAAAGAAGTACGGCAAGGGAACTGTTTATCAGTGGGCGATTCCATGCAACGACGCTTGGAGCGACTTACCGGTGCGTCCCGCTTATGTTCCTTTGATGCAACGACTGCTGTTATTCGCGCGAACCACATCTAACCCACATCCCACCCTCCAATCGCGATCCGAATCGCAGCACAATCCATTATCAGAAAACGAGCTGAAATCACTTGCCGATAAACTAGGTGCGACGATCGAGAAATCGTCGCAAACTTTCTTAGAACGAGAATCTGATCGACGTGATGGGAGAGAGATTTGGCGATGGCTGTTGGTGGGGCTTGTTGCGATTCTCTTCGGTGAACTTTTCCTCGAAAAACGATTGACTCGAGGTGGCAGATGACCGAATTCCGTTTCCTAGGATCAATGCCAGTTTCACTCGGACTTCTACTCGTGTTCGGAATGGCCGCTCTTGCATGGTGGCTTTATCGCCGAGAGGTTTATGATTTTCCTAGTCCCTATCGTTGGTTGCTGCCAACGCTTCGCTCTTTAGCTATCGCGCTCGCTCTACTGATGCTGCTTGAGCCAACCTTGCGAACGCGTTACTACGAAGGAACCCCTTCGCGCTTGCAAGTGTGGTTAGATGGAACACAGAGCATGCAGGAGACTGATGCGGGAGTTTCAAAAGGACAGACTCCTATATCTCGTTACGATCGCGCTGTGCAGGCGATAGCCGGTGGTGATTCGCCGCGATTAGAGAAATGGATCGAACAGGGTGATATATCCGTTAGTCGATTCGGAGGAGATAGTTCGACTCTACTTTGGCAAAGTACGCTTGCGCAACCGAGTGAAGTGCCAAAGCAGCAAGCAACCTGGTCACCTACACGGTGGTTGTCGCCAACATCTATCGGTAATGTGCTGCTTCGAGAGCGATTGCGACATTCTAGTGATCCGCTGGTTCAGAATATCGGAAGCGAAGCAGAAAATAAGAGCGAATCTGATAAAAAGGTTGTGGTGGATTCGGACAAAGAGGATTCCAGTTCGGATGAACTTCATCCCGTGCTGCTTTTCACTGATGGTCGAGATAACTCGGGACCATCGCCGCTGGAAGTATTGCAAAGTTGGCCGAAGGAAAACGCTCCGTTGTACGTTGTCGGTGTAGGTTCAAGCCAACTACCTCCACGCGTTGCGATCGGTTCTGTGGAATCGCCCCAGCAGCTTTTTCGAAGCGATCGCTTGCAGGGCAAGCTACAGATCAAAGAAGGAGTTGCTGCTGGAGAGAATTATCGGATCGCAATTTTTCAGGATGAAAGGGAAGTATGGAGCCAAGACTTGGTGAGTGAAGGAAAGAGTTCCGAACGACTTGTACCATTCAATATCGCGATTGAGGAAGTAGTAAAAGTACTCGAAGCGAATTTGCCAAATGGACAAGAAGCACAAAAGCTCATGATTCCGCTCACAGCAAAGGTGATCATGCCGCAGTCAAGTGCTTCGGTCGACGGCGAGTTACCCCAGGATCAAGCGAAGTCATGGTTGGTCAGTGTGACGACGAGAAAGCAGAGAGTGCTATTGCTGGATAGCCGAAGTCGCTGGGAGACTCGATACTTGCGGAACGCCTTAGAGCGCGATCCGCAGTGGGAAGTGGATTCGTTCCTGCTGTCTGCGGGGGAACCACCACGCTGGTTTTCCCAGGGTGAGGAGGCTAAGCCGTTTCCCAATGATCAGGACTCCTTTGCAAGATATGATTTGATCATCACGGGTGAACTTGAGCCAGGCTCGCTTCTTGTCGAACAACTGGACTACCTTCAGCAAGCGATCGAAAGAGGTGGTTGTGGATGGATTGTCATAGATGGTCGGCGCAAATATTGGCGTGATCCCGCCTACGAGTCGTTACAGAAAATGCTTCCCGTCGAATGGATCTCGGGCGCAAGTGTAGTAGATGATGCAAAGTGGCAAGCCGAGCCACAGCTTGAGGCAGAGGCAAGCGGAGTTCTACAGTTATCGGATGGGACTTCGCAAGATAATCTTGACGCTTGGAAAAAACTGCCATCGCTGACTTCGTTGAGTTTGGTAAAAACGCTTCCAGGGAGTCAGAGCCTTGCGAATCTAAAGTCCAATCAGCGATCAGAACCGTTTATTGTCACGAGATTTTATGGAGCTGGCCGCGTTGTCTACCTCGCCTCAGACGAAACATGGCGGTGGCGCTATGAAGTCGCTGATAAGATCCATCAACGTTTTTGGAACCAGATCGGGCGTTGGACGATGCGTTTACCCTTTGCGGTAGAATCGGAGTACATCGCCTTGGACAGCGGGGAACCGAATTATTCCACTGGTCAATTGGTTCCTGTGCGAGCACGCGTAAAAAATTCGAACGGACTACCCGCCGAGCACTCATCAGTGGAAGCCATTGCCTCGATCGATGGAAAGCCGATCGCGTCGACATTTTTGTTAGCGGATGATGCGCTTCCAGGAAATTACCGCGGACAATTCGATTCATTGCCGCCCGGTGAGTACTCCATTCATATCGTAGCGCCTGGTTTCACAGAGCAGGAGATGTCCGTTCGAACCTCTCTGCGAATGAACGAGCCACTGAATCAGGAGTTAGTAGACGTACTTCGTAACGAAGAACTACTCAAGCAATTGGCGGATCGCACCGGTGGTATGTATGTACCGGAAAATGATCTTGAGAAACTATGGGCTCGTATGGATCTTTCGCAGAGAAGTAAGTTGATCGAATCGGATCGCTTACTTTGGCAAAGCTATTGGTGGTTTGTGCCAATTTTGACACTCGTTGCATTGGAATGGTGGTTTCGTAAAAAAGGAGGTTTGATATGAGCACGCACTTGACTCAAATCAATCAACTACCGCGCACGACCGCGACTAAATTGGATGCTCTTCGCAAGCGTCGCCAGTGGTTGATGACCGTGCGAGCAATCGCAGCCACGTTACTGGTGTTACTCACAAGCCTCTTCATAGGTGTCTGTCTGGACAGTTTGTTTAACTTGAATGAGTCCAGTCGCTGGGGAGTGAGTCTCTCGGTTTATCTTACAGTCGCAGCAGCGCTCCTTGTCTCGATTTTGCCATTCTGGCATAGATGGGGATGGAGTGAAGCAGCAACTGTGATTGAAAGCGAAGTAGCACCCTTGAAGAACCAATTGCTATCCGCGGTCGAATTGGCCACTGATTCAACGGATCCGCGATATGGCTCTAAAGACCTCCGTAGTCGATTGCAGCACAAAGTGGCACAGGAGATTGAAACGGTCTCAGTCGGGAAAGTACTTCCTTGGAATCGAATACAAAAATGGCTTGCAGCCTCGGGGATTGGGTTGGCTATCTTCGGAATTTTGTGTGCGATTCCAAGTCTGCAGATACCCAGTCACGCGATGCGAGTTCTATTTCCATTTGCGAATCTAGCGAGGCCGTCGCTCGCGCAGATCGATATTCTTCTCCCCTCCCCTGCCTCAACCCAGGTTGCCTTATCGGAGCTACTGCCTTTTCAAGTGGCAATCTCAGGACCAGGTTCGGAAAAAGTAAAGAGTGGATCACAAGTCTCATTGGAGATCCGAGATCCAGCACAAGTAAATAATGTTGTAATGAAGTCAATGCTGTTGGAGAAGAACACGAATGCCTCCGAAGAGCGACAGATTCTTTCAACCACCGTTATGATCGAAAATGATCGACTCGAGTACCGGATCGTTTCCGATATTGCTGAGAGTCCTTGGCATACACTTCGAGCGTTTCCTCGACCGCAGATCAAGAGTTTTACAAAAACAATCACTCCACCCCAGTACGCTAAGACAAGTCCCGTGGTGACCGAGTCACCGGAGGCCGATGTTGAAGCGGTTATTGGTTCGGTAGTGCAATGGAAGATCGATACCAATGTGGCGATTCGCGAAGCGAAGCTGCGTTGGATTGATGATCAAGATCGTGAGGAAAAAGATAAATCGCTCTCTTTCGAGAAACAATCTGATGGAAAGTGGGCTGTCTCCCTTGAGGTTACGCGAAGTGGCCGTTTTCAAATTGATATGATCAGCGAGGAAGGACTCGCGAGCACCTTCCCTACGTCCTATCGGTTGCAGGCTTTGACCGATCAGCCCGCGCAATTAGCGTGGATTGTTCCCAAAGAATTATCCCAGGTCATTCGACCGCGATCTGCGACGAAGCTAACGGCTTCTTATGCAGATGAGTTTCCCCTTAATTCGCTTGAGCAACATGTCCGCATTAATCGCGGAGCGTGGATGACAGCGCCGCGTAGCCTGCAAGAGACGAACACTGATGAGTTAACGTGGAATTGGGAAATGGCTTCGTACGGTCTCAAAGTTGGTGATTTTGTCGAAACAAAAATAGTTGCAACCGATCGCAAAGATCAAGTCAGTGAATCGCCCATCATCGAATGGGCCATTTCTGGAACGGAATTGGATTCTAGTCGTGAAACGGAGACGTTGGCGAGAGAAAACATTGCAGATCAAATCGGTGAACTTGCTCAGCAAGCCAAAGAAATTCAGGAAGAAATCAAACCGGCCGTCGATGCTTGGCGGGCTGCTCAGGATAAACCGGAACTCGCAGAAGCACTTGTCCAGAAACTTGAAAAAGCTGGCGAGGAGATCGCTGCGAAATCAGAAGATGTTCGTCAAGCGATCGAAAATGCAATGGCTCAAGTCGATGATCCGGTATCGCTTCAGGAAATGACGCTTACATCCGATACGCTCGCTCGGCTCGAGGCTGAGGATGCACAGGTTCTGAAAGACGTTGAGCAGTCCATGGAGGCTGCCAAACAAGCATCGGCAGATCCCAAAGCGGCACTTCAAAAAGCACAGCAAACCGCAGAGCAATTGCTCAGAAATGTACAACGCGTAGAGCAAAACTATGATCGTTTCGTCGCTCCGGATGTTCTATCGGATCTTTCTAAAGATCTCAGCGATGCCGCAAAGTATCAAGAGGAACTGCTGCGCGATCCAACACAGGTAGGAAGCGAGTTGTGGAAGCGAGAGGAAAATTTATTGGGAGATCACTTGCGCGACTTAGCGCGTGAGATGGATCAGCAGGCGGACTATTTACCGGAGGGGCCAGCGAACCAGTTGCGACAGAAAGCACGTTGGGCTGAACAGCAAGCTGATCGTATCGCAAATTTGACCTCCAAAGAAAATCCAACAGAACCTGCGAAGCGCGAGCAGATGCAACGGGAGATTGAGCAGGTGCGATTAGATCTTGAAAACAATCAGTCTTTGCAACCACTGCATGGAAATTCATCGCAAGAAGCGCTACAGGCTCGTCGCGAACTGCAAGATATGAGCGGTTCGGCCGCGGAAGTTGTTCAACGAGCTGCTAAAGAGTGGCGAGATCAGCGCAATCAACAGGCAGATCCATCGGAGTTGCCAGAACAATCTAAAGCTGCCCTTGATCAACTGATGGATCGCCGCGAAGCAAGGCTAGCGCGATCGGATATCAATGGTCGTGATGCTGCTGACTTGGGTACAGCGTTTCGAGCGATCGAAAATCAGCTGAAGCAGCAAGGTGCTGATCCGCAAGAAACGGACAAGAAGCTCAATGAGATTAGTGATGCTATCCGAAAGGTTGAGGCTGCTGACCGATTGGAGAATGCGAGTGCTTGGATCGATCACTTGCTGGAGACCGAACGCTGGGCGGCCAATAGTGCGGAAGCTCGCAATGAAAATCCTCGTGCTTGGGATGCAGTCTCTCAGGAGTTTGAAAATGCGGCGCAAGCCATTCGACAAGCAGCCTTGCCGAATGAAGTTGCTGACGCAGTACAGGCATTGCGATGGTCCCCCGAAGCGAATCAAGCCAATCAAAAGATTGGCGATCGTCGTTGGAATCGAGAGGATTCAGTGACAGCGGCGGGCGATTTGGAGACATTGCAAGCGAAGTTGCAGGAGCAATCGAACCGTATTGCGAATCAGGTCGCCGAAGCTCGAGAGAAACTGAAGGATTTGGCTCCTTCACTACCACAGTTAGCGCGTGAAGCAGCCAAGGAAGTCGCTGAAGAAAAGGGTAAGACGGAGAAGCTCAAGCAGGAGGTGGCTGCCGGAGAGGTGCCAAGCTTGGATAGTCGTTTACCTGATCCAGCCCGAGAGAATAACGATGCTAGAGACCTCGATGAGCAATTAGAGGCAGCGCTTGTTGATTTGGCGGCATCGAGTGATTTACTTGATTCTGCTGAAAGAGCGCAGGCGGAAGCCGCGGATCTGGGACGTGAGATGGTTGCAGCGGCCGATCAACGTATGCAGCAGGCGGTCGAGGAAGCAAGAAATGCTGAGAATGGTGAAGCATCGAAGAAACTGGATCAGTTATCAAAAGCTCAGGAACGTGCTGAAGAAACCTTCACCGCGATCGCAGAACATTTCGAACGTGATCCGCTTAAGCAACAAAATTCGGACAACGGCAATGAAACTTCCAAGCTCGCTGAACTTGCAAGTGCCGAGCTGAAGAACGCAATTGCTGATCCCTACCGAGAAGCGGAACGACTTGCCGCTCTCGCAGAGGCTGATCCAAGGTCGTTGCTAAAGAGTCTTGAAAAAGAACTAGAGACCAATCCGGAAATGCAGGAAGCTTTAGCAGAGATCGCCAGCAATTTGGCGGAGCAGACCAAGGAGTCTCTGGAGTTTGCTGCGGAGCGAGAAAGAAGTCAACGTTCGGCTCTCGAACAATCGGATCCTACCTTCCAGCCGCGCAAGCAGCAGTTCCAACAGGAACTGGCAATGGCGATCGAACAGGCAGATCGCGTGTCGAGGCGGCTAGCGCAAGAAGCACAAAGCCAGGCAGCGAGTGCTGGAAAGCAGGATCGGCAGAACCAATTGCAGCAGGCAGCTCAAGAGATCAAGCAATCTGCGGATCAGGCACGAAACGCTAACGGCCAATCCCCTATGAATGAGTTAGCTCAAGCAGCGCAGCAGTTACAGCAGGCACTGCAAAACGCCCAGCCTAAATTGCAAGATGCTGCTCAGGGGCTAGCAGGTGCGGCTCAAGAAAAGAAATTTGAAGACGATGCTAAGAGGCAGCAAGCCAAGGCACAACTTGAAAAGGCTCAAAAGCAATGGCAGGATCAGGATGTGCAGAGTTTGGCGCAAGTAGCTAAGACACGCGAGCAGCAAGCGCAAGCGGCTCAGCGATTCGCAACACAAGCCCAGCAGCAGATGGATCAAAGTCAACAGCGAAAGGATAATGCAAAGGCTCAGTTGGATAAGCAGCCTCAGTCCGATGGACTTCAGCAACAACTGCGAGCTGCTGAAGCGGATCTGGCTGAAAAGCAAGCGGTCAAACAAGTCGCCGACGTTCTTAAGCAGCAAGCTGATCAGCGTGTTACGCAAGCCGCTCAGCAGCGCGACCAAGCTGCCGCTCAGCCAGCTGCCTTAGACTCTCAGAATCCAAATGCTGAACTTGCTGCAAGGTTAACACAGCAAGCGGCCGCGCGCACGTCGGATCTAGCGAATTCATTGAATCAAATGCTCAATGAGGCTGGATGGAAGGAACAGTTACAAGCCGCGCAGTCGCAACTCGCATCATCGGCTCAGCAGCAGAATGCCATTCGCGAGACGGTAGCCGATGCCGCAAGAGATCTCGATCGAGCTGCCGCGCATCAGGAACGACTCAATGCGATGGAGACGGCGAAACAGCTTGCCGATGCCGCGCAGCGTGTTGGTGCTACAGCGCAGCAGGAACCGAAAACCGCACAAAGCCAATTGGAAGCGGCTTCGCAATCATCCGAGGCGCAGTCGGCTGCTAAGAAGGCCTCGACGGCACAGTCGCAAGGAGTTCAGCAAGCATTACAGAATGCTCAAAATGCGGTTCAGCAACGGGCCAATGAACTCGACTCGATGTTAGCTGCCCAAGAAGCCCAAAACGCACAGAATCAGAATTCACCAGCTGATTCCTCGAATCCATCGGGACAGCCACAAGGTAATTCAGAAGCCAACTCTCAAAATCCAAGCCCTAACAATCCGACAACTCCACCTGGGAACAACCCAACAAGTAATAATCCAAGCAGCTTGGCTCAGGCGTCTCAGAGTTCTTCTAGTAACTCACCTTCTTCCCAAAATGCAAATACAAATAGCAATCAGGAAAGCGATTCGAGCTCGAACTCGCAGGATCAATCGGCCCCGTTGTCTCCGCAGGAAATGGCGCAACTGCTCGATGAGCTAGATCGACAGTTGCGGTCACCGGAAGGAAATGTTCCAGCGGATTCATTAGCTCAGTCGCAATCTCAAAATGGTCAGCCTTTGCAAAATAGCCTCCAAAATGCCGCTCAAGATATCGCACAGCAGTTGCAGTCGATGCGGCCAGCCAACGAAGGAGAAAATGCGGATGCGATGGTACCTGTGATGATGAATGCATCCACAGCCAAAGTGAGCAAGGGTATTTTAGTGCCGAATCCTAATGGAAGTGGAGCGGTTAAGGTATTGGCAACAGATGAAATGGACAGCGAGCCGATCGGTGCCTGGAGTCGATTGCGGGAGAAGAAATCGGAAGAAGTTGTCGAAGGACAGCGAGAGAAAGTGGCATCGCGTTATCGACGTCAGGTTGAGAATTATTTCAAAACTCTATCGGAGCGAAGCCGAACGACAGGCGAGAGCAAGGGGAAACGGTAGAGTTAGGTGGAGAGATCTGTTGCAGTATTTGAGGATACCACGATTTGACTCGGGGTTCGCAATGTTTATGAACGCAATCTATCATCGAGTTCAGCTGGGTATTGGAATCATCTCAAGCCTAGTATTGGCGATTTTCGTTTGCGTTGGTGATATCGCAGCGCAGGATACGAGCGATCCTGAGTTTGCGACGACAAAAGCAGCCATTGATCGCGGAATCGATTATCTGATTTCTCAGCAGAAGGAAAACGGATCGATTACGCTAGGGCAGCATGATACTGCGATGACCTCTCTGGCAGTGATGGCAATGGCAAGTGTTGGAGTTACACCTGCGCAAACCGACACACGCGGCAAGGCGATGCGCAAGGCTCTCGATTTTGTTTTGATGGAGGAACGACAAAACAAAGATGGATACTTTGGTGAGAAAGATGGCTCGCGCATGTATGGGCACGGTATCACAACATTGATGCTCAGCGAAATGGTGGGGATGGGAGTTGATGCCAGTCAGGATGACCGAATACATCAAGCTTGTCAGCGCGGGATTGATCTTATTTTGCGGGCTCAGAGAAAGAGCAAACCAGATGCGAACCGAGGTGGCTGGCGATATACGCCGGATGCCGCAGATTCCGACTTGAGCGTTTCTGTTTGGCAACTAATGGCTTTACGATCTGCGAAGACCGACGGGTTAGATGTGCCAGCTTCAGCCATCGAATTAGCGATTACCTACTTGAAGCGATCTTGTACTTCACCTTTGGACTCAAAGGGAAAACCTACGAATGCCGAATCAGGTTTCGCGTACACTCCTGGGAGTCGGGATATTCAATTCGCGATGACGGCAGCCGGAATTCTCGCCATGCAGGTTTGTGGCCAGTATGAATCACCTCTGGTTGCACAAGCTACCGAGTGGCTAAAGAAGCATCCGCCTGCTTGGGGTTCCCGCTATTTCCTCTACGGCACCTATTACTATGCACAAGGAATGCATCAGCAAGGGGGCGAGACGGCCCAGGCAGCTGAGAAGGTTGTAAGAGATATCCTGTTACCAAAACAGAATCCAGATGGCGGCTGGACGCCCGAAGGTGAGGAGGGAGCGGGTGGGAGGATCTATGCCACCAGTCTAGTGATTCTCAGTCTGAGTGTTCGTTATCACTATCTGCCCATTTATCAGCGATAGTAGTGGACCGCAAAGCGGATCCACTACTACGGGCAAAAAGATCAAGCATAGCTGCTAGAACAGAGTGTAAATGAATGGTGCTGCGGCAGAAGTCGAAAGCAGAAGCAGGACGCCAAGCAGCAACAGCATGATGACAATCGGAGCGAGCCACCATTTTTTGTTGGTCTTTAAAAACTCCCAAAGTTCACCCAGCAATGATGTGTTGGATTCATCTTCGGCAATCTTCGAAAAGTCAGATTTTTGCGAATCAGACATGATAGACCTTGCGTCCGAAATAGAAAACTAAAACGATCTGCGGGTTAGAACAGAACCTATTCCTTAAAGGTTAATCCAAGCGAATCAAAATGGACAGCTGAAAAATCAGATAGCCCTTCATCCAGGTTTACCAACGGGAAATCGTACACGACTTAGTACTGTCGCAAATAGCGGCGTTGATCCTGCTGGCTTTCTCTCTTGATCCAATAACTATCGGTATGAGGCTTTCGCAACTGCAGAGGGTCGTAGCCCCGCAGTCGCAGCAGGAAGCCAATCGGTGTAAAGACTCCGAAGAAAAGGAATATGAGGAGCACTTTGGAAATAATCCAGCCGATCGGGAAAGCGAGAATCATCCAGCCCACGAAAATAGGCTTTAGTAACGCAGGTTTTAGTACGCCGAGGATCCCACCCAGTAGTCCGAGAATGCCCAATCCGATGCCCAGCGTTTCGCGATGATGATAGAAATATTGCCAACTCCCCATCGCTCCGAAGAACAACAAGCAAAGCATGCCGAATTGCCGCAGCATCGGGGGACTTGGGTTGCGTGGAATATCGGAAAACTTCATGGCACTTGAGGCTCTGTAATCTAGTTCATGGTTAGTCTAAGGCGAATTGGCTGAGATGCTTCTCACGATCGATCGATTGGGCGTCAGGAGCGATATCGGTTTTAAGAACAACACAATCTTCAAGTATCAAGGCGTCCATCTCGGTGGATAAGAAACAGCGATAGGCATCTTGGGGCGTGCAGACGATCGGTTCACCGCGGACATTGAAACTAGTGTTAACCAGCACTGGGCAACCGGTCAGTGCATCGAACTGCTTCAGTAGATGATGTAGTCTTGGATTTCGTGAGTCATCGACGGTTTGAAGTCGTGCTGAATAGTCGACATGAGTTACGGCTGGAATCTGCGAGCGACTGATGTTGACCCTTTCTCGCAGATCCTCCGACTGTGACATAGTCGCTTGTTGCTCGGGAGTCAGCGGAATCTGTTTATCCTTCGCAACGTCCGCGACGAGAAGCATATAGGGGCTTTCATGCTCAGGAGCGATATCGAACCACTGGGATGCTTTTTCGCGGAGAACGATCGGAGCGAAAGGGCGAAAGCTTTCACGATACTTGATCTTTAGGTTCATCACCGCTTGCATTTTGGGAGAGCGAGCATCACCGATGATACTGCGACTACCCAGCGCACGAGGTCCAAATTCCATGCGGCCTTGGAACCAGCCAATGACTTTTTCGTCGGCCAAGAGTTTCGCAACATGATTCACCAAGTCATGTTCGTTTTCGAAACGCTGAAAGCGTATTTGGTTTTGGGTAAGGAAGTTGGCAATGGAATCGGAATCATGGCGGGGACCGAGAAGGCTACCGCGCTGTAGATCGTTTCGATCGTCGGTGTGTCGCGGATTATTGAGCAACTGATACCAAACGAATTGGGCCGCACCGAGGGCTCCACCTGCATCACCGGCTGCGGGTTGGATCCAGATATTGTCAAAGGGTCCTTCGCGAAGTAGTTTGCCATTGGCCACACAGTTAAGAGCAACGCCACCGGCAAGCACTAAGTGCTTCATGCCCGTTTGCTGGTGAATGCTTTTCGCCATCGTTAGTACGATATCTTCTGTAACTCGCTGGACGCTGGCGGCGAGATCCATATGTTTTTGCTCAAGCATTGATTCCGGCCGGCGCGGTTCCATATCGAACAGTTGGCTAAAGGCGCGGTTGGTCATCGTAAGGCCTTGACAGTAATTGAAGAACTTCATGTTCATCCAAAAGCTGCCGTCGGGCCGGATATCGATTAGATGCTTGCGAATTAAATCGACGTAAATAGGCTTGCCGTAGGGAGCGAGTCCCATCAGCTTGTATTCACCGCTGTTGACCTTGAATCCACAGTGATACGTGATCGCTGAGTAGAGTAGGCCGAGCGAATGAGGAAAAGAGAGTTGGTGGGAAAGTTCCAGTCGATTTCCGCGGCCAACACCCCATGCAGTGGTGCACCATTCGCCGACGCCATCGAGTGTGAGGATTGCAGCTTCTTGAAATGGAGATGGAAAGAAGGCGCTGGCTGCATGACTTTCGTGATGTTCGGTGAAGACGAGTTTGGCACGAGTCGCGCCAGCAAGCGATTTGCGAATGGCCTTTTTCAAGAAGAGCTTTTCTTTGAGCCAGACAGGAATAGCCATGGAGAAACTGGAAAAGCCCGCCGGGGCGAAACCGAGATACGTTTCCAGAAGTCGCTCGAATTTCGTCAGCGGTTTCTCGTAGAAAGCGATGTAGTCGATATCAGCTGGTTTCAGACCTGCTTCAGCCAAGCAATATTCGATGGCCTGTGACGGGAAAGCTGGGTCGTGCTTGATACGCGTAAATCGCTCTTCCTGAGCGGCGGCAACGATCTGTCCATCCACAATCAACGCTGCAGCACTGTCATGATAGAAAGCCGATATTCCCAGAATCGCCGTCATGCTACCAGGCTCTTGTTGTTAATCGACATCCTGTGAAGCTGCACCTACCAAATCAAATGTGGGCACGCAAACGCCCCCGGGATTATAGCATAGTTTCAAAATCAACTTCTGCTATGTTTTGCTAGATACAACGGGCAAAAGAGGATTCGAGTAGGTCGGCGTTATCGAGGCTCCGTTGCCTTTAACACCACAAAACGCCGGGGGCTTTTGGGTTTAGAATCGATATCGGTCGATGGAATTACTCAAACTTGATGCGATGTTACAGAAGATGAGAAGCTTGGGATGATAGTTAATTAAATAACCCAGGCCCAATACCTTAGTTTGGCAAATGAGATTTTCGTTTTCGCCATCTTCGGTAAGAGGCTGCCAAGGTCAAAGAGCCGGCGACCAAAAGAACAGACGAAGGTTCCGGCACAGCAGCAATCGTATTGTCATTGAAGGCGACTTCCGCAAAACCAGAAGCAGTTCCGCCATGGTTACTGCTAATTTGAAAACGGATATATTGCGCGGTTACCGGCGATGTAAATGTAAACTGCTCAGGGCCAGCGGGCGATGTTGTGACCTTGGCAAAAGATGTTGGTGCGCCCGAGATGGGATTAAAAGTCGTTCCATCTGTTGAGGCAGTGATTGTGATGCCGTTGATACCGGTGTCACCGTTTACATCGTTTGCATTCCAAAAAGAAAATCCGACGACGTCAAAGATGGAACCGAAATCAAAAATCACTTCACCAGAGATCTCATTCGCTCGCCAGGAATTATCAGGTACTACTGCATCGTGAAACGCGGAGAAGCTTGGGAAACTATCGAGTCCTGCTCCATTGACGGTGTTGCTAAGGCTAGATCCACCGGCATCAGTCATGTCACTGCTGGTAGCATTAATGACATAAATGAATTCTGCTTTGACAGTCACCGGTGACATCAACATCATCAGAAAGCCAAATATGAATTTACGTTGTGTCATGTTAGACATAGTTGTTTGGAGTTTAGGAAAGTACCCCAGAAGTCAGGGTTTCTTTCCGTTTGAGTGTGAATCGGGTAAGTGTCGATTGCAAGGGTCGAAATCGACGAAAATTAGAGTTTAATACCTGCTGGTAACTTTTATCGCAGGGCTGAGTATCAAGTTACCAGGAGCTCCTTTTCGGTTGAGTTTTCCTTTCAACACCGCTCACGAAGTCAGAGGTCACATCCGTCAGGGCGGCGATAAACCAGTCTAAATCCGTGCCGCCGAACAGGGTGTCTACCGCGGAGTCGTCAGGAAGGGTGTTCTGAGGAGAGGTTTGTAGTACGTAACTACCATTTAGCCCCCCTCCGGTGAGTCCCAGCAAGCGATCCACCTTTGTCGTGTAGGAAGCATCGGTTCGTATCCATTCATTGCGGACGCTCAGCAGTCCGTTGTAATCGCTGTCAAAAGAAATACGTCCCCCAATGACGATGTCCTGCCCTGCACCACCATTAATAGAGGGGTCAGCCCCTGTACCTCCGATAAGTATGTCGGCACCTGCACCTCCCGTGAGTCGATCCGCTCCAGCGTTACCTATGAGGATCATACTTCGGGTTGCACTTCCGATGAGATTATCGGCACCACTGCCACCTACCGCGATCGTAAATGAATCTACTAATCGCGAGACATTCGTACCCGAAGGATTGGCCACAGAAAGATTGAGTGAAGCTCCTGCAGAAATAAGTGAATAATCCAAAACATTCTCACCTGCACCACCGTCGAGCGTGCCGGGTACTTGTCCAGTTGAGCGGATGATGAAGCGGTCCATCGCACTTCCACCGGTGAGGTTTTCGAATCGGGTGAAATTACCAACCCCCAGCAAGATACCTCCGCCGCTTTCGCGGACGTCCCAGCCAATATTGAGGTTTGGACCGATCAGCGTATCGGTTCCATCACCGCCATTGAGAGTGATCGTTGTCATTTCGGCCACGGTGATTTGATCGTTACCAGCTTGTGCTAATAGCTCTCGCGACTCGATCGAATCGACTCGGATAGGCCACTGAGTATTCAGTACGATGTCCGTTGTAGTCACACGGAATTGATCCGCTCCAAAAGTTCCGCGCATCGAGAGTGAATCGGTTCCAGCGCCGCCATAGATCAATACTGTTCCTGCCGCATCGAGTGGCAGGTTGGATAAAAAGTTATTGTTGACGATCACCATGAACTTACCGGCAGTCGCTTGAGCTTCAACGATAATCGCATCGTTCTCGCTACCACCATCGCTGGCACCGATCGCCAAGACGCTCCCCTGTGTCTCAAAAGCAAGAAGCGTCAACTCGTTCATCGTTACCGATTTGGTTCGCAGTTGCGAATCGGTAACCGTGACCGTTGGGCTGAATTTGCCTCGGTTGAGGAATCGGTGGCCGATCGTGATCTTCTGATTCGCTGCTGTAGTTTGGAAAGATTCAAGCGCCGAACCATCTTTCCAGTCCACCACGAATGAATAACTTGTACTGTTGAGCGATGATGCGGAGAACTCAAAGTTTCGAAGTTGTCCGGCCACACCGCTGAAGCCATCCTGTGGGGGAGTCACATCGAGCAAGATTTCCTCCAGCGTAACATCGAAGCTACTGCTGGCTGATGTCGAGGTGTCTCCATCTTCGTCCGTGGCATAGACGGACACAATGTACGAACCAGCTGCCGACGGAGTGAAAGCATGAGTTGCAGCACTTCCGCTTCCCGAGCTCACGACGCTACCACCGCGAGTTACCTCGAAATAGTATGTGATCACATCATTTTCATTCGCCGGATCTGTGGCCTCGGCTGTTATTGTGATGGACTTGCCGACATTTCTCGGAGTAGAAACACTCTTGATCGATACCGTAGGAGCAACGTTGTCTACAGTGATCTGGCGATCGTAATCGGTGAAGCCTCCATCCGCATCGATCACTCGCATGTAGACGTTATAGGTGCCGTTATCTGTGAAGACAAACGAAGCTGAATTGCTGGTGCTTGAATTCAAGTAAGTAGCTGCGTCGCGATCAGCTTGAGTCGTTGAAATCTTATAGCGAAGTCCAACGGCGATATCTGCAGCGGTATCGCTACCGGTCATCGTGACGATCGTCGCGCTACCTTCAAGCTTACCGGTAACATCAATGGTGGCGGTTGGTGCTACATTGGATACCGTGACGACGAATTGGCCGACGACTGATCTGTTATCATCGTTGCTAAGGGTAATCTTGACGGTGTAGGCGCCGTTTTGTCCATAAGCATGAGACAACGAGATTCCTGATGAGGGAGTGATACCTGTTTTGGTTTCCGACGATCCATCGCCATATTCGATCAGGGCTTGCCACGAATATCCACCCGCATCAACGAATGGAATGTTTGCAGTGTAGGTTGTTGTCTCGGTCGACTGCGCGTTGGTCGGCAGAGCATTCGTTGGGAAGTAGAGATTGTAATTATCTGTACTACTTCCATTAAGCGTATCGGCGCCGCCAAGGCCAACCAGGGTATTAGTTCCGTCGGTTTTGTTTTCACGCTTAAAGCGATAGGCGAATAGTTCATAGTTACCGATATCGGTATCGGTGAACGTGCCAACTTCAATTCGATAGTTGTCATCACTCGGTAACACGAGATCCAGCAAGATGGAGTCTGTCGATTCGAACTCATCATCGTTGTAAGCTGTCGTCGTGTAGTAAGGGATGAGATTACCTAGTGAATCGTAAATCTTCAAAGTGGAATCGATGTAGGAATCCGCATTATGGCTCGAAGAGCTTGGGCTCAGGTTGCTAAGATCACCAGGATTGGTGTATCGGCGAAGAGCACGGGAGCCGACTTCAAAGGTCAGCATGTCGCCCGCTTTACCGGCGAAGGAATAAAAATCCTTTTCGCTCTTGCCATTGGAGGCTAGTTCGATTTTTCCAGTGAGGCTCAGTGTTTCTGCATACAGGTTTTGATTGGCGTTAACTCCCAGACTGAGCGTGTTGGGGACATCGATCGTTGACCAAGCGAGAGGTTGTGCTGTCTGCGGTGTCGATTTTGCAAATGGGCTTTCGGCTGTTCGGGTTACACTTGTGTCCGACATGACGAATGCCAATTTGATTGCTTCACGTTCTCCGAAGAACAAGTTGCCGATGTCATTATTGCGATCACTTCCGACAGAGGCTGGCGAACTGATCAAATGCTGGAAGGTTTCGTAAGCTTCAGAAAGACCACTATAGTCGGGATTAAAGGACGCGCTCCCTGGAGGTGAATGCATACCAGATCCGATCGGTCCGAAGGCATCGTAATGCCGAAGTCCTAGAAGGTGACCTAGCTCGTGGGCGGAAACCTTGATCGATAGAGCGATAAAGTTCGCTACGGTATTCTCTGGATTTTTATCGAGGAACGTTAAGGCACCGTCACCGGAAGGATTGAGGAAGTCTCCACTGATACCTGATCCATCAACAGAGAGAACCGGTGGGAGTGCCGTACCACCGAGCAATCCATGGATTTGTACAACGGCAACGCCACTCATGTTGAGATTGCCATAATCGATTTCGCTGGCCAATCCACCCGCATAGCCGTTCGGTGGAGTTTCGTTAAAGCGGATTGTGACATACTCCGTCACATCGCTTGGAATGTCGCTGAGTGAGGATGCAAAGCGGACATTGAACCAGCGATCGGGGTCGCTGAACTCCCGAATCGTTCCATCCGATTTCGTACCATAATAAGCTTTCTTTAGACCCTGGATCACAGCGATTTTATCGTCTGCTGTGTAGACATATTCATTCTCGTCGGCGGTGAGATTGGTTTGCGAAGTGAAGTCGAGATAGACCCACTGGGTCGCACGATTTTGGGCTACTGGATTGGTAGGTTTGTTCGTTGCATAGGTCGCACCACTTAAAACGTTCGGTCGATCGTTGCCAAGAATCATGTCGTCAAACTGGGTACCTGTCACGTTCTCAATTCCCATGACAGAGTCGGAAGTCAACTGAAGCGAGAATTGCGAGTCCGTGCCGAGTTGTTGCTTAGCCGTACTGGCGAGGTCGATCGAGATACCTCCTTGAAGGAACGAACTGAAGTTGAGCGAGTCGCGACTCGTATCAGATTCTCCGCTGTAGAGTTCTGTTAGCTGCAAGTAGCCTTTGGGGTAACGCGAGAACTCGTAATTGTCATCGCCATCGCCGCCCGTGATAACTACGTTGGGAGATGAGCCATCACCCGAAGTAACTTCGCCAAGGTAAACAACTCGGTCATTACCTGCTCCGAGGTTCACATCGATCGAAGTTGCATCGCCACGGAAAACGAAACCATCATTCCCCGTTCCCGCATCGTAGCTGATCGTGCCACCGGAGGCTGTGTTGTAAGTGAGCGAGTCGCCATCGCTGCCACCAAGAAAATTCAAGGTCGTTAGTCCAACACCCTGAGTGCGCAGCGCATCCTGACCGGCGCCTCCGGTGAACTGGATACCGGTATAAGCGGTTCCCGCAGCCGATGTTCCGCCGATGACATTGCCTGAATTAATCAACGAGTCGGGACCAGCTTGCCCGGTGAAATCGATGAATGTTACATAGTTACCGATATTGATGAGCGTATCGGCATCGGAACCTCCAGTCATCGAGATCGTCGTAACATTGTCTCCATTATTTTGAAGTGCGTTGATTCCACCTCCAGTCGTAAATTCGATCGTCGTAATATCATCGGCATTGTTTTGGAATCGATCAGCACCAGCGCCACCGGTCATGCGCAACACCGAAGCATTACTTCCCCAGTTGACCAAGACGTTAGTGCCATCACCTGCAAGAAATTCAATGGTTCCTGCATAGGTTCCGTTTTGATAGAACGAATCGTTATCGGCTTCCCCGTGGAAAGTCAAATTGTTGGTCGTAGTCCCATCGTTTTGGAATGCATCGTTACCAGCACCACCTTGGAAGGTAAAGTTAGTCAGAGAGCTACCTTCCGAAGTATTCAAACCATTGTCGTTGCCCGCACCTCCGAGATAGGTAACTGCTGTAACACTCGCCGCTTGATTCTGGAAGAAGTCGTTACCAACACCTCCTTCAAAGCGAAGGTTGCTCGATGAGGCTCCCTTATTGATAAAGATATCACCGGAGTCGTCGGCGACCGGGGTTGGGATCGAGGGAAGCGTGAAGGGAGGGCTTGAGTTGAAAGGCCATGTTATGGAGCCCATCGCTCCACTATCGAGTAGCTGAATATTGGTTGCCGAAGTTGCTGTGGTATCATTCAGGAATCGATCGATACCGGCGTTGCCGTACAAGAAAAATGAGGCTGCACCTGCACCTTTGTTGAGCAACGTGTCTGACGAGTCGCCACCTTGGAAATAAAAGTTCTTCGCATTGCTCCCGGTGTTGACCAATCGGTTTGTGCCCGATTCCTCGACGAATTGAACGCCATCAGCGTTGCTTCCCGTATTTAAAAACTGATCATCTCCCTGACCACCGAAATAAATCATGTGGCTGGAATTGTTTCCGTCATTGACAAAGATGTCGTTTCCACCTTTAGCAATGAAGACCATGTTTGAAACATCATGACCATTGTTTTCGAACGTATCTGCATCGTCTCCACCTTCGTAGGCGATCAAGCTGATGTCGTCAGCGTTGTTCTGCAGACCGTTCGCACCATTGCCACCTACAAAAATGATTTCACTCCAGTCTTCACCATCGTTGCGGAGGATGTCATTACCACCCAGGCCAGAGAAGAAAAGTGTACCGATTGGTTTGCCTGATGAATCGATTTGTCCAGTGGCAGTATTAACGAAGATGTCATCGCCGTTATCGGTGGCACTGGAATCACCGGTGAAGTCGATGCTTCCAATTTGTGAACCAGAGATGGAGAAAGAGTCGGCGTCGGCGCCACCAGAGAAATCAATGGTTCCGATCGTGGTACCTTCAATGATAAAGACGTCCGCTCCCGAATCTCCCGTGAAGTTGATACTGCCGATATTGTTTCCAACCGAGTAGAGTACGTCGGCTCCATTGTTGCCGATGTAATTGATTTGTCCGATACCTGAGCCGTAATTAGCGAATAAGTCATTTCCATCGTTGGCTGGATCGCCCATCGATAGACGACTTGGTGATTCAAATCCATAGAACGTCAGGTTGGTGAGGTTCGAAGTGTCGTTGCGGAAAATATCCTTTCCTTCTCCACCGAGGAAAGTGATATTCAGGGTGTTACCTTGATTGAGCAAACGATCGTCGCCGGAGTCTCCTTCAAAGTTGATACCGCCAGAAGCCGTTCCGGTAATAGTGAAGAGATCAGCATCGGCGCCACCACCAAAGTCAATCGAGCCAGCGACCGTACCACGCATACTAAATTCATCTGCACCGGAATCACCTTCGAAATTAATTCCTCCCGTCGTACCGGTGCTGGTAATCGTGAACAAGTCAGCATCTGCCCCACCACTGAAATCGATCGAACCGCTTACTGTTCCGCGAATTTCAAAAACATCTGAACCTGAATCACCGCTGAAGTCGATGCCCCCCGATGTTGCGTTGGTGTTGATCAAAAAGATATCCGCATCGGCACCACCGCTGAAGTCGATCGTCGAAGCTCTTGCTGTTCCGTTCAGTACAAAGATGTCAGCGTCGGCGCCACCGGAGAAATCGATGCTTCCTGTAGCGGTACCACGCAATTCAAAAATGTCGGCGCCAGTGTCTCCAGCGAAATCGATACCGTTATTAACTGTGCCTACGATCAAGAGCGTATCTGCATCGGCGCCACCACCGAAATCAATTCTGCCATTGATCGTGGTTCGAATTTCCAATACGTCCGCGCCGCTGTCACCTGCAAACAAAATCGCTGGGCCTGGATTACCATCCTGGCCAGGTAATGTCCCTGTAATGCTTCCCGTGATAAGAAGCGTATCAGCATCTGCGCCGCCTCCGAAGTCGATACCCCCAGTGACGGTACCGCGAATGATCAGTTCATCGGCGCCCGAGTCACCGGAGAAGTCGATACCGCCGGTTTGACTGCCCGTGGTGATCGTGAAAATATCAGCATCGGCGCCACCGGAGAAATCAATTGTGCCGGAGACCTGTCCAGAAATGGTGAAGATATCCGAATCTGCTCCACCTCCGAAATCGATCCCACCTGTGATAGTGCCGCGGATCTCTAGTTCGTCAGCACCAAGGTCCCCTTGGAAACGCAACGATGGTCCAGCGACTCCATTGGTCGGTGGCAATGTTCCGCTGATCGTACCATCAATCAAAAGATAGTCGGCATCCGCTCCACCACCAAAATCAACTCCACCTAGTACGGTTCCCGTGATGGTGAAATCATCGGCTCCGGAGTCTCCCTGCAGATCGATCGATCCGCTGACGGTTCCTGTCAATTGGAAGATATCGTTATCTGCACCACCGCTGAAATCAATGCTGCCGGAAACGGTTCCCGCAATCACAAAGATGTCGGCACCGGAATCACCTGAGAAGTCAATCGAACCTACGGTACCCGTATTGAGCAGGTTAAAGGTATCGGCGTCTGCTCCACCTCCGAAATCGATCGTTCCAGTCACCGTTCCCCCGATATTGAAAATATCCATACCGGAGTCGCCACTAAAGTCGACGGAATTGAAAGTTATGTTCCCGGTGAGGTTAAAAATATCAGCATCGGCTCCACCACCGAAATCGATACCAGTTAGCGTACCACCGTTGATGTTGAAGATATCGGCATCGGCACCACCACTGAAGTCGATTCCACCTAAAGTACCAGCAGTAATTGTGAAGATATCGGCACCTGAGTCGCCGGAGAGATCGATGTAATTCAGTTGTGATCCAGATATCACGAAGGTATCAGCATCGGCACCACCAAAGAACTGCGATGGTTCAGTCGCACTCGAGCCGCTGACAGCGATAAGGGTATCTGCTCCACCACCGCCATAAATCGACGCTCCTGCAGCGCCTGTCAAGCGGTCGCCAAAGTTGCTACCTATTAAGCCGTCGAACTCTCCCATCGCCTTGATGTAGTGTCCGCCTGCTGCAACTTCTTGGGTATCGAATGCCAAACTATTTAATCGCGATAAATCGTATTCAATGCCGAAGCTCGCGCGGTTGAAATCCAAACTGTTTTCACCCGAACGGTCGACAATGGTGAGTGTGCTATTGGGTACCAGTATGTAGGAGTCATTACCCAATTCATTGGGTATGACTAGGAAGCCGCTCCCTTCATCTCCTACCCCTGTATTGCTGATAGATGAGTAATTGGCTTGGTCGTCGCCGGATCGCAGGATCAGTGTGTCATCCCCTGATCCACCGAAGAGATAATCGACGCCATCGCCACCATCCAGAACAACGTTTTTAGTGGAATCGAGAGAGGATGCATTCAGAACATCGCTACCTGCAAAAGAAACGACCGTAAGATTGGAAGTTCCCGCAGCAAAATTGTTGGAATTGATCGTAAGGTTATCATAACTGTTAGTGCCCGCCAGCAGAGTTGACACGTAGGTGTAGGTGCCCAAGTCGTCATCTTCTACATACATCGTGACTTTGATCGTGTAGCCCGTGTAGAGCGAGGTTGTAACATTGAAGTCCTTGTTGGTTCCCTGTTCGATAATTTGATCGAGCGTAGGGCTGAGAACTTTCGCTGCTTTCCAGGAGTAAGTGAAAACCTCTTCCCCAGGATCGACAATCGCAGCGGTCAGTTGAATCAGTGAAGTTGTGCTCGCTGCTTTGGGAATAAAGAGTCCGCCTGGTGCCACGTTATTGACGCGGACACTCGAGGTTGTCGTTGCTGTGCCACCGTCATCGTCGGATAGCGTGATCGTAATAGTTTCGACATCTGATGCAGTGCCAGGTGCATAATCATCGCGATACTTGTAGATCGCTTCGAAGGTTCTTAGCTTCTGATTAACGTTAGCTTCGGTAGTTTCTCCTGCAGCCCACTGGATTTGCACCGTATGGGTATCCAGTTCGCTGACATCGCTGAAGGCTCCCGTAATACGAACCTCATCTCCTTCGTTGATCGCAGTCCCTGCGCTTACAGGTGTCCACAGTCCAGCTGCGTCACGAATATAGAGCTGAACGGCTTGGTTGAAAGTCGGCGCTTTGTTGGCCACGTTCAGGGCTATCGATGAAGTAACAAACGTATTAGCAGGCATATCGCTATCAGCGAGTTTGACTGAGATACTGTAAGGAGCTCCACCAGTGTTGTTGTCTCGGTATCGATGGGTAAGTCCGGTCAGCGACCGAGTTCCAGCAAGAGTTGTGATCGATTCAGGCTCTGAGTTATCACCCCAGTCAATAATCACCTGATGCGTATCGTTAACACCAGGGTCGCTGAAGTTAATCGATAAGCTGGCAATCCCGTTTTCATCGATGGATGAACTGACAAGTGATAGTGTATCTAGTGTCGGATTGACGTTGGTGACCGCTATTGGTTGCGTCAGTAGCAGTGGAGTCGTCGGTTCGTCGTCGTCCGCAAGTTCGAATGTAATTTCGTAATTGGTTGAAGGTGCCAGCGGATTGTTGGCATAGGTATGCGATAGGCTGAAGGTTCGCACGAGAGCTTGATTGCTGACGGATGGAAGTGAAATACGTTCCAGCGGAGTTCCATCCCCCCAGTTCACAATCACTTCGTGACTATCTTTGATTCCAGGATCTTTGAAGGAACCGGTGAGCGTGAACAGAGTACCTTCCGCTACTGTAGGATCTCCATTGCCATTCTTGCTAAGGGAGCTTGAGTCGATCGCGAAATCGTAAGGGCGAACGTTACTAACTTCAGTGATTGTCAGATCGGAGACGCTATGTGATAGTCCACCTTCGTCAGAGACAGTTACAACAAAGTTGTAAGTATCTTTCGAAGTACGCGTTGGATTGTCGTCGACATAAACATGAGTCGTTAGAAACGTGGAAACTCCGGCTGCGATCGGAAGGCTCGACGTGGTCCCATCGCCCCACTGAATCACTACCGTATGAGCTTCTTCGGTTCCTGTATCGGTGAAGGCACCGGAGAGTGTCATGACTCCACCTTCATTGACTGCCTTGTTAAAGGACAGGCTGCTGGAAGTGATTACAGGAGCTTCATTGAGCACAGTAACATTGACGATAGCGGTTCCTTGCTTTCCGCTATCATCGGTGACAGTGACCAAAACTTGGCGTGGTGAGTTGGTTGCAGTGGCTTTGCGGAATATGTGGCTTAAATTAAACGTGCGTTGAGGTGACAGTTCGAGATTTTCTGTTTGTGAACCATCGCCATAGTTTACTGTAGCAGTCCAGTTGGTCGAATCGAGATCGATAAAGCTTCCCGAGAGTGTCATTTCCTGACCTGTTTTGACGGTAACACTTTGTTCGGCTAGTGTTACTGTCGGTGCTTGGTTGCTTCCTTCTTCCGAGATGACGGCGATATTACCGAATTCCGAAGTAGATCCGATGGCAACAGCTGTGATCAAATCACCGATGCTTACTGCTGGATTGGCTCCTAAAGAGATTTCGAAACGGAACAAATTGGCGACCGCATCGGAGCCGACATCAGGGAAATCATAGGAAGATGTCTTGGAGTTCAGGTCGCTAGCCGAGCCCTCAATCAAACTGTAGAGGCGTTTGTTCCCTTGGCCGCGACCGTTGGAGAACTGCGAAGTGGTATAGAACTGGATCGTCTTACCTGGACGAGAATAACCTTCTAGGACCAACTTGCCTGCAGCGGTGATGTAGGCAGTTGCAATCACAGGAGCGTTGGGGATACCGTCAACGTCCAACGAGTCATTTTTGGTTGGACCTGCTTCGCCTGTATCGATTGCCAAGCTTCCATTAGCACTGAAGCTGTTGAAGTTAAAAATGTTTCCGGCGGCGGTTCCTGAAGTGGTTCCGATAAGGCGAAGTCCAGCTAGGGCATTGAAGTAAAGCAAGTTGCCTTGTGCCGAGTTGGTTCCACCGATCTGATTATTCTTGACATTACTTCCTTCAAGCAAAATACCATTGGCTGTATTGGGAATCGAAAGGGTTCCGGTTGCGTTGGTACCGAACGAATTGCCAATAACGGTGTTGTTGGTGGAGGTGTCCGTGATCTGCAGACCATGTCCATAGTTACCGGAAAATAAATTGCGATCCGAAGATGCTTCGCCGCCGATCGTATTGCCCGAAGAGCCAGCGATCGATAGCCCGAACGCTGCGATTTCTACCGAGCCGTTGCCGATCGCTTTGGTGACCGCAGGATCCGTTCCAACGAGGTTTCCTTTGAGCGTATTACCCGAAGTTGCTGATCCAAGAAGGATACCGCCGAGCAAATTGCCCGAGATCGTATTCTCGATGATAAGAGTTGCGGAAGCGCCAAGGTCGACTGCGAGTCCGTAGGTACCGTTACCTAATGCTTGACTTCCAGCGGCGTTGATACCAATCCAGTTGCCGCGAATCGTATTATTGATCGAATCGGTATCGATGACACGAACTCCGATATCGCTATTGCCGCTGATCAGGTTGCGTGTGCCAGCAGCGACACCGCCGATCACGTTGGAATTAGCTCGATTGGAAATCAGTATTCCAAGATCGTTTGGTAACGCACTGTTTCCAGCGAGATTGGTACCGATGTAGTTACCCGAAACAATATTGCCTGTGGAGTTTACTCCAGCGAGCCAGACACCAGGGCCTGCGTTTCCTGAGATGAGATTTCTTGACGCAACTGCAGATCCACCTATCGTCACATTCTTGGCAGAGCCTGTATCGGGTAATCCAAGTCGACTGCTATCGCCGACAAAGACACCAAACGCTCCGTTACCAATGGCTGATGATGCGGTAGGATCGGTACCGATGGAATTACCTTCAACTTTTCCGCTAGTCGTTAAACCACCTACGAAAGCAACACCTCCAGTGTCGTTACCTGAGATGATGTTTTGCGATCCAGCGGCTGTGCCTCCGATCACAATCGATGGGGAATTCTCGACGAGTATTCCAAACTTTGCGTTTCCGGAGTCGCCCGTTCCCGAGGCGTTGATACCAATGTAGTTACCCAGCACCGAACTGCCTTGCGAACCTGCACCGCTGAAAACGATACCGCTGGAAGCACCATGGGCGATGATGTTGCGTGAGGACTCGGAGGTGCCGCCGATGGTGACTTGGTCTGCTCCATTGAAGATGTAAATTCCGTCGCGCGTGTTTGGTAAGGCTCCGATTCCATCGACTTGGGTACCGATTTTATTTCCGATAATTTGGGTACTTGTAGCACCGGAAATCGACAGCCCGTGTGATTCGTTGCCCGAAATGATGTTGCTTGAAACGAGGACCGAAGGAGACTGTTCGATGTAGATCCCTCGGAACTTATTGCCTCGTGCAGCAGTACCATCTAAGGATGTCCCGATGTAATTTCCTGAAATCGAAGTGGTCTTAACACCGGAGCCGCTGAGGTAGATTCCGTCGTTTTGGTTGCCTGAAATCGTATTGCGTTCTATGGCATCACGCGTGCCGTTAAGATCGGAACCGATACGGGTATCAACAACATTTCCAGTGAGCTTGATCCCTGGTCCGAGGTTGGGCAAGCTGTTTCCAGTAATGGACAGTCCAATGATATTACCGGCGATCAAGGATTCATTGTTGCGATACGGATTCGTTGGATCGGTTCCAGTGATCGCGATTCCAGCACCTGCACTACCGGCGATGTAGTTTCGTTCCGTCTCGTTGAATTGGTCGTTGGAGCTGTTCGTGCCAACGCGAGTACGAGTGGTATTGTGCAATTGAATACCCGCGACGGTCGCAGAATTTGGGAAACTAGTGGTACCATCGGCGCTAAGGCCGATATAGTTTCCTGCGATGGTCGTGTCGAAGGCAAAGTTCATGTGAAGGTTGTAAAGGCCGTTACCTGCGATCACATTCCCTTCAGCGGCATCATTGGTTCCATCGCCATCGGTTCCGATGCGATTGAAGTCGCAGGAGCCACCTTCTAAACCGACTCCAAATTCTGTGTTACCAAGGGCGACGGTCCCGCTGGCATTCAAGCCGACAATGTTGCCTGTCACGACATTATTTGCGGATCGTCGAATAAGGAGTCCCTTGGTGTTGCCCGAGATAATGTTTCCGGTGATGGTGTTAACGTTGGACTGCTCTTCTACCCATATGCCATGCACGCCGTTAGCAATTTTTGCATCGGCTAGAACCGTTAATCCCACGATGTTATTGGAGATAAGATTGATGCCGGAACTATAAAATAAGATGCCGTCGGCGTTGTTACCGCTGATGATATTTCGCTGAGAGGCAAGGGAGCCACCGATGGTTGCGCCGCTTACGGTATCAAAAGAAATGCCATTGCTGTTGTTTGCCAGCTTGCCAAGACCATCTGCTGTAGTACCGATTCGGTTGCCGGCGATCACGATGTTTTTAGCGTCAGCGGTTCCAGCAGTGATACCGTTACCTTGGTTACCTGAAATGAGGTTTCCTTCGAGAGAATCGCTTTGTCCATCACCATTGGTACCAACGATCGTTCCAGTGGATGCTAGAATGCTTACGCCATTGCTGGTGTTGCCCAAGGAAAGAGTACCAGCAGCGTTGGTACCAATTTTGTTTCCTGAAATACGAGTCCCGATGGCGCTCGCTAAGACCCAGACACCCATTTGACCATTACTGCTGATCACGTTCCCTTCGTTGGCATCGTTGTTACCATCTCCATCGGTACCGATGATGGTTCCATTATCGCCGCGAACATCGATCCCGCGTTCGGAGTTGCCGAGAGCCGTATTGCCGGTTGCGTTTAAGCCGATGATGTTGCCTTGAATCTTGGTGCTGGTCGACAAGGAGGTTTCGATTCCGTGTCGATTATTTCCCGAGATAACATTGTTTCGAACGAGGTTGTTGTTGGCGCCTTCGAAGCGGATGCCCCAAATGGAATTTCCTAAGTCGATCTGACCGGTCGCATCGGTACCGACATAATTACCAGAAATGGTCACATCTTTCGCGCCAGAGAAGATACCTGTGTGATTGCCAGAAACAATATTGCGTTCGTTCGCTTCGTTGACTCCATCGGCCAGCGCGCCGATTCGGATATTTTGGCTAGTGCCCGTCACTGCTATACCGGTTTGTGAGTTAGAACGAACGACAGTTCCATTGCTGTCGGTTCCGACCATATTGCCAGCTACAACAACATTACTGGAGCTTCCCCAAATGTTGATACCAGCTTGGGTATTTCCTGAAACGACATTTTTCTCGAGGCTATCCGAAACATTATCGCCGTCGGTGCCAACGCGAACCGATGAGCTTGAGCCGATCGATATTCCATCTTGGCCGTTGCCCTGAACAGTTTGACCATCCGGTTTGAGTCCAATAATATTGCCGGCGATCACGATATCGGAGGCAGTGGAGAGTTCGATTCCGTTTCCAGTGTTGCCGGACACGACGTTGCTTTCGAGCGCATCGTAGTTGCCATCATCGTTGGTTCCGATCACGGTCGACTTGTTATTTTCAGATAACCAGATTCCGGTATTGTTAGCTCGTTTTTCACCGGTCGTAGTTACGCCGATATAGTTTCCGGCGATAATAGTTCTCAAATCTGGTGCGGCCACTGTGCCAGCTAGATGAATGCCTGATTTAGCATTTCCGCCAATGACATTGCTTTCAGTTGCATTGAATCCGTCTGCCGAGCCGTCTGTTCCAATTCGCAAATCGGTGGAACTAACCGCTAGGATACCGTGCGGAGCTGTTGATCCACTTGTGATTCCACCAAGAACAGCTTGGCCATTAACACCGACTCCAATCGAGTTTCCAGCAATCACATTCTGAGTGCAAAGATCGAGTCTAATTTGATGGTAGCCATTGCCCGCGATGTAGTTGCCATTACTTGTTGAGGCGTCTAATCCGCGAGTGCCGATAACCAAGCGGTGGCAATATTGGGCAGAGATTCCGCTATAGATATTCGGAATCGAATTGAATCCATCGGGCGATAAGCCGATGAAATTGCCTGCTATGGTCACATCGGTGCTGGAGCGAATAAGCATTCCAATACCATTACCAGAAATATTATTATTCGATATCTCCGTATTGTCGCTGAAGTGATTGCGAATTCCATAGTTAGGATGACCAATAGCGCTATTGCCTGTGGCATTCAAACCAATGATGTTGTTCTTGATAATGCTTTGAGGCGATGAGTTGAGGTGAATACCGGAATCACCATTATTTCCGCTGATAAGGTTACCTTGGACCGCAAGTGTTCCACCAATCACAGCATTGGAAACCGATGCCAGCGCGATCCCTGAGCCTTCATTGGCTGTGCGTGCCAAACCATTCAGGGACGTTCCGATGTAATTCCCAGCGACCACTAGACTCTTTACACCAGCCGAATCGCCTGTGATACCGTTACCTGTGTTGCCGGAAATAATGTTCCGTTCGAGAGTGTCGCTGGTACCATCTCCATTGGTACCTACCAAGGTTGACTGCGATGTCTCGATTCGGATTCCGTCTGCGGAGTTGGCAATCGCAGTTGAGCCGGCAGAATCGGTACCAATTCGGTTGCCGGCGATGCGAGTCGTGTTAGCGTTGTCATAAACGCGAACACCGCTTTGGGTATTTCCGCTAATAACATTTCCTTCATTGGAGTCATTAGTCCCATTGCCGTCGGTACCGATAATGTTTCCCGTGCCGCCGCGAACATCGATTCCTCGTCCTGTGTTCGCAAGCTTCGCAGTTCCAGCAGCATTAAGTCCGATCGTATTGCCCTGGATGATCGAATAGTTCGAGCTGGCGATATCGATGCCTGTTAAGTCGTTGCCCGAAATGATGTTGCTACGGATGACGGTGTTATTCGCGCCTAGGACAAAGATACCGTTTTCTTTATTACCCAGGTCGGCTGTACCCGATACATCGGTACCGAGATAATTTCCAGAGATCACAGTGCCGTTAACAATCGTAGAGATTCCCGCGCGATTGTTTCCGGAAATAATATTTCGTTCGTTCGCTTCATTGACTCCATCGTTCAAACTGCCGATACGAATGTTGGTCGAGGTTCCCGAGATCTCGACCCCTTTGGTGCCGTTTCCGCGAGCAGCGGTTCCCTGACTATCGGTGCCGATATAGTTGCCCGCCACAACGATATTCGAGGATGGACCGTAGATATTGATACCAGCGTAAGCGTTACCTGAGATGATATTTCTCTCATCGGTATCGCGGATATTGTTGCCATCGGTACCAATGACTACCGCGGACCCACCTCCGATAAGAATACCATCGGTACTGTTTCCAAGCGGAGTGATTCCATCTGCTTTCAAGCCGATGATATTGCCCGCGATGGAGACATTGGTACCAAAACCAATTTCGACACCCGCTTGGCCGTTATTCGAAATCACATTCCGTTCCAAGGCGTTAAACGCATCGTCGCTTCCATCGGTTCCAATCCGAACCTGATTGGCGCCACTTATCGCGATTCCATTCCCTGAGTTCCCTAGCCCCACGGTTCCGCTTGGGTCGGTGCCGATTAAGTTACCCGCTATGATTGCACCATCGGATCCGCTACCTGTGATCAGAATCCCTCGAAGTGAATTGCCGGAAATGACATTCCCTTCAGCAGAGTCTCCGAGTGTATCGGAGTTCGTACCGATAATCGCTCCAGTAGCTCCCGTAACTGCGATCCCAGTATCGTTTCCCAGTTTCGCGGTTCCTGCTGCGGTGATACCTATATAGTTCCCGGCAATGCGAGTACCCGTGCCGAAGGAAATCCTAATTCCCGCTTCGGCGTTTCCTGAAATCACATTGCGTTCTAGTTGATCGGAGTTTCCATCACCGTTGGTACCGATCAGATTGTTGGAACCGGAAACGACGACTCCACCAAGCGTATTGGCGATCGCGGTGGTGCCATCGTTGTTTAGACCAATCCAGTTCCCAGCGATTCGATTATTCTGCGTACCACCATGTTCGATGTTTACGCCCCAGCCATTGCCAGAGATTAAATTTCTTTCCGTTGAGTCCGCTGTACCATCGCCATCGGTACCGACAATGTTTTGCGTCGCATTATCTTTAATCGCGACACCTTGACTATTTTTAACAGCGGCCGAGCCTGCCTTATTGGTACCGATGTGATTACCTTGCACGCGATTGCCAGCAGCATTTGAACCGGTGATCAAAACTCCCGCGCTATCGTTTGTTTTGTTGTTACCAGAGATAATATTTCCTTCGCCCTCTACTCCAGTACCGATCCGGTTATTTTTTCCGGTAATGACAATACCATTGGTATTCGCAAGAGCATTTGCGTCGAGATCCAAGCCCACGAGATTACCGATGACATGGTTGTTGTTCCCAGAAATCTCAATACCGTTAGTAAAACCACCGATAGCGAACCCTGCGATCACAGAGTTTGATCCAGAAATCGTCAAACCTTGGGAGGTACCTGAGATCGCTGAGCCATTGAGCGCGATACTGGGAACCAATTTATTTGCAACTTCAGTGCGAGCATCGATGCGAGTAGCTTCTGTGATCGCGGGAAGAGATGAAGCTAGATTGATGACCTTACTCGCATTACTTGGTAAAGCGAAAAAGATTTCATCTTGTCCTGAGTATTGATTAGCGAGGGTGATCGCATTTCGCAATGAACCGGCGCCTGTGTCATTGGTGTTGGTGACGAATAGGTAGAGACCGGATAGTTCGTAGTAGGTATTCGCCCTTGAAAGCTGGCCGGTTGTTTGTCCGTTAAACGAAGGTAGGTTGGTTTGGGAAAAATCGCCGGTCGAAGAAGCGTAGGTTAGGAATCGATAATCTTCTCCGCGCTGAAGGGAAACGTCTGCTGTTGAAACATTCAAGGTGCCATTGAGGGCCACGGCGCCTGTTACTTCAAGCCAATCATAGGTAGAACCTTGCGTGGTGCCACCTATCTCGATGTTGAGTGTCGAGGCTGGATTGAGATTGAGTTGCGAAATAGTCATCTTTCCGGTAGTGCTACCGGGCGACAGTGTCCCACCGTTTAGGATCGTTACCTCACCTAACGAACCTGATCCGAGCAGCGCCGTCCCTTCACCGACACTTAAGGATGCGTTGAGATTTCCGTTGATTTCAAGAGATGTGCCCGAACTGGAAATGCTCACGGAGTTGAATAAATAATTCGCACCGTTGAGGACTGTTTTTCCACCACCGCTGACATAAAGCGATGAACCTGGATTGGATTGGTTATCTTGATCCAATTGAAGTGTGCTGCCTGACACAGCGGAAAGATGCAGTGCAGAAGGAGGTTTTATTTCGCCAGACCAGCGATTGTTCCCTTCGCTGCGGAGCGCCATTGAACCGCTGCTATTGAGCAAGGAAGTCGCAAGAAATTCGTTGGCGACATGAACGTTGTTTTTCAGCACTAGCTCGGCCCAGTCACCTAATTCGGTAGCGCTGGCAGTTGTTCCATCCCCAAGACCTAATGCTTGGGAGTGGGTGATTGCCAATCGCCCCGAGTCGACTTTGGTGATACCCCGATAGCTGTTCGCGCCAGAGAAGGTCGTGGTCCCTTGTCCGGTGGAAGTAATATTTCCTGCTCCAGCACTGGAGTCTGAGATGATCCCATTGAGCGTGACATCGGAGCTTTGGGCAGCGTTAAAGATACCGAGGTCGAAACCGCTTAGGTCATATTTTCCGTCCACGGTGAATACTGCCGTGCCGTTACCAAGAAAAACTAAGTCAGCACGGTTGAAAATGCTGGTTGCTTTCGTCTGCTTGATATCCAAGCTAAACAGATTGCCCTTGTTGTGCGATTCGATCGCATTGCTCAATTGGATCGGATTACCGCTGATCACAAAATCCTCGCCAGTGATGATGATATTGGCAAAGGTTGTGTTGTTGGCAAAGTTGTTGACGCTGGTTTTCTGGCTCGCAGTATCGGGAAATACTAAGACACTGCCCGCAGTTGGTATCGCGTCCCCGACCCAGTTTGAAGCGGTCATCCAATTCGCGTTGGCACTGTTGCCACCAGCATCGGGTTTACCATCCCATGTCGAAACAGCGATTTTGGTTATCGTTACGTCATTGCCATCGCCACCGACGTAACTGATTCGAAAGAATTCACTATCGGTAGCAATAATCGCGCCTTCCGGATAGCTGTAAAAAGTCCCTGTGATGGCATCGTTTCCGTCGTTGGAGACCAGCGTGATCGCAGAGTTGAAATTTAGATTCGAAGCGCCACGCGCAAGACTTAACGTTCCATCTAAAGACACGGTACCATTGACGCTCACTTGATCGTGATTAGATCCGGCAGCAGTTCCATTGATGTAAAAGGTGCTCAGGACGGGCGAATTCAATGACAGGTTGGCTATTTCTAATTTGCCGGCGTTTGATTCGAAACCTGGATTTAAAACACCACTAAAGAAATTAGTAACATAATTATTTGAGGTCGACTTCAAGGTTCCATCGCCACTGAGGGTTCCCCAGATTTCCGTGCTGCCATTGACCTGTATGTCGCCGTTGATCCTCAATTCCGAGTTGCTAAGAATACGAAGGTCGGAGGCTTTATTTTGGGAATGGGTCAGAATAACCGTTCCACCGTTATCGATAAACAAGCTGGTTCCATTTCCTAACACGTCAACCTTTTCGTTGATGGTCAGCGTGCTGGAAGTGGAAGGGCGAAGGCGGAGAGTGCCAGATGCTTGAATTTGTTCTTCTAAAATATTGTTGCCAATACTGTCGATTGAAACGTCACCGGAACCGGTGAATATTTTCTCACGCACGGTGATATTATTTTCCAGTCGCAGTGTTGCGCCTGCGTTGATCGTAGTGGACTCACCCTGATTATCACTGGCGGGACCTAGTGCTAGAGCATGACGCAATCTGAGCGTTCCACCGTTGATGATCGTTGTGTCTTTATAGGAGTTGGCTGCTGCTAAAACAGCATTACCGCTTCCGAAGAAATCTAAACCACTTTGTCCCGAGATCGAACCACTAAAGACCAGAGTTGTCGAAGCGTCCGTGGTTGTCTTGAGTCGTTTGCCATTGAGGTCAATCGTACCAGATACAGTGACAGTGCTCGTGCCAGATAAAGTGAAGGGAGAAAGTTTGAATTCTGGAGTATTGCCTATCAATTTCAAGGGAATCGACAACGTGTTATTTGTGCGAAGTGCTTCGAACGATTTGACTAAATCGATTTGATTTCCCGCCAGCGTGTAATCTTCTCCTTCGATTCGAATCGAACCGAAGTCGGTTCCAGCGGCGAAGTTGTTGGTGTTGGACTTGCGCGCAGCGTTGACCGGAAAAACCAAATCGTCATTCGCTTGAGGCGCAGCGTCTCCGACCCAGTTAGCGGCTGTTGTCCAGTTATTATCGGTGCCGCCACCATCCCAGGTAACGACTGCTAACAATTGACGCTGTTCAAGTCCTTCATAGGCAAGTAGGCGGCGATAGGATTCGCCTACGGTGTAGCGATAGGTCAGTGGGATAGTGGAGGTCGGCTGTGCACCGAGCCGATTTGCGCTTAGTGCTGACCTGGAGTTGGAAAAGCGGAGGACATCAGCAAATAGGGTGCGAATGGCGTTTCTGATTCGACCCCGATTGCGACGTTGCAGCATCCGTTGAATGAGGCCGAAACGTGTTGGGCTTGCAAGCTGGCGAGCGCGGGAAATGGAAAGCAGTCGATTCAGTGGAGAGGTCATTTAATTTATCGGCTTAAAATGATTAGTTGAGGCGCCCAGGATAACATGAGGTTTTTCGATACATTCAGATAAACCTTATGGGTTAAGATCGAAATCTCAATCTCAAGGACTCTCAGGAATAGTGCTAAGGACTAGGTTTGGTAAAACAGGCATTATCAGCGGTGTCAAGAAACGTGTACGTGCCTTTACTTACCGCTAAAAAGTGAAGGATCTTAGTATCCCGAAAAGGCTGCAAAATCGCTAGTTAAATGTCTGTTTGAGCATCGATTTCAAACCAAAAAACGAACGCTATCGTTGGTATGGAAAAGCACGGGGACTTGGTAGCATAAGTTTTTCTTTTTCTGCACCTACGCCGGATCAAAAGCAATCCGATTCGGTGGGGGATCTTGTCATTTCACGTCACGTCAGCCTAAAGCCTTGGAAGTGGCCAGAAATCTACCGAAAACGTGGGGAATTCCAGAGACATTTAGGCTATAATCCGGCCGCCAGGGAGTGGCATTTGTGTGGAGATTTTGCAAACAAGCAAATGGGGTTCACTGCCATGAGTGGCAAGAATGCCGATGATCGGCAACCGGAAGAAAACAAGTTCAAACCGGACGCAGAAACTCAGGGCACCCTGGGTGGAGGCGATGCTACTTTATGGGTGAATCCCACAGTAAGTGGCAATACTTCGGTAACTAGCACTCCGTCAGTTAGCGGGAAGTCTGATGAGAAAAACCCGAGGAACTCTGACAAAGATCCCGCGCAACCTTCGATAGAACCAGCGGAGACCATAGGTCCGGGGGATGCACCCACCAACATTCCAGTATCTAAAGTTCAAGATCCATTATCACAAGTCGGTGATTCGCGCGACGATTCGATGGTAACGTTGGCCCTCGAAGATAAACTGGGGCATGCAACCAAGACGGATGATTCAAGTGCGACGATCGAGTTGAGCGGCGACTCTAAGGGGAACTTTGTCCCAAGCAGTTCTCAAGGTTCAAGTCTTGATACTGGAGAGTTATCTTACGAAGAGCTTTCGCAGCCCACTCGTACTCCAAAGGTCAGTATTCCGAGTGTCGATAGCGACACTGAGCGGATGCCCAAGTCTGTTGGTGGCTACTCGATTGAGCGTGTTTTGGGTCGCGGCGGGATGGGGATTGTTTATAAAGCGCGGCAAACAAAATTAGGGCGACCAGTCGCGCTAAAAATGGTGCTCGCTGGTGCACATGCATCCAAGCAACTCTTGCAACGATTCATCGCCGAGGCGAAAGCGGTTGCTCATTTGCAGCATCCGAATATCGTTCAAATTTTTGAAGTGGGAGAGCATGAGGGCTTACCCTACTTTTCGCTAGAGTATGTCAACGGTCCAAGTCTTGATAAACGAATTGCCGGAAAGCCGCTCCCTGCCGAAGAAGCAACGCGATTGATGATCACTTTGGCTGATGCGATGCAGTATGCTCACGATCACGGCGTTTTGCATCGAGATCTCAAACCGGCTAACGTGCTTACGACTCAGGATGGTGTGCCCAAAGTCACGGACTTTGGTTTAGCAAAGAGACTCGAAGAGAACGAGGATTCTGGGACAACTCGTGAAGGGACAGTAATGGGTACGCCCAGTTACATGTCGCCTGAACAAGCGCGAGGTGCGATCACTCAGTTGGGACCGGCTACCGATCAATACTCGCTCGGTGCGATGCTCTATGAGCTGCTTACGGGACGCCCACCCTTTATGTCCCCCAAGCCTCTAGAAACCATCATGCAGGTGCTCAATAACGAGCCTATTCCACTGCGTCAGTTGCAGCCAAAGCTTCCGGTTGATATCGAGACGATTTGCCTCAAAGCCCTGCAAAAAGACGCGTCTAAGCGGTATGCCTCATGTAAAGAATTTTCTGAAGATCTAACGCGTTTTCTCAAAGGCGAACCGATTCAGGCTCGTCCCGTGGGAAATGTCGAAAAGGTTTGGCGCTGGTATCGTCGCAATCCACTTGTCGCAAATCTTGGATTGGCAACGGCCCTGGGCTTGATTGCTGTCGCGGGTATCTCGACTTGGTCTGCGGTCGTACTGCGCGATAAGAATGCTCAACTTCAGGAGGCTCAAAAAGCAACTCAAGTACAAGCTGACATCGCAAAGCAAAAAGAAAAACTAGCGGTTGAGAATGAGAAGAAAGCGATTGCCAGCCAAGAGGTAGCGGTGCGTCGAGCGGAGAGTGTGGTCAAGACGGTTCAGGACTTCTACGGTCTGGTGAACCTCATTAACACCAACGACGTGCCGAAAATGAAAGAGCCTCGTGACCGCATGATGAAAATGCTGCTGCCAGTGCTCGAGCGCGAAGTGCTTAACGAAATACCAACTGATGACCAAGCGATGTTGACCGCAGCAGGACTACGGATGTCGGTTGCAGACAGCATGATCGCTCAGAATATGCGAGAGTCTTCGGAAAAGATTTACTTGCCTTTAGAGAACTTTTTCCGAAAACGGGCCGAGTTGAAAAAGACCGATGCGGCTCGCGCCAATTACCTCACCATTCTTCGTCCCCTGGTCAATTTAAAAAGAGAACTTGCCCGTGACATGCAAGCGAGTTTGGAACTCAATAAAAAGCAATTAGCGATCGCTCAAGATATTTGGGATAACTCTCGTGGTGATGAAAAGGGACAAGGGCAGTATTCTGAATTTAGAAAATTGCTTTTGTTAGGCATGGCCCACCACGACATCTCAGTGACCTATTATCGCATCGGCAATCTGAGCGAAGCGAAAAAGAATTCTGATGAAGCAAGAAAGTATTATGACAATGCAATAAAGGGTTTTGATTCTGATCCTTGGGTTGCTAAGTTACCTGAAGGCGACAAGAGAATTTGGCTACGCGACGTCAAAGATGCCTTTACCACAACCACGTTGACTTACAGTGCGATCGCCTTCAAAACAAAACACCCTGAGGAGGCAGAAGAGATTCTGCGACAGGTTACAGAAACCGCCAAGCAATCGCTCGAAAAAGATCAGAACAATGCGAGCTACTTACGTGATTACTGCGGTAAGCTGGGGTTGTTGTCGGAGTTTCTCGGGCAAACCGGCCGCACCGATGAGGCGATCAAAGGCTTGGAGGAGGCTGCCGTACTGGGAACTCGTCTGCTCAGTTTGGCCCCCGAACATTCCGAGTTCCAACGTACCGATGCGTTGGCTCAATATCGACTTTGCCAATGGCGACGTGAGTTGAATTTAGCTGATGCGGATGTAGCCGGTCAGAGAGCGTTAACGCTAAGACTAGATCGCTACAAACTCGAACCACTCAATGACCGTTATCGAGTCGAATTGATGCTCTCTGAATCGCAAATCGGTGATGTGGCAAACGCAGAAAAGATTGCTACAGAATATCTAGAGAAAACTGGTTTGGATAATGAGATGTTGATCGAAGTCGCTCGAGGCCTCGCGCAAGCATCCGCCCGGACTGAAGATGTGACCAAGCGAGACGCTTTAGTGGCGAAAGCTCTATCTGCCATTCAGCTGGCTGTTGAGCATGACTATCGCGACGGAGTTCATTTAACGACCGAGTTGGATTTCAAACCACTTCGCGATAGTCCAAAGTTCCAAGAGGTGATCAAAAGGATCGAGGCTGATAGTGCAGAGAAGCCAGCATCCTGAGACACATACTTTTGAATGGAATCGGTGAAATTTTTCTTTGTGGAATTCGCTGAATGTCGTTTTCAACTAGCGAAAATTGCATACGATGCTCGTACGCGCTGAGCTTCGATCGCTTAGTTACGTTCAGGATCATCTGTAGCACGCCCCAATATGTAGTGACGCATGCAGGTCACGGCGTTTTCGGTCGCTCTTTAATGCGTTGTTCGATAATTTCCTGAGGATTTTCAGGCTCTTGCTGTGGATCGACATACTTCGCGAGATCGCGCAGTGCGATCACGCGATAATCGTTCATAGCTAAATAGCGTAGGTAGCCTTCGAATCGATCGCTTGAGCTGCTTACCCAGTCGTGGGCTGTATCGGGAACCCCGTGAAATTGAAGGATCGCAATCTTTCCATTTTTCGCTTGTTCGACAGCACGAATGAAATTAGCAAGTTCCCAAGTCGGACGAGCGTCGCCAGCTGAAGGTAGAAGATAGGGATGGTCGCGACCAGGTTCATACGGTACTCCTTCGCCATCCTTATAAGGAAACTCAGGCTCCCCTCCCCTTCTTGCAAATAAGATCCCATGCGCGCGAAGGGTTTCAAAAGCCTTTGGCGTTCTCGCATTGCCGGGCCATGCAAAGGAAACAGGCTTTGGTATACCGTACTCTGCACAACGTTGCTCTATACCCTGAAGCTGCTCACTCAATTGCTTTTCTGTTGCGTCCGTGATCGCCAAGTGATCGCGAGTATGATTGCCGATTTCAAATCCATCTCGATCCAGTTGCCGTATCTCCTCCCATGTCATGTAGTCTTTCTTGTTGGTCGCGAAATCCCAACCTTCGGTAATAAAAAAAGTGGCTTTAAAACGATATTTCAGCAGCAACGGTCGAGCCACGGTGAAATGCGATTTCGATGAATCGTCAAAAGTAAGAACGACCAGCTTGTCGGGGATCGGGTCAAGCTTTTTTGTCTCGGTCGGTGTGTTGTTTGTGGTAGGGTTGCCGGCTGACGCAGCGAGGCATTGCAAAAGGGTTAAGCCGATGATTAGTCCCAGCCTGCAGTTGTTTAGCATCCACTTTGTCATCGTTTAAGGTAACTCTTAAAAAAGGAATTGGATCGCAAGCTCGCTTGGAATAGATGTTCTGGTATCAGTGAAAATCGTTGATACCAATCGCACTGCTCCCTGGAATCCTAACATAACCCAGAATCGTTCGCGAAGCTTTAATGGACGTTCTGCTTCTCTTGTCCCAGGTGTGTTTTCGTGATGGATGCCGCTTAGGATCGATCCATCGCCTGGCGATGCTATTACCGTAAATGAGAATAGGCCGTAAACGAGAATAGATGGATGAGCAGACTCCACAACGAAGAGAGGAGTTTTGGCTAGCCTTACGCCGAAGCGGAAGTAAACCTCAGGATAAATACATTTAATCGGTATAAGCGTTAAAAAGGTTGCCCAGGGGTTTTGATTGCAGCAGGTAAGAGTCTAAATGCTTATGGATCGTGGACTAGGCTTTCGTAGTTTCCCGTCGTAGTGATGGATAACCGAACCGAGCGTTGCTTCAAAAGAATAACGCTTTCTCTAGGACTTACGGATCCTGAGCCATGGCTGATGAAAGTAAATCCCACGATTCTGCCGAAGTATCGCATCCACAGGAACGAAGTTATGGCTTGGAGATTGTAGTGCTCTTAGTCTTCTTCCCTGTTTTGCTCTGGGCAATGACCAGTCGCGATTATGTGCTAGCGGTTAGTTGGTGTTGCGTTGTGTTCTGTGGATTCAATGGGATGCGCTCGGGGGCTAGCGGCATGATCGGTACGATCGCGGCGATGGCGATCGCAGTAGCGCTGGCACCTTCGATCGGTATGCGCTACGAAGGAGAAGTCACGAAGTGGCTGGGGACCGGTGGACTCGCCAATCGTATTTTGAGCATCTCACTTGTCGGTATCGCTGTGACAATCGGTCTGTCGTTGATCGCTAAACAGATCAGTCGCCAATGGATTTTGAAGAGTCCAACCTTCGCGTACTTGAATCGATTGTCGGGTAGTATTCTTGGATTCTTGCAAGGTGGCGCAGCCGTATTACTGTTTCTTGGCGGTTTGTTGACGATTGAGGCTCTTCAGGGATCGAACGTTCAGGGCACCCATCGAACGAACTCCGAAAGTCGCGGGAGTTTGCTGGTGAATTTAGTTCAGCAAACGCGAGCTAGCCGGCTTGGTCCTTGGGTAGAAAAATACAATCCCTACGAACGAATACCGCAGCTGAATCGCTTTGCAGAACTTAAACAAAGCGTGAGTATGATCGCAGAGCCAGCCAAGATGCAGCGATTGCTAGAGCATCCCGAGGTTCAACGATTGCGCAACGATACTCAAATGCAACGAGTAATGGAGGAATTGGTTAAGGATAAGGATATCAATCATATACTTCACTCCGGAAAACCTATCGACGCGCCCGCAATGGTGGTGCTCATGAATCATCCCAGCGTGCTGAAATTGATCGATCAACCAGGCTTTTTAGAAACCGCTTCGAAAGTCATACGCGAGGCAAGTCGAGGGGAATAGGGATCCCGCACAAGCGAACCATGGTTGTTGGCGTTGCGAGTTAGCAAGTCGATATCAATGTTGTGGAGGTAGCTTCGATTTTCTCTACGGATCGATGAAAATGATATGCAGTAAGAGAGAGCGATTGTCAGATCCGTTATTTATAAATTGACGGAACTGGGCCCCTTCGAATCGGCGAAATATTTCCAAAAAAGCTTAGTAATAAAGCTTGCCCGCAAAGCTTCTCTGTCTAGAATTCCGCCGCGAGAGTCGATGAGCCAAGATAGTATCCCCGACCGTTAATCCTTGGCTAGGAGGAAGGTGGATACGCCAAAAGGTTCGTTCAAGGCCTAAGATCGAAGCGGATAAGAGCCAAGATCGAATGTTTTCAAGGCCTAAGGCTGTAGCTCATATAGGGAACGATGAAAGTTCCGCCAAACAAGTAGAGGCAACTCGAACAGGTGAAGAGCTAAAAGTTAAGGAGGCATTCGGTCCAATCGTTTCCTTCGGGAATAGCGTGGGTGAGCTAGGATCGTAAACCCCTTTCGGAGATTGCAAATCTCAAAAGAGACCAATGAGAGTTGGTTGTGGGGGATGACCATTTAACCGTGTTCGCCGGATGAATTCCGCGTGGCCGGTCACGAGATCTGACGACAACGTACGCGATGCGATTTCGAATGTTGCTAATTAATGAAAATCAGTTCTTTTCTCACTAAGCGTGGCGGCGCTTTTCTTCCTCACCTAGATGTACAGCTGCGAAGGAGCAGGACTTCATGAGTTTTCCTGCAAGTGCGGGGTTAATCCTAGGTTGGCCGTAACAACGGTCGACGGTGAGTTTCCTCTTGCTGTAGAGCATATCTCAGCAAGCGGTGAACCTTTAGTAACTAGGAGTGTCGTAACAGAAGCGTTGGTATAAGAACGTTTTCGACGCAGGATTGTCGATTTGGTTTGAACCAGAGACAGGAAGCACGCGAAAGCGAGAGGACTTCCCGAGGCAGAGAATCGAAGAAACAATCGTTGCGTCCGAAGATGCTAACGCTACGAAAAATCCCGAGGTAAGTCGTGAGACTGGCGTTAGTCATTTCAAACGGTTTGCTTCTATAGCCATCTTGTAACTCCGGGTGACCGGTGGAATCGCATTAGCGTTTATGCGAGCTCTGCGACTCTCGCTTATTAACAATCAAATAAATACGGGATGAGATATCTATGGTTCAGTCCACCTTTACTAAACAGAAGCGGGAATTGGCCAAGGCGTTGAGTTGGATCGAGCAGATCCGCGCTCAGGAAGTTCGAATCGTAACGCGCGATGCCAAGGGAAATGTGCTAACGGAGACACGGGAGTCTTACGTCGATGAATCCCCCGAAGCGATCGCGCGTCGTGTGCTCGGCGCGGTCGTGCATGTTGTCGGCGAGCATGGTGCGCGTCAGCAAGCGAACTCCAAAAACCGTGGCCGATTCGTGTGGGAAGGGGTCTCAGCGGATCTCACTGTACCGCAACTCCGCGCGCTGCAAGAAGCATTTGAAGTTCTTGCCAATTTGGTACATCGCCTTCCACGCCGCAATCCGAAGTTGATCTCGAATATGGATATCGATGGCAAGCCAGCCTTTGCCCATGCTCCAGTCGAGCAGATCAAGAACAAAGTGAAGTACGTCCCGTTCGAGGAAGCGGACTCAACCCGGATTCGTACTTATGAGGAGTACACCGAGGTCGTTGAATCAACAACCCAAAAGATTGAAGTGGATCATGGGATTCAGATCGCGGTTATAGAAAAACTGAAAGAAATGGTTGGCGATCTCAAGACGGCGATTCAAGTCGCTATCGATGATGCAAACTCCAAGGGGCAGGAGTCCGATCCGGTTCTCGATCGCGTGATCGAGGAGATCCGTCTGAAATTAGAAGGCCAGCTTCCAAGATAGTTACATAAATGGCTGACAATCGAGAGAGCAAAAAACGACGAGCATCCATTGCTCTCTCGCTAGCGGGCGATGGTGAAGTGGTCTCGCTCACCGGCACCACATTGCGTCCGGTGTTTAATCTTCTGCAGTCCGTTGAGCCGCGAGTCGGCTATCGCTTTCGATATCCCTGGCTGACATCCTCTGGTTCTGATACCAGTGTCTATGAGCGACTTGTCACGCGTGGAGCAGTCTACTTTGATCGCCATGAGATTCGCCGTATTGGTGAACAAGTCAATCATCTGTTGATTGAAGGTGTACTGCAAATACCAACACTTGGGAATCAAGTTGAGAAAGGCTATGTACTCGCCAGCAATGGTCCTTTTCAGGCGAGGCGGAATTCTCAAAGCTTGATTTGGAATGGTGCCTGCTTTGAGATACGACCGATATCAGTGAAAGATCTACTCACGCTGGATCGCTGTGATGTTTTCATCGAAGAAGAAGGTCTCTATCACTTCTCCAGATTTCTGGGGGTGGTCGTAAAAACTGGTGAAGGAACTGGGGTAAAGTTCGCCAGTAGGTATGATTTAACGCGGCTTGAGATTTGGCCGCAGGATCGGCTTCGATTGTGTCGCGTCTATCGTATTATTCGCGCGATGGCGATACCCGGCTTTCATATTGCCCGTATCGTCCCCTTTATTTGATTTCTCGCTGCGAAAAGTGATAACGAATCTTGCCCGGTAGAAGTCAAGAAAAAATGCAACGCGAAATACAGAGTAGACGCCATCTCGTCTTACTCCCTTCTTTACAATCATGATCCGTGAAATATGCGGGATAGGCCTTGCCTAATTACGGCCTTGGCCATCACCAGTTATGGAGTGAGGGTTCGTTGAGAATGGTGGAAGGCTAGATTTCCTAGGATTGGGCAAAGCGATTCGAGTTTTGTGAGAGAGGTAAGCAAAACGTGGTCATTCCAATCGCTCTGATTGCTACAAGCGAAACCGCTTTAAGCTACGACTTGAATTCAAAGCCTTGATCATCGATGGAGGCAATTCTTTTGGCACAGCGGTTGCGTTAGAGGGCAACTATTGCACAGCGTCCATTACAACCATCGAATCAAAAGGATTACCACAATGTCTCGCAATATCGCAATCGCTGTTTTCACTCTTCTAGTGGGTGTTTCTTCTTGGTCGAAACCACTTTCTGCAGATCAGTTTGTCGCGCGACATGGTGGACGCGAGGTTGTGGTGCATACCAATCCGGTGCCTGTCTTTTTGCATCGCTTAGTTCCACCGAATTACGGCCGTCACATAACCTTGCAGGAATACCACGCTCGCCGCGGAAAAGCATCTTCGCGGATTGGAAAGTAGTCGCTGAGTCGATCGAAAGAGAGGCGAATTTCTTATTGATTTAGCCTCTCTATGTTTCGACTTTTCGTAGCGGATTGAGCTACTGAGGGTTAGCATTCCGAGTCGTTTACCGCTTGAAACGCCAGAGGAGGTTTAGCAGCCTCCTCGATAAGGAAATCGCTGGATTTTTGAAAGTTACAACGGGCCGGTATCTGTGGGAAAAGTGATTTTTCGGATAGATTCGTCCACTACAGATGCATAATAATTGCATTTGCGTATTGACAGCGGGCGGTACTGGTCAATAATTCACGAACTGGTCGGCAACCAGAATTATCGTTGAACTTTCGTTGGAGTGCACCATTCCGTGCTCGCTCGTTGCCGCGCGCCTATCGCAGCCTTATTGCTGCTTTGCCACCTACTTACATTTGTAAGTGGCGAACTGTTCCATCATTTCCTCTGTCGCCATCACGGCGATTCCGGGGCAATGGTTGACATTGCAGCTTTGGCAACATGTCACTGTGAACATGCTGGTTGCCATCGTCGAGAATCACCCAGCGCTGATCAAGCATCGAGTCGCTCTTTTTACCAAGCCTCGATCGTTTCAGACGACTCGACGAGTCATGAGCACTCACCTTGCCATTTTTACCGTTTCCATTCTTCGACGGTTTTGGCTCTTGCTCCCACGATTTTATGGGAAGCATCGCTCTGCCAACAAGAGTTGCAAACTCTCGATCTTCTTTCGGTTCGAGACTTCCGAACATCTACTTTTTGGGCCAGAGGTCCACCTGCGAACGCATTGAGTTGAGTTACGACACTCGACCTTTTTCGCTTTCTGAAAAATAGTGTTCGACATGGATGTCGTTAGTTGGCTTGTGCAGAGATGTAAGTCGTTTGTGAATGCGATTACGCATTCCAAGTGAATGGCTCAATCAGGGTGTAAAAGACCTGATGAATTCTGTTGCACTTTTTCCAAGTTCCACATTGTCTTTGATCGTTTGGACGGAAGTGGGACGTGAAAAAAGACGGAATTGACAAGTCAGCATGCAAATAAGATTTCTTTCTTGTTCGATCCGACTTTCGACTTCCATATTTTTTTATCCGGAGTCCTACTTCGATGCGTTTTTATAAAAGTAACAAGAGTGGTTTTACACTTGTTGAATTATTGGTTGTTATTGCGATTATTGGCATACTGGTTGGTTTGCTTCTTCCTGCGGTTCAATCCGCTCGAGAGGCTGCGCGACGTATGCAGTGTTCGAACAACATGCGTCAGATGGCACTGGCAACGCACAATTACGAGTCGGCTTTCAAGTGCATTCCGGCACTGACCGGTTCAAGTAGTTTTTCACCACAAGCGAGAATCTTGCCGTTTATCGAGCAAGCGAACTTGCAAAATCTGATCGACTTTCGCCAACCGTTGTTAATTGGTCCTGCTTGGGCAGCACGCTTTAATCCGTCGATGCGAGTTGCGATTGCGACAGTCGTTCCGACATTCATTTGCCCCAGCGAAACAGGGATCACTACATTCCCAACCGTATTGGCTAACGGCGCTCAGTCAGTAGCTGGTGGGAACAACTACATGTTCAACTACGGTTCGGGGACCGGTACGCATTACGATGACCGTTATCGTACCGATGGAATCATCTGGGAAAATTCCTGGGCGCGCTTTCGAGACTGCACCGATGGAACATCGTCAACCGTTCTGTTGGCTGAGACGGTTCTCGGCGATCAGCTGTCCGCTACGGAACCATCCCCTACCCTGCCTCATCGTCGTATCGCGAACTGGTCTGGAACAAGTTCGATGCCCCCTGGTCAACCAGGATTCACGACAGGTGGAAGTTTGATTCGCAACCCGGATTTGAGAACGATATTTCCAGCGCAGATCAATTCCTATCGCGGCAATCGAGGTGAAGCTTGGATACGTGGTGTGCCTTACGCAACAGTGATCAATGGTTACATGACTCCTAACAGCCCGATTCCAGATATTGGTATGCACGGCCGAGGTTTCTATGCGGCGCGTTCATTCCACGTAGGCGGCGCAACGCATGCGATGATGGACGGCAGTGTGCAGTTCATCAGCGACTCAACCGATCTGGCCAACTATCGTGCACTCTTCTCACGCAATGGTGGTGAAGTCGTGCAGGCAGACTTGGGACAATAAGCCATGAGTCGATTGTTGTTGTTGGCCGGTGTGATGATCGGAATGGGAATGCTGGGGTGTTCGTTTGGCATATCTCAGTCCGATCTCTCTCGCTGGAAATTAAAAGTCGTTTACCAAGGGCAACCGTTATCTGAGGTTCAGGTGGTGGTTCATCGCAAAGTCGGCTCACAGTGGGAGGCTGTGCTCGAAGGTGTTTCCGGTATCGATGGAATCGCTCCATTGCGAACTGTTCCCACGGTGACTCCACCGGCCGACCAAGAGTGGTCCGACTTGCGTGTGACTGTGGAATCATTGGCTGGAGGGGAATGGATTGTGAACCCGAAATGGATCGCACCGGAACGTAGTGAACTGAAAGTAAAATCCTTCGACTCGACCGGTTTTTCCGTGGTCGAGTTACCGAAAGGGGCGATCGGTTCTTTGTAAAAACTGGAAGCTGGCGGTCAATGTCCTACGAGTATCTCGCTGGTTGCCGACCCTGAGATACACCATGGCTATACCGCCAGCTTCTTTGTATCGTATAACGCGGACATCCATCGAACTAAATCATCATTATGGAACGAGTCAATCATGCACTGGCTACTAGCATTCGCATTGTTGGGATTTGTTGAGGGTCAGGGAAGTGAAAACTGGACCGGTTTTCTCGGCCCGATACCAACACAAATCAACGCGGAAAAACTACCTAGAACCTGGACGCCTGATTCAAACGTTGCTTGGAGCATCGATCTGAAGGGGTATGGGCAGAGCAGTCCCGTGGTATGGGACGGCAAGGTGTATGTGACGACGGTCGAGGGCCCAAAGAAAGAAATCTTGCGCACCAGCGCATTTCAACTCAGCGACGGTAAGTCGTTATGGGTTAAGGATATCGCTACGAAGAATTTAGGTGAAAACGCCGACTATTTCAGTCGTGCAGCACCGACGCCCGTGGTCGATCAAGCGGGTATTGTCGTCTTGTTCGAATCGGGCGACTTGGTAGCCTACGGTCACGATGGCTCGCTGCGATGGAGTCGTGATTTGGTCGCCGAATATGGAGCGATCAAAAGTCGCCATGGTCTTTCATCTTCACCTTTGCAAGATAACGAACATGTATTTATCTGTATTCAAAGCGATGAGAAACCGTATTTGATGGCGGTTAGTAAGAAGGGTGGTAAAACGGTTTGGAAAGTCGATCGTCCGCTCGGAACTGCTTGGAGTTCTCCAGTATGGTTTGACGCTGCTGAAGGAGATAAGCAAATTGTGATGAGTGCTGCTGGGACAGCTGGCGGTCCTCCCGGGTCAACATTGCCTGGCACTTTGATCGGATACGAGCCCGCAACGGGGAAAGAGTTATGGAAGCTTGAGGGGTTAACGGGTAACTCTTCTCCCACGCCGCATATGGTATCTGCGGGACGATTGCTGATCGGTGCATCGGCAGGTCGCGAAGGTGGACCAACCAAGGAAGCGGTTGAAACTAATGGCTTGGTCGAAGTAAAAAAAGTTGACGGCGCTTACACCGCGAAGTATTTGTGGCGCAGCAAAAAGGCAACTTGCAGTTTCAGTTCGCCTATGGCTTACAAGGGACGAGCTTACTTTGTCGATCGTCGCGGCGTGGTATTTTGCTTGGACTTAGAAACAGGTAGCGAGATCTTTAGTGATCGCTTGGATCATCCTGTCTGGGCTACGCCCGTTGGAGTGGCAGACCAGGTTTATTTCATTGGGGAAGACGGCACCACCACCGTGATCGCCGCGTCCGACAAGTTCGAAGTTCTGTCGAAAAATGCATTGTGGGAGTCGAGTGAACCGGCCGCTGGAGACCCCAATAATCCTCGCGCCATGCTCAATAAAGTTCGCCAGTATGCAGTCGTCGTTGTCGGTGATAGCGTGCTGATCCGTCGTGGTGACAAGCTTTACTGCGTTCGGCAGAAGGCCTAAAGATAGAATCAAGCTGAGTCGCTACCAGTTGCATTGTCGTGATACTGGTAGCGATTCGGCGAAGTTGTCTTCGATTTCAGCTAACCAGGCCTTTCATTATGCCTTGCCGCAATATCGTGCTCTATTGAGCACGATTTCAGCAGCAAATTCTTTAAAGCGGAAAGCATTGTAATTGGTGTGGATGATTCCGTTATACCGGCTAATCAGTCCACGAGAATTATGAATCGAGCCACAATGAGGTCTTGCTTTCCAAACGGTAATGTCTGAATCGTAAGTTGAATTATTTTACGACCGATATCAGGTAGTAGAGTAGATCTTCGACCGTTGTCAGATTTGCGAAATCCTTTTCGGGGATCGCGATGTTGTATTCTTCTTCGAGGGCCATTCGCAGCTCCCTTAGATCGTATCGGTCTACGCCAAAGTCTTCTGCAAAATTGGTGTTTAATACAACTTCGTCGCTCGGAACAGCGAGTTGGGCAACAATGATGGATCTCACTCGCTCGAAGGTTATTTGTGCCATAGTAGCGGTACTTTAAGAAGTAAAGGGGTTTCCATGGATCACTCTGCCGGTGCTGGGCCTCATGATCATCCTTGGTTTCGTTATCAAAAAAGTCAACGATTGCGAAGCGATCGGATTGATAAAAATTCTGCGTGATTCGTTTGAGAGTCTTAAGAGAAATGGGGCTCTTGGCTGCGAGGCATATCAATTCCCAAGACTGCTACCTCATTAAGACTATACAAAATAGTCGAGAGCTTTTCGTTGTTCTATGTTCGTCGTTCTATTCGTAACTATTGGTATTTCTAGGGCGATAGTGATACCTTAATGCGGAGGTAATATCCGATTGGAAGGAATGTTTCACTATGAATAAAGAACCTATAGGCAACGTATTCTCAATTAGCGATCTTTCGAAACGTCAAAGCTCGCGGCGAGAGTTCTTCACCGCTACAGGTTCAGCGATGGCAGCGATGCCGCTTAGTGCGACGGTCGCCAACGCGCAAACCGCAGAGGAAGCTGCGTCAAAGCCATACGAAAAATTCTCTAAGGGAATTATCGATTGCCAAAGCCATCTCTTTTTTCCCGAAGTGATCGAGTTAATGCGGAAAAGAAAAGTGGAACCGCTGGTCTACGATCAAGATGGGGTCGCGATACTGAAGATGGGAGATTGGCTAAGAAAGATCCCACCCAACTACACGAGTGTCGAAGCGAAACTCAAATCGATGGATGATCATGGGATTGAAATGACATTGCTGAGCACTAACGATCCAGGGCCGGAATGGTTCGGAGCCGACGGTCCTGCGATGGCGCAGCTCATTCATGATTCGCTTGGGGGAGTCATCGCTAAGTTCCCTACACGTTTTCGGGGGCTCTGTACGTTACCGCTGCAGAATGAAGCTGCGGCATCTTCCGAACTGGATCGCTGTGTGAAAAAGCTAGGGTTTGTCGGCGTTTTGCTTTACACGAATCTGGCGGGAGCTTGGTGTGATGAACCGCAGTTTCACTGGCTCTACGCTCGCGCCGAAGAACTTGGTATCCCCATCCTTCTTCATCCTGCTAAGCCAGCGACCACCGAGCAGGTAAAAGGTTATGAGCTAACCAGTACGCTTGGCAACATGTTTGAAAATACGATTGCACTGGCACGCATTGTTGCTAGTGGTTTGCTGGATCGACATCCCAAGTTGAAGCTTGTCTGTCCACATCTGGGCGGTACCCTCCCCTACATCGTAGGCCGCATGGATCATCAACTTCATGTGCTCAAGCGAGGTCCGCAAAACCTGCAGCGAAAGCCGAGTGAATATCTCAGGTCGATTTATATGGATATCGTTTCGCCGTTACCGGAAGCGATGAGATTCGCGCTCGACTTTAGTAGCGCTGATCGATTGCTATTTTCCAGCGATCATCCTTGGGTACAGCCTAGCGAGATTCTTGATCCGTTGCATAGTTTGCAGTTACCGATCGAAACGCAGCGTCAGATCTTACGCGACAATGCTCGTACGCTTTTCGGTATTCGATAAACGGACTATCTTGACGCGATGGTCGTCTATCGTTTCGATAGCGAATCTATGAATCGATTTCTGCAATATCTCTTTAGTAAAAATTTACAGCTATGAGCGATAAGTCGACCGATGGTATGAATGCAGCTGAAACAATACTGCCGCTGGTTAACGCTTTTGAAAAACTCATGCACTTGCGTCGATCAGTTCGCGGGTTTATGCCAGAGTCGGTACCGGAGGATATTGTTCGCAAGGTGTTTGAGTTGGCTCAGCTTGCTCCTTCCAATTGCAATGTGCAGCCGTGGCGCGCTTACGTGGCATCGGGCGAAGCGAAGGATCGGCTTCGAGCGGCGTTGACCGAGCAAGTTCGAAATCAAGCTCCCGGTAATCCTGACTATCAGTACAACGATCGTTTTGATGAACCGTATCGAGGCCATCAGATTACTTGTGCTGTCGCACTGTTTAAAGAGATGGGAATCGGACGCGATGATAAGGTGGGGCGCGCGCGAGCGAATTTGCGCAACTATGAATTCTTCGATGCTCCGCATGTTGCTTTTATTGGTATGCAGCGAAAATTTAAAGAGCCTGTCGCGGTCGATATCGGAATCTACTTACAAACGTTGATGTTAGCGATGACCGCTTACGGAATCGGTTGCTGTGCGCAGGGAAGTCTGCGCAATTATCCCGATATTGTTCGGCGCGAGTTTGGCATCTCGGACGATATCGCGATTCTGGTCGGTTTGTCGTTTGGCTATGAAGATTCAAGCGTGGATGCGAACCGAGCGCGTATGACCAGATCGCCGCTGGAGGAGAATGTTACCTTTCGAAGCTGAGTGTCCTGCCGAGAATGAGGTTTCTTTGATAGAAGGCTCCAGAAGAGGTCTCGCCAAGGTCGACACAACCAGTTGTATAGGTTGCCCAAGTCTTTGACGCAGAACTCATTGAAAGTCTTTTATCTTCCAAGTCCCACTAAAGCAGATTATTTGTTGGGTTTATCGGCTTCCTAGGGCTTCGCATTATTGGGATTGGTTTGGTTAGCATTAGCCCTTCTCGCATTGGGCCGATTGGCATTTTGGCGATTCCCGTTTGGTGCGTCGATGGCACTCGGTGGTGCTTGTTCGGCACTCCATTTGTCCCACATCGCTTGCAGTTTTTTCACTTCGTCGGGTTTGTCAGCGGCGAGGTCTTTCGATTCGCTCATGTCGGCGGCGAGATCGTAGAGTTCTGGTTTACCGCTGCCGCCGCGGGCGACGACAAGTTTCATATCGCCATGCCGGATGGCCCATTGCTGGCCGAAACGCCAGTACATCGTTTCATGAGGGCGAGCTTTGTTAGCGCCGGTGATATAGGGAGCGAGATCGACGCCATCGATCTCGTCGGATTCGCTGATTTTGCTTCCGCATGCAGCCAACATGGTGGGTAGCACGTCGAGATTGAAGACTGGCTTTTCATAAACCGTACCGGCGGGCCAATGCCCTTTCCATTGAGAGATGTACGGAACGCGTGGGCCACCTTCGTAGGTAGTCATTTTGAAACCGCGCAAGCCGCCATTTTGTGACGTGGTGCTTTGAGTGGGGCCACCGTTATCGGCGATGTAGAAGATGAGTGTATTTTCTTCTTGGCCCATGTCGCGAATTCTGCTTAATACTTTTCCGATCGCATCATCTTGGGCTGATAGCATGGCGGCGAAGAGGCGACGTTTTTCATCTTGGATATTAGGGAATCGATCGAGATATTTTTTAGGAGCTTCTAGCGGCGCGTGTTGAGCGTTGAAAGGGAGATACAGGAACCAGGGATTGTCTTTATGTTTTTCAAGCCAATCGACCGAGCGATCGGCGTAGGCATCGGTGGTGTAGAAATTATCGTCGGTGACTTCGCGAACATCGTTAGAGATTCGGGAGTCGACAAAGTTTCGTGGATGAAAGAATGGAGTATTAGCGAGGGTGCCGTAGAATTCGTCGAAGCCACGTTTGGTGGGACGATATTCATCACCGATACCGAGGTGCCATTTTCCAACGCAGCAAGTGTCATAGCCGAGTTTTTTGAGTCGATCGGCGAGGGTCACTTGATCCAGTCGTAGGCCGGTTTTGTTGGCAACGGCGTTGAACTCATGTCCGAATCGCGTTGGATAGCGACCGGTTAACAGGCCTGCCCGCGAGGGGCTGCAGTAGGTCGCAGCGACATACCCTTGAGTGAATCGTACGCCGTTGCTGGCGAGCGAATCGATATTAGGTGTCGGTATTTCCTTGTTTCCGTAACACCCCGTTTCTCCCCAGCCTTGATCATCGGAATAAATGATCAGCAGATTCGGCTTAGCTTTTTCGGCCGCTTGGGCACCTGTCGTGGAAAGTATTGTGACCAGAGATAAGGCGATGCTGACGGCAATGAAGTGGCGGCTGCGCATGAGAGTACTTTGAGAAGAGGTTTTCACAAGAAGTTACCGTTCATCCTAGTCAATCTTTAGGATCTTGATCGTTGGATATGGATGTTGAAATCCTAGATTAATGTAACGGTTACGAGGTGCTGAAACAAGTTTTATAGCATGTTCTTGTTTCGCCCGTGTCTATCAGGACGTTAATCCGAGATCGACGCTGACTGCGAGAAAGATCAACGAGAGAATAAACAGCACAAGAACTGCTATCGATAGCGGCGTTCCCCAGCGTTTTTTGCGGTAGTCGGGGTACTTGATTTTCACGTACCGGTATTGCTCTTGGCCGGCGGTCAGCCACCATGAGACGAGAAGGATCATGCTGAGAGCTATCGATGGTTGAGTGGGAAGAAAGAATGTGACAACGGATCCCACAATACTACCATAGAGCCACATCATGGTTTTTTTGTACTTCTCTGTTTCCTGTAGCGTCTTCCAATTTCTGGCATGAAGCCAAGTGCCAAATATTGGTGAGAAGATCAGCGACCATAGACCGGCCACATTCGGGTTCCATAATTCAGGTTGTTCGATAACTGTAGCGGTAGTTGGAGAATTGGTGTCGATGACTTTCGCTTCGATGGGGTTCGAAGTATCGACGACTTGGAGCGTTTTAGGAATCGGTGTATCAACTAAATTGTGTGTGAGCGCGAATTCGACGCCGCGGAGACCTTTTTTACTGAAGCTTTTCCATTGTCTCGGTATCGCTTGAGCGATGCTCGTACATCGCACCAACCAAGCGAATAAAGCCAGTGCGACAATATCCCAAGCGAGCATCCACAACTGATTGTTAGACAAATTATGGCTTGTGTGCAGAACATCAGAGCAAACAAGCGTCAACGCGACTAGAAGAACTCCCGATAGTGGTCCCAGTCCATGGGCAAAGACGGAGAAGCAAGAGCGAATCCAGCCTCCAGTCACATGAGCGAGAATCCAACCTGAGATACCGGCCCAGACAGCGTGAATCGTAACTAAGGTCAGGAATCGCATGACGTAGATTCCCCAGCCTAGCTTAGCGGGTAAGTAAAATGCGAAGTGATAGTGAACCGCTTCCCCAAGACCGAATGCTAGACCACCGATCATGGCGAGATAGACAAGCTGCGAATTGAACGCGTCGGTGCGTAACCGCCAATCCCCTCGATAACCCACGAGAGCAACGAGGGCAGGAGCGAGTTTGATCAGTTCTTCGCACAGTCCCACGCTGAGTAAATGGTCTCGAAAGAATGTCAGAAAAGATTCGGGGGATTCTCCACCGAGCATGGCAAAAGTTTCTCGGTACGATCGCCCGATGATGGCCAGCAATAGCCTTGGAGGATAAATCAAAATCCCTAGTTTATTTCGTGCCCAGGTGGGTATCTCATGCCACTTATTTTCTAAGGCATATTGCGCGATGAGCTGCAGTCCAAACACCGCGATAACGCTGAGGATCGAGTAACCAAACAGGAGCAGCAGTGATTTATAGCGGCGTTCACCCTCTGCCAATTCCGGCTTGTAGTAGGCGAGGAGTCCGAGCCCAGCTATTCCGGTCGTAATGTACAGGACTAAAGCGGAAGTGGCACTAAGATTGAGCGGTTGGCTTCCAAGGGGACTCAGGAGGTGACCCAGGATAACGACGGTTGCCAGGGGCCAAATCGATAATGGCTTTGGCGTGGATTCATTGTGCAACCTTTTCAGTTGGGCGATGGACTCTTTAAGGCTTGGATGGTCGCTGAGCCAATCGTAGCTAATCGCTTTATCGGCTACTGCTTCATGTAGGTCTTCAATTTGGTCTTCGATGGATCGAAGCTCTTGACGCTTCAGCTGTAGTTGGGTTTCCAGTGCTGCAGAATTAGCTATGGATTGAGCACCTATCTTCTCCGCGGATTGTTGTTTGGACTGGTTGTAGAGTAATTGATGATGATTGAAGTTTGACTCTGCATCAGCGAACTTGGTGCGACGCCCTTCGATTGTTTGGAGTAGTGATGCGAGGGAGTTGCAGTGGAGCGATGATTCCCCGTTTTCAGAAAGTATTTTTTCGCCCAACTCACGATTAAGAGAGTTGAGTTTGAGTTCTTCCAGTTTGATTTGACCTGAGATCGTGAGCTCTTGTGTTTTTAGAGATGCTTGTTCAAGGACACTCGAGTTACCGCTGAGCGCCAGTGTTCTTTTGCGATCCTTCAGTAAATCGATCTGAGCTTGAAGTGTCTTTCTTGCGGCGAAGTAAGGATGGTCTGCGATTTCTCCAGCTTGTAACGCTGCGAATGAGGCTTCACCGAGTTTTGTAGCAAGTTCAGAAATCTGTTTCTTCGCATTCTGTAGTGCGAGTTCTGCGTCTTTGGCAGCCTTCTCGTTTTTGCGGACGTTTTTTGTTTCGGCTTCTAGGGCGACAAGTGCTTTGAAGAGTTGGTCACGCTGGGATTGGAGCGCAAGATATTGTTCACGCTCACGCTTAAAAGCTGATTCATTGGCTACCGGGGAGTCTGGAGCTAGTAAGTTGATTCCGAATCTTCGCTTGAGCTGGTCGTAGTCGATTAAGGTTGAAGGAGTTGTACTGGCTGGTTCAGTCATAAGAGATTGTTTCTAGAACGTTTTGCGGGTGGGTTTGTTTGATTTTGAAATATGCTGCAAGCTTCCATGCACGATGACTTAGGTAGGGATCAGAACATTTCTAGCCGTAGTGCATTTTCCGTCCTTGATGATGCACTTGAGGTCAACTTTCGTGTCGGAGGACTTGTGGGTGACCTTCCGAAAGTATCGCCAGTGTTCAGAATCGCTATTTTCCGATTCGGGTGGCGTGTTCAGTTTGCGTAAGAGCAGTTGGGATGGGCTGCTTGAGATAATATCAACGGTATCGGGCTTCCCGAGTCGCTCGCGGAGTTGAGATGGGGTAAGACCCCGGAGGGCAGTCACTTCGGAATCGGAGATAGATTTAAACTCGGAGAAAAGCTCCTGTGTTGCCTTGGTAACATCCTGCTTTTTTTCTTTCAGGAAAGTGGGGAGACCGAAACGGAATAGCAAAACCATGCAGCCGGTGAAGAAACACCAATTAAGCCAATAGAAATCATCTTCTGTGTTTGTTGAGTTGGATTCCGAGCTCATTACACATTCCTGTGTCTCTAGGCAGATTTTTTTAGAAACCGAGACTGCCAGGTTATCTATCGGAAGCGCGTAACACGTTTAGGGAAATTGGCTCTCCTCGGAGGAGATAGTGCTGTGTTGAGGAGCTACCGTACGAAAGCATTTTTTTCGATGTTTGGCGAATCAGTGGATCAGATTGTTGTTGGTTGTATTCGTACGGCCCTGTCCGAGATCAAAGGACGTAAGGCTAGCGATGCAAGATATGTCTGTTGGCATGCAATCAATGACTACCTCTCTCGTAATAGGCCTCTAGCGGTTGCCATGTGATACCGTCTCCTAGTTTCAAGCCACTCACTACTCGTTTCTCAATCCCTCGAACCTTTTCGTGTTTCGAGGGTCTCTCCTCGATGGGGCTGTTGTTTGTCGGCTCTAAGCGGTGTTTGAGTGAGTTTGAGGGTGACTGGACTAGAGGATGGAGAGACGTAGATGCGAGCGGATTTAACCGATATCACGATGGTGATTGATCGAAGTGGTTCGATGAGTTCGATTCGGTCGGATGCTGAGGGTGGGATCAATACGTTTATCGAGCAGCAGAAGCAAGGGGTGGGAGAGGCGCTGTTGACGTTGGTACAGTTTGATACGGAGTATGAGTTTATTCATCGTGGAGTGGCGATCAGTGCAGTACCACGATTTGAGTTGATCCCACGCGGTTCGACGGCGCTGTTGGATGCTGCGGGGCGAGCGATCAACGAAACGGGCGCGAGGCTAGCGGCGATGCCAGAGCCGGAAAGACCAGGTCTGGTAGCGTTTGTGATCGTGACCGATGGACTGGAAAACTCCAGTCGCGAGTTTACTCGCGAACGGATTCGGCAGATGATTGAGCATCAGCAATCGGTTTATCAGTGGCAGTTCACTTTTTTGGCGGCTAATCAAGATGCATTCGCGGAAGGTGATCGATTGGGTATTGCTCGTTCGGGCGTAGCTAGTTTTGATGCCAAAAATATTCATCACGCCTATTCTTCGGTATCCGACAAGATGGCTCGTATGCGTAAAGCTCACAAAGAGGGTCATGCCCCCGACAACAGCTTCACCGACGAAGAGCGCCGCCGCATGCAATAACCTCGCCCCCCATTCTCCATCGAGCCCCCATTTGAATTTTGTCTAACCCTCGTTTCACCCACAGCCGCTAGGCGAGGTTCCTCTCTTCCTCGGCGGCGGGTGAGATCTCTCTTTCCTCCGCCGCAAAATCTAGCGAATTCTTCCTTCTCATCCCCCAACCTCGCCTAGCGGCTGCGTGGGAAACGAGGTTCCGATGTTCAATAACGTGAAAGAGAAACAATGTAACAATACTGTTTCGTGTCGGCTCCGTTAGATTCCTAAGCCTTTCAAACAATATCTATTTTGAATGGGGTGGCTCAGGTTCCACGGACAAGGTTGTGTCTAATTTTTGAGGGCGAGTTCGAAGCTAGTTGGTGATTGATAGTCTATCGAGGAATGTCGGCGAATTGCGTTGTAATAGTTGATGTATTCTTCCAGTTCACGCCGTGCGTCTTCAATCGTACCGTAGCTGGTCATTTCCAATTCCGTCTTGATCGTTCCAAAACAGGACTCCATGAATGCGTTGTCGTAGCAGTCGCCAGCTCGACTCATACTTTGGCGTATCTTGGCTCGAGTCAGTATGGAGCGATACTTGGTTGATGCATATTGTCCTCCTCGATCTGAATGATGAATTAAATGCGGCCCCGGCTGCCTGGCAGAGATTGCTTTTGTTAGCGTTTCGATCACAAGCGATTCGCTCATGTCCAACTCGATGGTCCATCCGATGATTTTTCGAGAGTAAAGATCCATGAGTACAGACATGTATGCGAATCGTTTCTCTAAGCCTATGTACGTTATATCGCCAACCCAGACTTGGTTGCACGCCGTCACTTTCGCTCCACCGACTAGAAGGTTATCGTTGTATCCGAGTCGATTTCTACTGTCGGTCGTTCGAGGTTTAAATGATTTGGGCTGAATTGCGATTAAATTTATTTTGTCCATGAATTTTTTGGTTTTCTCGCGACTACAGGGGTAACCCATGCTCTGCTGTTCCACGGCAATACGTCTTGAACCGTAGCGTCGACGATCTAGCGGAAATAGGTTGCGGACAATGGGACTCAACTCGCGATAAGTGAGTTCTCGCTAGCAGCATTCGCCACCAGACCACTGATAATAGGCCGCGCGACTGACTTAAAGAACTTCGCAGATATGATTCACTTGAAAACCGCCTTGTTTCAGCTGATCGATCACCTCATAAACATCTGCTACTCTTGCTGGCTGAAAATAGCTAATGCTCTTTTTAAGATGTCACGTTCGCGTCGAGTGCGTTGCAATTCCTCTCGCAACTCGCTGAGTTGGCTATCCAAGGCTTTCGCAGCGCGGGCCACTGCGCGCGAGCAGGTCAGCCTTCCAACGGTATAGCAGATTCGCATTACCAATCCCGAGGTTCTCTGAAACAGATGCCACTGAATGTCCATCGAGCATCATTTGTACGGCTTCTCTTTTGAACTCATAGGAATTCTCGTTTCCTGCTTGTCTGATCGTTCTTCTTGGCCATCTTGGCCCTCCTAAGGAAACGCTTCCAAGCCCCTAATTTAAGGTGTAGCCGTGTCCGTGAAACCTGGGCCACCTCACACCTGACATCGAAAGAGACTAACGATGTTAGGATGACGCGAAGCTTTGCTTACCGATGAGCAATGGGAAAAGGTCAAGCGTTTTATTTTGAAAGTGGAACATCCCAAGTGTGGTTGACCGAGAGCCGAGGAGCGAAGCTGTTTTGAGGGGATTGGATGAGTACTCGAATACAACGCTCGCTGGAAAGATTTGCCAGAGAGATTTCCTTCACGCGGCATATGCCCGAGAATGTTGGTGAACTGGGATGACGCGGGAGTGTTCCTTGAAATGTGGGATACGTTTATTGATGAACTCAGCGAACAAGGACGAATAAGCTGAGATGAACCTCTTATCGACGGGGGGCTTTGCTTTCTTAAAAAAAGGGGCAAAGACTTCGGAAAAGCCAAGCGTGGAAAGAATATACAGTGGAGGGTGGTGGCTGATGGCACGAGAATACCTTTGGCATGCTCCACGCACTCGGCCGAGAGAGCTGAGATCAAACTCGCAGCGGAAACCGTAGCTCTAGCCGATCATCCAATGGTTCCAACACCGTTGATTGCGAATAAGGGATACGACCGTGATGAACTCTGAGTGAAATGGCAGAGAAAAACTTTTTGCTCATTTCTCCACATCGACAGAATCGCAAACGCCCCTCTCGTCAGGATAGCCGAAAGATGCGTCGATACTCGCGCAGATGGATCGTCGAAAGAACGATTTCCTGGATCGGGCAGTTTCGCGAAAGGTTTGTGCGCTATGAATACCACAGTCAAATTTAGCAAGCTTTTATACACATAACTTGTGGATCTATCTGCTTACGACGGTTTTGAAACAGGCTCTACAAAGAGTTATGCGGTATCTACAGGAATACCGGATGAGTCAAATTCCGATGGCAAAGCACTGGACGCTAATCAAAAACAGAAATAACTATGCCTCCGCTTGCTGTCCTCTGTTTAACCTCGCACTGGTATTTACGACCACGATCGAGGATTGGTGCGAACCACAATGCAACCTCTCGTTTTAGGTAACCCAGCATTCGCCTCTGGCTGTTTAATACAGCAACAGCGTTTTGGTCATGCGGGTTACTTGGTTCGCGTTTGAGGTATACCTGCTCACCGATCGAGAGTTTATCGAGGTCGATGAGACGGTCATCAAAATCCTCACCTACAACTCTGAAGGTAAATCGGGGTATACGATTGGATGGCGACCAGTTGTCAGCTAGGTCTGATTCCGTAAGTATGTCAACGAGATCACCATCACTTCCGATCTCTTCAGAGAAAGGGGATTCTGCTGAGGGAATAAATGATTCATCCGGTAATATGCCGAGTACCGGTTCATCGGTCGTTATAGCCTCCAAGGTCATTGCAAACTCGTACCAAGCTAAATTGAACTTGCTAGGTCGTAGAAAAAGGCTTTTACCACTAGAGCGTTTCACGAAGACGCCATCTGAATACCACTTCACGTCAATGACGGAGCTTAGTGCATACTTTTTTGCGGATAATCTACCCTCAAGTATCAGGTGTTTATCTGCTCTTTTGAGATCACCAACAGCAACTGACTTTAGGTAGTGATCGTTACCCAGGGCAATTCCCGCAGGTCGCTTCAAAGCAACGATTTCGAAAACTTCTACTTCCTGGCACTCAAAATTTTCCGGAAGTTTACCTCCTTGCATCTGCTGCAAGATGTTCCACGCAAGTCTCGCTAGTTCGATGCGAAACTGCTGATCTTTTGTGAATTGCAGCGTCAGCCCGAGGCCTATAGCTATTGCACTAAGACGTTCGTTTTCTTTTGCATCGTAGAATCCATCCGAAATAGCTTCATCAACGACTTGGTTCAGTAACGCAGTCGATTCACGTTTGAGAAGTTCCTCAAGCTCCGAATTTGGTATACCAGTTTGTGCGGCGAATGCTTGCAGTTTACTACGCTCATTTAGGCTTAGGTTTCCATCGGAAATCGCTTTTCGGATTCCCTGGAGTAAAGTTTCACGATTTCGAACGTTTTTCTGATTTTCACGGATCTGCAGTTTCTTGAGACGCTGCTCTTCGGCGACACGTTGACTGCACATTTCACGAATAAAAGAGATATTTACTCTGGCAATAGAAACCTCCTGATTGCCGGTTAGTTCAGGGCTCAATACCGTCGCATCGCGTTCGATCTCCCCTCGTGCTAACAGGCTGAGGAACTCGCTGTCTGTAATGGGACCAACCATTTTTGAGCCGAGTAAGCCGAGAAGTTTAGGGCGTTCATAGGTCCAACTTGAAGATAGTTTTGAAGCAATAGAATCTGTACGATTATCATATAGCCAAACGAAGTTGTTGCACTTTGGGCAACGCACGCGTTTACCCTCTTGGTCATTTCGAAACTTCAGTGACTGTTCACAGAAAGAACACACGAAGATATTTGATATGTCTTCAGGATTCATTAGAGGTTTCCGGCTACTGTTTTTATTTTTGTAGAATACCAGCAGAAACGAATCTTGCCGCTTCTTCTATATGTTCGGTCTCAATCAAATCCGAGCCGGCTAAATCTGCAATTGTTCGCGCTACTTTCGCGAGTCTGTCGTAGGTTCTTGTCGACACGATTGCGCGGTCCGTGACCTCCCGGTATGATTTCTGGCCGTTCTCAGACATTTTGCAATATTGGCCTAATTGCCCTCCAGGGATCGCCGCATTACATGAGATTGCGGTATCTCGAAACCTACTTGATTGTAGGGCTCTGGCTTTTTCAACTCGCGATCGAAGTACCGCTGACTCTCCTTCTTTAGCTTCTGAAAATCGCTCCTCCTGCGTCAGTGGTTTCAAAAAGACCTGAAGATCGATGCGATCAAGGAAGGGACCACTTAATTTTTTCTGATACTTTTCAATCGTCTTGCTATCGCAGTTGCATCGAGGATCCCCAGCATACCCACATGGGCACGGATTCATTGCGGCAACTAGACAGAAACGAGCAGGAAATTCAAGTGATGCAGCCACACGGGTTATATTAACACATCCATTTTCCAGCGGCTGACGCAGGGCCTCTAATGCTGTTCGTGAAAATTCAGGAACTTCGTCGAGGAAGAGAATTCCGTGATGTGCAAGAGTAACTTCGCCGGGTTTGGGTACACCACTTCCTCCCCCTATTAACGATTGCATCGAAGCGGAATGATGAACCGATCGGAAAGGGCGACGAGTTACTGCCATTCCATCTTCACTGAGTAATCCCATTGCTGAATAAATTCGCGTCAACTCGACTTTTTCGCCGTCTGTTAATCTGGGAAGAATTCCAGCCATTGCACTCGCAATAAGTGACTTTCCTTCACCCGGAGGTCCAACCAATAACAAGTTGTGGCCACCGGCAGCACTAACAACTGCCGCTCTCTTAGCGTCGATTTGGCCTTTTATCATGCCGAAATCCGTTGCCTTATCTATGTAATTAGCAAAACGGATTGGTTCGCTCAGTGCATTATTGAGACGACTAACACCACGAAAATAATCTAGTACATCATCAAGACTGTCGGCTGGATAAACACCACAACCTTCGTGCCCTGGCTTAGCAAGAATGAGAGCGCACTCTTTCTCATTGCCTTTTGGGACAATAATTTTCTGTCCAGGTTTAAGCAAAAAGGCGAGTGACAATGCTCCAGGGATTCGTCGAATCTCCCCATGGATTCCGATTTCACCTAGGAGAACCAATTGCTCTTCTTTAGCTTGTGGTAAGTCAGGTAGTAAGCCTGCGACCTGCAACATCATTACCGCAAGTGGAAGACCTAGCCAAGTTCCATCCTTCTCAAGTGCGGCCGGTGCAAGATTAATTAATATCTCAACAGGAGAATCTGGGATACGTAATTTGCTAAATGCTCCTTGGATTCGTTGTAGGGCTTCACGAACTGGTCCCCGTGTCATGCCAGTGATTGAACAGCATTCAACAACTGGAAGAGGACGCGATAAGACAGACAAGGCTCTTCCTTGCAACTCAATAAGCGTTCCATTGATTCCGATTAACACACCACCGAAAAGTGTATGGTCTCTGGAAAGTAGATGATCATGTAATCTAAAGCCCAAAGGAAATTACCTCATCCCAACGTTTGGCAAATATGTCAGTAAAAAATTGGTCGTTTAATATATCATCGACCAATGCTGAATAAAGCTAAATCATGGGAATAAGGTTGATTCTGCTGACGGAAAGTACGATTCCCTCTGGGATTGTTGAGAAAGAGAATGTTTCATCTCATGTCGCAATCAGGTTTTCTTACGCTAACATCGTTCTCGCTGTCCATCGAAATGATTAGGCTGCAGATGCCTTAATTATGAACCTCATTAAGCAAAAATCACGTTGAGTGTATTTCGATATGAGTTGTGGATGCAATCGATTCGTTTGTAAGATGAAAATAGAATTCCCGAGCCACTCCTCACTCCGATTTTAGCCCTGCGGTGTTGATGGAGATGATTTTGTAGGTGTGGGGGTTGGGAGTGGGGGCTGGGTCGTCGAGGTAGGTTGTTTCGATCAAGGGTAGTTGCGGAGTGTCGCTGTATTGTAAGCCCTGGAAGAGGGCGCGGCCGAAGGGATTTTTGGATGGGGCGGTGATCGTGGCGATGAGATTGCCGTCGCGATAAATTTCAAAGGCGGCAAGGCCGCTTTCTAAATCGCTCTCCGCTTTCCATGTGATCCGCTTACCCTCTACCGATATCGAAGTGATCTTGGGGGGCGTGGTCGCGTCGAGCACCTGCGTGTCGGTGACATACTGCTGCCACAACTTTGCTAATCGCTCATCAAGATGCCAACTCGATTTCAGTTTGTCTCCAGAATAACTCTCGCTCGATGAAGCTGCTGTTGAAAGCGGCTCGCTGTACCAAGCGGAGCTCAAATCGATCGGCCTTAACTCGTTGCTGCCATCCTGCGAAAGCCGAGCAGCTAAACATGCATCTAGCCAAGGGATCGCAAGGTAACGAGAATTGCCACACTCATGGCTCGTCAATGGATCTACGGCAACACCAATCAGTCCACCTCGACCACGCACCGCTTCAAAAAAATTACGATTGGCTGGCCACACTCCCGCAAATCTTCCCGTCGTTTCCGATACCCCTTCCTTCACTCCCAAATTACACATCATCGGAACTTGCAATGCCGCTTCCCTCAACTCATGCGGCTTGATCGTGCTCCGCTTCTCGTCCCCCTTCAGCAACGGTACGCCCGAACGTAACCACGCCGCAGCCACTCGCTCCGGATACATCAGCACCATCCCACCACACCAGTGCCCACCACCACTGTGCCCCCACAACGCCCAAGGCACTTCGGCAAGCTCCGGATGACCACTCTGCTTCCCTAGATCAGTCAGCGCGCGCATAAAAGCGTTCGCGGATCCATTGCGAGGATCACACCACATTTGGCAATCCGCCTTCTCGGGCTGTTCATATGCCGGTGCAAGCAACGCACATGAATGCTTCTTGGCAAGAGCTTGCCAGTGCAAATCATAAGCACCCGTCAAACCCGACTTGCATGATCCCTCACCGCATCCATGCTGATGCACAATCACACCGCGCAGTTTACTGACACCAGGTGGAATCCAAACTGTATAGTTCACGCCAAAGATCAACTCTTGGGAGACTGAATCGCTGGATGGAGAAGTTTTAGTTTCAGAATTCTTCGCTTCAGAGTTTTTGTTATCAACGTCTTTCGATTCGGAAGATGCTTCGTATCGAACGCGATAATAGGGGGCATCGGCTGGAGGATACACATCGTAAGGTGGCTGCTGCGCCTGCACCAACGTCGCGCTGTAAACCATCCACCCAAGAACAACTAGCCACCATCGAGTGTTTAACATTTTCAATTCCTCAGGTTCATCTAGCCCATCGCAGCCAAGACCGATGCATGGTAGCGAATCTAGGATTCGAGTTCGAGTTGAGGAGCGTGGAGAGGATTTTTTGGATCGTCGTGGCGGCAGCGCGCGGGAAGTCCTCGCCCGGCGACTGCGGGTGAAGCGAGCCTCGCCTAGCGGCTGCGGCTGATACGAGTACGAATGTAAGTAGTCAGGCTAATGCAAGCAGCAAAGGGTTGCCTAAGTTACCTAAAGGGTTCTTTTTGGGGGGGGTTAGCCTCTTTTATCGTCGAAATACCAATTTTTTTTGACTTTCATGGGCTTTATCGATCCAATCAGGCGCTGTTCCAAAAATAGGGGCATCTTTCCTTCTTCTTTTTCGGGTAGGCATGAAAGGAACCGGGATATGTTGGAGCTCAAGTTTCCGCGTCTACAGACGAATTGTGCAGGTTCATCTCGAAGAGACTTCTTGCGAGTAGGTGCTCTGGGAATGGGGGCCCTGACCCTTTCTGATTGTCTCCGATCGCGAGCCGAAGCGGCCGCCGCTGGTGTCCCGGTTCGCAACAAATCGGTCATCTGGCTCTGGCTTGGCGGTGGACCAACCCACGTCGAAACCTTCGATCCGAAAATGACCGCTCCGGCAGAATACCGCAGCGTAACGGGCGAAGTAAAAACCAATGTCCCCGGTATCACACTCGGTGGTAACTTCGAACAAATGGCAAAGGTCGCCGATAAGATGGCCTTTGTTCGCTCCTTTGCTCACACCAACAGCGGCCACTCCGGCGGCACGCATTATGTGATGACCGGATACGACAATCGCTTGGCCGATAACGGTGCCGTCGCCGATCGACCTGCCGTTGGCTCGATCGTCGCTCGCGTGCGCGGAACCAATCATCCAGACACAGGCATTCCAACTTACATTCGACTCGGTGGTATCTACGCCGACGGACCAGCGTTTCTCGGAACAGCCTTCGCTCCGTTTGATCCCGCGGGCGAAGCGAAGAAGAACATGGCTTTGTCCGTTCAAGAGCCACGACTCGACTCGCGCCGTATGCTGCTCAAAGGTCTCGATAACGTCCGACGCGAAGTGGATCGCAGCGGTTTGATCAAAGGCCTCGATTCGTTCGATGAGCAAGCATTCAACATTATCCTCAGTCGCTCTCCGCAAGCCTTCGATCTCAAGTACGAAGATCCTCGCGTCGTTGATCGATACGGTTCAGGCCTCGGCCAGCAATTGCTACAAGCTCGTCGATTGTGCGAAGCAGGTTGCGGTTTCGTTACCGTCAGCTTCGGCGGTTGGGACATGCACGGCAACATCAAGCAAGCGATGGATCAACTCGCTCCGCAAGTCGACCGCGCTGTCGCCGCCTTGGTCGAAGACTTGGCACTGCGCGGTATGAGCGAAGATATCTTGCTGGTGATTAGTGGTGAGTTCGGCCGTACTCCGAAAATCAACGGCGGCGCTGGTCGCGATCACTGGGCTCCGCTGAGCACGTTAGCACTGGCCGGTGGTGGACTTCGCATGGGTCAGGTCGTTGGTGAGTCGGCTGAAAAGATCGACGTGCCTAAGACCACCGCGATCACTCCTCAAGATCTCTTGGCTACCGTTTTCCAAGTTCTAGGAATCGAGCGTAGAATTCAATTTACCAACCAAGCAGGTCGTCCGACTTACATGGTCGAAAACGGTCGCCCGATCAAGGAACTGGTCTAATTCGTTTGGAATACTGACCATGCCCCGCCAACATCCCGCCCCCCTCCGATCAACCATTACACCAGCAATTACCACGTCGCTAATGCGACTGGTGTTATGGTTGCGTCGGCGGGGGTTTTTTATGGGCCTTCCCGCGGCGGACTCTTTTTTATTGATGCGAACTGCCATCGCTTTGCTTGCTCTTGATATCGCCCTCCCCTCCCCTATCGCCTTGGCTCAAGATGATGATGCCAATGCCTTGAAAGGTCATCTCAGTGCGATCGTCATGGGGACAATCACTCCCGATGGTAATCGCGCCATCACGGCCAGTACCGATCAAACGGCACGCGTCTGGGATCTCGCTTCCAAAACCATGATTCGCGAATACACCGGTCACACCGGACCGCTCTATTCGCTAGCCCTAAGTGGTAATGGACGCGTGCTCGCCACCGGTGCCCAAGACAACACGCTGCGCATCTGGGATGTGCCGCAATCCTCCCCCCTGCTATCGATTGCTGCCCACGGTGCCGAGGCTAGTGGGATCGCAACCAGCAGCGATGGACGAGTCTTGGTGACGATTGGCGCCGACAACAAAGTTCGAATCTGGGATGCGCTGGCACTGGATAAAGCCGCTGCATCCGGTACCGCAGTTGATCCCAATGCAATCGTTAAAGTGCTCAGCGGACATGAAGCCCCCGTCACTGCTGTAGCCGTACGTCCCGATGGAACTATGATTGCCACAGGCGATAGCACTGGAAAAATTCTCTTTTGGAATCCGTTTCTTGAGCAGCCTCGCGGAAGTATTGAAGGCCCTCCCGTTGTTTCCTTAGCTTTCAACGGCAACACCGCGCAAATCTATTCGTGCAGCACCGATGGCGTGGTTCGTCTATGGGATATTCCAGCTACGGCAACGCGTTCACTCGATCCATTACCTCAACCGATCATCAAATTAGCCATATCGAAAAATCAACCATTGGCATTGATCACGACTGCCGATCATGTCAGTCGATTGGTGCAAATTGACAACGGTCAAACTGTCCGCGAGTTTCCAGTTGCGGTAGGCCCTATCGTTTTAACAACGATCTCTCCAAGCAACACGGCGATCGCGATTGCTCACAACGATGGTACGGTGCGTGTGCTCAACGCGAGCAATGGTGAGACTCAATACAGCTTCAAGATTCCCAGTGGCGCCGCGACTGGATTGATTTTTCACAGCGACAATCAACGACTCTTTACTTCGGGATCCGATGGTGTTGTTCGACTTTGGAAAGCTGTGCCACCGACTGATCCGAATGCCGCTGGCAGTATGCCTACCGGCTCGAGTGAAGGTTTTCAGTGGGCCGTGAATCCTGCAGGCAGCACGACTCTCGCGGCCAATAGCGATACGACGATCGTCTTTGCTGGGGGAGCCGATGGTAAGTTGCGACAAATCAATGCGGCTGATGGTGTCGTGCAAAAAACGCTGGAAGGTCAAACAGCACCCATCACCGATCTCGCAGTTGCGCCCAATAATCAGCGCATCGCCAGTGTCTCGCGCGATGCAACGCTGCGAGTCTATAACCTCAACGATGGAAGTGTAGCCTTCGAAGCAAAACATACCGCTCCACTCGCAGCGGTCAGTTGGTCTCCCGATAGTCTGACTCTTGCGGTTGCTGCGGAAGATGGAAACGTACTTTTATACGCAGCAGACTCGGGCCGGCTACTTGAAAAATTCTCTGGCAATGTTGCTGGTTGGTCTTCGGTCGCTTGGCTCAATACGGCTGGAATGTTAGCGACCGCTTCGAGCGATAAGTCGGTTCGTATCCTGAAGCGTTCAGCGGTTCGCGCGCTGGCGGCTCATACGAGTGAAGTTGCCTGTATGACGATGGTTGGAGCTGGGATAATCACCGGTTGGAAAGATGGCAAAGTAATTCAGGTTGATCCGAATTCGGGACAGGTTACTCGTGAGTTCGCTGGATGTAGCGGTGCAGTTCGCGCGATTGCAGTGCGCGGTGACAGTCAACGTCTGGCGGCTGGAGGAGCGGATGGCAAGGTTTATCTTTGGAATGCCGGCAATGGTGAGTTGCTGCAGACATTAGAAGCGGCTTCACCGGTGATCGCTTTGGCTTGGAGCGTGGATAATCAAAAGCTGGCGATTGCGACCGAAGATCGACAGCTTCATCTGTTCGGGCCGCCACTCGAGACGCCGCCTAAGCCGATGGGGAGTGAACTGAAGTTGCATCAGCAGATGTCTGCGGAATCGCCGATCGCTGCCTTGGTGTTTACTCTGGATAACCGTTCGGTGCGAACGGTTCAGCGTTCAGGTCAGCTATCGATTTGGTCGTACGCCTCTCCCACTTCGCTGCGTCAATTCAATCAAGGTGGGGCGGTTTATGGAATCGCTATGAGTCGCGACGGCAGCACCGTTGTCTCCTGCGGATCGGACCAAAATGTCAGAGTCTGGGACAATACAACTGGCAATCAAAGATTTCAAATGAGTGGTCACCAAGGGGCGGTACATGCGGTGACTCTGAGCCCCGATGAGTCGTTCGCGATCACGTCTGGGGCTGATAAAACGGTTCGGTTGTGGGATATCGTTGGCGGACGGCAATTGAAGCAACTCGCGACGCTGGATGGTACGATGTATTCTGTGGCCATTCATCCCAACGGCCAATTAATTGCAACGGCTGGAGCAGATCGCAAAGTGTACTTGATGGATATGATCACCGGTGCGATACAACGAACGCTAGAAGGTCATACCGACTACATTCATTGTGTCGCTTTTAATCCAACCGGCACACGAATCATTTCCTACGGTTACGCAGGTCAGGTGCGCGTGTGGGATACAGCCAGCGGCAGTTTGATTTGGGAGAGTCGTGTAGGCCGAATCGGTAACTATGCGAGTTATGATGCGAAAGGTATCAGCGTTTTGTTGTCCAGCGGTGATGGCATCGCCAGACTGCTCACGTTACCTGAAAACGCACGTTGAGATTGTGACTGATTGATAACTTCTGGTAATTGGGAAACCTAAGTGATGAAAGCCTTAAACATTCGACTCATTCGATGCGTGATGTTGCTGGTCTGCTTTTCACTGGGGATCGCCTCACGCGATATAAATGCAGCAGATTTTCCGGGGCTAGGTCCCGCAGGTGATTTGCTCAGTATCGAATTTGAAGCGGGTGGCATCGATACACTTGAAGGACGAAACGCTCGTAAGCAACTTGTCGTGACGGGAGTTTATTCGTCAGGCCAACGTCGCGATGTGACGCATGCGGTGCGGTATGCAGTGGATAAACCAGAAGTGTTGCAAGTTGGAAGCGATGGATTGGTTACACCGCTGAGCGATGGTGAAGCGACAATCACAGCAACGAGTGAAAATCAAAAAACAGTCGCTATCACGCTGAAGTCGAAAAGTTGTACCGAAGAATTGCCCGTGAACTTTGTCAATGAAGTCGTTCCGATTTTTACTCGCTTGGGATGCAACGCGGGTGGATGCCATGGCAAGTCCGACGGACAGAACGGATTTAAACTTTCGTTGCTCGGTTTTTATCCCGAAGAGGATTACGAGTTCATTGTACATGAATCGCTTGGCCGTCGCGTTTTTCCCGCTGAACCAGAGTTTAGTTTGCTGTTGCTGAAGCCAGCGAATCAATTGCCACATGGTGGTGGGAAACGCATGGAGCCAGGCACCTACGAATGGGATTTGATCGCAAGTTGGATTCGCCAAGGTATGCCGATGGGGAGTGAGTCCGATGCAGTCTTACAAAAAATCGAAGTGATTCCTTCCGTTCGACGAATGCACTTTAATGCGTCGCAGCAGTTGTCGGTGATTGGACACTACAGCGATGGAACAAAACGCGATGTGACACGCTTAGCTTCCTATGAAGCGAACCAACCAGAAATGGCAAGCGTGCGCGATAGCGGACTTGTAAGCGTCACCAAGACGCCTGGTGAGACCGCTGTGATGGTACGTTTTCAAGGTGAAGTAGCAGTGTTTCGAGGCGAGGTTCCTCAGGGACTACCAGTAACCAATACACCACCTGAAAAAAGCTTTGTGGACAACCTCGCTTTCAATCGGTTGAAAGTACTCGGTATTCCACCCTCTCCATTATGCGACGATGCGACCTTTATTCGCCGCGCGACACTGGATATCACGGGGCGATTGCCCACGGAAGAGGAAGTAGGTTTGTTCCTGCAAGATACCAATCCTGCCAAACGGGATGGCCTCGTCGATCGGCTCGTCGATAGTCCCGGATATGCAGAGTACTTTGCCAACAAATGGTCGGCTGTGTTGCGCAACAAACGACGCAACAATAACGATATTCCTTACACCTATCGATTCCATGCTTGGATTCGTGATTCGCTGGATGCTAATCTTCCTTACGATGAATTTGTACGCAGTATTATCACTGCGACCGGCGACGTGGAAACGCATCCACCAACCGCTTGGTATCGCGAAGTGGGAACCTCGACGCAGCAATTGGAAGATGTGGGACAACTCTTCCTGGGAACACGTTTGGCATGTGCGAAATGTCATCATCACCCTTTCGAGCGCTGGAGTCAGCAGGATTATTATCAATTCGAAGCGTTCTTTTCGCAGGTGGGACTCAAGGCGAGTCGCTTTAACCCGCAGCCAAATATGCCGGACATGGTGTTTCTAAAGAGCAACAAGCCGGAGGCATCGAACCCACGTTCGAAAGCTAAAGTTAAACCGGCGGGCCTCGGTGCCGAGCCGCTGGATCTTCCCTCCTATGAAGATGCGCGTCATCGCTTGGTCGACTGGATGGTAGAGCCTAGCAATCCATTCTTTGCCAAGACGTTGGTCAATCGTTATTGGAAACATTTCTTCGGACGGGGCATTGTCGATCCGGAAGATGACCTACGAGTTACCAATCCTCCGTCCAATCCTGAGTTGCTCGATGCGTTAGCAAAGAGCTTTGTCGATAGTCGGTACGATATGAAATACCTGGTGCGTACGATTTGCAAATCGAGCATTTATCAGTTGAGTTCAGAGCCAACCGAATTCAACGCTGCAGATCGGCAGAATTTTTCAAGCTTCTATCCTCGCCGTCTCAATGCCGAAGTGCTTTATGACACGATCAATTCGTTTATCGGATTGAATGCGAACTTTAATGGTGTTCCACCTGAGATGACAGCGGTTCAGTTGCCCGACAACGGTTTTAATAACTACTTCCTGCAAGTATTCGGTAAGCCGGAGTCGGAGAGTGCGTGCGAGTGTGAGCGATCGCCTGAAGCGAATTTGGCTCAGTCGCTGCATCTGCTCAATTCTGGGGAACTGCAGAATCGATTGCAAAGTGGACAGGGTGTCGCGAGCGAACTGGTGAAGGATAAAGATTCGAGCATCGATGCGAAGGCTAATCGGTTGTACTTGCGCGGCTTTGCTCGTAAACCCACCGAACAGGAACTCGATTTGATCCGCCAGCACTTAGCGCGAACAGAAAATCAACAGCAGGCTTGGGAGGATATCTTGTGGGCGATGATCAATGCCAAGGAGTTCCAATTCGTTAAGTAACGTCGGTGAGTGGTAATACCACATCCGATCCATCGGAGTAAAACTCAATATCATGAATATCACTCTTGGTTCTACGATCCGCTGGATGGCGAGTCTTTGGCTGTTGATGAACGTCGCATGGATGCAGGCTTCAGCCCAATTGCCTGTCACGCAGCTTGAAGGAGTATTTCCTGCTGGCGGTCGCATTGGTGAGACGGTCGAAGTCACAATCTCCGGAGTCGATCTGGATGATGTCAATCAACTGATTTTTTCGAATGATGCCATCACCGCTAAGCAGAAGATGGGTGAGCCTACGCCATTTGATGACGGTCCGCAGCCGATTGAGAATCAATTCGTGGTGACGATCGGCCCCAATGTGCCTGCGGGTCGCTATGAAGTACGTTGCCGTGGCAAGTATGGTCTATCGGGACCACGCAGTTTTTCGGTCGTCGCAGAAGCAGGTGTCAAGGAAGTTGAGCCCAACAAGATTGCGACTGAGGCGACTGACGTGCCACAGATTCCTGCGGTGCTTTATGGTCAATTTGCGACGGCGGCCGATATCGACATGTTCCAATTCAAAGGAACACAAGGTCAGCGATTAACGATCCAGGGTAAGGCGGCACAGATCGACTCACCGGTGACTCAAGTCATCGCTCTAGTTCATGCCAATGGCCGTGTGTTAGCTGAAAGCAAGCGAGTGATCAATGAAGATCCGGTCTTGGATGTGAAGCTTCCGGAAACAGGGACTTACTTTATAAAAACCTATGATCTGCTTTATGGTGGAGGAAACGATCGTTCTTACAGTATTGCGATTGGAGGCTTGCCAACGATCGATTTCGTTTTTCCGCCAGTTGGCGTTCCAGGATCGCAAGAAGAGTATGCGATCTATGGACGTAATCTACCAGGTAGTGAACCCTCGGAGTGGAATCAAAATGGAGTTGCACTTGAACGAGTGAAGGTTCGTATTCCGATTCCAGGCGATGTGCTTGGCTCGCTACGTTACACCGATCGATTAGAACCTTATCAAGCGATGATCGACGGTGTTGAGTACCGCGTATCATCTCCTGGTGGGAATTCGAATGCGATATTGATTGGTACGGCTATGGGCCCATTGACGCGAGAGATTGCTGATAACGACAAGCCGGAGACGGCGCAGTCGATTCAAACGCCATGTGAAGTGGTCGGTCAATTCTTTCCGCGGCGCGATGTCGATTGGTATCGCTTTGATGCCAAGAAAGATGAGGAGTTGTGGATTGATATTCTGTCTCATCGATTGGGTGCCGCAACGGATTCCTCAGTAGTGATTTTCTCCACGGAAAAAGACGCTGAGGGTAAAGAGACGCTCAAGCAACTGGAGTGGGTCAATGCGGCTATCCAGCGTACCGGCGGGCCTGACTTTGATAACCGCCACAACGATCCGAGTTATAAGTTCAAAGCACCCGCTGATGGGACTTATCGTTTGCTGTTAAGGGATAGCCACAGCACGGTGTCTAGCGATCCAAGTTTGATCTATCGATTAGCTGTTCGCCCTGCTCAAGCGGATTTTCGATTAGCGATTGCTCCGATGGATAGTTCCGGTTCTATCCTGATGCGTAAAGGTGGGCGTGAATCGGTGCGAGTCGTCGTTTTTCGACAAGATGGTTTCGCAGGTGAAATCAAATTGATTGCCGAAGGACTTCCAGGTGGTGTGACCGCTCCCGAAATGACGATCGGTCCCGACTGCAATCAGACGGTATTCAGTTTCAGTGCTGCTGCAGATGCACCGGAGGGCCTTGGCGAAATTCGAATCAAAGGGACATCGACCATCAATGGCCAAGCGGTAACTCGAACTGCGCGAATCAGTCAACCTATGGGGCGAGTCACCTTTAATCAACCGAATGATGCAAACCAAGCTGTTGCTCCTGCGAGACTTGTGGAGAAGCTTCCTGTGGTAGTCTCAGGTTCAGAAGTTGAGAGGATCACGATTGCTCCGGAGGGAGCAGCGATGTACGAAACTTCGCGCGGTGGTATCGTTAAAGTGAAATACAAAGCGACTCGTCAGCCGGATGCAGGTGGGACCATAACTGGTTTTGTTTTCGGCTTACCAACCGTGATGAATTTTCCACAGTTCAATTTCAATGGGGATGCTGGTGAGATCGAATTGCGATTTCCCGCAAATATGCAATCTGGCGAGCACAGTATTAACATTGCCGCGACCGTGCAGGGAATGAGCTATTCGAGGAATCCTGAGGCTGCGGTAAAAGCCAAAGAGCGTCAAACGCGTATCGCGGAGATTCAGTCCAACGCCCAGAAGGCAAATCAAGAGGCGCAGCAAGCTGCGACGAAAGCCAATACCGAACTGACGCAAGCTGGTACACGCGTGCAACAAGCAACTACGGCTAAGAATACTGCGGATCAGGCGCTTGCCGCAGCAACCAATGCTCAAAAGGCTGCTCAGGAGGCATTCAACGCCGCGAAAGCGAAAGCGGATGCTGCGCCGGAAGATGCAGCCTTGAAAACAGCCCTTGCCGCCGCTGAAAAAGCTTTGGCGGATAGCAGTGAAAAAATGAAAGCGGCAACCAATTCGGCCACTGATGCTGCGGGTAAGTTAGAAGCGATGACAAAAGAGCAAATGGCAGCGAGCGAAGCGAAGAAAGTCGCTGATCAAAAGGCTCAAGAGGCTCAGCGATTTCAGCAACAGGCGACTCAACAAAAGCAGCAGGCCGATCAAAAAGCGCAGCAGGCACAGCAGCAAGCTAATAACCGAAACGTCAATCATCTGATTTATGCGACACCAATTACGATTCGAGTTGCCGATTATCCGGTGAAGCTCAAGCTTGCTGCGGAACAATTCAATGTGAAGCAGGGCGACAAAGTAGAAGTGCCGATGTCGATCGAGAGGCTGTACGAGTTTAATCAACTGGTCAATGTACAAGTGATTCAGCCGCAAGGTGTTTCCGGGTTACAAATCAATAACGCGTCGATTCCTAACGGTACAGCTGATGGCAAGATCATGATCACCGCACAACCCAACGCGACCGTCGGTAATCATGTGATGAACTTGCGTGTGACATTGAATTTCAATGGCCAGAATCTAACTTTCGATCGTCCTTTTAACCTCTCTGTAGAAGAAGTGAAACCGGCCAAGTAGTGTAATACTTAGCGGCATAACGAATCTGTCGAGCGGTACCCTCCCCTGCACTTATTGAATCTGCCCGCTATCCAGCGTCGTCCCGCCAATAGAGGTCTTATCGATGATAACTTGGAAAACCTCAGGACAGAATTCGACCCTTGCGATGCTTGTTTTGATGCTGAGCGGCGTCCATTGGGTTTGGGGATATCAGGAAAGTGCTATTCCGATCGCGGCGGTTCAGCGCGATAAGCCTGTTGATTTCACGAGTGATGTGTTGCCCATTTTGCAACGCAATTGCTTGGCTTGTCACAATCAGCAGGACAATCAAGGTGGCCTTGTTTTGGAGACACCGGAGTCGATGCGGAAAGGGGGCGATAATGGCCCTGCCCTGCTCCCCACCCGTGGCGATGACAGCTTGATGCTCAAGTATGCAGCGCATCAGATCGAGCCGGTGATGCCTCCGAAGGGGAACGATGTCAACGCCTCGAATCTAACCTCCGAAGAGTTGGGGCTCTTGCGTTTGTGGATCAATCAGGGGGCGCTGGGAACGATAACGACGGTGAATTTATCGCCCAAGTCGATGCGGCCGATTCCTTCACGACTATCGCCGATCTATAGCCTCGACTTGACCGAGGATGGCCAGTATCTCGCTGTCGCGCGATCGAATCGGCTTTACTTGGTGCATGCACCGACAGGTAAAGTGATTGCGAATTTGTCGGACTCGACGCTCGCTGAAAATAGTTCCAACCCCGAATCACCGATTGCGCATCGCGATTTGATTCAGTCGTTGGCTTTTAATCTCGAAGGCGATCTATTGGCCTCTGGTGGTTTTCGCGAAGTGAAATTATGGCGTCGTCCGAGCGATGTGAAGCTGCTCGATATTGCAACCGGAGCGCCTGTCACCGCAGTTGCGACAAGTCCCGATGGTAAGTCGCTGGTGGTCGGTAATAACGCCGGAGTCATTCAATTTTACGATGCCAATAGCGGACAACCGGGAATAAAGATCAATGGCCACACTGGTAAAGTTGTTGCGATTCGTTTTACAGCGGATGGACGCTTGCTGACAGCTTCGCAAGATCAAACGATTCGATGCTGGAATCCTAGTGATGGTTCTCCGATCGGTGTCATTGAAACTCCTTCTCCAATTCATGCGATCGAACTGACCGCTTTGCCTAAGAAGGCTGAGAATGAGGCTTCGAGTCCAACGACAGCGATTCAGCAATTGGTGTCAGCTGGCGTCGATCAAATGGTGCGAGTGTGGAATTTACCTGCAAGTTCCCCTAAGTCAATTCATTCACCGTTTCAGGGTGGTGTGCGGTCGGCATTCAGCAAAGATCAAAGCATGGTGGCGATTGCTCTGGGGGATGGTTCGGTTCAAGTGAATCGTCGCGATGAAGTGGGTAACTATAGAACGATTGCTCAGTGGAGGGTGGCTTCTGAGGCACTGCTCTCCTTAGCATTTGTCGAAGCAAAAAATCCGAAGGCCGAAGAAGGAAAGAGTGCATGGAATTGGTTAGCAACGCTTGCTGTCGATGGAACGGTAACGATACATGATATCGATAAGCAAGCTCCAGTGTCTTCTTGGCGTACTGGACCTGTTAATGCAACTTCCTTCGCTGCATCGAGTGATGGTAAATCGATAGCGACGGGTGGCGCTGATGGCTTGATTCGATTGTGGTCGGGTGACGCGTTGCTGCAACCTGCTGTTGAAGCCAACACGGTATCGACCCCGCTGGTTTATGCAATCTCACAGCAACGATCCTTGATGGCTGTAATAGGTGTTAGCGATGGAGCGCCAGCGATCAAAGTTGTGGAGACGGAAACGGGAAAAGTGAGCCACCATTTCACTGGTTATAATGCGACGCTGCGAGCCCTAGCCTTCTCGGCTGATGGATCGCGATTGATTGCAGGTGCGGGCGATAAGAGCTTGCTGCTGTGGAATCTCAGCGAGCCTCCGGCACAGATGCCGAAGAAAGTCGAAGGGCTCTCTGCGGCGGTTACGGCGATTTGCTTTAGCCCCGATGCATCGCAGGCTTTGGTGGGTACTGCCGACAATATGGTTTATCTGGTGAATCTTGCGGATGGAATGGTCGTACAGAAATTCGCAGGTCACAGCGCTACGATTCTCGGTGTGGGCTATGCCGCTCAGTTGCCGTATTCAATCAGTCGCGATCGATCTGTTCGATTTTGGAATCCGGCCGATGGGAGTCAAACAAGAACGTTTAATGATCAAGCGGCAACGGTTGCTTGGGCGATCAGTCCCGATGGAAATTCTTTAGCACTGGCTGCGGATGATAAGAACATTCGGCTCTATCAAACAGCTAGCGGACAACTGCTTCAAACATTAAGCGGACATACTCAGGCGGCATCATCACTCGCCTTTTCAGCCGATGGTAAAAAGCTTGTATCGACAACGACGTTAGCCGATCGACCGAGTGAGTCGGTTGTGTGGGATCTTGGTGGAGCGGCTCCACGAGTCCAAGAAGTATTGCTGGAAAAGGACGTTAAATGGAGCGTATTTGATACGAAGTCGGAACGTCTTTGGACACAAACCAATGCGGGACTTTCTCGGCGGATTCCCCTGAGATTTGTTCGATACTTGGAAGGACAAACACAACCTGTTCGCGCGATGGTGTTTACAGGTAATGGCCAAACATTGTTGACGGCGGGACAGGATGGTGGCGTACGTGGTTATCAAACTGCTAATGGCCAAGCGACCTTTACCACATCTCATGGTGCTCCGGTTACAGCGATCGGCTTGTCGGCAGATGACACCCTTTTTGTGACCGGGGGAGAAAACAGCACGCTACGTTTATGGCAGGCCAACGGTAATGCTTTGGGAGTGCAGCAGATCCAAGGGGTAAAGGGTATTCCACAAAGTGTGGCGGTGAGCGGTGATAATCAATCGGTCATTGTCGGTTGCAAAGGAGATAAGCCGACCGTTCAGGTTTATGACATGGCGAGCGGCAAGATGGTACAGCAGTTTTCCGACAGCGTATCGGGTGTCATCGGGTTGGCGGTAGCGTTGACAAAACCTGCGGTAGCTGCCTCGAAAGATGCGCGATCGAATGTTATCACGGTGTCGGCCGATGCGATTTACAGCAGCGAGCTGTTGAGTCAAAGAGTCATCGCTGGGCACAGTGGCGAGGTTACCGCGTTAGCTGCGATGCCCGATCAGCCACGTCAGTTGTGGTCGGGCTCGCTGGATAGCACGATTCGGTTATGGAATCTCGATAATGGACAAGCGATTCGTCAGATCAATCATGGTGGGCCGTTACTCGCGATTGCCGTTCGTCCCGATGGTCAGCGACTCGCATCAGTTAGTGAAAATAAGACCGCGAAATTGTGGCAAATCAACGGACAGCAGGTGGCTGAATTGCGAGGTGACTTGAGAGTTAGAACGCAGTTGGCGAGGGCAACGTACCAGCAGACGTCAGCAACTGCGATGGTGAATGTTAGCAAGCAGCGATTCGAAGCAGCTGAGAAGGATTTACCTCTGAAGCAGGAAGCGGAGAAGAAAGTTGCGGAGACTTTGGCTGCTGCCGAGAAAGCACTCGTTGATAAACAAGCGGTGCTAGAAAAAGCGGGCACGGAAAAGATGGCTGCTGAGAAGGAAGCGATCGATGCAGCGGCGGCTGCTCGCGCTGCCCTGGTGCTGAAAACCACTGCAGAGAAAGCTTTCAAGACAGCGACCACGGATGCTGAGGTGGCTCAGCAGCGATCGAATCAGATCGCCGCTTTGGCCAACGCTTCGCCAAGCGATGCAGCGTTGAAGACAGCAGCGGAGCAGGCTGCAATGAAGTTAACCGCTGCTCAGCAAGTTGTGCAGCAGAGCCAAGCGGCCATGCAACAGCCAAGTGAAGCGTATAATGCCGCGACGACTACAGCCAATACTGCGGCGCAGAAGGTGACGACGCTGCAGAAGCCCTACAATGACGCGAAGGTGGAGGTGATGAAGGCGACCGCCGACCGCAATCTTGCCCTTCAGCAACATGAGATTGCAGCTCGTGAATTGAAGTCCGCCCAGGAAAAAGTGCCGACGCTCCAAGCGGTATTTGCAGAGGCAGAACGCAATTTGGCGGGGGCGAAAATGCGACTTGAAGCGGCACAGAAAGCCTTGGCGGATTCAGAAATGCCGATTCGCAGTGTAGCGTTTTCGAGCGATGGCTCGGTGCTGATCACAGGTGGCGATCTCCCCAATGTCCATGCTTGGGATGGAGAAGCTGGAACACCCGCGGCAGTCTATGCGGGACATGCAGCAGCGTTGAGCAGTGTTGCGATGCTCGATAATGAAAGATTGGTTTCTGCTTCAGCGGATGGAAGTGTCAAAGTATGGCAACGAAATGCGCCATGGAGGCTAGAGCGGACGATTGGATCGCTCGAGCAGCCTGATTTGATCAGCCATCGTGTATTAAGTCTTGATTTTAATCCTGATTCATCGCAGTTGCTTGTTGCCGGTGGTGTGCCATCGCGTGATGGACAATTGCAGACGTTTTTGGTGGCGGATGGTTCGCGAGTCACGCAGTTTGCAAATCTTCATTCGGATGTGATTCATTCGGCACGTTTCTCTCCGGATGGAAAGAGGATCGCAACAGCTAGCGCCGACAAATATGTCCGCACGATCGATGTCGCTTCAGGGCAGATGCTGCATCGATTCGAAGGTCACACGAATTATGTGTTGAGCGTATCGTGGAAAGGTGATGGGCAGACGCTGGTGAGCGGTGGAGCGGATAACGCGATTAAGGTGTGGGAGGTTGAGACGGCTGATCAGAAGCGAACGATCGATAACAACCTCAACAAAGCGATTACGAAGATCGAGTATATCGGCGAGACCGATACGATTGTTTCGAGCAGTGGCGATCGCGGGGTGCGTATTCATAACGCCGAGAATGGAGGCGTTGTCCGCAATTTTGCTGGAGCCAAGTCTTGGTTACACAGCGTCGATGTGTCGGCCGATGGGTCGGTTGTTGTGACTGGTGGCGAGGATGGGAAAGTTCTTATCTGGAATGGGGTTAATGGGCAGTTGCTGCATACGATTGAGTTAGGGGCTAGGGGCTAGGGGCTAGGGGCTAGGGGCTAGGAGCTAGGGGAGAGAAACGAGAGGCGAGAAACGAGAAGCGAGAGGGAGTGTGGCAAGAGTTGTTGTTACCACCTGAATCGACTGAAGTGGTAAACGGTTTGCGGTGGGGATCGTGCTCGTGCTCAGCGCAGCGGTGCTCGTGCTCGTGCTCGAATGCGGTTGGCAGCCTATTAACGCGTGTGGCAAGGGACTCGGTATTCCATCGCTTTGCGGCGTTTCGTATTTGCGGGGAGTGGTTTACACTTTGCGGTGGGGATCGTGCTCGTGCTCAGCGCAGCGGTGCTCGTGCTCGAATGCGGTTGGCAGCCTATTAACGCGTGTGGCAATGGACTCGGTATTCCATCGCTTTGCAGCGTTTCGTAGTGGCGGGGAGTGGTTTAGACTT
>Ga0315904_10000116_pt1 | contig 126783 bp, 125 predicted proteins | sample LakEriMetagenome_6_FD_203529 | JGI IMG/M metagenome (GOLD analysis project Ga0315904, IMG submission 203529) | Freshwater fungal communities from buoy surface, Lake Erie, Ohio, United States - Buoy 12 MA120 | ecosystem: Environmental > Aquatic > Freshwater > Lake | place: USA: Lake Erie, Ohio...
CATAGGATATAAAATGCAGAGTAATCTCTACAATAAGAATTTACAAAAAAAACAGCTAGAAAACAAAAAAGGAGACCAAGTTTCCATGATCTCCTTTTTTTATCAGTCAGGTGCTACTTACACAGGAACACCAAATTCATCAACACACGCCACTGGGTTTCCGGCAGCTGCAAAATAGGCATTCAAGAAATCAATGAAACTGCCTATAGAAAGGTCAGCGCTGTCAGAAGCAGGGAACACAATTTTGATCAAATATTGATCGCTATCCATAGTTCCGCTTGGGTTGCTGCTACGAGGTACATTGTGTAAAATGTGCAATGCCCAGTACTTAGCAGTTCTGCTTATGTCAGTAGTAAGAGTAGTGTTACCCAATACCTCACGTAAACGTGGATCTTGGTTCCATGGCTCTTGTCTGTAGCGCTTGTCAAGGATGTACTCACGTACTACAGTTTCACCGAATCCTTTACCTTGCTTGGCTTGTGCCAATACATAAACACCACCGTTGCTAATCACCGCGTTTGCAGGATTGGTAATTACTCCACCCTTTCCAAAACATGATGTGTCACAAGGAACGTCAGTCTGCTCTACAACAGATGCATAGATTTCAATTGGCTGATATTCAACATGATCCATAGGAGAAAAAGAGCAATCCTGAAAATCAGTAGCGCTATATGCACCGGTCAATGTCAAAAAGCAGTCATTTGTAGCAGGAGTCGCATCTGGAGTATATGCTGAAAACGCAGTCGTTACTGGAGAATAAAACGTAACAGGCTCATTATTAAATGATGCTGCATCAGGAGTAACACCAGTATCTGGAAAAGAAATGGTTACCTTACCTGCAGTTTTACTAGTTACTACGGCACCTACAGGAAATCTTGCACCTACAACACGTTGTCCTTCAGCCACAGCCGTTGTGCTGGCCATGTCAAAAGTAGCAGAAATAGCAGTTATGTTTGTTCCAGGAGAAGCGCTGGTTGTAGCAGTTGAGGCAACATTAAACACCGCAGCTTGAACAAACTGATTCAAGATGGGAGATGCATTGATTGCTTCCTTCCATTGCAACAACAAGACCATTGGGTCAACGGGGTTGGTACCGCAACAACCGCTATGAGCATCAAGTGTTTGATACAGGTTGTGCGTTAAAAAACGCAAGGCAGGAGAACCTTTTACGTCTACACGTAAACGGTAGGTAGTGTCGCACTCAAGAGTTACACAGTCTTTGGCAGGTCTAACCATCAACACATGTTGAGCCGCTTCAGCACTTTTGGTTAAGTAAAAAGCACTTACATACTTTGGGTTGATACCTTTAGACTTTACAGTCTCTTTATATCCACCGTGCAAAGAAGAGCCTAATTTATCAGATTGATAAAAGCTTCCCTGTGCCAGGTAAATCATTCTCAGACCGTTTCCGTACAGATCTACAGCGGGTTCTGCAAGGTCAACGAGTTTGTGATTTTTAGGGTCAACAATACCTACCTGCCCAGGAAGTAAGGTAGTAGTTGCTTCTGTACCAGTTCCAAGCTTGAATGGAGTGGGACTGTTTGCGACCAACATCTTTTGGTACGCGTGTGGAAAATAAGCCATAGTTTATAAGAATTAAGGGTTAAAAAAAATCATTGTAAAAAGAGAAGCTTGTACTTGATGGAGTTAATCGTGCTCTTGATGGTGTCAAGGTCATTCACGATCTCACTGAAAGGTATTTTGCTTTGCAGATTGTTGACCATGTCTGTCAGCTCTCTTAAATAAGATAATGCATCTGTGACGTCGTTCAAAATTCTGGCAGCTTTTTCTTCACCATAATTTAAGATCATCTCGCGCGCACCCTGATACTGTTCTGCCAGTGCATCTGCATGACCAGGTAAAGCATCATAAAGTTCATTAAGTGCATTGTGTGATGCAAATGAACCAAGGCCTTGTACACGAAGATGCAACTTGTGGAAAGACGTCCGCGCATTCATCAGTTCAGAAACACATGCCGCAACGCTGTCGCACAGCGGTCCCTGTCCTGTCGATTCACTTCTGCGTTTAAGTTTGTATATTGGTTGTTCCATTAGTTATTCTGTGTTGCGTTGGTTTTGTTACGCTGATACTGCAGTACGCTTTCAATGTCGCCAGCCAGTATAGAAACGGCCTCATCAACAATCAATTCAGCTACATCATCTTTAAGTTCACACTCCACATCTTGTGTACTGGCCACGCCTGTAGCAAGATTCACACAGCCTGTAAACTCTACATTCACTGGATTGCGATAATAAGTCAGCTTAGGTTCAGCGACTTGGAACTTACCATCATGATAAATCCTCACCCTGTTGTCTATAAGCGTGCAGAAAGTTTCACCCCACTCTGCGCTTGGACTTCTCAGCTGGTCAAACAGCAGGTTGGTCACGTCAGCTACCGGAGCCAGGTATACTACCAGCCTGCGGTCAGGACAGCAATCTGTTTTGGCAGATGCTCCCACGCTTTTATAAAACAGGTAATTGTCTGGCAAATCGCCACTCTGAAAATAAACTTCCCCATGAGTGCCTGTAAGCGATGTTTCCGTCAACAGACATTGCAAATCATCAATCAGTACTTTAGAGCTCTCATCCCCTTCTTTGGTCTGGTTCACTCCATGTACCTGGCGTCTGACAAACTCAAGTTGTGCTTTATTGAACGCTTCCGCGATCTGCCAGCACTCAATGTTGTCATAATCCATAGAAGACAGTTTGTTCAACCGCTGCTTGATTTTGATCTGTAACTGTATGTTATTCATATTGTCTGGTATCCAGAAGGCAGGGCCCGGTGTTACCCTGAGCCCAAACCTTGAGGATGGTGTATGTTATGCGTTCCACATTTTTTCTACGTTCTTGGTAATGTCCGCCAAGATGTCCTCATTCAGAGGGTTCTTTAGGTACTCTACCACGTCTGATGGGTTTTTACCCACCATGGTCGCGCTCTTCATGTGATAGATAAATCCATCACCACGTGTTGCAATAAACTTGTACAGGTTGGCGTCTTTCACCATAGCGCGGATCTTGAGCGTTTCCATGTCCAGTGCAATCACATCCAGGAATCGCTGCGCTGTTTTGCGCTTGTCCTTATCCACTGACTCACCGTTAATGTACTTATCCATATTGTCATACAGGATGTCAATAGGTGTAGTCTTACGGTACTGGGTGGAGTTAGGATCCACGATTTTGCACACGTAGAACAATTTGTTCTGGTTCTTGTCAAAGAGCTTTTGCAATTCAGCCAAGGCCTTGTTGCGTAATTTTTTAACTTCAGTTCTGATGGAAGCTGTTTCTTCAAACTTATCCAGGTAAAACTTAGCGCCTGGGGTTCTGCGTGCATCTTCCAGCGAGCCCGCAATGAGTGAGAATCCTCCTGCCTCAATAGCCTTCATCTTGATGAGGTCATAAGGGTCTTTGGCCGGATCCAAGAACACAGGGTCATTTCCCATGCGGATAACTACCTTTTCCCAGAAATCTGCATTATCTGGTCTAAGCAGCTTCACCTTGTTCCAGAACTCAGGATCCTTGGGGTCAACGATGTTAGACGCCAGTTCTTTTTCCAACTGGGATACGGTGATGCGGATCTGGTTAATCTGCGCTTCACGCTCATCGTCTTCCAGGTCTTTGAGCTCAGGAGCGAACTCATTGAGTCCTGTCACATAACGGCTAATGCCGTTGTTGGTCAGACAGACCAAGGGTTCTTCGTGAAAACAGTTTTCAAACAACGCCATGTTGTAGCGTTGCAGACCCATGTTGTCTGCTGTCGTGTCCACATAAGGTCGGATGCTCACTTGCGCACCCTTCTTTAATGAGTTGTGTTTCTCAATCAAAGTAACTTCCATAAGGTTTTTAAGTTGGTTTGTTTTTCTTCTGCAACATTGGTCAGCTTTCGCTTTAAGCTCCTGAACCACGTCACGGTTGTTGCTTCTCAGGAGTACCCGGCTTTCGCCAGGCTAGGGGCCGTACATTACTCATGTACGGGTGGGAGGTGGATCACAAGAAAACCTGCAAATACCAGGAGGATTTTAATGCCCTCCTGGTTTGCAGTATTACCTTCAAGGTTCTTAGAATGAACCTCCAGTGATGGGGTTGCGCATCACGATCTTGAGAACTTTGGTTGGGTCCTTAACCCAGATAGAAGGCATCATCTGAGTCATGAATACACGGTAACCGTTGAAGTTACCTACAGAGGCAAACCCTTGAGAGCGACCCATGTAGTCCATAGTACCGTTTTGATAGAACCACTTCAGTTCGCTGTCCCACTTCAACTTCAACAAGAAGATGTTGTCGTTGGTGTTGTCAGTGATGTCAAACACGATGAAGTTGTAAGATGACAATGGGTAACCATCGATGATGGGGTTCTCAATGTCATTGGTGTGTACGTTGTCAAATGCAGGATTCAACACAAACTTCACATTCGCCAAGAATGGGATTGTGTAGCTGGTGAACGCAAATCCAAAGTTCAAGTCCATAGCGTTGTTACCAGAGATCGCTCCGATACCAGCTTTAGACATGTCAGTGAACAATGCGTTAGTCTGAGAAGACGTGGCACCTGCGATGTTAAAGGCCTCTTTCTTGATCGCCTCGTTCACCATGCGCATACCGGCCATACCAGTTTGTACAATGATCTGACGAGAAGGATCTGGTCCTTTAAATTCAACCTTACCATTGTAGAAGTTGAAGATCTCAGAGCGGAACAATTCCAAGTTGAAACCATTCTTGTTGTAGATACGCTTGAACGAGTTGTCCAATTGATCCCACAAACCTACTGACAAGCGAATGTCATCTGGTCCGTCTTGCTTGATTCTACCGCCCTTACCCCACATCAGGTAAGTCTCGATGTCGTTAGCCACTTTGCTTAAGTGAGCAGATTCCATCTTGGTAACGAATGTTCTGGTCAAAGAACCATTGTCATACGCCTTCTTGATGTAGTCTTTACCCAACTTAGATACCATAGCGTCGATGTTGGTCAACGATGGATCGTTTGCGATGTTTGCGTCAAATGAGCGCCAGATTTCAGTTACAGGAACTGTACCGTCAGCGTTCATACCGCCTTTCATCATCATCTCTGCGCGGCTGGATACAGAGTAGTGTACGTGAGCTTCAGCACCTCCAACAAAGTTGTAGTACTCGCGGAAGCCAGCGTTCAATTCTCCGATGTCAGAGAACTTCTCACCGTACTCACCACGTGCAGAACCTTTGCGGAAGAACTTAGTGCCAGGCTTTAAATACTTGGCAGTCTCTAAAGTTGCTGTGTTGTTGTTGTTTACCAACTGTACGGTGTAGATGAAACCGTCTCCTGCAGGAAGGATGTCATCAGCAGTGATGTACATCTCCAAGCCTTTGTACTTGTCATAAGTGACGATGTCACCGTGACCGAACGCACGCTTGTTCAACTTAATTTTGAAGGTAGTACCATCAGCACCTACGTTGCCAGACTCTACGTTCTCGACTACATAAGGAAGGTCCTGTACAACAGGAGTCTGCCACTTGTACTCTCCACGAGCGTTGTCAACTAAGATGGTGTTTTTACCACCGAACGATGCCATCTGATACAGAGGCATCTCTACCTTTTGGGTCATGGCCCACAAATCAACTGGACCTAAATCCATAGGTTCAGAGTTTTTGAGCATGTTCACCAAATGGTAGCTGTCCACGTGAGAACTAACCTTGTAGTTAGTGTCTCTGAGGAACAAACCATTGTTTAAAACTGGTGTTGCCATAGTTAGGGTTAAGGATTAATTGTTAATAAGGGTTAATTGTGTTATCGTTTAAAGATGTTGGCAGGTTGGCGGGGGATTCTGCGGGTCTGTGACTTTGACGGAGCGTCATCATCATCGTCTCTCACAGAAGAGCTCAGCTTGCGGGCTTCCTCCGTTTTCAACTTGCGGGCTGTGTCTTGCACCACCTCATTCTTTGCCTGGCGACGGATGTTCTCTTTGTAGTCATCTGGATCACTCAGCAACCATAAGGTTTCTGCAATCAGGTCATAGCGGGGTTCTTTGCCAAACTGGTAGTCTTCCAACAGTCTTCCCAACAGGTTTGTAGGACGTCCTGTCATGGACTCATACTTTACCGTGGTCAGCTCATCCCATAAGAATTTCTGGCGTTTGCCGTCAATCTTCACCCCGTTCAGTTCACCTGGTTTCAGGGTATGGTAGATGTTGGACATATAGGCCTCTTTCTGGGCGGCTTGCTGTTGGCGGAAAGCTTCTTGTTGCTGAAGCTTGGATTGTACGATCTCTTCCTGCTTCTGGTCCAACTTGGGTTTGAACTGCTGAGCTTTTTTACTCAGTGTTCCTGCATCGGCCCACTCAGCAATCTGATCTTCTAACAGCTCCTGGTCTCCGTTGCCAAAATTGGTAGCCTGCAGGTACTGGCGGACAATCAATTCCTGGTGATCAGGATTGGTGGCATCCAGTGAACGCACTTCCTCTACCGAAGCCAATGCTCTGAACAAACCTCTCATGTCTGTTCCGCCTTTGGCCACATACTCCGCTGCGTACTGCAGCTCGTGTGGTAATGATTCAAAGAACTCTTTGGGAGTTTGTTCGCGTATTGCGCGCTCGCGCTCCTCTATGTTGGCCTGGATTAACTCTTTCCAATCTTTCATGGAGTAGTCTTCCAGGGCTTTGTCCTCTTCAAAGGGCATGATCAAACCTTCTTCAATCAACTTGTTAAAGGTTTCTACCATTCCGCTCTTGTCAATCTTCTTGCGACCAGGCTTCTTGGTATCGTCATCATCTCCTTCTTCCAGTTCCTCATCCAAGGCAGCCAGTGTTTTCTGAACATCTTCAGGACTGGTCTTCTTGGTTCCATCACCACTGTCATCATTTCCGTCGTCATCGCTGTCAAGGAAACTCAGGTCTGCGGCTTTGGCTTTGCTTGTGAACATGTTGGGTTTGGAATCATCATCCCCATCTGATGTCACAATGCTATCAGCACCGGGCATTGGCAAAAAGTCATCAATGCTGTCGATAGTTACACTATCTGTGCTGGTGTTTTCTCCGGGTTTGCTCATAATTGGTTTATGTTGGTTAGCTCTTCATATATAATCTACAAGAATAAACCTGTAGAATTTACATCTACAAGAGGTAAGCTCTACAAATAGCGCACTATATCGCTACGCCTTACTCCTTGTCGTATTTGTTTTTGTTGGTCTGGGCTACCTGAACCTGCTTATCAGCAATGCGCTCGCGGGATGCAAGCTCCTGGCGTTTGAGATCCAGTTTCTGTTGTTCAGTAGCCTGGCGGTTAATTTCCTTATCGCGGTTAAGCTGTTGGGCAGCTTGCTGGGCGTTCTTTTTATCGAGGTACTCCAGTGTCTTTACATAGTCAGACTCGCCATCTTTGTCAGCATCCATCATAGCGGTGTAACCCGCAGAACGAATCTCTGCCACACGGATGTCTTTCTCACGGTCTAAAGCCCTTTCTTCAGCCTGTGCTTTCAGCAATGCTTCCTGGCGCTCAGATTCTGCCTGCTGCTTCATTTGCTCAGTTTGCTGCATTGCCTCCAGTTCTTGTTGCTTAGCTTTATTGGTCTTGTCCTCAATACCCTTCATGGTATGGGTGATCTCAGCCAGTGAGTCTGCCTTGAGGATATTACCCAGGTCATAGATAGAGGCACCCGCAGTATTGTTGCTTAGCGCCAGCTGACGGATTTGCTCCATTAACATGCGCTGGTTTACCTTGGTAGAAGCAAACACATTCAGGTCACGACTTAGTAGTTCTGTACCATTCATCTCAAAGTTCACCTTCTCATCCATAGAGGTTACATACTGCAGGCGCAGGGATGGACGGGTAGAATGATAGTATTGTGCCAGGTCTGTACGCATCTGGTGTACGCGTGGCATCAGGTATTCTGAGTGCTGGATAAAGTACATTTCAGTTTGAGAGTACGAGGCGTTCATAGCCTGCTGTACTCCGGTAGCGGTTTCCTGGGCAATGACTTGTCCCATGCGCTGTGGGTTGATACCAATGGATTCAAATGCCTGACCTTTAAAGTAGTTGGCCAATTGGATTCTTGACATTAAACGCTGGGTCTGTTCCAGGTTCAGTACCTGGTAGTGCTGGAAGTTCAGCGCGTTCTCCGTGTTGGTAATTGATGTATCCAAGGGTAGCATCTGGAAGTTCTTCATGGCCACGTAAGCTTTACCAAACTGGTCATGTCCCCAATCTTCACCCATAGAGTGTTTGGGAAGCGCGTTCTGGTCCAGCATGATCACTGTGCCTAGTTCATCCACCAGGATGTCTGCAATCTGGTTATTCACCAGGTTATAGCCAATCTGGTAGGGCTTCATCTTGTCTACCAAAGATGAGCTCTTGGTGTTGCGGTCTGAGAAGACAGATCCTTCAACAGGAAGTTTACACCCATATAAAGTAAAGTCACCCTTGAATTGGAAACGCAGGGGCTTTACATTCAGGTATAATGGCTGAAAACCGTTGGCGTCTACGTTACCATAGAAGCTAGGACGGTTTGGTCCAATCTTTACTCCACCCCATACTTCATTGATCCATATCCAGTCAATATGCTCACCGGCAATCAACGTCTCACGATTTTTGTCCCTCATCACAGAAGTATCGTATATGGGCTTTTCAGTGATGCGGTAGTTCTCATCTACAATCATGTCAATGAGAATACCATCTGAATTAATCTTGGAGAGATGCCCTACCATGCGCTGGCTTTTCCAGTAGCAGGTAGTTACACGCAATAAGTTCATGTTGGACAAATCAGACAAGTCCTCTGACTCGTTCAGAATGCGGAACAGGATGTCATCCCCGGTAGACACAAATGTGTCGCGGGCACTCAGGAACTGGCGCATGCCCAGAGAAGGACCTTGCGTATTCCACTCATAGGAACGGGTAGCGTCGTAGAAACTACCGTCGTTCTGCACACCAGGCAACAGGTAACCGGCTGCTTTGGTAGGATAGATGGCTTCTAAAGTTTGCAGTTGTTCTGCATCCATCATCCAGCCGTATTTGTCTACAATGTCTGACAGCGTCATCAGGTCTAAACGACCTACCCAGTTAGACTGGGAGATGTAACGCGCCTCAGGGCTTTTGTGATAAAAGGTCAATACAGGGTTCCACAGCTCAATGTCAAAATCATCCTCATTCATCTTGAAGTGCCAGAACTCACGGTCAGTGATCAACATGTCTTTGAAGGCCATGTTTTCCAGTTCTTTCATGTAGAAACGCTCAGTGTCTACGTTGTGCTGGTGGGTAGCCCACTCCTCTACCAGGGAGCGGTAATCTTTTTTGAAGAATGCTTCAATCTCTGGTAAGCTTTTCAAGCTCTCCGGGCTCATCATTTGCTGAGCTTGCTGTGCCTGCTCCTCGTTATTCAGGTCAAGACCCATGGACTGAATGGTCTCCTGCATTTTCTTTTCTGCATCTGCCAGCAGGGTTTGCTCCAGCATCAGACGCTTGGCCTCCAACATCTCGTTGAAGCTGTTGTCATCCACCGCGCGATAGGTGATGCGGTCGTTGCGCTTGGCAAACTCGCCCACCATCACGTTGATGACATTGGGTATAATGGGAAAGAACTTAAGCTCAAATGCAGAAGCATCTTCTTTGGTGAGCACGTCAATCAAGTCTGCCACCTCATTGTCTTCCTCTACGATATAGTCCGTCTTGTCTATGATACCGTTGGCCAGCTTGTAGTTTTTCATCAAGCGACGCGCATTGCGACGGATCTGCTTGAGCCCTTGCATCTCCAACCAGTCCATGTTCCATGCACCCCATGATTCGTCTTTTTCCTTGCGCAGTAAAAACTGCACAGGCTGGGTGATGGTGCCCATGCGGTGGTAATCCGCTCTGGCTCCGTTCTTTAGTTGTAAGGCGTTGTAAATTTTAGGCATGGTGTTTTCTATAGGTCAGGATCATCGCAGATTCCTGAAGGGATTTCTGGGTTTTCTCATACTTGAAGAACCGCCACTGGCATTACCCATGTGACGAAAGGGGCTCTTATATAATGTACTGAATTTGGAAGAGTTCTCCAAATTACTCTCCTCACGTTCAACGCGTTTGCTGTAGCCCCTGTTGGACTCCTGCACTTTGGCAAATGCCACCAGCGCACAGAATGCCACCAGTCTATCCACGTTGAGTCCTTTGCGGTAAGCCTGCATTTCTTTTAACAACATTGCATCTGGAATGCGCTCTACTCCATGGGTGCGTTTCACAATGGTTCCATGTTCGTCACTCTCATGGTCAAGTTCTTCTTCCATGAACTGCACGGCATAACTCAGCAAGTTGCCACGGAAGATGTTACCTACGTTACGCCAGCCATATTCCTGGTAGACGTTGGTGTTGCTCATCAGCTCTTTGAGAAACATGATCTGGTTTTTGGGCACCAGGTATTTCTGCTTGCGACGCGAAATCATGTACTGGATAAACAGCGAGATGTTGTTTTCCACAATGGTCCACGCATTGTACCACTCAATGATCAGTTCCAGGCGCTCATGCGTTTTGTTGAGGTCATCAAAACGACCGCACCAACTAGCGACAATCTTGTCACGTTCAATCACCTGCTCAATGCTACCGTCTTTCTTGTGCTTGGTGACTTCCTGGGACGTCTTGTATACGTAGATGGAACACAAAGATTCTGAGGTTGTTGTCTTACCTTCTGCCACAGGGTCAATGCTGGCGTAGTACGTACCGAAGGCTGCGTCTTTCTGCGGGCGTTCATACACGCAAATGACTCCCTCTTTGTTCTGTGTCTTAGGCGTAATGGGAAACTCCAGGATGGGCAGCTTTTTGCTGTCCTGTGCCTGAATCTTACCATGCTCATCGCGGTAGAGCTCTACGTACTCAGAAAAGTATGTCTTGTCTTCAATGCGTCTCAGCTGTTGAGTAACCAGGTGCAGCGGGAACACGGAGTCTTCCCTGCTGGCAAAAGCCTCTGAAATGTACATGGGTTTCTGAGACACCCTAAGCTGGTACTCATCCGGGCGTAGTTTCTTTTTCCAATCCTCACGCTCTGCCAGGATCATGGTCATGGCTTCCTCCACTTTGGAATTACCCCACTGGTCAATGCAGGGAATCATACTCCACTGCTCTGGAATAAAGAGTCCACACTCCCCAATTTGCCCGTTCTCATCCATCAGGTTGGTCTCTATGGCAAGCACATCCTTGGAATCGGGGTTCATGATCAGGTCTTTCAGTGGCTCACACTGCTCCAAATCTCCTACAGAACCTGCCACTACAAACTGTCCCGTGTAGACCATACCCGATTTCATGGCAGGTAACAGGTACTCCAGGGTCTTACCCATGTGTGGGGCAATACCTGCCTCCTCATGGAAGAACAACGTACAAGGACCACCGACACCATTGGTAGGGTCTTTCTCCAGTACCAGGCCTATGAGAACGCTTTTCAGACCCACGTCGCGCTTGCGGCCACCCTGGTTAATCTCAATCTTCTGTTCCCAGTTCAATACCTTGTCAGGATTGCTGGGACGGTACCATGCAGTATGCGTGTTCAGGAAGTTTCGGTACTCCTCTAGGAAACGCCAAGTGCCTTTCTCTGCGATGTAGTCTTTCAGAGAACCGGCCATCTTGTTGATCGCACCCTCTTCAAACCAGTAGAGGTTGATCATCTTGGCCGCATGAAAATAGGATGACGCAATCTGACGTTTCTTCAGGATTGCAGCATGTTTGTAGTGTTGCTTGGCCAGTTCCTCGTAGAGGGCCATGTGGTACTGGGCATCCCGTACATCCGGGAAGGTGAACTTCCCCACCTCTTTGTTGTAGATAGGTAGGAAGTTCAGCCACATGTAGTAGTCACGGGTAAGATACCAGGTCTTTTTCCCATTTTTGTAGATCACCCCGTTGCGGCACTTGTCTTTCTCAGTATCCCAGTAGGCTACAAAATCCTTACTCTTGGGTGGAGCAGGGCAATAAAACTTGTCTATGTTAAACCTACGCGCCTGCTTGTTGAATAGCAGAGAGCACTCGTCAAACTCGTATTGACCAGGCTGTTTGAACATTGACCACAAGAACTCACAAAATGTTTCACGTGTCACAAATTCTGTGTGGCTCCACTCACCGGTGGCGTAATCATAGGTTGGGATCTTAATGTGCATCAGTCTTTCAAATCGTCTACTATCAGGCGCACGTGACCCGTACTTACGGGCCATATCACCTGTTTGATTTCATAGGTATTGTTGTCCAACTCAATCCAGTCTCCTTTGCAAGGAACCTGTCTAAAATCAAAGTATGCCAGTGTACCTTCTGCTTTATGGATGATTGCTGTTGAGGGCATTGCAGGTATTTTTTAATTTTTCCAGTAGGGAGGTCACACAGTTGGCTTCAATCAGCGGGTGTTTCATTTCACTCCTGTTCCAGTAAGCAGCGTGGTCTTCACGGTGAAAAGCATACCAAGTATTGGTATAACTGTTATAGTGAAGCAGCCACTCATACATCCACTCTTGATTTGTTTTTATACAAGGTGTTGTATCAAGCTGTCTGTGCTTCATGTGCAGGTTCAACCCTTTAATGAAGAGTTTAATGGAAAGCTTTTCTGCCCACTGGAGATTGTACAAAAACTCTGAAAGTTTCAGCAACAAACATGAGGCAATTTTATATAGTGTCTTTTTCATAAGGATAAAATTTTGCATGCAAGTAGTATAAACCAAAGAACAGTCCCGACAGGCAGTAAAACACAAAGTCCGTAGTCCAGTAGGAACCTGTCCACTCCATGACCAGGGCGAACAAGGCATCGAAGCCAAAGGGGTTGAAGAACATCGCCAGCATCAGCAGGATGTTTCTGGTGTGGGTATGTCTGAGTACTCGTATCATCAGGGTCCATAGGATCAGTATTCGTTAAACTTACATCTGGTCATAGCCCAGCTGTTGTCCTCCGCGCACCATGCTCTTTTGTTCTTCCATCAGGTCTTTGTACGCTCCTTTGAAACTCATGCGGATGGCCTCAAATTTGGCAGCAGCATTGACCAGGGAGTTGATGTTCCCGTCACGCCCGTGTTCAATGGGTGTGGTTTCCATGTACTTGGCCAGGCGGTCCAGCATGTGCTTCATACCAATGTATGCGCGGTAGGTAGGTGTCTCGTATAGTTTTTTGCACATATCCAGGGCGTACAGGATAGGCTCGTCTTCTGTAGAAAAGTCTGGCTGAATCTGCGAGAGGATAAGCTCCTCCTTTTCATTTTCTGGCGTGTCAAAAAACGGGTTCATGTCCGGGTTAGGACAAGTCATATAGAACAGGTACAGGTACACTTTCATGTAACTGTCCGGATATTCTTCCATGATGTCCTTCAGGAACTTCAGCGCGTAGCAATGTTCTGAGGGAATGATGGCTCCTTCATGTATATCAAATAGTTTTACCATGTCTTCCAAAGGTTAGGTTGTTTCTTACTCTCAGATCCTTGTGCGTGAACTGCCACATCTCTCCTGTCTCATCAATTATTACCGTGTATACTGTATCCGTTTCATGTCCGTAGTCTGTCACTAGCCATACGACTCCTTTACCTTTAGGTGTGATTACCTCCAGGCGGTTGTGTGGTTCGTAGATCATCATAGCAGCGTGACTTGTATTTGTTCATCCCGCTCTACCAGGTGATAGTACAGCTCTATATCAGCGCTCCACCCAGCTCCTGTCCAGAACTCAAAACCTTTGAACCCTGCCTTGTAGCGACAGCATTTCTCATAACCTCCCAGCAGATACACGTGCGTGCAGTGCAGCTGAGAAGCCAGATTGCATTCGTGCATTTGGGCAATGTTACCCAGCGACAGACCAGGATGTTCATAGTTGGATATGAACTGCATGGCCACAAACTGGTCATCATAGGTTTTGTAAAAACTTACACCGGCCAGCTTGTCATCGTGCCAATACTCAATACACTGGCAACCTTCAAAGTGTTCCCACTGTATATCCCTGGCAAATCCATGGTACGCACAGTATTGCTCGTAAATTTTTTTGTATGCGTCCTGGTGCAGAATGAAATCACCAGGGCGGGCAGTCACCTTCTTACTCAGCCTTTTGACTGTTTCAGACGGACGGTATAAGGAAAGGTCCAGGCGTACACTGCGCAGGTTATACCATTCAGAACCCCAAGGGATCCACCCTTCTTTGAGTGCATCCGCGCCAGATTCTCCTGGCTCCAGGATTCCATAGGGCGCGGAGTAGATAAAGTCTAAGTCAGAGACCTTACCAAAACCTTCTATGTGGTCAAAGTGCACTTTCACTTTTTCTTTTTCTTTTGCAGCATAGCTGCGTTGTCCTTGTACCAGCTCATGATAGAGAGGACCTCATCTTTAAGATACGGCAACTCATAGGGAATCACCTCTTTTACGATGGGTTCTCCGTTACTATCCAGTTTGCTAATGGGATAACCAAACTCATCTTTCTCCTCTTCCTCTTCAAACACGATGTGGTGGATGGTAAGCTTTCCCGCCTTGAGGTTGGGATTATGCTTCAGGATCATGTACATGTAAATGCTCAGCTGGAGGTTGTAGTGGTTCAGGTTACAGTCGTCCAGGTGTGATACCGGAAAGCCCATCTTCTGTGAGATGCCCTCCCAGTTCTTGAACGACTCTGCTTTGATCTCCTTGTTGGTTTTGTAGTCGGTGATGTGCACCTGTCCATCCGCAACCTCCACCAGGTCTGACTGTCCGCAGATCCCTGCTGAGCGTAAATACACCATGTGCTCTGGATAGATACCTTCAATCAGTTTCTGAGAAGGCGCCATCTTTTTTCCGTTCTCATCAAACATGGGACGGATCACCGGCAGCTCCTTGTTGTGACGATTCAAGGTTGTGCAGCCGGTGATGTCCTGCTCCCGCTGGTCATGGTACCAGTTTCCCAGGCTACAAGCCCTGTCAGATTCTTTCTTCCAGGCAGCTTGTATCTGTTCCACCGTCATACCATACCATTTACCCTTTTTGTTAGCCGCGCTTTTTTTCGCTACCGCGTTGCTGTCAAAAGGTTGTTTGAGGTGTCCGATCAGTGTAGTGACACTGGTCCAGAGTGTCGCATCAGAAGCGTCAATGCTTTTGTACGAGTGGGTTGAAGGTTCAAATACTAAGGACATTACGATTCAATTTGAGATTTGATCATGTCCTCCTCTTCCTGTGTCACCACAGCTTCCCACTTCTGTTTGTCACAGGCGCTCGACAGTGAGCGCAGCTTCAGGGCAAGAGAGCATCCGCAGGCTCCGCAACAAGGTTGGGTGCCGGGAACTACGCAGCTCTTGCCGGTTTTGTCAAGGAACTCGCAATCGTTGCAAATAGCCTGGCGTTCAGCGGCTACTTCCTCCACGTGTTCATTCTTGAAGACACTATTGGTGATTCCCTCAAGAATCTTCCCCTTGTTCTTCCAGATTTGTATCAGGGTATGTTTCATAGGTGTTAGATTTTCTTAATTCCATAATACCAGCCTTGCGATCCTTCTCAGCCTGCATCATTTCCTGTAGCTTGTGGAACTTTTTCAGGTCTTCAATGTGTGTGAGGCGTACCTCGTAGGCGCGCATGGTGTTGATCTTTTCCAGGAACGGTATCTTATTTACCGTATGGTCAATCTTTTTCTGCAGGCTCTTGGGTTTTATCACAAACCTGCCCAGGTTAGGTACCTGCAGCGAGTGGTAGTCTCCACTGCTCAGGCGTTTGTGCAGCGTAGAGTAGAAGAAACTCACAATGTCTTCCACCAGCTCAGCTGGCAACTCCATCTGCTGCGCTGTTTTAGCAATCAGCTCTTTACGCTTTACCGGTCTCAACAGCTAAAAAGTTATAGTCCAACAACACATTTCCTTTGGCAGCCACCGGGATGCGCTTGGTAATCTCAATCATCTTTTTACCGCGCTTGTTTTTCTCAACCAGCGCCCGTTTTTCCAATTTGACAATGCGGTTGCGCACGTTCTGTGCCCGCACCGCAATCTCCTCTGGCTTGATGCCAGGGTTCAGTTTTTTGGCAGCCTGGGTACAAAATGCACCCAGCTCCATGGGACCCCACAAGGCAAGCAGGGTCAGCAGCTCTATGTCAGAAGGGATCAGGTGTTCTTTAGCAAAGAACATTACCTCTGTCATGATCTGATATTTCACCAGGTCATGTGAAGTGACCCTGATTTTTTTTTGGATTCTGTTGACTTCCATAGGTCTTTAGTATTGTATCGCTGCACCCAGGACTTGCACCTGGATAACACCCGTTGTCACAAATGTTGCCAGTATTTGTGACGAGCTGCCCCACCCGACAGCAGATGTGGTTAACTTTAAGCTTCGCCCAGTGCGCGATACCATGTGGTTTTTCATGTCGTTGTGCAGGAGGGACTCGAACCCCCAAGCCTCACGGACCAGATTTACAGTCTGGCGAGCCAACCAGTTGCTCAACTGCACAAAGTGGATTCTTAATCTAAAATCATCCAGTCTTCAGACAGCATGTCCGTCTGAGAGGCAAGCCATCCCATCAGGATCTTGTTGTCTGCGGTTTTGAACAAGATATATGGCAATACTTCAGCAGTACCACCGTTTTGTTCTGCAAATGCACGGGTGTGAGGATTCCAGAACTTCTCTGCTTCTAGTGCAGGGTTTCCTTCACCCAAAGCAACCCACATCCCTTTACCATTCCAGCCGGCACGGCAAGCGCGCTTACCAGCTTTTAGCGCTTCAAGCGCTTGACCATAACTTAGATTGCTCATTTCTTCAGCCCCTTGGCAATGCCCTTTACCGCATACATCTGCGCTGTTTCTAACTCTGTCATGGCAATGCTAAAGCAACGCTTGGCCTCACCATCTTCTGTACCAAGCAATTCATTGTTACAATAATCAATGGCATCTGCCATCATACGTTTGAATGTTCCAATCTTGTCATCTGAAGATGGATTGAAATTGATATGACATCTAGACTCCCCTAGTGTCAATGTTCTCATGTCTGTGTTTTCCATACTTGGTTTTAAAGTAGTTGCGGGGGCAGGGCTCGAACCTGCGTACTTCGGCTTATGAGACCGAGCTGGGACCAACTCCAGTCTACCCCGCCATCCAGAGGTTACCACACAATGGCCACCTCATATTCGTTCAACATCAGGTAATGCTTGTCTTCCAACGGTAACACTTCGCATGACTGCAACGCGCTGCCAGAGATGTACACTTCGTCCCCTGCTTTTACACCTTCTACTTCTTCACCAACCGCAGACACTTTAAGACGTGTCCACTTGCTGATGAACTCACGGTCCAGTGCAGCTTGCTGTTCTGGGGTCAACTCAATGGCTGACTTCGGACGCTCTGGTTTCTCAATAAGAATCCTTCGTCCCTTAAGGGCTTTAAACTCTAGCATTATTTCTCTTTCTTTAATGACCTTACTTTAGGACTTTCTTCCTCCTCGTCAGCAGGAGCTTCGTTTTGCTTTTGTTGAACCTGGGCCAGGAACAAAGTGGCCTGCAGGCGTTCAGCGTCAGATTTGGCAGCACGGGCTTGCTGTTCAGCAAGGTCTGCACGGAGAGTTGCCAGTTCAATCTGGTCTTTGTACCACGCTACTACTTCTTCGCGAGATACTTCCTTTTCAGGAGTTTCAGTGTTTGACATAGGGTTAGTTGGTTTATTCAGCAAACTGCTGAGATTTAACACTACAAATATACTTAAAAAGTTTAACCTCTACAAATTTATGTATATTTTTGTACCTCTACAATATCACTATGAAAAAATACCAACTGAAGCGTGAGCACGATGGGCTCACCAAAGAGGCAGACAAGATTGCCTGGGTTGAATGGAACGACAAGGGTTATCTGAAAAAGATGCATGATGAGCCTGCACCAGGCAGGTCTTTGATGCTGGATCCTCAGTACTCTTACTCCTATACCTGGCTTACAACAGAAGTGGCCGAGATCCAGCAACAGACCTCAGCCACCGTACAGTTTAGAACTAAAAATTCTACGTACACCTTAACCAATAATGAGGCTGCTACCGAACCCTCCATATCCGCGCAAACTTATTCTCCGGTTGAATCACCTGACCCTTTATCACCAGATGCTCAAAGTCAGATTTTATCAGACGTTTGACAGAATGCAGTTTGGATTTGGGTACCACAAACGATTGCCTGGGTTTGATCTTCTTTAGGATGTCACCGGCCTGTTGTAAGAACAGCGGGTCTCTGACGCCACGTTCAGGTAACGGTACATTGTCTTCAAGCGTTAACAAAGACATCTCCTGTTTTAAGACCCTAGGTCTGCCAGCTGATTTCACTGGCTGCTTTTTTGAATTTGCCATTTGAAAAGAAGGTTTTGACTTTGGAGAGGTAAGCTAATAAAAACCAACCAAGCAGCAAAATTTTTCTGTAGAGCTAACAAATTATGAAACAACAATTTAACATCAAGTCAAAGTTCAGTCTGTTTGCCACCGGTGCTGTGCAAGTTTATTTTGTGGCAATTAATACGTATTTTCTTAGTAGAGAGTTTTACCTGGGCGTCACCTTTGCCGCCTTTATGATCTCCATGATATGGTCCCACAACATCAAGAAGATAGCATTTGGCACCACAATGGACAGGGTGCTGTACTCCCTGGGGGCGACCCTAGGGTCTCTGGCCGGACTGGCGACCTCCAAAGCATTGACCAACCTAATATCCCAGGCACTATGACCATCAACAACAGATTCAAGCTGGGCGAGCTTGTATACCTACGCACAGACCCGGACCAATTTCCCCGCATCATTGTAGCCCTACAGATCACAGTAGATGGCGGCATGCTTTACAAACTTGCCATCGGCATGAACGAGCAGTGGCACTATGAGATAGAACTCGCCAGAGAGAAAACACCAGACTTCCTACAGAACTAACCCTCGACCGCTACCTTGGGACCTGTTACGTGACAAGCAGGACAAAGACCCCGGCCTCATCGCTGGGGTTTTTTGTTGTCACATTTTTACCTAAGGATTTGTTACAAGACCACCGTACAAGTAACCGACTAAGTCACCGACCAACTTGTCGCAAATGTTTGCAAAATCTGCATGAATTTTTCCAAATTCTTCATGCACAAATGTCCAGTTTTTTACACTAAAAACTTGACATAGGTAGCGCTACTTAGATGATCCCCCTAGGGTACGCTGGTTTTCACCTACCCCCGGTTAACTGCAGGGGTGAACATACCCCCCCCATGTTCCCACCAAGTTACCCACCATGCTCAGGGACACAGAAACGTGTGAGGGGGAGGATTTGGTCTGAGGGGGAGAGAGTGGGGAGTCCCCACCAACACCACCCCCACCAAACCACACAACACCGCCCACCCCCCATGAGATTCAGCAGTAAACCCAAATGATCATGAAGATTTTCATCATCGCGGGGCATACCATCATTGCTAAGTCACTCTCTGAGGCGTACGCGTATTTCAGAGAGTTCTGCTTAGAGCAATGATTTGTCAGGGTCACGGGAGTGGCCCACCGCACAGCGACAGGGTGCATGCGATCTACAATGGAGAGATAGATCGTATGCGCCCTTTAAATCAATTCACCTCTCTCCGCAACCTTTAAATTTTAGCTCAAATGTCAGCTCAAATTTCTGTTCTCGCGTCTGAATCAGGCGCCAAAATCCGTGTTAGCAAGTCTAACCCTTCTCAAGGTTCAATCGCCCTTGTATCTGAGAAGGCCATCACTAATGGGCGTTGGGCGGAATCTCAAACGAGAATCACCCGCATCATGGGAGACATCAAGGCCCTCAAAGCTTGGATGGACGCCTATGGGGACAATGTGCCTGGTCAGCTTGTCACCCTTGAGTATTTAGAGACCGAGCGTGAGGCGTATGCCAAGATGCTTAATCCCAAGAAAGAGGGAGAAGAGCAGCTGAAGTATGCCCTCAAGCGCCCAGGGAAAGACGGCCCTGTCTGTACTGCGGGTGGTGTGCGTATCCTGCGCTTCACCGAGTATGATCCTCAAGGGGTCATGCAGGACAAGCTCGTAGCGCATGACAATCAGGCTGAGATCAAGGCGTGGCGTGAGGCCAAGAAGGCTGCCAAGTCTGAGTCAGCTCCTGAGGCTGCCGACACTCCTGCGGATCTTCCTGCTGAGCGTCCCAAGCGCACCCGCAAAAAGGCTGAGGCCTAATTGCTGTGCTTCCTTACTACGCAGCGGTGGCTCTCTTCGGGGAGCTGCTGCCGCGTAGCCTACCGTTCCTCTACACGCAACACTGTCTCACACCAGTGGAGCACCAGGAGGAACAATATGACACCATCGGTGTAGCGCGGTGATCAAAACGAGACCCTGCACTGCGCACCACTTGGGCCACATTACACCCAAAACCACCCACCCACCAACAGGGTCAGTATAAATAATTAACCTAAAACAGTTTAACCAATGAGCAAAGTAAAGCTTCAACCAACAGAGAGCGGTGCATTATTCACTGCAAGTAAGAACAACCCAGAGTACGGTTTCATCCAGGTGAGACAGTCTACCCTAAAGATGGGTGGCGGTCGCTGGGCAGAGACTGAGGAAAGATCGGCCCTTGTATTGGGTACCATCCCCGTACTCAAGCAGATCATCCAGTCGGCCAAAGGCGGTGAGCTTCCAGGTCGCATTGTGGTCATGGAGTGGCCACAGTCTGAGGTGCCTGCCCATATCCACAAGGAGATCATGGGTAAGAACACCGACGAGGAGAAGGCGTATAAGCGCTACTTCAAGCGTGCAGGTAAGGACGGCATGTTCTGTACCGTAGGAGGCGAGCGCATCGTTGCCTACAAGTACTGGGATCAGACCGGTGAGGTGCAAGACATCCGTTGCGCGCATGACAATGGTGACGCCATTCGTCAGGCGTATGCTGCTGCGAAGGAGAAAGCTGCGGATGCGGCTGACCTTCCTGCAGAGCGCCCTGCTCGCTCCCGCAAAGGAGCGGAACTTCCTGCATAAGGAAGTGGTGCCTCTCACATATATAGAGGGGGAGAGACTAACCTGGTCTCTCTTCCCTATATATAGAGAGAAGACACCCGCAGTTCTTTCAGAGCAACGCTCACACCTCCTCCATCACGACCCAAGCAGGGCCAAGCGCACTGATCAGAACGGTAAAAATCAGAGGTAACTCACTGAGTATGAGGGAGTAAGGGTGAGGAACCACCACCCCTCACACCCTTTGTTGACTCCGTGACACACCCCACAAGTGCACAACTGTACCTCGCTGTAGATAGCTATACCTAAGTAAGCGTGTAAGTACATGCGTATATCCGTACTTATGTCTGTCTATATATGCTTACCTATATATGTTGTTGTTTCTCTCTATAGGGAATCAGCATACCAGCCACCCGTTTTTTCCATCAACCCTCAAATCCCCCGCACAACCATGAAGTACTTTCACATACAAATGACAGCTGACAGTCCATGGATTGTTGAGCTTGGTGAATCCCTTACCCACGTTATGGCATACCTGGCTACGTTTGATACTATGCCTTATGCCTACTTCACTACACCGTACTAACTATTAATCTGAAACACCATGAAACAGTTTCTCTTTCTCTGTGTGATATGCCTTATGGCATGCACCGCAGACACCTGGGTCTCTACATACCCTACTTCTGACAGCTCTCCCGTGGAAGACGCTGTTCACCACATTGACTCTCTCCATCTCTCCTATGAAGATGTGACTGATGAGAACATCACCGATGCCATTCTTGAGACGGCTGATATGATGTCTCTCTCAGATGATGAGCTCCAGGCAGTAGTAGATCACTACGCTGATTGATTTGATGCACATAGACTGCACACTTGCTGTGTAGTTTGAAGATGATAACAGGCCCCACTATGGGCTGAAAAGCGTATGGGTTCAGAGCTGATAACTCTGTGTACCTGAAACAAACCAGGGGAACAAGACTGAACAGGAGCAATCCTGTTGAATGAACAGCCTGGAGCATTAGTAGTATCGTTACTTCTAACGGCCTGAGATTTACATGGAAAACCGACTGGTGAAGTGATTGGTGGAACATGTATAAGCTGTACTCTGGCATCAACCAGACAATGCAGGTTCTAACAGAGAGGTAGGATAAACCTCTCTATTTTTTTCTCAACCCTTAAAACTCAACTCCTATGCAGATTGCAAATCGTATGTACTCAAGTACTTGGGGCTTGTACAAAGGCTGTGTAGCCTACGAACACTGGGGTCATAAGACCTTGTATGTGTTCAAAGACGTTTCCCCCAAACGTCTGAAGGAGCGTAATGTTATCTCCAAGTGGGGTCATTACAAGGTGAAGTATGTATCCAATGCACAACTGTTAGAGATGGACTACTTTCATGATATCAAGGCGGTTGTCTTTGATGGTAAGCTTGGGACAGGATACACCACCCCTTCTTCCTCAGGTTCATACCTTTTTTGCAAGCGCAAAGATGGGCCTGAACCCACACCCCGTGCACGTCGGTAAGTGCATGGGGTTTTTTGCTAATACTACATCGCATTTAAGATACGTTCCGCAACATACAGCGGATAGTGTGTCCTACATGATGAGAAACGGGGTGATGCCCGTATGGATTTGCTGACATGACAAGGTTATGTTAGGGTGACAACCTGCCGTTTAGTCTATTCCTAACCCTGACAATCTCTAACAGACTGCTGAGACAGGGGACAGCCAGGACGCTTGCAAGTTGGATAGCATAGAGCGTTATAATATTAGGCCGTTTGACCCGCATGTGGGGAGGTCAAGACTCATAACTGGATATGCTCGGTTATGTCGCGCTGAAGACAGAGCGCAAGGGGGACAGATAAAGTTCCCCCTAAATCTGTCGAAGTTTAACTCTTAATACCACAACCATGAGTAAGTTCATCGTGTTCAACACCCAGAAACAGGCAGAGCATTGGGTCAAGTTTCAAAATACCATTGTGAATAAGCAATTGGAGCTTTGGCAAGACTCTGAAGCATTTGCCTATTTCAAGTTGAGTTCCAAGAACCGTGTTGTCTACGTCAGTGGATGGCAGTGTGGCTGTGGATGCGATCAGGGGAACACCTCTGTGAGCGTAGTCGGGCGCTATAAACGCGCCTGACTTTTACTTTGTAAACCCTTAAACCCTACGATATGCATGCGTCACGTTTTCACCCGTCCATGATGGACAAGCCTTCTGAGAAGACATTTGAGGTAGTGATTTGCAAACAGCTCTCTCCTGAAGGTGCTTTCAACATCGCCTTTGATGGTGGTTTCCTTACAGACCTTGGGTCTGATTTTTACAAATGCAAGCGAATACTTGCTGAAAACCTGAATCTAGAGATCATCAGCAACTATCCGATGGTCAATTACTAACCGCAGTTAAATCAAAAACCCTTAAACAAATGAAAAAAGAGTTTAATCACGCTGACATGGAAAATGAGTTTAAACAAGGCATACTTGCCGGTGTACTCTTGACCGTCTGCATTTGTGTTGTAGTAGTAACAATTTTTGTAAATGAACTTTCTTAAAACCACTGAACTATGAGAACATTTATTGCCGTTATGGCTTTCTTAGGAACATATTGCTGTCTTTACGCGTGTGTGGCAGCATTCTTTGCCATGGTTACCACCGGTACCTTTCAGGAAATCGCTGGTCATCCTGCCTACATGGTTTTTCCAAGTGTTGTTTACCTGTTTGTAGCAGGAGCTGTGGCAGATGACGTACACGAGACCTATGGCCAAGCTTAAAGTCGTTGAAGTTTCTATGCAGGAGATCTGGGCGCACACGCGTCCAGTCCTGCACAAGAACAAGAAGAAGTACACACGAAAAACTAAACATAAACCAAAATCCAAAGACGATGAGTAACATTCACTACATGTTTGACTACGTAAGCACCCTTGAGGATAAGCCCAAGGTGATACGCAAGTACATTGACACAGATACCATGACCTATAAGCTTGACAAGTTTGAGCTGACCAAGAAAGGTCTGAAGGGTATGGATGTGTTTCATGGACAACGCGTTCATGGCTACGTACGCTCAGGCAAGTACGTGGTGTTAGGATTGTTTGTGGACCCAAATACCTATCATTGATATGGAAAGTACACCAAAAGAAAAAGTATGGACAGTTGTCCTACATTTTGACCGTGACCAGACTCAGATCATCACCGGTCTTACCAGAGAGCAGGCTGAAAGACACCTTCATGTAGGTGTATTTGTTAACCAGGATTGTGTAAACGCACAAGTATTCAGGACAAGCAAATGAGACTGCTGTTAATCCTTATGAGCTGGGTGGTTGGTTTTTCCACCCAAGCTCAGATCTTTTACAAGATCACTTCTGTTGCAGGTGGCACTTGCTGTACCAAACCTGTATCTGTTTCTGATTATCAGTTTACTAAAGCTGACTCTTGCAATCTTGATATGGTTTTTGGGGAAGACATGGTAATAACCATTGACTCAAAAGGTATAAATCATAAATATGTATTGCTTGGGCAGGAAGAGTTTTCATCAGCACTTCAAAGTTTCAAAGCCCTAAACCTGCTTAACAACACCTTTGTCAAAATCACATTTGACCATAGAAACTTGGATAATGCGCTTATGATTATTGAGTTTCCTGAAAACTATGCATTGTCTTACCAAATTGTAGTTCTGTAGTTAAAGCTGAAGTGTGCACGCCCGTCGTTCCATGTTTTGTTTTTGATTGTTTTGTTTTGTGGCTGCCTGGCGGGCAGGGTTTACTGCTATTGACCGCACTTAAAGTCTGCTGGCAACAGACGCTTCAGTTTTTTTTGTTTAACCTAAAATCCAATACCTGTTATGAAAAAAGCATACAGTTTTATAACCGCAACTTTGTTATTCAGCGTACTGATGCAGTTTGCCATCAGTGGCTACACCGCCTATTACGGCATTGAACAGCCTTATGACGACATGCCATTTCTGTTTTGGCTGAACCTGTTTGTAAACATTGCCTTTGTCAGCAGTCTTTGTGGCTTCTTTGTTTATGTAGGTATCATCATCAGTGACTATGTAAACAACTACGAAAGTCCCAAAGACCGCGTGAAGATGTACCACTCAGAAGCTGAAATTTCCTGGACAGAGATAGAGCGTGATGATGAGGGAGAAGAGATTTCCAGAGAAAGATTTGGATTGAGGTTTGTGCACAACATGTCACGCTATGATAATGACCAGGCCTTATCTAATGTGGTTCAAGTATGGCATAATTGGCGCAGTGCTAACGATTGCAGAGAAAAGCGCTCAGTTCAAGACTTCTGTGAGTTTGTGAACGTACACACTATGTATAAAGCTGCTCCTACCAAAGAAGAGTTTATTAACCTGTTAAAACATCACTAATATGGGACTATACCGCTTTAACAAAAACACTTTGAAACATGAGCCTGTAAACACCGCAGAAATGTGGGCTCTTGGTGTTTTGCTTGCACTTGTAATGATTGCCATTGTGATGGTAAGCTGTGCGTTCTCCTGGGAAAATGGTAAAATCCATGGCAAGTCGTGCGTCAACGATTCAGAGCTTCGCCTGATCATTGAGAAGCATGATGAGTTCAGTCCAGAGAAATTGCAACGCTATTTGATAGACCTGAACATTAAGTTCCCTCACATTGTGTATGCACAGGCATGCCTGGAGACGGGTAACTTTAGCTCTGAGGTGTTCAAGAATAACCGCAATCTGTTTGGTATGAAAGAGGCCAAGAAAAGAGCCACTACCAACTGCGGTACAGACCTTGGACACGCTGTGTACTTTACCTGGCGTGAGTCCGTCCTGGATTATGCTTTGTACCAGACTGCATTTCTTTCACAAATCAGCACTGAAGAAGAATACTACAACTACTTAAGCCAATTCTATGCAGAAGATCCTTCGTATGTTAGTAAGGTTAAGACAATTGCACAAAAGGCTGACGCGTGAAGAAGCGTTCTATGCCATCCGTGAGTGTCGTCCTTACTCCCTGATCATTATTGATCACACCCACAACAGCCTGAAACAGCTGGAATTTACTGAGTTGAAAGATGCCATGTCCCATATCTATGGGGCATGTGACACGCACTTCAATAAAGAGTTCCTGGTATATGCCAACACCAGCAAAGGCACAAGGTTTTTGAAGTTTAACCCTGTAATCTCTTAGTCCATGCCCAAGTATGATGAAAGATTCGCTCAGGAAGCTCAAGAAGAAGAGTACCTGAAGATGAAACACTTTGATGATGAATATTGGTATGGAATCTTCTCAGAAGACCTGCGCATAAAAGAACCGCCATTTATTGCTATAGGCTATAACCAACAGATAGAGCCAGTCCTGGTGCGTGCCCGTACCAGAGAGGAACTTGAGCTGTTGTGTAAAAAGCATGAGCTGACTGCGGTGTCCGTATATGAACCTAAACACTTCATTTGATGATGTATTTGATCCTGTTGCTCTATGTCTTTGGAGCATTCATTATTCACCTGAACTTTCAACGCGAAGGTAAGCTGGTTGTGGGGGACATTTTAATGTTCCTCACCAGCCCCTTCAGCATGATTACCGTTATGGTTATGAAGCTGGTATCCCACTTCATTGACACAGAGACGGTGATTTATCAGAAGCGCTGAATATCCTGTGGATAAACCTCACTGGCGTGTGAATCACGCTCTGTTTTTTGTTGACAAATAATGCTGTTCAGTAACCCTCAAATTTTAGAGAGTTACATCTACAGAATGTAAATTTACACCTCTACAAAATACCATAATTAGTTGTAACTATGAAGAAAATTGCAATTGTATGTGCAAATGCACAGGGTATCATATCCATTGATGACAATGGACGCGCTAAAATGGAGCGCTATGACAAAATATACCAGTCTGCGGGGCGTAATAACCGCGTGCGCAAGACTGCACAACGTGTTGAGACTGAGTCTCTTCACTTGAATATCATCCAACGCCAGATGTTCCGTCGTCTGATGTATGGTCTTAAAGAGTATTCCCCTGAACAGGTAGCTGCCATGAGTCCTTCTGCTTTGGGTCGCATTGTGGATGACTACAAGAAAGCCAAGCGTGCTTTGCATGTGTTAAAGGCCAAGAAGCACTTCCGCATTGAGACCAAGCTGATCAATGAAATCTTCCGTCACTGCCCTATAGGGGAGAAAGACTTTGACTGGTTTGATCCGCTTCCTAAGAATGTAACCTTGCGTTCATTGGGTATTTCTACCAAAGAAGTGGTAGATGAGTTTATCCGTCGCAGGCTGCTGCCCAAGAATTTTTACAGTTTAACAGAACAATCACCTGTACTATGACAGAACAGACAACCCAACCCGCTGAGGACCTAAAATACGGGGGACTCAACAACAAAGAGCTCCTGCTTGTGTATTACAAGATGAAGGACTTTGTCAATAACCTGGAAGAAAACCTGGAGAAACGCAAAATCCAAAAGGTCATAGACACCCCGATGGGCAGAGGCGTAGCGTACATGGACATTTCAGAAGAGCATGTGGACAAATTCAAATCCACTGAGTACTACAAAACCATGCACAATGTGCTTGAAAAGCTGCAAGTGGTAGTGGAAGTGATTGAAGATTGTGATGCAGGCTGTAAAGCATTTGCGGATGAACTACGGTAGGGTGAATAACAGAGCAGTGTTCTTTCCAGAACTGTCGTTGGAGGCGAAGGGTCTCTATGCGATCGTGTGCAGCTTATGTGGAAGTAAGAACTACTGCTACCCTTCTGTACAGACTTTGGCGCAGTTGAGTGGGAAATCCCGCTCGACTGTCCACCGTCTGATTAAAGAGCTATGTGACAAGGGTGTGCTACAGCGCAGCTTTGACCCCAAAATGAACCTAACAATAACCGTCCATCTGATGGACAAAAAATAATAAAGCAATGAGAATATCACTCATGGAAAAAATCAACGACATGCACCTTAGCATTGAGCGTTCAGGTCAAAAGATGAACGATGGCATCACCTTCAGCATTGAAGTAGATGAGAACAACATGCCTACGGGTATCCTGGTCAAGCAGTCAGGTAACCCCTTAGTGTTACTGGGTCTGTATGAATTGCTTTTGGAGGCTGTGCAGGAACACGTAGATAAAATCCTTGACAAGTTCAACACTGAGCAAAAGCTTGGTAACCTGATTGGTCAGTTACCTGGTGACTTAGGAGCTAAGATCAAAGCATTGGAAATTCGCATGCGTAAAGCAGTGGCTGAACATGATGATGCTGAAATTGCCAAAATTCAGTTGGAGTTAGACCAATTGCTGAACAGCAGCAGAAACGACCTTGAAGATATGTTGCGCAAGAGACGCAACTCAGAGGATGGTAAAGGACCTGATGAAGGTGGCTTTTCCATCAAAGATTTTTTGGGTGGGTTGTAAGTGGAAAGTCCGCATGGGGGTGTCTCACCAGTGAGATACCCTACATGTTGGGCGCTAATACTCTACTATTCTCTATTTACTTATATGTCACCCATGACACAGGGGTTGTCTCACCCATGACACACCCTTGTCTCACCAGTGACACACCCTCTTGACAATTTTTTTTGGTGAAACCCCCATGAAAACTGGACTTGACAAACACCACTCAGTAGAGTTCTGCTGAGGAAAAAACATTAAAAATCACTTACAATAGTTTAACCCACATGATTTTACTACAATCATTCATTGAAGGTACCAGCTATCAGGTACGCCCATTGCCTAACCAACCTGCGTTTGAAAGCAAGATTTCCCGCAAGGTAGAAGACATCAAAATCACCTGCACCGTTGCAGATTTTGCACGCTTCCCCTTGGGAACCATCTTCATTTGCCAGGTTCCTGAGTTCCCTGAGACAGATCACTTGCACATCCCTAAGGATACTGCGCCTGCGTTGATCTTTGGTGAATCTGTGTTTCCGCTGGTAGATTTTGGAGATGACCTGAAGCCTATTGTAGACTACACTGTAGACTACATGTTGCAGTCTTCAGAGTTTGGTATTGAGAAAGCCCAATCGTTTACCAAAGCTGTTGCAGCATACGGGTACACCTTTGACTGGGAAGCCAAGCTTGCTGTTCCCACCAGCACTTCTTCTGCCCCATCCGGTGCAGTGCGTGCATCTATCGCGGCCAAGTTCCCTGTGCCTAAGGTAGAGGACATCGGTTTCCAGGTGGATCCTGACAAATGGTTCCTCATGGTGCGTAATGTGCTCCGTGGAGAGAACACGCTTCTCATAGGCCCTACCGGTTCTGGTAAGACAGAAATCATGACCCACTTGTCTGCGGCCATGGAGCGTGAGTTGCACATCCAGGATATGGGTACCGTGCAGGATGCGTCTTCTGCGTTGCAGGGTGTTCACCGTTTGAACAAAGAAGGTCATTCCGCTTTTGAGTTTGCACCGTTTGTGGACCATATCAAGAGTGGCGGCATCGTCTTGCTTGACGAGTTGAACCGCTCTCCTTTGGCTGCTAACAACATCTTATTCCCATGCTTGGACAAGCGTCGCTATTTGCCTATCGACATTGCATGCGAAGGTTGTGACCGCAAGATCATGGTGCATGAGAACACTGTGTTCTTTGCCACCGCAAACTTGGGTGCTGAGTATTCAGGTACTCAGGCAATCGACCGCGCGTTGCTTGACCGTTTCTTCCCTGTTGAGTTGGATTACCCACAGGAGAAAGATGAGATCCGCGTGTTGATGTTGCGCACCGGCATTGATGAGAAAGCTGCCACCGGTATTGTGAGAGTCTCTAATGAGATCCGCAAGCAGTACAAGGAGCAGGAGTTGTCCAATGCTGTATCTGTGCGTCACACTTTGCAGGCTGCGGGCTTGATTGCTGACGGATTTGAGGCTGACAAGGCCTTGAGACATACGATCCTTCCTCTGTTTGAGGATGGTATCGGGGTGACTGAGCGCTCCAAGGTGCTCAGCATCATGGCTGCATTCTAAAGCTGTACAGGGAACAGCTACAGTTGAGTGGGGAGATTCGTTCTCCCCCTCTTCATTCCCCAAGTTGAACTATGGACAGTACACCTTACATGGGTAAATACGTAAAAGACTGGTTTAATAGACGCGCGGAAGACGCGTTCACCCACGTTGATGAATCTAAGAGATTATTCAGCTGGGACCATGGAAGAGACTCTTACTCTTCTTTCTTCCACTCTGGCAAGAACCCTGCAAAAGATGCGGGTAAAATGATTGGCTCCATGTTCAAAGTGATTGGACTGCCCAAGCACATCAAGTACACACCGGTAGCCAACCAGGTGAAGGATAGTCTCAGAGAGTCCCATCCCAAAGTGCACATCCCTATTGGTATGTTGCGCGATGAGGATAAGAACTGGAAGGATGATCCTGAAACCCTGGACGCATTCTATGGTGCATGTATCCAAAACGCAGCTCTTGCAGCGATGCAATCTGACATGGACTACAAGCGTACCATTCAACCACGCTATGGTGAGGACAAGAAGAACGTGCAGCAATTGCTCACTTCTATCCTGAACACCGAGCGCATTGACAAGAAGTTGTCTGACCGTTTGCCTGGCTATCTGAAGTTTGTACAGAAGTTCAAGAACCACATGTACGAACAAAACCACGAGGCTCTTCCTGAAGACGCGCCCGCAAGAGCACGTCTGCTTGACCTGGTGACCCGCATGTTGCGCTATCCTGCACACATCACCGAGGAAGAGATGGAAGAGTTCAAGAAACCAATTGATTCCATTGAGCGCATGCTCAAACGCAGAGGTGGGATTCCTGACACGTACGCTGAGTGTGAATCTTTTGGCCGCTCCATTGCCAAGCTGGTGTATGAGTATGAGGAAGAAGAGCCACCACCCCCAGGCGGAGGAGGCGGAGAAGATGAAGGAGAAGGTGAAGGTGGTGAAGGTACACCTCCTCCAAGTGGAGCCGGTGGTTCTGAAAGCGAAGGTGACGGTGAAGCGGAAAAATCACCCATGAGCAAAAGCGAACTGGATGCCATGGCAGATAAAATGATGCGTGATCTCATGAGTGGTGACGAAGGTGATGCAGGAGATAAACGTCTGATGAGTGACTTCCGCGACTTTGAGGATTCATCCAAAGAAGAGAATGAAGACATCTTCAGTCGCATGGAAGAAGGTGTTGTGCAGAAAGGTAAAGTCACCTTTGACATTGCCAGCGGTAACAAGGAAAGATACCTGCGTGAGAAAGGAAAGATTGATCTTACCAAAGCTCAGGTATTGGCGCGTCTGTTTGCCCGCAAGAGCAAGGATTACCAGTTCTCCATGAAGAGCATGCGTTCCGGTCGTTTGGATGTGGGTAAGCTGGCAGAAGCCAAGCAACATGTCCCTACTATTTATGAGCGCATGGGTCAGGTAAAGACTGACAAGGTCTGTGTGGGTGTACTTATTGATGAGTCTGGTTCTATGAGTGGCAGTCGCATTGAACGTGCCCGCCAAGGTGCAATATTCTTAAATGAAGTGTTCAAGAAGATGCCAAGCGTAGAGCTGTTCATCTACGGTCACACCGCTGATACCAAAGGCAATGGGTCTACTGACATGATGATCTACTGTGAGCCCGGTAAAGCTGTTGATCCCTTTGCATTGGGTTCTGTCACAGCACGGGTAGAGAACAGAGATGGCGAGGCTATCCTGGCAACCGCTGCACGCATCCGCTCCAAGACCAAGAACAACGGTTTGTTGTTTGTTTTGTCTGACGGTGGACCTTGTGCATACAATTACCATGGTAAATCTGCTATTGCTGATGTTCGCAAGAAGGTTCTGCAGGCAGAAGCCATGGGATTCCAGGTGATCCAGATTGCCATATCTGAGTGTGTTCCTTCCGCTGAGATGTTTTCCCACTACATTAACATGACAGACATCGCCAACCTTCCCAAGGATATGGTAAACTACATGAGTAAGAAAGTGGGTAAGCTTATCAAAGAGCGAGTATTTGTTTAACCCTATACCCCAGGTGTGTGAGCCTGGGGTTTACTTTTTTTTCTATGAGCATTGTACAGACATTAACCCGCAAAAGCATGGTCATTAGACCAAGCGGTAGAAGCACTGACTATATCAGCCCGTCGTTTGGTTTTGGCTGCTTATATAATTGTTCTTACTGCTATCTTAAGCGACATAAGCCAGAAGGCTTGGACATTGCTACTAACACGGTAGATATCCTGACCGCTATTGACCATCACTCGTGGTTTGCAGATGCAGAGAAACCCAACCAGACGCATGAGCAGTACATTACGTATGATATCTCCTGCAATGAGGACTTTGCATTACATGCCAAACAACACGAGTGGCAGAAGATCTTTGGCTTTTTCAGAGATCACTCACGTGCAATGGCATCCTTTGCTACCAAGTATGTAAATCCTGCACTGCTGACGTTTGATCCAAAACAAAAAGTCAGGGTGCGTTTCAGTCTGATGCCTATAGAATATTCTCTCATGCTTGAGCCCAACACCAGCAACATATGGCATAGAATCTATGCTATCAATGATTTCATTGAGGCAGGGTATGATGTGCACATCAACTTCTCACCTGTGATTGTAGGTAAAGATTGGTTAGATAAGTACAGGCTTCTTTTTGCTATGGTGGATACAGTGGTGAAGCCAGAGTATAAGGACCGTGTGAAAGCAGAGGTGATCTTCATGACGCACAATGAGCAGAAGCACAAGTACAATCTGAAGCACAACTTGCCTGGTGAAGACCTGTTATGGGTTCCTCAAGTGCAAGAATCTAAGGTCTCCCAATACGGAGGCACCAACATCCGCTACAAGCACGACGTCAAAGCAGAGTACATCAGACAATGGACTGCTGTGCATGATGAAGTGATACCGTGGAACACAATCAGATACATTTTTTAATCTATGAAAAATTTGATCCTACTAGCACTCCTCATCGGTATGATGGGGTGTCAAGAACCGACTGTTGATATGAACTCAACCAAACATGTTCTGTCGTATGGTCACAATCCCCTCCAAGAAATTACCATAGAGGATTGTCAATATTTGTATGGTGAATGGGGTAATGCAACAGTGTTAACCCATAAAGGCAACTGCAAGAATCCCATTCACATATACAACGGAGGTAGCCATGAGTAAACAACCCAATATGACAGATGAGCAGAAGCTCCGGGTACTGAACGCCATCATGTGGATTCAGACCTGTGTTTACGCCTGTGATAGCGTGGAAGACATCGAGTGGTTCATGGCCAGACGTGTAAAGTACCTGGCTAAGAACTTGGTGGAGACGTCTCTCAGAGACCACAACCAGATTATTAAAGCGCTGTGGGAAGATGACGGTGCTCAAATGAACATGGTCACCGATGCGATGGATACTTTCTGCAAACGCGTGGCTGGCATTGACTACTACAAAATCCCTGAACTTATCCACTTGCTGGATCTGTACACAGAAGGTAAGCTGGACCATTTATTTACTAAACCCAAAGACGATGGAGAAAAAAGACAAACTGAAGGTGGAGTATAGCACCCTGTCTATGTTACAGGACTTTTTCCCCAAGACTTCCATTCACAAGGCTGCGGTGTACATTGACAAGCGCATGGCTGAAATCATCCAGGAGCTGGAGAAAGGTGACACCGGAGAGGTTGTACCCATGCATGTCTTTCACCCTTACCCTGATGTGTTGCATACAGAAGAAGGTTATCCGACAGATGCCGCATTGAACTACCTGCAGAACTGGTGGTTTGGTTACAAAAATGGTGAATTGTATAAAGGAGAGTTTGCAGAGGTGACCAAAGAAAATACCAATGCGTTGATTAACTACCTGCGTAAGCTTTGGCACTTTGTAGATTGGGGATTTGTTCACAATCAGAGTGACAAAAAGCTAGAGCTACATACTGGCGGTTGGTCTGGCAATGAAGAAATCATCCCTTATCTAGAGATGACCTGGTTTCACAAATGCTACTGGTCCATGAGCAGAAAAGGTGGACACTACTACTATGAGTGGAAATAGTACAACTATTAGAGCTAAACTTGGTCAAGATGTTGGACAAAGTGTCCAAGTAGTTGAAACAATACTGCGCAATGCGCTGAATAGCCCGCACACCCATGGGGTGCTGATGGTCAATGACAAAGCGGTCATGTACCGGGTAGATGGTGACAAGATCACCACCTTCCTGGAATATGTACCTGATATTCAGAGCGCAGTGTCGCCTGAGTTTTACGATAAACACATACGAATCTTATTACCCTAACCCTATGAAGAACGCATGGTTCCAATCAGGTAGCAACTTCTCCATTGATGAAGTCACTTCACAACTTGACAAATTACCAGTTGCAGTATACAAGCTGCAGTTTAATGAAATCATGAACAAGTTTTTTCTGACCCGTATCTCAGAGAAGTTTGAGTTTCCTTACAAACTCTACAACACAGAGAACCAGTTTGTTGACCGCGTCAAAAAGACCTGGGACAATACCAGTGGCAACATGGGTATCTTGCTTAACGGTATCAAAGGTACAGGTAAGACTGTGACTGCAGAACTGATATGTAACAACATGAATCAGCCTGTGATCATTATTCCTGCTCCTTATAAGACGTTGACCAACTTCTTGAACGAGTTGCAACAAGACTGTACCATCTTCATCGATGAGTATGACAAGCTCTTTGACAAGTTCAGCAACTCGTTGCTTACCGTCATGGATGGTGTGCTCAAGACCAACTCCCGTTTGTTGTTCTTGCTGACATCCAACAACCAATGGTTGGAGCAGAACATGATGCAACGCCCCAGCCGTATCCGCTACATCAAGCAGTATGGTGATTTACCGCTGGCTACCATCATTGAAATCGTGGATGATATGCTGATTCACAAACACCACCGCAAACAGACCATTGCGATGATTGCCAGTTTGCCGATCATTACCATGGACTTGGTGAAGAGTGTGATTCAAGAGGTAAACATTCATGATGAAGATCCTGAAACTTTCAGAAGTTACTTCAATGTCAATGGAGATGAAGACCGCAAAGAGTATAACATCTACTACATCAATGAAGAAGGTCAGAAGGTGTTGCACACTCCTAAAGCTGTCATTAACATCAAAGGTATCAAGCCAGGTATTGAAGGATATGACTTCAGAATTGAAAGTGGTAGGCCTACTGATGGTCACCATAATGGTTACCAGGGTGAAGTTAAACAGGTAGTTGGTGAGAACCAGGTTTTGTTAGAGACATATGTAGAAGAGCGTGTCAAAACAACCGACCCAAACATGCCTGAAGAAGTTAAAGAATACTACATCGACCGCATGTACATTCTTGAGCCTATCTCTAAGTACCATAACGCATTTAACGCCTATGCCTTCTAAGAAAGAAAGACAAATCGTGCACAACTCCGTACTCTGTCTAGGGTGCGGAGCGGTGCTCGTGTCGCACCACCGCCATGACTACAAAACCTGTGACTGTGAGAACAAGACCATGGTTGACGGAGGCACTGCCTACCTGAGACATGGTGGTGTTGACATGAACAAAGTAGTCAGCACACCAGTATATCTGGATGAACCTTTTGAGAAGGTACGTCACTTTGCCAAACGCGGAGCACGCGGTAAAAACGGGGACCAACCCCTGACCTGGATACCTATATCCGAACTGTCCAATAACCACCTTGCTGCTATACTTGAGTATGGAGGTGCAGACTGGCATCTGAAATTGATTGCCCAAGAAATATCCTATCGCAAGCTTCATGGCATTGAGATAGCAGACAAAGAAGTTTAACCCAATATCATTTAAACCATGAGAGTTTCAATTTTAGAATCAGTAGAGAACTATGCCAACTTTGTAAAAGAGGTATATCACCTGACACACAAAAGGCCTATCAAGCTTTCTATGAACCAGCTAATGAAAAAGCACAGGGTCTCCAGCATGATTGCAGTACAGTTGCAAAAAGAAGGCGTGTTGCGCAGAGGTCATTACAATGTTTATCGTTGGATAGGACCTGAGCCAAGTCCATCTTTCATTGCAAATCTGCGCAATGAAGTGATGGTTTACCATCGTAACACCAAACTCAAAAGAGAAGAGGCCAATAACAAAGGTCAGGTTAAACTTAATTTGGCTCCAGAAACAGCTGTTCATCCAGTCGTTTCTAAATCTAAGGTGCGCAAGAAGAAAAGCGTGTCAATCTTTTGGGGACTAATTAAGTTCAACTACTAATATGGAAGGTATGAATCAATGGTGGGGTTACCGCCACACCTCTGGTTCACTGCAAGCAAAGCGCTATATGGGACCTCTTGATGTAAAAGAAGCTCAAGAGAGTCCCTTCTGCGCTGCTGTGGTGGGCCCTTTCTGGGCGTCTGACAGAGAAGATGCCCTCAAGATAGTTGAACGAATGACCAATACCTATGGAAAGAGTACCCTTTGACTATGACAAATATGCTGCTGACCCTGCCAGCTGGATGGTGTTTACAAAAGATAATGCTGAAGTGGTATACTTACTGGAAAGCATAGATGAAGATGATAACTACCCTCTCAAAGGTGTTTATAAACTGCCAGATGGTTATGCACAGGAAGCTACTTGGGATAAACAAGGACTTTTTGTAACGGACAATCCTGATAGTGATAGAAATATATCACACATGATTGCTGTTCACAAAGTAAAGCCTGCGGAAACTAAGGTAGTTAGCTCTCTGACACCAAGGTTGCGCAATGTTTATTACAACTATGTATCTAAAGCTGTGGAGATTGGTACTAAAACACATGAAACTTGGACAGATGCAATGCTGTCAGCCAATCGTACCATGGCTAACTCAACAGCTCTGGAACACTTGTGTGTTGCTACCCTGGAAGACCACCCTCAGATTAAAGAAATCCTGATTGCTAAAGGGTTAGCAGAGGTTGTTGTAAACCCAGAACTTAAAGAAATAGATTTATGAGCCACCCCTTACACCATGCCCTTTCCAGCCAAAAGAGGTTCGGAGGAAAGTTCACTGACTATTTGAAACTGCACGAGTGGTTTGACGAGACAAAAGCTCACTACCCTGACATGCGCCACCGTGCGCTACGACACCACTCAGAAGGCATCTTCTGGGCGGAAAAAGAGTTTGGTGTATACATCACCAACTCAGATGGCAAAATGGTTCCCACCCGCGCGGTAGGTGAACAACATGTCCTGGAGGACATTGGGTTTATACCCACAATCAAAGACTACCTAGACTGCATGGAGCAGAAAGGGTGGATGTACAAGCCCGGTGAAGGGCGAAAAGTCCTGAAGGAAATTGTCCAGGACAAATCAGACTATGTTCAACCAACAGCAAAATTACCATGAGTGAAAAAACTTTTACAATCCAGCAGATCATTGACTGGTGTGACAAGATGGCCGCAGAAGGCAAAAATCCTATCCTTAAATGGGAAGGTGGTGGAGACTCTGGCTGGGTCTATATGGAAGATGAAGATGGAGAGCGTTTTGACGAAGAAAACGAAGCAGAGTGGTTAATCAATGAGATGTATGACCAGTTGGACTATGGTTCATGGGCAGGTGAGTTCAGTGCTAATGGTGAGGCTATGTACAATTCACACACCAAATGTTTTGAAGGTACTGACTATTACAGCGAGGAAGAAAGAATATCATGCTCTGCCCAGATTCGCATTGAAATCCCTGCATTTATACCATTTGACCGCCTGGAGATTGAAACAGAAGATGAAACCTTACATGTCAAATGCGATATAGCGTTGGATAATGGTTATGTGCACCCCGCTTCTCATGATGCTATGACTTCTTTGGAAAAGCAGCTGAAAGACGAGATTGGTGCAGCTGTAGACAAACACTACGAAGAGAACAAATACGAGAGTGAGTTCAGAGACTTTTACAATCACTATGTGATCGACCGTAATGAGTTCAAGCGTGAGGGTGACATGATGGTACACATCTTAAAAGAAGTTGAATTTAACGTCACCAACACCACAGAGAAAGATATATCCATTGACCTTAAACAATTATTAGAAGATGAAGAGTATGACGCTTGATTACACCAAACTGGAGTTTAACATCAATCGCACAGGGGGATTTACTTTTCCCCTGGCGATGAGTATTTGGAAAACACAGTATAAAACCTTTGACAACTTTGAGCGCACTTTGCGTGGGAACTACGACGGCACAGAGTTCAACGACTACTTTGATGTGGTGCGTGCAGCATGGGATGATGCGGCTGTTTTGACAGTAGAGCAGGCATTCACTACAAAGAACATTGAACACCGTCGTGTGATCTTTAATGCTATAGGTGTGGAAAATCTAATGGCGAGTCTGAAACCTACATTGGTGGACAGACAAACCATCACCCGTGACAACCTTGTGTTTGACAAGGATGGCAAATCACGCACAGAAACCCTGGTGGATACCTATGAGCTTTACCAGATTGACGGTGAGCGTTTGTTTGAAGGTACAGAAGCAGCAGAACGCTGGCGATTCCAACGCGATCGCAACATCTATGCAGTAAAATGTAAGGATGCATCTACTGACCGCGAGTACTGGATCTATGTGACTGATGAAGCTGCTAGGGGTAAAGATGCTCTTGAAGCCATTGCCTGGACATACATGCTGAAGTCAGGTACAAAAACCAATGAAGTCTACCGCCAGGGTGAAGTGATTATTGCCAAGCACGGCAACACTGAAGAACCTAATCACTGGGGCAGAGTGTATCACATGAACAAAGAAGAGTATCTAACCAAGATCAAAGCGCAGAGCTAATGAAAAAGCTATACGAAAACCAAGACAACAAGCTGGCTCTAGCCTTGGGCAGGACCGGCAACGGACATGTGCTAAGAAGCATTAGTGGTAAGAAGACCATTGAGTGGACAGAAACCCCTGACCGTCAGATGAATACAGTAGAGTTCAGGCTGACTGAACCTGCTATCCTGGAACACCCTGAGCACTCTCCCATTGTGCTGGAACCAGGAGTGTACACCCGCACCCTGCAGGTGGAGTTCAATCCTTTTGACAGAAGTGTTAGTTACATTTTTGATTAAAAATGTTACAACTTTTTGTAGATGTGAAGAGTTCTGTTGTAATATTGTAGACCTCTATGAACACCACACTGAAGCGCGCCCTCTATCTAGATGATGTGCGCACCCCAACTGTTACCCTGGAAGGCTTTGCGCCATTTGCAGTGGTAAGAAACTATGACCAATTTGTCGGGCACATCCAGTCTCATGGAGTGCCTGACCTCATATCCTTTGACCATGACCTGGCTGATGAGCACATGATGGATTACTTTACCCATCAGGCTAATGGCATTGCCGTGGTTGAGTATGATAAGTTTACTGAGAAGACAGGCCTTGATTGCATCAAGTGGCTGTGTAACTACATCCTTGATGAGCATGAAAAAGGCAATACTATTCCTATGCCTGCTGTGCGCGTGCATAGCCATAATCCTGTGGGTGGTGCGAACATACATAACTATGCAAATAATTTTTGCGCATCCATGGGTTGGCCTGCTGCTGCTAGTTTTCTGAGAGTTCCCTTTGAGATAGCAACACAGGTAGACGAATAGGTGTAGCGCTACGCCCGCGTCCATAGCTCAATTGGCTAGAGCAGTGGTCTCCAAAACCACAGGTTCCAGGTTCGAATCCTGGTGGGCGTGCAACAATGTTCTTTGACAATATATTCTTTCAAGTGTATGATCTAACGTGATCACGCGTGTGCTGGCACATAGACCAGATGTGGGGAGCGGTTCTCACAGTTCAACGTACTCTTTATCTAGTATGCGCTATATCCGCAGAACCATCATTGAGTGCTTTCCCAGCCGCAGGGTAGAACAATCAGCGGTCAGACTTGACAAAACATTTGAAAGATGAAATTAAGGAGTGAGCATAAAAGACCACATGCAGAATGTAACGGCCAGTTTCTAGAGAGCGCCTATTCACTAGTATGTTTCTGTGCGATTGCATGCAATATCTCCTCAGGTTTATACATGGCTAACAACAATGGTAGAGCTATACCAAAGCTGGTGTGATTAGCCAGTCGGCTCCACGTGAACGCTAAATTACAGAGATCACAGCCAGAGAAATAACGCGCCCATTGGGAGAACTAAAAGGCGTCTATCTCACGTTGTTACCCATGTACAGGCTTACCCGCAATACAGAGTGTCTGTCAGAGTTGCTACTGACAACCCCAGTTGAGGAATACTCTCCGTAAGGACGTCTACTCGGAGTGACGTATAGCACTGGGTTCTGTATTGCACACATTAGTCAGGTGGCGGAATGGTAGACGCTTCCTTTATCACAAGGAATAATTGGATAGTGATATATCCTAACATAAAAGATGTTGATGAAAGTCCTTCTTTACAGGTTCGAATCCTGTCCTGACTACGAATGTGGTTCGACTCCACTCGTTTACTGAGGTTGTGGTAAGTAGGTGTGCCAAAGTTCGAGCCTTTGGGTCTAGAAATAGATGATGGTAGACACGAACAGTATGACAGCTTGGAAAGACAAGCAAGCATAGCACAGTGGTGAAATTGGTTCACACAAGTCAGTGGAGTAATTCCCAACGGTAAAAAAAGATACTTGTGATACAGGTTCAAATCCTGTCTGTGCTACGGGCTCTGCTTCACTTGCAGATAATGTGTCCAACATGAACAAACAGGGTAGTGCCTGTATGGAATTGCTGATAGACCAAAGGTCTATTTAGATTGACTATCTACTGAAAGGGGACTAAACAGTAACCCATCAAGTCTATTCCTAACCTCTGCGTCTAACAGACTGCGGACAAAGAGGGACAACCGCGATATCTGTAGCTGGATAATGCAGGGTATCATTTGGCCATGTGGTGGAATTGGTAGACACACACGTCTCAGAAGCGTGTATCTCACGATGTGCAGGTTCGACTCCTGTCATGGTCACAATGAAAAAGTGTTTTTACTGTGAGCGCAAGCTTCCGCTGTTCATGTACGCATTGAACAGACGGCAGTACCAGCGCCCTGAAGATAAGGGCCGGTGCAAATCATGTCACATCTGCAACTACAAGTACTGGTCTGACCAGGGCTTTGCGTGGTTGCTCAATATCAACACGGGAAAGTTTGAACGTGTTGAGTTTAAATCTAAGTTGGACATTATCAGAAAAATCTTATGGATGTAAAAGAGTTTGAGGCTTACCTCACTATAGATGAGCTGGCAAATTTCAAAGCCAATTTGAAAAATGGATGGTTATCAGCAGGTCGTGATGAACCAATTGACTACAAGCAGTATATCAAAATGACCAATGCATATACAGTTATGACAAGCTCTTTTGTTTGGAACCTTACGCCAGAAGGGTCACGATACTGGTCAGAGATTCATGATCGTTTTACATCACGCAAACCGCTGACCAATAACTTTCTGGCAGGACATGACTACATGATGTTCTTTACCGCTGAACAGTGGGGTAAGCTTTGCAAGATAGCCATGGAGCATCTTGGCCCTGAAGCATACAGCCGATGGATGTCTAGCAGTCATGCAAGCATTACCAGTTTTATCACAACCGGCATACCAGCTTCTGAACAATCTAAGTTTACAGGAAATATCCGCACAGCTGACAGTTCTGGTTATCGAATAAACAGAGGGCTTATTGTAAAGCGCGGTGAGTTTCTGACCAAAGAAAACACACAAGCTTCAAGTTATACATCAACAACACGCATACACGCAGGCCTATGAGATTTGTAAAAGGCAAATTAACCAAAACATCTGACAATCAATGGGTGTTCATCGCCCGTTTATCTAGTAAGGAAAAATCAAGAGAGCTCAGCAGGGTGCAACACTACCCTATCACACCACTTGATGAAGAAATAGTCCGTTACCACGCTACTGAATTGAAAGAGCTGGGTATGGAGTATCAAGGAGAGCATTTGAAAGCTGAGCTTAAAGACTATTGGAGCTCACCAGAAGGTAAGTATTCTGAGCTGCATCCTTCAGAAAGCTTTAGAAAGCTTGCTAACAAGAAAACATTTGCAAAGCTAATTTACCAAGAAGATGAAAGTGAACATCAAGAAACTGCATCCTGATGCAGTTATCCCTGTGTACGCCAAGCCCGGTGACGCAGGATTAGACCTGACCGCTATCTCAAAGCGCGTGGAAACAGGTATTGACGAGAACGGTGAGTACATCGAGTATGGCACTGGCCTGGCCATTGAGATCCCAGAAGGGTACGTTGGCCTGGTATTTCCCCGCTCATCAGTAAGCAAGAAGGACCTGTTCCTGGCAAATGCGGTGGGTGTGATTGACTCTGGTTACAGAGGAGAGATCAAGCTTCGCTACAAACTGAAGCAACAGTTTGATGAGCTGATAAACTATGAACATCCTACCCGCATGATGTCTGACATCATAGAATATGCGCTGGATGACAGGCAGTACTACGCCAACATTTACGCTGTGGGAGACAAAGTAGGTCAACTGATCATCATGCCTTATCCCCAGGTAGAACTGGTAGAAGTAAGCGAGCTGGCTTCTTCAGGCCGTGGTGAAGGTGGGTTTGGTTCAACTGGAAAGTAATGAAAGCAACATTAGACTTTAACACTACGCGCTTTGGGGTTTGTCTCTATACCAAGAGACAGCCTCTGAGGGAGCGCTATCGCTACAAGATACTGCTGCATCTGTTCATCCTAGAAGCGGTCATAAAATTTAACGTACCATGGAAATCAACAAAAGCTCTGGTCAGGTAGAGATCATAGGCCCTCATGGTCGCATCTACCTGTACACACATGACCATAAAGAGAGGCTGGTGGCAGATGTCCATGCAGCCATGTACCCCCGCAAGCGCTGGGATGACCCAGATTACCTGGCTAAAATTGTGTTCTGTCACATGGTTCCCATAGAGTGCTGGCAGGAAGAGAAAGGTTATGGCATTGGTACACAGCTTTACGCTGACATTGACCTGCTGATTACCCTAGATACCACCAGGCAACTGGTCACTATTACCTCAGTCCTAGACAAGCACTACCGTTACCAAGGTACATTTGATGAGTTTGTCAACGGTTATACCAAGAGTGCACAACTTTAAACTTTGGAAGTTTAAACTCTTTCTGTAGCTTTGTGGAGAAGCGTGAGCGATTTGGGGCAGGCCTGTGAAATGCAGTCTGGGCGTGAGTTCTGACGAGGGTTCGAATCCCTCCAGCTCCACAAAGTCTGTGTAACACATTGATTATCAATGCCTGTTCCTTGCGTAACATGCGTAAAACAGGCATTTTTAGTGTGGTAAATCGTGAGTGATTTACACCTACACAAAACTGTTCAAAAAACGCATCCACGCTATCATAGGTATAAAATCCTTTATATGATAGTATCTTTCTTCACAAGACCCGGCAGGCGGGGTGTGCGCTTCCTGTATTGCCGGTTAACCACCCAGCAAAAATGCGCAGAAATCAAGCTCAACTACATTGTTACAGGCAGTGACAGGAAAGTGGATGCTTACAAGAAGCAGGTAGAAGACCAGATTGCTGAGCTCTACAACCACCAACTGATCAAAGAAAAGCCAGCGGATCCCCAGACCATTAAGACCCTGTTCCAAACCAAAACCAAGGCGTACTTCCTGCTGGATACGTTCAAGGACTTTATTGACAGGCGGATTAAACCCAGGGTAGATAAGAAAGACCTGGGCAAAGGTAGCCTTCAGAAGTATACCTGCGTCTATGAACACCTCAAGGATTTCACAAATGCCCGTGGGCGTACAGACGTACCCTGGCAAATGGTGGATGATACCTTTGTAGAAGAGTTTGATGAGTACCTCAGACAGTTCAACTCCCACAACACGGTAATGAAGAGCCTGTACAAGTTCAAGACCGTGGTCACCTATGCCCTGAAGGTCAAAAAGTACATTACAGAAGACCCTTTTGCTACCAAGTCATTGACACTGAAGAAGGTGTTTCCCATTGCCCTGACCCAGACTGAGCTCCAGATGCTGATCAAAAAGCGCATGGACGTTGAACGGCTGGAACAGGTAAAGGACTTGTTTCTTTTCCAGTGTTTTAGCGGTTTGTCTTATGCAGACATGCGCAAACTGAAACAGGCGTATATCAGTGACCAAATCATCAACACCAACCGTCAGAAGAACGGTGAGCCTGCTATAGCGTATATGTACCAACTCGCTGAAATGATACTAAAAAAGCATGAAAACAGGCTTCCCATAGTGTCAAATCAAAAAATGAACGCATATCTTAAAGAAATTGCTGACATTTGCAACATTAGTAAACGGTTAACTACACACGTGGCAAGACACACGTATGCTACAACAGTTAATTTAAAGAACGGTGTATCTTTACAAACCGTTCAAAAGTTGCTTGGTCACGCAACGATTAAACAAACAGAACATTACGCGCGTTTGGACGACAGTGATGTAAAAAATGTGTGCAAACGAGCAAGCAGGAAAGTAAACAAACTATATAACTTACCTGAACAGTTAAGTTTTTTTGACAAACAAAAGCAAGAAAATGGCGAAGAAAAAGCTCACTGATCAACACATGAAGGAGATGACTCAAATGGTGAGTCAGGGTAAAACCCCAGAAGAAATCAGCAAGCATTTCAACATTGCTGTGAGCAGCGTTCACAACTACAAGCGTGAACTAAGGAAAAAAGGTGTAGATGTACCGGACATCAAAGGCAAACGCCCTGGGGATCCATACCATAAAAAGCCTACTAAAGTAATCACCAGCAACATTCCTGTCAGAAAAGACACCACCCTGAAAGTGGCGTTTTTGACAGTCACAGTGAATGATGTAGTGTTTAAGGTAGACAATCGCGCTAAAGAAGTCATCATCGGTCAACATGAACTTTGTGTAACCTTCTGAGAAGACAGTTCTCATGTACAGAGCGCCATCCTCAAAAGGGGTGGCTTTTTTGTTGGAAGTATAGCGTTATAGTGCGCAAGTTGTAGAGGTATTTCATATCTTTGTGTAGCACCTCTACATTTTTGATATACATTAGTCGGCATGTATTTGAGCTTGCCGCCCTATGTTATACCAACTGCCTAACGGAAAGTGTATTGAGTTGACCATGGAGCAATTCCTAAAGATGACGGAAGAGGAGCTCAAGGGTATGATAGCGTTCAACGCTGGAGAAGAGGTCAACGACCCTTTTGCGCTGAGTGTCCTGCGCTACGGTCCACACCGGTCTATTGAAGATGTGGATGATGTAGATGATTTTGCAGAAATACCCCTTGAGGATCTTACTGACGTTCCTGATGTGGAAAAGATCTATGACAAGGACTACATCGACTTTGACAACCTAGAAACCTGACGCCCCACTCCTGTTGGGTTACCTGAACAGCATGCTGTCTGGAAATATCATGCGCCTATGCAAGCAAAACCAAAACCATGTGCCGGATGCGGAGAAACCAAACCCATCTGGAAGAATCACCAAGGCAAAAAGTACTGCAAAGATTGCTGGTACCGCACGGAGGTCCCCAAGACCCCATCACAACGCAGGCCAATGAAGCCTGTCTCTGAAAAGAAAGATGTACTGGATGTACTGTACTCAAAGATGCGCAAGGAGTTCCTGGAGAAACCAGAGAACGCCACCTGTCGCGCCAAGCTGCCCGTATGCCAGGGTGGATTTAAACAAGAACTGACCATACACCACACGATGGGTCGCGGCAGGTATTACCTGGACACCGCCACCTGGATACCGTTGTGCATGGCGTGCCACCGCTGGGTCGAGGAGCATCATGCGGAGGCTAAAGATATGTTCCTCTCACAACACAGAAAATAACTATGAAGAAATTTATTGGCTACTACATCATTGGAGCACAAAGCGCTCAAGATGCGCAGAATGAAAAAGGCTTGTTACTATGGAGTCCTATCAGACCCAGCTGGTTCAAGCGCACCATGAACCGCATACTGCTCAATATCTATTGGGTAGACAAAGAACGCTACAGCACCAATGAAAAAAACAACCCTGATGTACAGCTGCACAAAGTACGCTGGACCAAACAACCTCAGGGACAAATCAAATAACCATGACAGAAACTGGATTATCCAAACGTGAGATAATCCAGCAGGAAGCGCTCAAAGCTACAGTAGGTAAATACCGCTGCGGCCTCGCTGTCTCTATGGGTGTGGGTAAAACATACATCGGTTTGCAACACATGCACCGTGAGTATAACTATGCCCAGCAGATGGGCACCACGCCCAAGTTTTTGGTGGTCGCTCCCAAAGTCGCGATCTTCCAAAGCTGGAAAGACGATGCTGAAAAATTTGACCTGGCATACCTGCTGGATTATGTGGAGTTTACCACATACTTATCGCTGTCCAAACAGCCCAATGACTATTCCTGTATCTACCTGGACGAATGTCACAGTTTACTATACAGCCATGAGTTTTTCCTGGGGACTTACCCAGGACAAATCTTGGGACTGACGGGTACACCGCCCCGCTACAAGAACTCTGAGAAGGGTGAAATGGTTCGCCAGTTCTGCCCAATTGTGTATTCCTACATCACAGACGATGCAGTAGAAGACAAGATTCTCAATGACTACAAGATTGTGGTGCACCAGCTGGAGCTGAGCACGCAGAAAAATTACATGGTAAAGCTGAAGAACGGAGGCCAATTTGCAACCTCTGAACGCGAGCACTACATGTACTGGACCAGCCGCATCAATAACACCACCAACTTTGCGCAGCAGAAGATCTTCCGCATCATGCGTATGAAAGCCATGATGGAGTACAAGACCAAAGAGCACTACGCCAAGAACATGCTGGACATGATCCATGAGAAGTGCATCGTGTTTTGTAATACCACAGAGCAAGCTGACCGCATCTGCCGGGACAGCTACCACAGCAAGAACCCGGACAGTGAGGAGAACCTGTTGGCATTCAAGAACGGTGACATTGACCAGCTGAGTTGTGTATTGCAGTTGAATGAAGGTGTGAACATCCCTAACCTAAAGGCAGGTATCATCCTGCACGCATACAGCAATGAACGCAAAAGCGCTCAGCGGATTGGTCGTTTGCTGCGACTTAATCCAGATGACAAAGCTGTGATTCACATTCTGATGTATCGTGATACGCAAGATGAACAGTGGGTACAGGAAGCACTGAAGGACCTTGATCCAGAAAAGATCAGTTACACGTACTCTATGATCGATTGATATGCACAACACGACCGTACACTACATCAAAAAAGGTGATCAGCTGGTGCCTGCTTCTGAGAAAGATGCAGGTGCTTTAAAGCTATTCAACATGGCCATTAAAGATGGCGACACCATAGAGGTGTATCTGACAAAAACAGACGGTAAGCACAAGACCATGGGTCAGCTGGCCAAAGTGCACAGCATGATCCGTGAGATTGCCAGCTTCACCGGCAACGATTTTGATGACATCAAAGATGAGATTAAGCGCAGAGCAGGGTTGTATGTTGTGACAGGAACAGAAGAGCACCAGACAGAACTGAAAAGTTTTGCCCAGTGCTCTAAAGAAGAATTGTCAACAGCAATAGAAATGTGCGTGCAGTTGGGACACCTGGTAGGTTACTACCTGGATTAAATGTCACCCATTATCTCTGCATATTCTTCAGGCGTAACCTGCTTGGTGAAACCGTCTTCCTTGCAGCGCTTTTCAAATTCTGCGCACAGGATTAAAACTGTTTCATAGTGCTCTACCCAGTCTTCTGTGAAAGCCTGGTTTTTGATCTGGTCGTTGGCGCTCTTGAGTTGCTCAGGAGTTTTGCCATCCACCAGATGCCCTACAAGTTTCTGGATACGGCTGTAATAACCAGAGCTCATCTTCACATCTACCAGTGCGGTAGGTAAAATGATCTCTAGCTTTGGTGTTGGATTTTCTTTTTCCATACGTTTTAGCTCTATAGAATTGGTTTTACAAATGTAATATGAAACACAGTTGAATCTAATTTTTTTTTACAACATGACTCTAAAATCTCAAACACCTCAAGTTAACCACGATGAAGTGGTCTACAAAATGTCAGAAATGCTCAAGGACTCTGGCTGGCACAGTGTACTCAAAGGATTCCTGGTATCAGAGGACTTCAAGCGTATACTGGAAACCTTGTCTACAACGGTGGGAGAAGGCAAACGCTTTACCCCGCCACTCAAACAGGTGTTCAGAGCATTCCAAGAATGTCCGCTGGACAAGCTGCGTGTCATCATAGTGGGCCAAGACCCTTACCCGCAATTGGGTGTAGCTGATGGCATTGCCTTTTCATGTGGCAATACCGGTAAACCGGAAGCATCATTGCGCTATATCTTAGGCGCTGTCAATGATACGGTGTATGAGGGAAAACTGGACATTAAAACAGTGGATCCTAACTTACAACGCTGGTCTAATCAGGGTATACTCATGTTAAACACTGCATTAACAACAGAGATTGGTAAGATAGGTAAACACTTTGACATCTGGCAACCTTTTATTGCGTATTTAATTGACATGCTCAGCAAAAATGAACGCCCGCTTGTCTGGGTGTTTATGGGTAAACAGGCTCAGAATCTTATAGAGCTGGTGGATGACCACCACCATATTTTGAGCTGCTCCCACCCTGCTTCAGCCGCTTATCAGAAACAACACAAATGGGACTGCAACAACGTCTTCAATGAGGTTAACAACATTCTGGGTAAAGAGTTCATTACCTGGTAAAAGTTATGAACAATGACGTTTTTTCTGTAGAGCTTACTTGCCTTTGCTCTACAAATTATCTATTTTAGCAAACTCTTTCCGTCCCACATTTATGTTTGAAGCACCAGCCAGCACGCCTGGCTCTACCAAACCTGTCGCCTCTAAATCACCCTGGAAGAGGTACACTGACATCATGCAACAGGGTATTGACTACATTACTTCCCGTGCCAAGGGTGAGGTTAAATCACTCAGGACACAATGGGAAGGTTTCAACAGCATAGGACTTAACGGGATTGAGTGGCAATCGCTGTATGTACTGGCAGCCAGACCGGGTGTAGGTAAGACGCTCATTGCAGCATCTCTCACCCGTGAACTCCAGCGCATTAACAAAGACCAGGACTTTGCCGTCCTGCACTTTCAGTTTGAAATGCTGGGTCGCAACCTGGCTCTCAGAGAATTGTCCAGTGCCAACCGCATGAACATCCGTTACCTGCAAAGCGCAGGGGATGACGGTATGCCTCCACTGTCTGCTGAAGACATGAAGAAGCTGAATGCGTATGTGGCCAGCCAAGGTCATCGTCAGGATTATGTGATTGACACACCCCTTACGGTGAGTGAAATGCGCAAAGCGTTGATTGACTTTTACAAGGAAGTCAAAAAACCTTTTGTTGTCACCCTTGACCACACCCTGCTGGTTAAACAAAGCGGCACAGAGACCAACCGCCAGATGACATTGCAAAACCTGGCCACCATGATGACAGAGATGAAAAACGCTCTGCCGATTACCTTCTTAGTGCTTACCCAGCTGAACCGTGAGATTGATGACCCTGACCGTCAGAAGCCTGGTTCTTTAAGCAACTACCCCACTGAAGCAGACGTGTACGGCTCTGACTATCTGCTGCAATGCGCAGACGTGATGGTCGCCTGGAACCGTCCTGCCAAGTACAACCTGAGTATTTACGGTCCGCTCAAGTACATGATCAACCCAGAAGACAAGTATCTGCTGGCGATGCATGTACTCAAGAACCGTTTTGGAGACACTGGCATCCAATGGTACAAAGCCGAGTATGCGCTAATGACCATCATAGAAGCCAAGACTCCTATGCAACAACCAAGAAAGTAAATTAACAAGTATGAGTAGTTTTCAAGCTGATTCTGCAAAGAAACACATCACAGAAATCACAGCGGATTACCGTCCGTTCTGGCAACCTGTGTTTGACAACCTGCCCAACGCTAACCCGTTCTTCTCTGCGAAGCTGTGTTATATGGGCAAAGAGTTCAGCGGAGGATCTACACGCGAGGAATGCGTGCGGTTCTTTCCTAATGAACTGAACAATGAAGATGGCATCTACTGCGAGCTGTTTAACTGGGAACAGGGTCACTACCATGAGGGATTTCGCGTGCTGTATCATCTGCCGCATGACCCCAACTGGAAGACCAGCCCTGATTTCAGGGAGGTGACCACCACCAGCTCCGGTGCTAAACTAAGCACACCTACCTATGTGGTAAAGGTGAGCAAACTAAAAATGCTGAACAAGACCTCTGTGAAGGCCCTTGTACCAGAGATGACGACAATGACAGCAGAAGCCCCTGCAGTAGACCTATTCTCTACCACAGTGGATGACTTGCTGAATGAGGACAAGTATACAGAAATGTACAGTGAGCAAGAGGATGACCATTACACCAAGATGACCATCCGCGACCTATACTGCATGCTGCAGAACGTACCTATGAGTAACAAAAAGTGGCTTAATCAATTGATTGAAAAAGGTAAAACATGGCAAAAGAAGTAAAAGAACCAGTGGCTACCACTCCCGTTGTACCTCAACCAGAGTTTGTATTGCCAACTAATAAGATCAAATCAGTGACACAGAACCCTAAGAACATGATCATCTTCAGTAAGCCTAAGGTAGGTAAGACCACCTTGCTGGCACACTTGGATGATTGCCTGATCTTGGACTTAGAGAACGGATCTGACTACGTGGATGCAATAAAGCTGAAGGCCAACAGCATCACGGACATTGTAAAAATTGGTACGTTGATCCTGGCTCAGGGTAAACCTTACAAGTACATCGCAGTGGATACCATCACCGCGTTGGAAGAAATGTGCATTCCCTATGCGGAAGAGCTTTACTCCAAGACACCAATGGGTAAGAACTGGTTTACGGAAGGTAAGGTCAAGTACGGTATGATCACCAACATGCCCAACGGTGCGGGCTATCCATACCTGCGCCAGGCGTTTGAGAAGATTATTGCCTACATCAAGACCCTGGCTCCACATGTGATCCTGCTTGGACACGTGAAGGACACACTCCTAGAGAAGAACGGTACAGAGTTCAACGCGCTTGACCTGCAGCTGACAGGGCGTATCAAAAGCATCACTGCTGCGTATTCAGATGCCATTGGTTATCTGTATCGCAAAGGTGATAAAACCATCTTGAGTTTCAAGACCACTGACGAGGTAAACTGCGGTGCACGTCCTGAGCACCTGCGCAACAAGGAAATAGAAATATCAACCATTGACAAAGACGGCAACATCACAGTTGACTGGGACAAAGTTTTCATTAAAGAATAATCAGTAACACTATGTTTAAATCATCATCCTTCAACCCCAACGCGGGTTCATCTGTACCTAAAATCTTAACACCAGGTACTCACTATTGTCGCATCATGGAGATCAAATTGGATACTCCACCCTATGATGCAGAAGCTTACAGTATCAACCTGCTATTGGAAGGCACCGATCGCGGTGACGAGTTCCAGGGCGTGGCCATTGACAAGAATCGCCCAGAGCTGGGTACATACCGTGGGCAGATTGCCAACGTGCGTTCAGGTCGCTACCCGTTCTCTACCTATGAGTTCCAGGGTAAGACTATCCAGCGCGATGACCAGATCTTCCGTTGGGTAAACAACCTGGCTAAGCAAATGGGTGTGCTTGACCGTATGAATGCAGACGGTTTGCAGGCAGATACCATTGAAGAGTATGTGTCAGCCGTTGCTAAATACCTCACCGACCCAGAACTGTGGGGCTACTTCACCATTGGTGGACAGGAGTACTTTCAGGAAGGGTATGACAAACCCAACTACCGCATGTTCTTCCCAAAGCAAGAGGGCAAGAACTTCCCGTTCTCTGCATTGGAGAACGATGACCGCCAGCCGTTGAACCTTTTACCGTTTGACCGCGACAAGCATATCATTGCAGACAAGAGTCGCAGTGATGCAGCCCCTGCGGAAAGCGTCAGTGGCTTTGGTGGCCAGGCTGACCCACTAGGTGGATTGGGTTCTGCGCCTACCGCAGGCTTAGGTGACTTACAGCTACCTTAACCAAAACCAGAATAACCTTAAGGGGAGGGTGAAAGCTCTCCCCTTTTTATTCTTTGCTTATGTTTTCAAGTAAAAGCTTTATAGATGACGTGCATGCCGTACCTGCCCACTGGATTTTTGAAACCTACCTAGGTATTGAAACGCTGAATGGTCAGCGCATTCGCATACGAAGCATGTTCAACCCTGCTGACAAAACCCCGTCGATGTTTATCTATTACAACAGAGACGCAGAAGCCTACCGGTATAAATGTTTTTCCACAGGAAAAGGCGGTAGTGCTATTGACCTCATGATGCACATGTGGAGTATGAGTTTTGCCCAGGCCGCAGAACGCATCATGACAGACTACAGCAACTACCTGAAGACAGGCCGTCGTTGTGACACTAAAATCATTCAACACACGAATTGGAAAGTAGCAGACTTTACTGTGAGAGGCTGGACAAAAGCTGATGCATTGTTCTGGAGTCCATACAACATCTCTAGTACTCTGCTAGAGCGCTATAATGTACGTCCATTGGAACGCTACGTGATGAGCAAGACCATGGAAGATGGTATCCAGGTGCAGGAATTTGTGGTGACTAGCCCTAATATCTATGGGTATTTCACCAAAGATGGTATCCTGTACAAGATTTACCAACCCAAGAACCGCGAGCGTAAGTTCATCAAGCTGTGTGATTACCTCCAAGGCGAAGACCAGCTTCAGAATAACCGCTTCCTGGTGATCGCTTCAGGTCTTAAAGACTGCATGGCTTTGCAAAGTTTACCATTGCTTAAGCTGGATGTAGTGGCTCCTGATTCTGAGAACACGATGATACCTGAAGACAAAATCCTGCAGTTCAAAGAAGATTATGACGCAGTAGTCACTATGATGGATTCAGACCAGGCCGGTATTGCCAGTATGCACAAGTACAAGGAGCTTTATGGGTTGCCTTATGTTTACCTGCCTAAGGAAAAAGACATAAGCGACATCATCAAGACCCATGGTGTACAAGCGGCTCTGCAATACGTGATACCTATTCTTGATCGCGCCATCAACAGCTATGAGAGTTTGCAAAATAATTTTGTAGAACATCGAGCATAATGTAGAGCTTGATTATATTTGTACACGCAACCCTATGAACAACTGGATCTATGTACCTACCGGTGAAGAAGTCACCAAGGTGCAACACCTTCCCAACCATGAAGCCATTGTCGGCTTTGTCTACAAAATAACCAATCTCAAGACTGGTAAATTTTACATCGGGCAGAAAAGCCTGTATCACGCACGCAAGAAAAAAGTCTCAGTTACTGAGAAGCGTCTCACAGGAACCCGCAAGAAGTTCCGCATAGAGATGAAAGAGTCTGACTGGGCATTGTACCACGGTTCTTCCAAGGACCTGACATCAGACATCAGTAAGCTGGGTAACAAGTATTTTAAGCGTGAAATCCTGGAGCTGTGTTGCTCCAAAAAATACCTGTCATATTGCGAGCTGTCATGGCAGGTCAAGCTAGACGTCTTGAAATGCAACAGCTACAACGGTAACATCCTTGGCCGTTACTTCCACAGGGATATGGAAAACTGTAAAAATTAGTGCTATGGTTTTGAATAAACAACAGCAAAAAAGATTTGAGCAATTTGATAGGTGGCTGGAAGGCCTGCACCTTCAGACACTTACTGATGATCTTAAAAGTGACATTCGTGAAGAGGTAGAAGCTCTTATAGAAGAACTTGAAGAACTTAAAGACTAATGGCAAAAATCAAAGACTACCTAAACTCCCCACTTATTAACGCAGTGGTAGACCAAATCAAAAAAGACATTGAGAACAGGGATGAGACCGCAATATGCGAACTGCTCAGCTTTATTCCTAAGAAGAACCTGATTAACTTCCTGCCAGAAGAGCAGTGGTCACAATTTAAGAAATAACATTATGGCATCATCACTAACCAAATCCTTTGTAGCGCCTCCCTCTATCAGCGAGCGCATACAAAAAGAAGAAGAGTTTTTTGATAAACCCTTTCTCATGTCTTACTCAGGGCTTAACCGGTTGTTATACAGCCCTGCCCTGTTCTATCAGCATTATGTGCTGAATCAGCGTGATGACACGATGGACTTGAACATGATTGAGGGAAGCCTCATTCACTGTTTACTTTTGCATCCTGACAATTTTGACAGCCAGTTTGTGCTGTCTGTGGAGAACCCTCCCAGTGACAACCCCAAGAAGGTCCTGGATACTTTGCTGGCTCACTATAAAGACCTGAAGGCTCTTGGTGATGCACGTACTAATCTCTCTGAGTTTGGTGATGCAATCCTGGATTTGCTTCGTGAGATGAACCTGTACCAGTCTCTGAAGACTGATGCCCAGCGTCTGGAGAAGATGCTCACACCCCGTCATGAGGAATACTGGAGATACCTGACTACCATGGAAGGTAAGATCGTAGTAGGCCAGGATACTTACAATTTCTGTAAGGCGGTGGTAGACAAGATCACCTCCAACCCAGTGGTCATGGACCGCATGGGTTACTTTGGTGACAGCTTCAACGGCATTACTAAGGAGAACGAGAAGATGATCGTCAGCTTCCCTGAAGACCTACCCTTTGGTCTCAGAGGTTTTATCGATAACCTGGTGTTTGACCCCAACAACAAAGTCATCCGCGTTAACGACGTGAAGAAAACCAGCAAAGACCTCAACAGTTTTTCTGACAGCATTGACTACTTCCGCTACTGGATCCAGGCAGCGATGTATGTAATGATGGTGGAAGAACAGTACTTATCCAAGCCTGAGTATACAGGATGGACTATTGAGTTCAGGTTTATTGTCATTGACCCCTACATGCAGATCGCCCCTGTTAAAATCGGCAAAGAGAAGTTGAATCAATGGATCAGTGACACCAAGGAAAAACTGCAACAGGCACGCTATCACTTTGAAAAGCGCGACTTTAGTTTACCCTATCAGTACCTGCTCCATGAAGAGTTAACACTATGATTTCAGAAATCTATAGAAAGTACTTTCAAAAGTCTTATACATTCCTATACCCTTTGTTAGGCTTCCACAAATCCAAGCACCCTAAGCCATACCAGACTTACCTGGTGTGGCCGGGGCAGTTTGGAGCAGAAGAGCGCAAACTGGTATGTGTGTATGAGAGAAACGACACAGAAGAATGGCGCGACTTTGAGCGCGAGATTCTGATCACACATAAGTCACTGGACCACTGTGCACCCATTGATGATGAACTCATCGCTTATGTGTTTGACTTCAACCCCATGAAGGACGACTTTGATGCGTTCCTGGCGGGCAAATACTCCCGCATGACTGCGGATGCCAAAAAGAAACTCACTGACTACTATGGTGTACACACACCTGAGTGGGTGTATATCGAGAGCTTCCTGTTTCCTGAGAAATACTTTTCACAGTACGCTAAGATACTTGACGTAGATGAAGACCTCATCCGCCAGGTGGGCGAGCTCTGTGAAGGCTATGACAGAGAACGCGAAGTTTTTCAAGAATCAATAACCAATAATTCCTAACCGCTATGCAGAACATGCTTGCTTACAACACCGACTGGTACGGACACAAAACATTCCGTCTGATGCCAATCAACAACGATTGCCCTTTTGTTGAGGCGATCTATGACCCAACCACCAAAGTGCTTGCCATCATTGGTAAGACCTTGGCAGAGAAGCCCATCATGCTACCTAAGTTGAACGACAAAGGTCAGCCTATCTCTCTCAAGACGCCTGACAACAGAACTGCTGAAGAGCGTCGCATCATCAGCACCTTTACAGAGTATTACCTGGATAACTTTCAGGACATCCGTGCATTCATTGACCGCTTTGCAGTCAACCCAGACCACATCGCTATTACTGCCATGTTGTATTCTGAAGCAACAGAGATTCAAGAGCCACAGGCAGAACAGGAGGGCTAAATCATGAGACAGCGCAAGTTCTGGATAATGGACTATGAAACCATTGTCAACTGCTTTATTGCTGTCTATGAGGACATGAACAGTGAAGAGCGCCATGTATTCGTGGTAAGTCCTTACCGCAATGACATGCGTGCCTTCACCGAGTTCCTCTTAGAGTCTAAGGCAATGGGTGACTGGCACTTAGGTTTCAACAACTTAGCGTTTGACGCGCAAATTACAGAGTACATCCTGGCCAACCAGGAAATGTTCTGTAGGGCAGATATTGATGCGGATGTATATACATCCCTCATTTATCAGTATGCCCAATCAGTGATTGAGAAATCACGCAACAACGAGTTCCTTGACTATCCAGAATTTAAACTGTCCATACCCTGTGTGGATATTTTCAAGCTCAACCACTGGGACAACCGTGCCAAAAGCACCAGTCTCAAGTGGGTCCAGTTCTCTATGGACTGGAAGAACGTAGAGGAGATGCCTCATGCTCACTATGACCTGGTGCGTGACCGCGTAACCCAGGATATGGTGATCAGCTACTGTATCAATGACGTGCAAAGTACCAAAGCCGTGTTCAACCTGACCAATCCTAAGGGAGAAAAGGTCATGGTCTCGCAAATTAACCTGCGGGCAGAACTCAGCAAGAAGTACAACGTGCGTCTGTACAGCGCGTCTGAGCCTAAAATATCCAAAGAAATCTTCCTGCACTTCCTAAGTGAGAAGCTTGGGATGGACAAGAAGGTTATCCGCAACATGCGCACCCCGCGTGATCAGGTGGTAGTCCGCGACATCCTGCTACCTTACATTGAGTTCCAAACTCCAGAGTTTATTTCTGTCCACAACTGGTTTAAAAGCCTGGTGGTGGACACGACCATTGACCTGGAGGAACTGGAGCGCAAGAAGAAAGGACCCAGCTACAGGATGAACTATCGCAAGGTACCCACTGATTACGCGCTGGGTGGTCTGCATGGCTGCATCGCTTCTGGTGTGTATGAAGCCGGTAATGGGAAGAAGATCATATCTGCGGATGTGACCAGCTTCTACCCCAACCTAGCCATTCGCAACAAGTGGTCACCTGCGCATTTACCCAAAGAGGAATTTTGTGAGTTGTATGAGTGGATGTTTGAGGAACGTAAGAAGTATGACAAGAAAAACCCATTGAACTACCTGTTCAAGATTATCCTGAACGCTACCTATGGTCTGAGCAAGGAGAGACATTCTTTCCTGTATGACCCGGAGCTGACATTCAGGATCACCATCAACGGACAGCTGCTGCTGAGTATGCTCTATGAGATGCTGGCTACCAGGATTCCTGGAGCACAACCGCTGATGCAGAACACCGATGGTCTGGAGTTCATGATCGATGAAGAACATGAAGAGCTGTTCTACCAAGTCTGCAAGGAGTGGGAAACCATGACTTCCCTGCAACTGGAAACTGTTGAGTACAGCAAGATGATCATTGGCGATGTGAACAACTACATCGCAGTATATACCGATAGCAAGACCAAGTGCAAGGGTCGTTTTGAATTTAACGAGCTGCCCTTACACAAAAACAAAAGTATGCTTATCATACCCAAAGCATGGTATGCTTACTTTATCCATGGCACAGACCCCAAGACTTTCCTGTCACAGAACAGGGACATCCATGACTACTGCGCAGGTGCAAAATTGAAGGGCGACTGGTTCTTCATTAAACAACATGTAGAAGGCGGTGCGTACAAAGAAGAAACGCTTAAGAAACTGGTCCGCTACTACAATTCCAAGCGTGGCTGCAAGCTGCTCAAAGCCAACCCGGACGGGCGCAAGATGCAGCTGGAAAGCGGCAGCGTCCACCAGTCCATATTCAACAAGTACCAGGAGAAATCCTGGGAGGAATATGAAGTGGATGAGCGCTACTACCTAGACAAAATCTATGATGAAATAGCCAAGATTGAAAAGAAAGCACCTGTATTACCAGCACATTTAGTAAACCAACAATTAAGTCTGTTTTAAAAACTATGAAAAGGACTATCAAAGGCATGCCTGCGTATGCCACCATTATAGGAGCGACGCTTCCTGAACGCACTAAATCCTACACCCCTATTGCTCACACTTCTGTAATCAACCGTGTGAGAAGCGAAATCACTAACGCGGGGTATGTCATCACCGGTGAAGACTATCGTTGCTCCAACAACGGTGAAATCGCCACAGGTTCATTCCGCCTTAACTACAAGGCGGACATGGACATTGAACTGTCTGCCAACTTCATGAACTCCTACAACAAGCAGTACGCCTTCAGGTTTAACCTGGGCGGCATGGTAAAGGTCTGCATGAACGGCATGATGATCAACAACAATAAGTTTGGTAGCTACCGTCGTGTTCACACCGGAGCTGCTGACCTGTTGGCTGAAGGTCACATCTCAGAATACATCAAGCAGTCTGAGGAGTATTGGAACACCCTGGTCCGTCACAAAGACAACATGAAGGACCACACCCTGACCCGCACAGAACGCCACAACATCCTGGGAGAGTTGTTCTTTAACCAGAATGTGCTCAACGGCATGCAGATGGGTATTGTCAAAAGCGAGCTCAGCAAGCCCAGCTTTGACTACAAAGTGGACCCAGACTGTGCATGGGCACTATACAACCACATTACCTTGGCTCTGAAAGAAGGCCACCCGGCTGACTGGATGAACGACCAAGGCAAAGTTCACCAGGTCTTTGATGACCTGTTACACCTGGAGCCTAAGACGGCTTCTTTGCCTGACGCAACACCCCTAACCTGTATACCTAAAGCTGAAGAGCTGGCTGCAGAAGCGGGATTCTAAACCTGAAAGTACCGGTCACATTTGGTGGCCGGTCTTTCTTATCTACTACCTATGAAGAAAGACATGATATATGAGGAGTTCTGCAAGGTAGCAGAGCGACCCTCCCGCACCAACAAAGTGTTTCTCTTGATGCGTTACCTCAGGCTGAAGTACCGGATCAACATTGACAAGACAAGCTTAGTTAAACGCATTAAGACCTGGACCAAATGAACACCAACCTCATCGGAATCAGCGGAAAGATCGGTTGCGGCAAAGACACTGTGGCTACTATCATCCAGTACCTGACACTGGAAAAAGAAGTATTCAGCTTGACCAATAAAAATATACTTGCTGACATGTCATATAATGGATATGTAGCCAGCAAGTCCCGCTACAAAGTCAAGAAGTTTGCAGGTAAACTCAAAGACATAGCCTCTATCCTTACAGGCGTTCCTGTAGAAAAGTTTGAAGACCAGGAGTTTAAGAAAGAAGACCTAGGTGTAGAATGGGCTTACGCTTATCCTGGAGCGTATTATGACGACGGTGAGCCTGTAATGGTACGTATGTCTGTTAGACAACTACTACAAAAACTGGGCACAGAAGCCATGCGCAACGGACTGCACAACAACGTGTGGGTCAACGCATTGTTTGCTGACTACAAACCTATAAAGCTTTCCCAAGACGACCCCAGCTACTGGCTGGTGACTGACACGCGCTTCCCCAATGAGGCTGACGCCATTACTGAGCGCGGTGGAATCCTGCTGCGCATTGAGCGTCCCGGTACATCCACCGGTGACCACCCGTCTGAGACGGCACTTGACGACTACCCGTTTGAACATGTGATCATGAACGACGGTGACTTAAACGACCTGATCAACAAGGTCAGGGATTTCTTAACTCAACAAAACATTATCTGATATGGGACTAGATATGTACCTCACCAAGAAAACATACATTGGTGCTGAATACGAACACCGCGACGTGAAAGCAGAAGTCAACATTACCATCATGGGCGAGCCTGTGAAGATTGACCCTAAGAAAATTACCTACATCCAAGAGTCTGCCGCCTACTGGCGCAACGCCAATCTCATCCATGATTGGTTTGTGCAGAATGTACAGGATGGTGAAGACGACTGCAAAGAGTATTATGTATCCAAAGAAAACTTGCAGGAGCTGCTGGATACTTGCAAAACAGTGGCTAAATCTCTGAAAGATTCGCCAGTGACCAAAAAGAAAGAAAAGGTTGGATTCAAAGATGGCGAAGACCTGTATGAAGAGTTTGATGTGTTTACCAACACAGAAGTGGCTGAAGAGCTGTTGCCTACGTCACCAGGATTTTTCTTTGGTAGCACAGAATACGGTCGCTACTACTTGGAAGAGCTTGAAGGCACCATCAAAGTTCTGGAAGACCTGCTAGACAGCACTGACACGCGCTCTGAATTTTACTACCAAGCTTCATGGTAAAAAATAACACCAACACTATGAGACACTATATCATGGATACTGCAGATGACAGTATCAAGTATTACCTTGACCAATTTGTAGATGACCAGACCGGTCATGACGTGTGCAGGCTCAGCTACAGCAACAGTGAATGCTGGCATGAACCTGTCAGAGGACAGACTATCTTGACCGTGACCAATGACGGCAATGGGTTTAAGATCAAGTGGGAAGAGAAACCTGAGAAGAACCGCCTGGATTATTCCCAGATGCGTGAGCTTCAGTTGGTGTTGAACATTATCCAAAAGTACAACCCTGTTGACAATCCTGCTATGGTGCTGCACCACAATGAAATGATGCGCATGTAAGCACAAAACCCCCACCGTTGTGAGGGCTTTGCGGAAGAAACCAACTATAAACAAACTACTGAAGTAGTCTTTAGCTTAAGCTTTTGAGCATCTCCACTATCTTTGGATGTGGGTAGATGTCCACTTTGTCCTTGCGGACTGAGTTATGGGTGAACACTCCTGCCTCTCCTCTGAGAGCGCGGGGTGTTACATCCCAGATGTCTTCTTGGTAAGTCAGCGGGATACCGTATCTTTCTTTCCACAACAGCAGCAATTGCTTCACTGACTCAATCTGTTTGTCGGTATAGCTGTGGTAGAACTTAAATCCTTTGTAGGGAGTAGCCAGTTCACACACCTGGTCTGCGGGCACTTCTTTTCCTACATAGTTATAAAACTTACCATTGGTCTGTGTAAGCTGTCCCCAGTTACAAATCTCTATACCAATGCTGGTTTTGTCCAGTGCTTTGTAAGGAACTCTATGTGCAGTAAACACATCCTGTTTAACTCCCAGGTGATATGCCCAGAACTTAGAGGAGAATCCTTGCACAATCTGGCCGTCCAGTTCAGGTTTGCCAGCAATCTTTCCAGAGATTGTAACGCATGTGGCTATACGATCAGGATTGGCTGCCCAACCTTTGAATGTGGCTTCACCATCAGCATTACCTGCAGTATGATGAATGTATATCTGTGTCTTTGGATGTTCCTCCTGCATGTATTGTGCAGCAGGAAACTCTATTTGTCTGATGTTCATAAGGTTAGCGTTTAAAAGAAATTTTCCAGTAGGATGATAGTGAGTAGGTCATGACACCCCGTGTGTCTAGTCCTACACCTAATCCAAAGATTTGGTCCTTTTTGTTTTTGAACAGCATGCCTGCCTGTACACTTGAAACAGAAACAGGATAGGTGGCACCAACAGCACCACCTATGTACACCTGTCTCTTCGGGGGTAGAGGAATAGTTTTAGTGACTGTGATAATAGGGATCTTGTAATTATGGGAGTATGTGCGTAGCGCAAGCATGTTCTTACGCACCGTGTCTGTGAGAACAACGATGCCTAAACTGTCCAGTATAATGGTATCACGGTATATGTTCTTTGATGCGTACAGATGTACCAGGTCTTCATATTGTTTCTTGAGCTTATCATAATTGGTATCAGGGATCATCCAAGGTTCTTTGACATACTCAGTGTCAATCTTTACTCTGGTGACTACCTTGGTTTCTGTACGGGTAATGTACTTGTAGGCTGTGTCTACTTCCACACCTGGCTTTACAGGAGGAGTAGGTTCAGGACAACCTGGTGTGCAGGCGCGTTGCAGTAAAATAATAAAAACCAGGACCAGAATGATCCCGGTAAAGAAGCTGGTTTTGCGGTCTATCATAGGGGTTAGATATCAGGAGTAGGCTCTTTCTTCTTGCTCTTGGACTTAGGCTCTGCGTCTCCACCAATAGCATCTCTTAGGTCATCGCTTTTGCGTCCAATGAGAACTTTAATGCGACTCCAGATGTCCTGCTTGGTAACAGCCTCAATGCTTTCTATAATGCTCTTGAACTCAATAATGGCAATCACAGTACCTATCAGCTTGGCTATAGGTAGTATCTCTGTAAGTACATACTTCTCAATCAAAAATCCTGAGATGATGGCCAATTGATAAAGCAACAACTTGGTGACGGTGTCACTCATCCTGCGAGAGCGGATGCGTTGTTTGAGTTTAAGGGCCTTCCAGATGCCAACCACCAGGTCAGCTGCTACCAGAAATCCTACGGTGAGCATAAGCTCTTTGATCGGTAACAAGATGGACAAGCCTGCTAGTAACCAGATCTTGGTTTTCATAAGAAATGCAAAGTTCATAGTGTAAGGATAAAAAGATAACCTCCACCACCCTCTACAAGAATATACGGAATAATCAGAGACAAAAGTCACTTTCAAAAACTTAATTGGTTATGCACACTATGTATACAATTTATTTTGTAGACTATATATGCAGGTCTACAGATTGCGATTTATATTTGCAGCCCTCTATACGAAAACACACTAACTCTTAATCCCAACCTTATGGCAGAAACACCCATCAGCCCTGGGGACTTGTCGTCTCCAATACCCTGGGGCCCAGTAGGTTACGTTACCTACAAGCGCACCTATTCGCGCCCAACAAAGAATGGAAAAACAGAAGAATGGCAGGACACCATTGAGCGTGTCATTACCGCCTGCAGAGATCAACTAAATGTAGGTTTTACTTCTGCTGAAGAAGACAGGGTTCGTCACATGATGATGAACCTCAAAGGAACTGTGGCAGGACGTTTCCTGTGGCAGTTAGGTACAAAAACGGTAGACACCCTTGGTCTGCCTTCATTACAGAACTGTGCGTTTGTTGTCGTGGACGCGCCTATCAGACCCTTTACCTGGACGTTTGAGATGCTGATGCTGGGCTCAGGTGTTGGATTCAACATCCAGCGCGAGCACGTATACCAGATTCCCAAGGTTGTTGGTAAGGTGACCATTGAGCGCAAGGATGTGAACGACGCTGACTTCATCGTCCCAGATTCCCGTGAGGGTTGGGTAGAGCTACTGCGTCGCGTGCTAGAAGCATCGTTTGTAACCGGTAAAGGATTCAGCTTTGCCACCCACCTCATTCGCTCCAAAGGTTCACCCATCAAAGGTTTTGGCGGGGTAGCTTCTGGACCGGAAGACCTGGTCCATGGCATGCAGCAGATTAACAAACTGTTGAACGCCCGTGCCGGTCAGCGTGTACGTCCCATTGACTGCCTAGACATCATGAACATCATTGGCAGCATCGTTGTGGCCGGTAATGTTAGACGCTCTGCGCAGATTGCCCTGGGGGATTATGATGACTTTGAGTTCCTGCGCGCCAAGCGTTGGGATCTGGGTGGCATTCCCAACTGGAGAGCGATGAGCAATAACTCCGTGATCTGTGACGATGTGACCAAGTTGCCAGAAGAGTTCTGGGAAGGGTACAAGGGTAACGGTGAGCCCTATGGACTCATCAACCTGGAAGCTGCCCGTCGTATGGGTAGAACCGGGGAGACCCACTATCCAGACCCAGATGTCATGGGATTCAATCCCTGTGCAGAACAATCCCTGGCCAACTTTGAGACCTGCTGTCTGGCAGAGATTTACCTGCCTAATATCACCAGCCTGAGTGAATTGATCGATGTAGCTACATTGCTGTATCGCATCAACAAGCACTCTCTGGCCATCAAGTGTGTAGTCCAAGAGACAGAAGACATCGTCCACCAGAACATGCGCATGGGTATTGGAGTGACCGGGTATCTGCAAGCTACTGAAGAACAGAAGTCTTGGTTATCCAGCTGCTACCATTACCTAAGGGGTTATGACAAGGAGTACAGTCTTTACCACGAGTTTAACCCGTCTATCAAACTGACTACTGTCAAGCCTTCAGGTACCTTGAGTTTGCTGGCCGGAGTCACGTCTGGTGCTCACCCAGGATACTCCCAGTACTACATCCGTCGCATCCGCATGGCTTCTGACAGCCCGATTGTGGACACTTGTCGCAGCCACGGTTATCACGTGGAGTACCAGCGCAAGTTTGACGGTACAGAAGATCATGGAACAGTGGTGGTGTCATTCCCTTGTAAGTTTCCTGAAGGAACCATGCTGGCAAATGACATGACCGCCATTGACCAACTTGAAGTCATCAAGCGTTTGCAGGCCGAGTGGTCTGACAACGCAGTATCTGTGACCATCTACTACCGCAAGCATGAGCTGGATGATATCCGCAAATGGCTTGCTGACAACTATGTGAATGTAAAGAGTGTATCCTTCCTGTTGCACAACGAGCATGGGTTTGACCAGGCTCCGCTGGAGGAGATCACAAAAGAAAAGTACAACGAGCTTTCTGCAGGTGTAAAAACCATCTCCAGCTTTGATGAGACCATCAACCTGAATGATTTAGACATCTCAGATTGTGACAGCGGTGCTTGCCCAGTAAGATAACAATGTGTCATAAAAAGGGACAAGACGCACGGTTTTGTCCCTTTTATGACCAGTTAAACCAACATTATGAAAGAACTGTATGATTACCTGGTACAGCAGAAGATCACCCCCAACGGGTTGTTTATCCTGCATGCCACATATCAAAACTATATGTACACCAACTATGTGAACTTTAAGCACGAGCAGTATCGCCTGGCGCTGACCGGTCACCTGGTGGAAGACAAATCCGGGGGTCTCAACCCCGTGTACAAAATCACTGACAAAGGTTTACACGTTATCCGTGAAGCAGAGCAGTTGATGACAAAACTCAAGCGTGCAAAGCGCACCGAGCTACCCTTTGCTGAATGGGAGAAATACATTGTAGAATACAATGACATGTTTCCTAAAGGTAAGAAGCTGGGATCCAGCGTCACTTTCAGAACCAACCCCAAGGAATTGTTTGAAAGGTTCAAATGGTTTTTCAAAGAGTACCCTGAGTATACCTGGGAGGATGTCATTGCAGCTACTGCACAATACATCAAGGTTCATGAAGAAGCAAACGATTTCACGTACATGCAAACCAGTAAGTACTTTGTGAAAAAAGAAGACAAAAGCAAGACCACGACCTCGTCGCTGGCCAATATGATTTACAACATCAAGAGTGGTAACACCGATGATGTTGACTCAGGATTCCATTACTTTGGACCTTGAGAAAGACACAGACAGCTCATGTCTGTTTTAGGTTAAAAGCAACGGGGAGGTGTGTGAGCCTCCCCTTGTTTTTTATAAACCCAGCAGCTTGAAGAAAACAGGGTAAAAACTTTCTGTCTCAACTGCACTGAAATCCTCAATATTAAATACAGGATGTTCAATTTCCTCTTCTACTTTGAGGAGTTCATTTACTGCATTACGCAATGCAACATAATTCTCATTGACCTGACCGTCAATAGTATCAGGTACACTGATGGTACCTTTTTCATCTGCCACACCCAGCTCTTTGATCTTTTCATTGCGCACAGATTCAAAATTGGTCTTGTGCTCACCTGTAATCTTAGCCAGTTTGGTCAGGTAGAACTTGGTTGTTAAAGAAAGTTTCTGAGAAAGCAGACCTGCTTGAGCGGGGAACTCAGAACCGGTCAGCTCACCATGCAAAGCCCATAGCTCTGCTACAGTTAGTTTGGTTTTGGTTGTTTCCATAGGTGTTATCCTTGTCCTTTATATAGCTTCTTGTAATTCTTGCTGGTCTTGATGACTGAAGTCTTACTTTTAGCATGCACGCCTGGACGTTTACGACGTGGTTTGGGTGCAAAGGTATTAGAAGATTGTTTTGCTTTGGCCATTAGTCAAAAGAAATATAGACGTTAGTATTGTTTTGGTTAAAAATATCAGCTACTGGCAGCATGTCCTGTAAGTCTGCGGGCTCTGGATTAGTACTGTCATAAGTAAAGTTACCATAGTCAATGATGTTCTTGTCAGGGAATGACGACCCAATAGGTACAAGCTTCAACTTGTACTTGACAGGAGAAGTTCCTGCAAACAATGGTGTCATGATACGGTTCAATGTTGTACTTCCTGCAAGAGTAATGTGCGATGTTCTGGAGTTGGCATAAGTGGTCTGGCCTGCACGATTACCTGGGTCTTTTGAATAGCAGGAAATCAGTGAGTTGGACTCGCCTCCCGTGATCAGGTAGCTGGTACCTTTGAAGAAGTTGATGTTGTCAGAACCAATGTCATTGATTGCTACAGCACCCCCGGTACTTTGCAGGGTCAATCCCAAATTGTTAGGCAAGATGTTGCTGTTGATAGTAGAAGCCTCAGCACCACAAGATGTCAGATTGATTCCCCTTGAGCTTCTCAGCCAGTATCCGACTGAACAGTTGTCTGCTGCACAGGTTGTCAGTGCACTGTATGTAGCTCCTTCCAGGCAAAATCCCGCCAGGTCTGTAGACAAAGCATAGCAGGTGTCCAAGTGAACACTGGTTGAGCTACCTGTGATGTAGTAACCATGACCTGCCGTGTTTCTGACACGACACTGTACCAGCCTGGAAGTGATAGCTCCATAGATCATGATGCCATGATGCTTTGCTGAATCCACATGGACATTCTTGATGAGGATGTTTGAAATGTTAGAACCAGCTTGGTTTGGATTTCCTTCTGCTATTACTATACCGCCAGCACCTGAGTATGTATAGTTCACTGTGCCGGATAAAGATGTGTAAGTAGACTTGACACCTTGAAAATCTATATTCTCAATAGTCAGTCCATTAGCTGAAGTCGTGACTGCAGATGTAGGATTAGCAGCATAAATGTGATAGCCTCTTCCTGCAGGCATCACAAATTTGGTTGCTGTTTCCCCACTGTTGGTAGTGTTGGAGCGGCTGACTCCAATGAACTTTACATTGGGAGCCTGTACATTGAACATGTTCAGGTTGCCAGAAGCAGTAAATGTGAGGGTGATGTTCCCCAGCAAAATGGTAACACTGCGGGTCACAGTGATGTTTTGAGTCATGGTTATAGAACCAGTGTAACCTGTGCAGTCTATCACCGTTCCATTGACAGCCGTTGCGACTGCATTTTTAAGCTTAGACACAAACGTGCTGTTGGATACCACAGCAGCCCCAGGTCCAAATGTTTCTAATCTAATTGTGGCCATAGTTATGTAAGAGTTAAGTTTAGTTGAGTGGCAGCCCAGGTAAAAGCCCCTGGGGTGGCATTGGCTGACGTATTCCAGGTAGTATATGCAGCACTAGTTAACACCAGATTTCCATTGGTAATCACTGCGTCGTTTGTGTCAAGCATTTCATAGTAGAATGTAGCCTGGCTGTACAGGTCATCTGCTATGACCCGTAGAAGTAGTTGTGTTGCTGTTTGATTTGTACCGTCTTTCCAAATTGTCACTGGAGAGATGCTGTTGATCATGTCATTCATTTAAGCTTGTAAAGAATATTGTTTAAACTTATAGTGCTCATGTGCGGGCAAGTCTACCAAAGGCAGGTGCTTGACCCATAAAAACTCAAATGCATTGGTGTTTACCACGTCATCCTCAACTAAATAATACTCCATGCTTACGTCATCCTGAAAAGGGCAAAACAGTGAGTACTCAGTATTGTGCTGGTCCTTTACCAGGTTGTACTGGTCTTGACTGATGTATGCAATCCTCATTACTGTCTGTTTAGTATGGTTACATAGTTTACCACTATGGTATTCATCTCAGCAATTTGAGCAGCTGAAAAATTAGCATTATTCAAGTGATATACTATAGAGTGGGTTCTCTGTGATGAAGCACTTATGTTTCCTCCAAATACACCTATTGTACCTGATGTGTTGGATGTACCATTGTTACCACTTAAAAGAAGTGAACCGTTTTTATAAAGCTGATGTGTTGTACCTGCCGTACCTCCAGTACTTGACAAAATGTAGGAACCAATTGCATTAGCATTGGTGGCAAGAGTTGGCCCTCCTGTTATGGCACCTATGTTGACACCTGCTTGGTTACTTGTATTCCTAACAAAAATTAAAAATCTATTTGCCCCTGTATGAGCTATCTCAACTCCACTTGATTGAATATCTTCTGATATGTAAAAACCATAAGTAACCGCTGTATTCCAGCTAAAGTTATTTACCAATGTCATAAAGGAAGCTAAAGCAGTAGGATCCAAACCTGTAGTTGGTGTAAAGTTAAAAGTCCCTGAAGAGGTTGCAGTACTTGCACCTAATGATTTTAATTCTCGCAATCTGGCAGCAAGGGTGTTTCCAATCAAAGGGTAAATCCCTGTCAAATTCCCCCAAAGGCCTGTGGTGCTGTTTTGTAAAGCTGTAACTAAATAGTTAAGTGCATCTAGTTCAAGCGTTGTAAAAGTACCAATTGCTGGTACTTGGATGTTAGACACATACCTGTTGACAATCCTGTCATAAGCTGGATTGATGTAGTAGTTCGTACCTCTTGTGCTACTGAAAGATGTGTCCAAAGTATCATTGAACTTTTGAAATATAGCATTAAGAGTAACAAGCTCCGTTTCTGTCATAGCTTTGCCTACATACCATATAGAGTATGACATGGCATTAGCTACTGATGTATTTGACAACTGACCACCTATTTGTGTTGCTCCTAAGTTTGAACCCTTACCAATAGTTGTGGTAACTGTAAATTGGTTGGCAAATGTAAAAGCTGTTGTAGTACTCTCGCTAGACACCGCCATAAATCTTGCATTGCTAGAATTACCTAATCCTACTGATGTCGTAGTACCTGCCAAACGCAGTGTAGAAGTTAAACCTCCATCAGCTCTAAATAGTAAATATGTACTAGGTGATGTAAAGTTATCTGTTGCAAACCCATAATTTCCCAATGCTCCTGTAGCACCTCCTGATGGAGCTCTTCCATATAAACCAAACGAAAAATCATTTGGGTTACTTAACAACGACATGTTAAATGCTGTAAAAAAGTTTGCATTCTGACTTGATGTTCCAGTTACCCCGTTAGCATCATGTATAACGCTTCCTGTAAAAGTCAAAGTATACTGCGTAGGGTCTTTAAGATTTAATACATGTGCAGCAGCAGTACCTCCCACAAATGGGTATAGAACGTCTATTTTACTCCATAGATTTTGATTAACAAGATCATTGTACAGGTCGTTTATTGCTTGAATATGAACCACATTTGTGATTCCTCCAAGTCCAATAAACGCGTCTACAGTAGGCGCAGCGTTGCCGGAAGTACCTCTTTGGTTATTGGTGACGGTAGCCTGTCTTCTATCTGGTGTTGAATGCATCATAGGCTTATCCTGTAAAATCTCTTTTGAATACACCCACTGTTACTGAACCTCCTGACGAAGGAGTGGTGTTAAGCTTGAAATAAAGTTTGACACCTGAAGGAACAGGTAGATAATAATTTTGATCCCTGTCCAGCAAACGCACAGTGATCTGGTTTCCGTCAGACGCCTGCATGAGTCGCAATGGGTTTGCCGTGCTAGTTCCCTGACCTATCAAAATAGCGTTACCTGGACTGATCAGTCTTTTCAAAGGAAGTTTTATACCTCCTGCACTTTCTAAATACAACTCTGCATCCAGCGCATTGGGTGCCGTACTGGTCACCACAATATCATACACCCAAGTGTCATCAGCATCGCCTGTCAGAAGCAAGACGGCTGTCTGGTTAGATATAGGATTTGAAAACACCCAACTCTGGGTGCTAAGAAAATAAGCTGCTTGGTTTTTTGCCATAGTGTTTTATGTTAGCCTGCCATTGCGCCCATCAGCTGGTACGCTACAGGTATAGGTTGTGTAGTTAATTTTCCGGTTGTGTCAGCTACTACCATGCGACTAGATGCTCCAGCAAGATTGAGAACAGTCATTTCACCAGACTGTGCAAGTGCTAAAATATTTTGACTTGATGAGTTCTTCCACAAAAATCCTTGAGTAGCTGCAGCATACGCATCAAACTGAAAAAACAATCCAAAGTGAATAGCCCCTTGCAGAACACTCTGTGCGTATCCTTGTATTACTGTAGTCCCTTGGTTGGAATCAATCTTGGTTATGTAAGAGTAGAAAGTTTTTTCTCCTGCAAATGTCTGCGTGCCTGTTGTCACAACACCTCGCGCAGTTAATGATGCACTAGGAATGTTTAAAGTAAATGAGCCAGATGTTGTAATAGGTGAACCAGTGACACCGATGTCGTTACCTGCAGATCCAGTAGTTAATCCTACTGATTCTACAGTACCTGTGTTGCCAGTAGGTATGTTCTGTGTACTGAGAAGACCGTTGGCATCTGCCACTACCATGCGGGTACCTGAGCCAGAAAGATTTCCCAGTTGTACCTGACCCGCTTCAGCAAGGATAGCATAATGCTGTGTTCCTAATCCTGCATAATTCGTAGGGCTGTAGTAAAGTCCTATAAATTTTACACCGGCATCTGGTGTACTGTTGTAGTTAAACGTAGGTTTTATTGATACCCAGCCGTTGTTGACGTTTGTGTTACCTCCTGCCACAAACATGGTACCGCCCGCATAAATCCAGTCCAGTGTTAAAGGACCTCTGGAGTTTGCAGGTATAAAGTTGTATCCTCTGTTGGTGTAGAAATAGTAAGACTGGGCATAGTTGTCAAACATGTAAAATGTTCCGGCAGTGTACATTGCTCCATTCTTCACACCAAATACATTTGTATTGCTGTTGCCACCTGTAGTTGCCAGCAATGACCAGCTAGTGTTAACACCTGCATAATCAGAGAGCAGTGCGCCATCTATAACACGGGCTGTTCCGTTGACGTCTAGTTTATAACCAGCATCTGTTGTGGTGCCAACCAACAGGTTTCCACCTAGAGCATTCAGGAGATTATTGCCATAGTCTGTACGCAATGCTGTGTTTGTTGCCCCATACTGAGCGTTAAAATATCCTGCAATATTATTTGTAGCAGCGTTATTTTGCTGAGCTTGTGCTGTTATAGTATATGAGTCACCTGTAACTCCTGGATTCTGAACATACAAACCTATACCAGGCCCTGCATAAGATGGTCGAATGTCCACAAATGCAACGGGTGTATCAGTATGCCCAATGCGTACTGTATTTGTTGTACCTAATCCAGTTACCAGTAAAACATTACCATTGATTTCAACACCATTTTGCGTCTTATTACCTCTTGAAGTAACAGCATCTAAAGTATCTTCTTCAGAAAGTAAATATCCTGCCAACGCATGATTTCCCCAACCATAAGCCTCATTCCAATATGAAACGTCTGCACTTGTTATAGAAGCTGCAACGCTTGCTGCAAATACAGGATCAGTCTCTGTATAACCTGTTATGTATCCAGCGTCATTGGTAAACTGACTGAGCAGCGTAGGTTTGTTCAGGATTTGTGCTTCTCCCGTAGTAGCATTCCAGTCTGATAGAATTTGACGTACGCGATAACCTAATCCTACATAGTTCCAATAAGAGTTATTTCCACCAACATTAGGCGTCACCCCATCGTTTGTTGCAACACATAAGTACACTCCGTTTTGGTAGTATATCAAGTCTCCTTGCTCATATTGTGTACCATAACCGCTGAAGTGGTATGAATCTAATTCTGTAGCTGATAGCGCAGAAGGACCTGCGTTTTCTAAAGAAGTCACCCGTGTATCTAAACTAAGAGTGTCACCTTCAACTTGTATAAGCCTTGTATCTAAGGCCATAATCTCACCTACCTGAGCATCAATCTGATTCTGCAGACCAATGGTAGTTTGCTCTATAGATTGAACAAAAGGACCAAGTTCTGCAAGTTCATCTGTAATAAGGTCTATTGAAAGTGAGTGCCCCTGAACTGTAAGCTCTAAAGTATTGAGGTCATCTTGAATATCTATGATAACCTCACAGTTTAATAACTCAGTACAGTCAATACCTCCACCACCTGTCGTCTCAATGATTAGTTGACCATTGTCATACCCACCTATACCTGTTACATCACCCGTCAATCTAATGTTAGACAAGGTCTTTTGTATTTTCTCTATAGCACTAAGGACAGTATCTTGTGGGGTAACAGGTTCAGCAGTAATGCTTTGACTAAAGTTGTCCAGCGGACGTCTCAGCACTAAATCTGTTTGTGTGCCATTAGGCTGCATAGAAGTCAGCCATCCTTCTTTGATAAACAGCAATACATAACCTGCATCCGCTGTGCTGGACGGAGTTCCCTGAAAATCAGGCACTTCAAAGGGTACAAGAAACTTAGATGGCATAGGGTAGCATAGGAAGGAGACAACGAGTCCCCCTCCTATATAATATACTCAATTCTTACTGATTTCTCTTCATCTGCTGTACTCTGTCTGCGGGGTCAAAAATGTCGCGGAAGTTGCGGATACCTGTCAGGTCTTCAATGTCTTTCACAATCTTAGCATCGCCCTCTTCATAGCGTCCAGATTTACGGGTGTAGAACGCATCTTTCCAAGTTTGGTAGGCTGCATCCCCATCGATGTCTGGATCTGGTTCTTCTCCACCATTATACATCATGGCAAATACCAGGTTCCAAGTGTGGCTTCCCATACGCTTGACCGCATTAAGCTCGCGAGTAAATACCGTCAGTGAGGTAAAGTTGCGGATATACTCCTCTGATCCACCACCCAATGGGAACATGGATAACACCTCACCTTTAGTACCCCAGAACACGCGGATTGCGTTGCCTTCCAGCATGCCAATCTCCTCATCGTCCTCATCTTTGCGACGGATGTAACTCATCAGCATCATACTCAGAATCGTCATCATGGCCATAACCATGGCATCACGACGGGCTTGTGCCATTTTGCGGGTGTACAAATCACCCTGGCGCTGCACAGTTCTGCCTGATTTGTCTGTGACACTGATCAGGTCTACAGTACTGCCAAGCTTCTTGGCCAGCTTTGTTCCTAAAACAAAATGCTTCAGTGTGTTGGAAGCACCATAGTATTTCCAGCTCATGGCCACCGCTCTCCAGTATCCCAGGGCAGCCTCACCGGCTTCCCAGTTGGGTCTGAGGTATCCAAAGCGGTTCAACAATTGTGGCACCAGGTACTTACGGTAGAAGAACACCAGCTTACCAATAACCGTCTCTTCAAACTTTGTCTGGTCAGATGACGCATAGTTACCTTGCGCCCGACGAACCTCTGAGTAAATGATGTTTCTCAGACGGTTTTCATCCTCCTGGTCAAACAGAATATCATTTCTGCGTTCCATGATTCCTGATGCGTTGCGCACATAAGCTTCGTGAGCAGGAACCATAACGGTTTCTCCTTTCTCATCCACTTCTAGGATAGCTTCACCATTGCTGTCATATCCTTTAATTTTGGCAAATTTGTAGTGATTCAGTACAGAATACATAACGGTCAATGCCACTTCTGTGTCACCCTTGTCCTGGATCATGTAACCCATCTCCTGGACGCCCAGCATGGTGGCTTTGGCACGACGACCGCGTCCACCTGATACTTCCTTCAAGTATTCACTAAAGTTCTTTTGCGCGGGATTGTACAAACGGTACAGCATAGTAGAGTCACTGATGTCAGAAACTTTACCCCAGTCTGCAAACCAGTTGTGCAAAAACCCATCGTATCCATAGATTTTACCTTTAGCCCAAAGCATGTCTTGACGAGAGTAGTGGTCTGAGGTATGATTCCCTGCAGCAATCCATGCCTGCACGTTACCAGAGATAAAGTTTTTTACCTGGTTAGCTGCATCAAATCCCATGCGGATCATGCTGGTGTACTGGAAGATCAGGTTCATACGCTTGCGAATAGCACGGGTAGCCTGGTTCTCAGACTCTTCTTGTCCGTAAGCAAACTTCCTGCGCTCAAACTTCATCTGGTCAATGATGTCATCCAGCTCACGCTGACGACGGCTCATGTCTACCATCTTCTTTTCTCCGGTAGTAGCGTCCCTGGTAATGGTCTTACCTGCCTGAATCGTTTTCTTCAGGTCTTCTGAGAGCAGCTCCAGGTATTCAATGAAGGCATCTGCCATTGGTGTAACCTGTTGCATGGCAATATTATACTCTGCCTCTAGGGTGTACTTCAGCAGCGCACCCACTGCATCCTGCGACTGGAGTTCTTCTGGTAACTGTTCTGTGTAGCGCATGCGAATACGTCCGCCCAAGTCACCAAAGGTGTTTTCCACACGGTCTTGGGCTCCACTGGTCTTAATCTGCTTGTCAACAAACAGGTTCCAGTTGCGCTCAAAGGACTTTAATAATCCATCGCGAGCAATACTTTCAATGGTACTCATGGCATAGCCAGGTACCTGGTATCCAATGCGACGTCCCTCGATTTTTTTTTGTTGGTCAAAGAACGCGTCCATCATCTTGTTATAGAACGCAAACACCTCAGCATCTGCCATGATGTTACGATACTTGCTGCTGATGTTAGGCGACGCCTCAAATCCTACCTGAACCTGGAAGTGTCCCTGGTTGTCTCTCACAATACCTTTAGGCATGGGTATTCCGTCAGCACTTTGTAAGAAATCAGGATTCTTAGCAGATTCTTTCAGACGCTTGATCTTATACTTAGGGTGAGGCTTGCCGTACTCCATGTACTTGTCTGCCACACCAGGGGATGGAACCAGCTCAAAGTTGAATACCTTAGGGGATACGTTACCACGTACGTCGTATCCGTCACGTATACTCTTGTATTTGTTGTCATGGGTCATGTTGTACCACTGCTCAAACTCCTGTTCCACCACGTCAAATTGTGCGCGGAAGAACATTAAGTCTTTAGTGGCTTTTGTAATAGTCTTGGTATCTCCCTTACCTGTAGCGCTTGCCAGCTGGCTTTCTGCCTGGATCATGTTTTTATAAGCACTCTCCAGTGTCTGCATCTTGCGGTTGAACAAGTCTGTATAGTTAGGGTTGATACGCTTTTGGCTCAGGTTTGCTATACGCTCCCGGATGTTGTTGGCAATCTCACGCTCATCTTCATCTAGCTCTGGCATCTCTGAGTTCTCAAAGATGTCATTCATTTCAGCATTGATGGCATCCAGTTCATCTGCTTCCTCTTCTGTCAAGAACTGTGGGTTAAAACGTCCCGCGTCTTTATGCGGACGCATAATCTCACGCTTACGCTCCATCAGTTTTTCCACCTCAGGATTACGCCCGTAGATGTCAGCACGCATTCTGTATAGAATATTTAGCTCATCATACCAGTTTAATCCCTCCAGTTCAGACACCTGTGCAGTCTTGGTCTCACCAGTCTCCTCATCTAGCAATGTCACTACGTCGCCATTGACAGCATTGATCTCATAAGTAAATCCATTAAAGCTAACATAGTTACCCTCTTGGATGGGTTCTAGCGGCTGTCGCTTGGTGGGCGTGTCTACTGTATTGTTTTTCAGCCACTTCTGCCATAACTCAGGATGGTCAGCAAAACGCGTCTTGGCGTTATCACGCATCCTTTCAAAGAAGTTAATGTTGATGTCGTACTCATACAGGTTATTGAACTCGTCAATGTACTCAGCATACTTAGGGTCACGCTTCTTGGCTTCCTCGCGAAGCTTGCGGATCTCTGTATCCAGTTCTTTCAGACGGTCAAAGTCGTTTTCATCCAGCATGACCTCGTTACCTGCACCTTCCTGGTGGGTGATGACCTGCTTTTCCAGGTACTTCTTTTGTAAGGCATCGCGAATATCCTGCGGCAGCATACGCTGGTAGCGGTAGAACGCTTCTGAAAAAGGCAAGCTGGAGTTGGCCATCATCCAATCCATTTGTCTATCTGTCAGCTCATCGCGCTCACGCTTCTTATCCAACAAAGCTATCTCTGCCTCGTCTTTCAGACGCTCTTTTTCTTTAATTCTAGCCATAACCTCTGGACCAGTATTGGTCTTAAGTTCTTTAACGGCCTTGCGGTACTCACCAAACGCATGATTGTATGCGTTGTTAGCATCGCTAATTTCTTTCTTTACCTTGCGCAGGTCTTGCTGAAAACTCCGGTAGGTCTGCTCATACTCCTCACTGTAAGGTTTTACCATGAACAGTGTGCGACGCTCTACGGTTTCACCAGTCTTAGAGTCTACAGTTTTTACCGTGCGCCATTCAGAGATCAGGTCATTGAGTTGCTCTAAGCTCATACGCTTGAGCAATGCGTCACGCATCTTATCAAAGTTCAGCAATGCCAGGTTGTTTTGCAGGTTAAATTGCGCCTGTGCCTGGGCATTCTTATACAGCTGGGTAAACGCACTTACTGCCAGCTCACTGTCTGACACGGAAGCCATCAAGTTACCAGGGTTCAGGATCATCTGACCCAGGCCGGACAACAGCGTAGAGTTGTTGAACACATCATTGGCTCCAATGTAAATATCACTTTTGGGGTCGGTTACACCCTGAATGTATGTGGCAATCGCATCTTCTGTATAATCCAGTCCATGGACAATGAATGCCTCTAGCTTTTTAATCTGTCTTTCCAGAGCTTCTACCTCGCTCATAAGCTCAGGAGAATCCTTACCCATGCGCTTGGCAATACCCTCTTTGAAACGCTCACTGGCAAACGACAACATGCTGTTCTTCAGTTGTCTGAATATACCTTTGGCCTTGCCATTCTTGAGTGCTTCATACTCTTCTTTAAGGGCGGCCAGCTTAGGCAACGCTCCCTCCTCAATGTCTTTTTTGACACCTTCAAATACTTTTCTACCAGGCGTTCTCAGAATCATAACGCCCATTGCCAGACCAATCTCACGGAAGTTACTCTCAATGCGGTCATTGAACGCATTCAGGTTTTCCAGTTTGCGCACCACTTCAGAGTTTCGCAGGTCATTATCTGGTGTACGGGCCTCATCTACAATCTCCCGCAAAGCGTTTACAATATCATACATCCCGCGCGTTTTGCGGAAAGCCGTCATAACCTGCACGACTTGTTCCATGCGCTCTTTCTGATTGGTACTATTGCGGTATGCCAATATTGCCTCGTCACTGAGACGCTCCATATTCTTCAGGTCTGCCTCCACATAATCCATTACCAGGGAAAAATTGATACTATGTCCTTTAGTCGTATCATCTGTGCGCAGCAACACCTGCTGGAAGTCCATAAGTGTTTTCTTGCGGTTGTACAGCAACTCACGTTGAGCGGTGTTCTTCTGTCCTTTCTGGTCCAGCTCACTGATTTGCTTAATGACCTCATCTAGCTCAGCGTCCACCGATTCTTTCAAACGCTCCAACAACTCTTTGTTGTTCTCAGAGGTAGGTGTAAAATCCAAAATCTTCAGCTCCTTCTCCTTCATCTTCTTTTCTACATCCTTGCTGACCGGAATCTCCTGATCTACAATGTCACGGAGTTTGTTCATTTCCCTGGCTTGTGCATCAGGGTCTGTTTTCCACAGCCCGTTGTCTCCAGGTACATTGGTGTACCGGGCGTAAGTGTAGAAGTTAGGAATGTCAAACACTCCAAACATGGCATCCTGGAAACGCCCGCTACCTGGGTCTACCTCATACATGAGTCCTAAGATGGTGCTGTTTCCTGTATCAATACCATGTTGCCCAAGGATGTTCTCATAGACTTTGGTCTGTAACATCCAGGTATCAAACGTACTGCGTTGCTTAGCCATGAACTCCACGGCTGTTCCTTCTTTGCGGTCGATGGGAAAGTTTTGTTTGGCCAAGTGAACCATCACCCGGTCTTCTACCATGTACACCTCACCCGTGTCATCATCTTCTCTTACCGTGTTTCTGACCTTCTTAGTCTTAAAGTCAAATACGTGTACCTTTCCTTCAGGGTCTATCATCATCAAGTCCAGACGACCAATAACCAAGCTGCCTTGCTTGTTAGCCCCGGCAATGGTTACCTCTGGCAGGATCAGGAAACGCGCATCGCTTTTAGTCTTGATGTGCATGGCCATGTTTACCGCCTGGTAGTACATGTTATCAACGGTCAGCTCTGGTATTTCAAACGGAGCTTTGGCCATGTACTCCTCATGCACCTGTTCAAAGAACTCGCGTGTCAAAACACTGGTGATGGGAATGCCATACTCTAGTGCCTGCATCTGGGCTTTTTCCAGCACCTCGTGCATAAAGATCCCAAACTGCTTGAATGCATCATAAGCCATGGGGTCTCCTTTGAAATCTGCAGACCCAATAAAGTTAGATACGCTGATGGTCTTTACCGTAGGCTGACCTGCTTCTGATAGCGCAATGTTACGCTTCAAGAACTGCATGTAACTATTGACCATAGCGATAACCTTGCCCAGGGTTTCTTTCTGGGCTGGATTGCTAATCCGGTCGCGCATGCTTGTCAAAGTAGTTAGCTGGTCTTTGGCGCGCTCTAACTTCAGCTTGTCAGAAGAACGAGCCACCTGTTCATCGCGCTCTAGGGGCTTGATGCCTTCCAGGAGTTTTAGTGCCGCGTCAAACGTAGGAATGTCATTCCCGTTCAATCTGAATACAGCATGTGCAGTAGCTTCTGCTACTTCAGGTTTAGATCCTCTGTTGGTAAAAGATTCCACCAGAGCTTTCCACTCTGGTGAATTAGTGTTAGGGCAGGCGCTCATAGGTTAAAAACACTCTAAATTCTTAATAATTTCTTCGTTGCTTAGGTTAGCTTGTCCAATGCTGACAAATGTTTTTGCCTGATTAACAAACTGTTCAAATGGAGTTTTCTTTCCAGTGCGGTTGTAAAGGTACAACAACACCTGTGGGGTCAGGTTAAGATTCTTCAAATCTTCTTCCAACGTGGTGCTCACATTCAACTGTTTGTCACGCAGTTCCAGCACAGCTTTGCGGTCTCCGTTCTCAGCACCCCAATTCATGGCTTTGTTGGTAGTCAAAGAGATGATGGTATCTTTTGCGGTGACGATGTACTGCTTCTCACGGTACGTTACAATGTGTCCTTTGGCATCCATAGGTGTTACATTGTTCTTAGACACACCACGCTTGGCTTTAGCACCTTCCTGGGTTGGGTCATAGATCTGTACCTTATCTCCTTCCAAAGGCTTGGTGATGATGTAAGTTCCACCGTTGTACTTCACGTAGCGTCCGGGCTCCAGGCTCAGCACTTTCTCAGCGCTGGCTGCTTGTACCTGTGCATCAGTGAACAAACCAATCTTGGTCAGCTTCTCACGGGTAGATACATCGTTGCGTGACCATAAGTCATTCAGGTAATTAACAACAGACTCCATTGCTTTTTGTGCTGTTGAATCCTCTACGGGTGTAGACACTTTCATACCAGTTGTAGCTTCTGACACTCTCCAATTATCTGTACCGTATGGATTGCCATCATCGTCAAGCAATACTTCTTTATGTACAAAAAGCTGTGCACCAGGATACTGCGCCAGGTTGATAGCATACCCTTCCACTTTCACAGGAATGGTTACTCCATTAGACATCATCTGTATAGTGAACGTACCTTTCTTAGTGCTGCGCTTGTAATCAGTAATCAGCTTAGGGTCAATGGTAATTTCACCAGGGCGAGTTTCTTCTTCCTCTTCAGTCTCTTCAGTCTCTTCTTCTGTTTCTTCCTGTGTGCCTGTTACTCCTGTCACAGCACGCATGCCTCCCAACATAGAGTTTACGTCAAACGTAGATACATCTGCATCCAGGTCATCATCAAAGTCATCAAAGTCATCAAAGTCATCAAAGTCATCCAAGTCATCATACGTCTCAGTGTATCCTTCTTCTTCCAACTCATCTTCACGCTCTTCCTGCTCCTCTAAATCCTGCTTCAATGCTTCTGCTGACTCCTGCTCTGCCCTCATACGCTCGATGGTCTCGTCATCTCTGAGGTCAAGCACCCCGTTTTTGCGGGTGATGCTGCTGTAGTAACCAATCTCTTCCAGCGGGAATCCAATTGGGCTAAGCTTTTCTCCCATCATCTTAGCGGGAATACGCTTGTAACGCGCTCTCATGCCTGTGGTAGAAAATCCTTTACCAGAAGAAACTCCTTCATACAGGTTCTTACCTAATGACGCATCTGATGAATCTTCATCCACACCTTGCAATACATAAGCCACACCGTCTGTACTCTTGAACACCATAGGGAAAGCAAACATTTCTGTTCCTTCTTCCACCTTGATACCAAAGCGTGCACCAATGGCAGTCATAGAAGCAAAGCTTGCATGTTCATCAGTTTCATTGACACTTAGGTCTATGATAAACTGGTCACCCAGCTCTTCAAACTTAGGATTAAATCCACCTGCTTCTTTGATCTTAGAACTGTCACGACCAATCGCTTCAGCTAAAATCTCAGCGGCACGGTTACGTTTTTCATCTGGAGTCAGCTTGTCTGCATCTTTCAGGCCTTTGACAATACCGCTGACAAATGCACCTTCTGCAGATATGCTCAGGTTTTTGGCATAGCGAATCACAGAGTTTTGCTCTTTGCTGCCGGTAAATGCCATCACGCGGAAGAGGTCATTGAATATCTGGTGGATATACTCCATGTCATCTGTCTTGAAGTAATCCATCATGGCTTTGTCAAACGCAGTTTTATTACCAGAACCCTGCTTCAATGCTTTGACAAACTCACTGATATTCTTGCTCAGCTCCTTCTTAAATGCAGGAGGCATGAACATCATGAATGAACCTTTGGCATAACCCATACCTGTACGAGCCAACTCATGGTAGTATAGTTTCTTTAAGAACAACTTAGCTTCCTGGTCTTTACTTAAACTGATAGCATCGTCTGCAATCTCATTAGCTGTCTTACCAGAAAAACTTACCGTGTTGATTAAGCGGATGTAGCGCATAGGTTGGTTCTTATACACTTTACCATCCTGGTCAATAATGGTTGTCTTATCTGTCTCGCGTGTCTCTTCTTTCAGGATTTGCAAGAACTTGTTGTTAGGATACTTCTCCTGGAACTGCTTAAGCTCTTCACCTAGCGTGTTCATAAACCAATACTCTGCTGTGAAGGTATCCTGCAATGCCTCATCTTCCCTGTCAATGAGTGTCTGGAAGTATGGATTAGATGTTCTGCGGCTGCCAGGATAAGTGGTCAGCATCTTTTGGATTGCCACAAAACCGGTGATCACCTTGGCTACATTGGTTTTGTCGCGGAAGATATCATTAAACACACCTTTGATTGGGCGGAAGAAATTGCTACGCTCTAAGAACATGTTAGCCAACTGCTGGTCTAAATCCCTGGTTAGCTCGTATATCACTGACCATACTTTCAGGTCTGATCCACCCATGATACGTTTAATACTGTCATCTGTAAACACTGACTTTTCACTAAACAACAACTCCTCGATGTTCTCATACATCTTGTCAAAGGTGTTAGTGTCTGGATTCAGGCGCTTAAACATATCAATGATGCTACCGGCTCTGCCCAGGGCAAAGCTTTGTTGTGCTTGTTCTTCATACATACCCAGCAACACAAACTTTTGTGCAGCTACGCTTAGAACAACATCGCTATTCTTGGCACTGACTTTATAGCCAATATCCTCAGGAGTTAAAGTGTTGTCAGCTAAACGCTCTTTGTTCAGCTTCTGTGCGGCAAACCCTATCACCAGGTTCTTCTTATTGAATACAGGCTTGAACAAAGATGACTTCTTTGGATTCAATAATCCTGCGTTCATCAACTCATCGTACACATCAGGGTTTTTCTCCAACAATGCCAGACGCTCCTTACGCACCTCGCTTCCCAGAGACGCGTATTGCTTCTCTTCAGACTCCTGGATCGCGTTACGTGCAGCTTTCACAGCGGCAGACGCACGGTTGATTTCAGGAATAAAGTTGAAACCAATGGCAAACTCAGGGCTTAATCCAATACCTACCATGGCAAGTGTCAAACCCGTGTTGATCTCATTCATCTTCAGGTAAGAAGGAATAGGTGTCTTCATCGCATCAGCAAACATCCCCAGGACGTTTCCTATCAAAGCGATTGCACGTATGTTTTCTTCATTGACAATACCAAACTTATTGTATGTAGTAACTTTCTTGGCATCCTTGCTTTTGTTAAAGCTCCAAATTGGTGAGCGTAATTCTGCACTGTACCAGCTTGAGAACGCTACAAACTTGTTGGTCTTGGCTGTGATACCAATACCATCCTTGTACATACTTGAGTCAGTCTTTGCCTTGATAATTGAGCCCATGGTATAATGGTTCATGCGCACATCATCGTCTGATGGAGTGGTACCAAACGCTTCCATGATTTGCTCCAGGCGGTCTACAGAAGCCGCTTCATTGATATACAGTGTGTCAAACACATCCTTGTTACCAATAATATTCATAGAGGCCTGCAGGTTCTGATTCTGGAACTTATCCACTACCACATCACTGAGCCATGGATACTCTTCAAAACCTTCAATGGTCATAGGTAGACCATACTCTTCAAATACCGTAAAGATGGATGCTGCGTTTACAGCGCCCATCATAAATTGCTTTTCTTTTCTAAGCTCTTGCTGATCCCTTACCGCGCTACGGAAATCTCTACCAATCTGGGTCATCTGCATGCTCTTCTCTTTGTGAAGTCTTTTCAGCTGACGCAGCTCCTTGTCTCCTTTAGCCTTAGAACCCAGCTCAGCAATTCCCAGGGCAATACGCTCACTCAAGTCATCTAGTTCCTCAGACAACATATCACCTTGCTCACGTAATGCAGCCAGTTGTTCTTTGATGTCTGCCGCTTCTTCACGGAGCAATTGCAGGGAGAAGGCCTCCATATAATCGTCTTCTGAGAAGCCCATCATCTTCATGAAGTTGAATACTGGCCCATCTAATGGCACAGTCAATCCTTCTTCATTCAACAAATCTTCTTTTGCTTTGCGAATCAAGTCAGCAAACTCACTCTTCTTCATCATATAGTGTACCCACTCCACAAACTTTCCTTCACGTTCATTCATGTATCCATCATAGCGACCGAACACATTATACTGACCTGCTAAGTTTCTGTAAGTAGAGAACGTCTGACCATACAATGCATCAACGTCAAAGTCAGAACCTGCCAGGATATGTATGTAGTGTGGTAAGATGATACCGTTCAGATTAGAACCATCCATGTAATCCACCACTTTTAGGATAACCATAGAACGCTTGTCCTCTGTAGGAATACGAGTGGCAAACATCTTGGTCAAATACTCCTCATACATTCTGAGGTATGCAGGGTCGTTCTTCAAAGGTTCTGGTACGATACACTCTGCATAGATAAGTTTGTTACCCGTAGGTTTACCGTCCATATCTAACTCATCCTCTTCTGTGAAACTAAGCTTGCGGTTTCTCAAACGCACGCTGCCATCAGCATTCATGAACCTGCCAGGGTTTGCCAAGAAGTCTTTGGTGAATACGTCCTTGCCAGTGGTAGGATCATACATGATATTATCATATCCCACAGAAGAAATATGGATACTCTTGAAACCAGAACCCTTCTCATCTGTCACCGCTTTGGAATACTGAGCAAAGAAGTAATACTCCAGCATTTTGCGGATCTCTGGAAGGTTCGGGTCAAACTCAATCTGGTCACCAGGCTTAACCTCAAACAATGATATGGTTGGCATGGGTGCACCCTGTGCAATCAGACTCTCACGGATGATGTTGTACACAGTGCCAATCTTAAAGTCTCCACCTTCACGCATGATCTTTTGCAGATACAACAGACGCGCCTGGAAAGATTTAGCCAAGCTGTCATCGTAATCCCTTAGCAATCTTTTGCTTAGGTTATTCAGGTCAGTAGCTTCAGATGGAGTCAGCTCTCTTCCCAGACGGATGGCCATTAGGTCACTGAGTTTATCTAGGTCAGCAGGTAACAACATCTTACGCTGTACAGATACCTTAGCCAGGTCTGCCACACCGGATGTTTCTACCTGCAAGAATTTGTACTTATTGTCAATCTCTAATGCGCTTATGTTCAATGGGATGTAACCACCTCTGCGGGGTTGGGCAAAGATGTCCACTGGCAAACGCGTTGCATTCTTTGAACCCTCCGTGTCCATCAAGTGGTCGATCTGGTGGTACTCCATAGAATTAAGCAGGTCGTGCAACAACTCACGGTTTGGAGCAGGCATATAATATTTGTGGATACCGCGCACAATACGCTGGATCTCAGCAAATGTCGCTGCAGAATCTCCGCCTTCCTGTAACTGACGCTGGTATTGTTTGCGCAGCTCATATACGCGAGACCACTTGGTATGTAAATCACGCTCAATGGCTTCTTTACCTAATCGCTGCATTAAGGCAGGCTTGATATAGCTCACATCAGTGCGTGCAAACATGTTCTCTGACATCTTCAGGTAAGTACCGCGCCCTACTGTAATAGTCTTTTGTGGGTTGTTTACAATCTTAAGTGACTGCAACTTGCGCACTTCCCCTTCTGTCAGCTTTCGGTAATGACTTGCCAGCAATATATCATGTGCCTCTGCTGTCAGACGTCCGTTGTTTTCATGCAGGTCCATACGGTGCATAAGTAACGATACTGCCTGACCGTCAAAGGTCTTGTGCATCATGTGCTTATACCCTTTTACTCCAGCTTTAGCGTTTTGGAATGCCTTGATAAAATCAGGCTTAAGTTCTAGTGGGATATTGGGTGAGTCTTGGATCTCTTGTTCTGTGTAGAAAGTACCATACTGCCTGTGCTGGTCATGAACAAATCCATAGATAGTATTCATCACTGAGTAACGGTGCTTGTGTTGTTTACCGTTAGATCCGGTAGCCAGCCACTTCTTGTTACGCTTAACCATGTCCTGAGCGTTCTTCACGTTCATGGCTGCATCACCGTCAAACAGATCATTGAAATGCAAAGCATTCATCCAGTTGTTAAACAGGTAATCCGCAATCATGTTACGGTAGTTCACAGGCTGCTCAAAGTAAGACTCTACTAAACCGGTTACCTGTCCATACGCGTTACGTATAGACTCTGGCTCCTGTAACCCTACCTTGAAAGAAGACGGCATCATGTTGGTGCTTAGGTATTGACCCACCACCTCTCCATCATCATTGAACGCATCGGTCATCACAAACAGTTTACTGTCAACCAGTTGCTGCACATACATGTCCACCTGGTTTTCTGCGTATGCGTCCAACAACTCAGGAAGTTCTCCCAAATCTTCAATGCTGTCAAACGCTACATCTTGCGCAGCCAACTCTACCAGACTTTGTTCCAACTCTGGATTAGCCTTGAAGAAATCTGACAGCTTATTGAAAGTATAGGCACGCAATGGCTGCCCTTTGGCATCAGTAAAGTTTACTGTAACTCCGTCTGCAGCCAATGTTCCGTTATAGTCTTTTACAAAGTAGCTTTCTCTACCTGCTTCAAAGTCTGCCTTCATCGCATCGCGACGCTTCAGCTCTTTGCGGATACGCTCATACTCCTGGCGGATTACCCCTATCAGGTCTTTGGTAATCTTCAGGTTCTCACCATCTTTTACAGAACCTTTCTTGTCAGCATACTGCTGGTACATGGCACTGATCAGGAAGTTGGTTTGTGAAGATTCCAACTGATGGTAGGTACGCATGTAAGTTTGGATTGTAGTGGCAATACCGTCCTTGCTGTATCCGGTTTCTTCCTTGCGGTTTAAGAAACTAAGCATATTCAGCATGTGTAAAGCCATGTCATCTAGACCCTTGAAGGTCTTTCCATCCATGAACACATCTCCAATCTTTTGCTTGACCCCACCAAACATGGCAACGCGCATGTTCTTAAGCAATACATCTGAACGACGTGCACTCTCAGAGTCTACGCCTTTCATCAAATCGCCCAGCATCATGTTGTTGCCCATGAAGTCTTTCAAAAACTCCTGGTAATACGGGTCTTCTTCCATAGTTGCAGCCAGTCCTTTTCTGCGGAAGTCCTGCGCCATTATCATCAGCGGTGTATACTTTACATAGCGGAAGATGGGTTTACCTTCTGCGTTGTAAATGGTAGCTGGAATACTGGTTGGGTCATACTTGACAACATACTTAGACGCACGACGCAAGATCACGTTGAATGTCTTTACATTTGCATCTTCTGAGTTCTCATTATCCAACGCATCCTCAAAACTTACCAGGTCGCCTTCCTCACCCTGTGCAGCTTTGGTAATAGCAGCCAGGTTATTGAAAAACATTTTAGTGAGATAGTCGCCTTCTTTAACAAAGCTCTCATTGGTTTCATAGTGTTTCAGATTGCGGTCACTGAGTTTAGTTACCACCACCTTTTCGTTTTCTAACTGGTCAATGGCAATCAATGACATGCGGATCAGGGACTTAGGAATGTTTAATCCAATGCCTATCATAGCCTGGTGCATTTCATCAGCCAGTTCATTGAGACGCTGGTTTGGATTAACACCACTGACAATCTGCTCCGCCTTTACAATTTCTGTAGCAAGGCGTGCCACATCTTTCAGCGCTTTCTTATACGCAGGGTCATCTTTCTTTGCCTTCTGTGTAGTAATCATGCGCTCTACCAGCTTGCGCTTTTTATTCACCACATCCTGGTATTGAACCTGGTCTTTCATGGTGAACTTAGTATCCTGGCTGATACCCTCCAGGATTGCGTCCATCTCCTCGTCTATGTCCAGCTTTTTAGGCGTATAGACATTAAACATCATATAATCAATCTCTGAACCGTGCAACACGTCCAGGATCATCATGTACATCTGCGGGTTGGCTGTAGGCGCACCATCACGGTTCAGCTTGGTCAGCTTATCTACCGCGTAGTAAATACTCATTAGGTCTTCCCCTGCATTGATGAAGCCATCTTCAATCATGTCTTCCGCCACCATCTTGATGTGGTTCATGATTTCAAAGGCAGGAACATCAGCGGTAATCTGCATCAGTGTAGGTAAGATGCTCTGTGCATCCACCATCATAGGTACATACACACGGTGTTCTTTACCAGCCTCGTCTGTGAAACTCAAGTCAGCAATGTACTTGTCACGACGAATAGTGCTGATAAACTTCTTAAACTCAGCGGGCATAGAATCCAAACGGTTCATCTCATTGAACCCTTGGTCAAAGTTTGCAGAGCCTACTTCTTCCTCTCTAGTTTCAAAGTTCTCGTCAGTTGCAGTGGGCTTACCCTCAATGGCCTGTGCCATCTCTTCTTTACCTAAACCTGCACTTCCTACAACGGTTGGAGTGTTTATCTCCTCTAGACGTTGTTTTACCAGCTTCTTTAAGGTTTCCACCGCAGCACTTCCATCGTTCACCTGCTCCACACCATTCACCCGGTTAGGTAGCATAACGCCATCATACGCGGCATCACCTGTCTGGTTAATATCAAATATGTTCAGCCCGTTCTTGCGTGCTCCCAAAGCAAAACGCATCTGGGCATACTGTTCACCAAACATCTGCTTGGCTTTTTCACGAAGGTCAGGGCGACTTTCAGGAATCTGGCGCAACACCAAATCAAGGTTGAACATTGTATGTGTAAGTTGATGGGCTGCCTGATTAAATTTCTCTTCAAAGGTTGTGCCTTCCGTTTTATTGTTGATGATCTCACGCACCATCATACCAACCAGTTGTGTCTGGGTGGATTGGTCCAACGTGGTTTCTTCTACTATTACGCCACCCAGTGGGTCACGCACAAACTTTCTCACACCCTCGATCACCTCAAAGGCCATCTTGCCGTCAAACATACCTGTCTGAATTGCAGACTTCTTGTAATGCCCTTTGGCAATATCACTGTACGTCTGCTCAATCAAATCACCGTTTCTTCTAAACAGGCTGATTAGCTTCTTCAACAAATCAAACAACGCAGCAATAATTCCCTTCTTAGGACCTTTGCCCTGGTTCTCCATGTAGTTCATGAAACCATCAGCCAGAATCTCTTCTGCCACCAGGTCACGCATTTCCTGTTCTTCGTACATGTAGTTACGCACGCGGGCAAACTCTTTCAACGCGCTTTTGGTAAAACGGCTGGCGTAACGCTTGTCACCCTGTACTTTGTCCAATAGCTCCCTGCGCTTGGATTCAGTCATCAGGTAGCGGAACACCCCGTGGAATGCCTCGTGATACACAATACCCTTGGTCAACATGCTGTTGTTCAGGTAGATCACGCGGTCTTTGAACATACCAAGCACGGCACCGTCAATCTTGGTTAAGTCAATAACCTCCTGAAGGTCCTCGCGGTTTATGTCAAACTGAGGTAATACTTCGCGCAGCCAGTTCACGGCACGCTGAATATCATCTTCAGATGCTGCCTCATACTCATCGCTAATGCGGAAAGGTGCATCGGTAGCATCAAAGTAATTCGCTGCAGGTTTACTTACAGGAGCTACGCCTGTAGCAGGCGCAGTAGTTTCTGCAGTACCGCCAGGCAATACCGCTTCAATTGCTGGAACAACCAGCGGCCCAGATTCTGTAGGAGCTGTAGAGTCCACAATAACTTCTGTCTGAGAATCCAGACGCATTGCCGCTTGTGGAACAATGGTCATGGTTGCAACGTCACCGCGCTGTCCAGCATAACGTGCCAGGTTCGCACTATATCCACGTCCTTTGGACATAGGATTAGTACCATTCATGCGCACGTGTGGGAAACGCTTTCCTCCTTCTTCATTTACAATAAAGTACTGAGGTTGATATTCACCCTGAAAAGTGAACATGCTTTTAAACTGTGCCTCAAATGCAGGAAACTGTGCAAACACTTTTTCTAAGTGGTCCATCACCATATCTTCCAGCATGTTTGTCACATCCTCACTTGCTTTCTCCATAGCTGCTACCAGCTTCAAACCTTTAGGTCCCAGCTGATAACTGTCTGCCAGTACTGCCACTGCTGTGTAGAACTCATACAGTCCGTCTGGATCAGACAAGTCGTATGCTTTTAGAGAAGGATTTTCATCCAGCACATCGTCTATGATAGGGCTTCCTCCACTAATGCGGTCTGCTACATCCTGGATGCGCTGTATTAAGCGACTGCTAAAAGGAATGTTAAACGCCTCCCTGTTCTGCATGATCAGATATAGCGGATTGTCTTTTTCCTTTTTGTCAGCAGGACGCAGCTCTAACTGGAACTTACCATTTAGGTAACCCATGTCTAAATACAGCTTACCGCGTCCTCCACTAAACGTGTACAGGGTCTTATTAAATTCACTTACCTTCTTGCGAACTGTAGTACTGTCACCTTTAGCAGAAAACAGTTTGGACAACTGCGTCATGAAATCTGCAAAGCCATTTAGCTGTGCCAAAGGTTTAGTATCTAATATAGGCATATAACTGGTGGGTTTACCATCAGTAAAGCGTAATGCCAAGCGGGTTTCTTGCTGACTCTTCGCGTTCTTGTTAATAATGTTTTCCTTTACAAATGTATCCAGGTCACGTACACCATACACATCGCGTAGCACGTCAGACATTTGCACCAGCTCGTCACCTATTTTAATCCGCTCATTGCCTGACAGCATGTTTACCAAAAAGAATACGCTGCTGTCTTTGTTGTTAGCACGTGTTATGACAAATGGCAGCTTGCGCATTTCAGACTTTAGTATGGTAGTCTGGTCTTTGTCTACTGTTACCACCTCAAACTCTTGTGAGATAGATGGATCAGCTTCTATAAGTTTGGCCAGCGATGGATTTTCTTTTACACGGTCCATCTGCATACCATACGCTGCAAAAAAATCTTCACTGATGTCTACAGAACCTTTACCGGCAGCAAACATTTCCTCCAATGCAGGTAAGATATTAGCTTTGAACTGCTGATAAGCATTGTAGCTGGAAGTTAAGTTAGCCATGTCAGACTCCTTAATGCTCTCCAGTCCAACAAAAGAACTTTTCACTGCCATTCTGCGGAACTTCTCTACATGACCAGGCTTGGAGAAATCTACTTTTTGTGTGGTGTTGTCTGACCCTACAAATACAAAGTTGTCCAAACCATACATGTTGAACAGGATAGTCTCCCCATCTTCCAGGGTCAGCTCTCCTACCAATGCAAAGCCCTGCTCTTTTCCAGGACGTGCCACGCTCAAAACTTCACCACCAGGAGTAGACTCCAGGTAGCGAATCTGCGCTTCATTCTCATACGTTTCATGGTTACGGTTGGCCAGAGCTGCATAGGCAGGATCTGTTTTAGCCAACTCTTTCATGCGCTCAACACGCTGGTCAGCCACGTTCAAACGCAGCGCGCGGATCTTGATCCGGCTCATGGGATTCTCCAGCTTGTTCAGCTCTTCTCTCAGACGCTTTGCATCTTCACTGAAGGCCGCCTTGATCATAAAAGAACTAATCAGATAATCACGATTGAGCCAAAGCTCCTTAGCGTTACTGTCTGTAGGCTCAGGGCGTGCATCTTTATAGTTGATATATTGGTCTGGCGACAAAGGCTCAGCAGTCCCGTCTGCATTATACATATAGACAACCCCGTCTGATAGAAACCCTTCTACCACTTCCAGGTTGTTTAATGAAATCAAAATGTTGTTTAAGTCCAGCTGCTCAGCCACATTGCGTAAGTCTACGTAAGGCGTGGATGCACCTGCGCCATCTAAAGAGCGCATCAGGTCTGTGATCAGGGCTTTGTTGTATAATGGATTGCCCTCAAAAGAATTGATAGCATCTATTACAGAAGTGGTAAACGCTTTGGTAAGCTCCTCAATCTGCTTAGGGTCTGTCACACCGTTAGAACGCATGAACTGCTTAAACAAAGTAACCACCCCCTTAGAACCAAACAGGTCAATGTTTTGAATGACCGGCTTGTCATACAATGCGTCAATAGCTTTTTCTACTGTTGCTGAGGTTATTTCAGAAGGAACCTTGACACCGGTAATCATACCTACAGTGTCAATGTACTTTTTGGTATCACCAATCAAATGAACAGACGCCATTACATCCTTGGCCTTGCCCGCCTCATAGAAGGCTTTGTCTAGGTTGTACAGTCCATCATAGATGAACGCCAGGTTATGCAGCGTTAGCTTCTTCTGCTCCGGTGTAATCGGACTCTGCAGAACAAAACGCGCAGCGTTGTTAAAGTTTTTGTAGACCTTAGGGTCAAATTGGATTAGCTTTAGTACGAAGTCAACGTACTTGTCTGTCTGGATTTCACAGGCCATGGTCAGTTTAGCTTAGGGTGCACTGGATTAGGAGCATGCATGTATATCGTTGAGGATATCAACCAACTCCTGCATGGTCACACCAGGTGCAGAAATTTTTGTAGAAGTATCCTCCTCTACAAATTTACTAATTTCTGGCGCACCTTCACTAACTTTAGCTTTAAATTCTTGCACTTTACTGTCCAGCTGTTTTAAACTTTCTAGAGTTAAAACTGTGGCAGTCCCTGTTGACGGGGTATTAAACTGATCTACCACCTCTGTTTTCTCTGAACTAACCACGATAGGTTTTTCACCAGGAGCGTCTGTTGCCTGGATTTTTCTCACATTGGTTGCGACGGTTCTGAGAGCAGACCTACCACGGGATGTTGCGGCATAGTCCTGGAGGTTCTTATGTGTCGTGCCATGTTTTGCGTTGGCTTTTTCCATGCTCAAACGACCACGTCTTACAAACTCTGCATCTTGCCCTGCGCTGGAATCTACACCTAAGAAATCTCTGGCCACCTCTATATCACTGCGAGTATTAACCAGTGAGTCTTTTAGCTCAGTGGCTTCTTCCTCTGTGGCAATGGGGTCTCCGTTAACTGCATCTCCATTAGTGTCCACTACATTGAATCCTTCATCAGTGTCCTCCACTTCAAAAGGTTCTTCTTCAGTTTCTTCTTCTGCAGGTTTACCACCCATGCGCTTCATAATCTCGTCAATGCTGCGGCCACCTTCTGCGTCGTCGTCATCCTCTTCTTCCTCTGCAGGTTTTGGGTCTGAGCTGCTCATACCTGCTCCGGCAGTATTTGTGGTAGCGCCTGCAGGCTGTGGTTTTACCGTGCTGTTCTTGAGGATGTCATTAGCTTCTTCAGGTTTCATGGCATCTACATCGCTGCGTGAATAACCCAGGTCATACAACTGCTGTCTCATGTCCTTGGTAATCATGAGGGGTACGCTAGCTGTTGATGCCGCGCCTCCGCTGGCAGGTGGTGTCCCACCGTTCAGCTCAGCTACCTTAGCTTCTGCTTCTGCCTTATCTTCTGCCCATAAAGCCATACCAGTCTCAGGGTCATACCAGTAATCACCAGTCTCTGTATCAAGTATACCAAACCATTTTAACGCTGGGTCTTCTACCATCTTGTAACGACCACCATCAAGGGTGTCTGTGTTACTGTTAGCATTGATGATTTCTTCAGCATCATCAACCTCCTCATCATCTTCTTCCTCATCATCGTCTGCATTCTTAGCAGCTCTTGGAGTAGCAGTAGTGGTTGATTTTTCTTCTGTTGCAGCTTCTGCCTTTTTAGGGGCACCTGCTTCCATATACTCCTGTACAACAGGATCTACCAGTTTCTTGTATTTGGTATATACCTCTGTTTCGCGCTCTGACAAAGTTTTGAAGGTTGTAGCCTTAGCCTGGTCTTCCTCACTCAGTGTCTGTAGCTCTTCATAAATCTTGCGGGCAATTCCTACCAGGTTAATCCAGGGCAGCTCTCCAGTTTGTTTGAATGTCAAATAGTCATCATCTGAAATATCACCATAGTTTTGCTTATTCAGATACTGGTCATAGTACTCTGTCATCTTTTTGGCAATAGCTTCTGCTAACGCCATCTCTTGCTTACGCGCATACTCCTGGCTTTTTACACCAATGTTAGGGTCTAACGCCAGTGTCTCCAGGTTCTTAAACGCTTCATGGCTCATAATGAACTGCGCCATTTCTATGATAATACTGGCTTGTGTGCCTTCATTATCTTCTCCCACACGTATGATCAAGTTTCCAGCATGTGCTTTAACCAGCTCTAGGATGTTGTCTACATAATTAATCAACATGTATTTAAACTGGCCATCGGTCATGTTACGCAACAGGTTTCCAAAACGATTGCGGTTGAAGAGTACATCCACGCTGTTTAAAAATGCTTTAGAGTCTGCGTCTAATTGTATATAGTCAACCAGCTTGTCAAAAGTTTCTTGCGCTACTGTTTCGCTCATTTCTGCATTTAGCCCAGCTTCTTGATTCATGAGCTTCATGACTTCCTTAAACGCTTCAAACACCTGCGGATCTTTCATGTCATACTCTACCGACTCCACGGTAGTACCGTCACCAGATGCATGCTGGTCTTTAGCCTTGCCTTTTTCCTGGCCACGGAACTGCATTCTGGTAGTTCCGTCAGCTTGTTTTTCAGCTACCCAATATCTCATCCAGCGCTCCAGGTAATCTCTGCGCTTTTTCTTGCTTTCCATTTGTTTGACCAGGTCAGCCTTCATGTCTGGTGTAAGGCCTTCTGCACGAATCTGGTCTTCCATGAGTTTGATTTCGCTCATGATGTTACCAATCTCAGCCACCAGTACATCTGAATCAGTCATGACACGCACCGCATAATCCGCTGAACCTGCTAAACCTGGGGTGGAACGCATCTCCTGTGCAAGTTTTTGAGCACGGTCAATGGTCATATCTGCCTTGATCATATTCAGCGCCAGGGTATGAATAGCCTCCTCTTCAGCTTTTCGCTGCATAGCAGCCATGTACTGACCGCTAGTTCCGCTTTCAAAACGCATAGGGTCTGATAATACTCCTACCTTACGCTTGATCCCATCAATCATTTTTGCATACCTGCCAATGTCATCTGCTATTTTATTAGAAAACTCCTCTGGTGTGGCATACTTAGTTTCTGACAACTTAATCCCATAGGCTTTCTCAAACTCCTCAGCGGTCATCTCCATGCCGGAGTTACGTACAGCTTGCTGAAACGCCTTGATACTATTGGTACGCTGAGCAGCTAATACAGCTGACAGCAATGCATTATCTTTTCCGTTCTCAAACTCATAGCGCTTACCCTGTGCAGCAGCAGCCGCCATTTCCTGGGAAGCTTCCATCTGGTTGACAAAGTTGTACAGCTTCTGTTCAAACTGTCCTTTGCTCATCTGGCTATACATGCTCTTAAGCGTATTGAAGTCTTCTTCAAACTGCTTCTTAGCGTTGGCTATGGGGTTTTCTGCCGGGTTGTTCTTATATGTAGAATTGACGGCTGCATCATTCATGGCATCCAATCCTTTGGTAGCCAAAGCTGTAGGGATACGGATTACCGATCCAGTCAGCGCACCCATCAAGAATGTTTTCAAACCTTGCTTGGAAAACTGGTCTGCAAACCCTTCTCCAAATGCATCTACTAATGAAGACTCTACTCCTTTGGCGCGGGCTACATAGTAGTCACGCCAAGCAGACGCAGATGCTTCCTGTAAGTTTTCCTGGATACCTTCTGTAACTTCAAAGCGTGCAAAGTCTTTGACAAATGCTTTACCAAACTGGTACGCTGCTTCGCGCTTTCCAAAGTCTTTTACTACTTCACCGACTGCCCCGTATGCACCAAAAAAACCTTTCTTATACACTTCCGTTCTCAGCTTGCCGGTAACAATATCGCGTGCTTCCACTGTTAACATTTTCTCTGCGCTTTCTTCCAGCGCATCGCGCATGAACTTGTTAGCGGGAGTGAACCTGTTAAACAGATTACCAAACTGCAATTTGTTGGTAACCATCAGAATTGCCAGGTTGGTATTGTAGTTTCCACCGGCAGCTTCACCCGCCAGTTTTTGCATATTGGCAAACTCCGCAGCAGATGGTGCTTGACCATTATGTTCTGCTTTGTATTGCTGTACCATTTTATCCAGGGAGTCACCATAGGTACTCACGGCTTCAAACGACGCCTCTGTAGCACTCATGTTCATCTCTTGCGCCAGACGTCTGACACCTTGGAGTGTCATTCCGGTTAGCTCAAACGCATTGCGTCCTGCCTGCACCCCGGCTGCAATCTTTTCTCCATAGCGGATACCTGTACCTAACAGAGGCGTACCCTTTAGTACATTACCTGCCAGCTCACCAATACCCTTGCTCTTCCACATATTGTTGACGTTACCGCTCCAGATGGTGAATGTTTCTCCCATAGCGTCCGCCATGCGAGAACTAAACCCACGGCTAGCAGCAGCAAGGTCTCCTGCAGCTTCCATCTCTTTGGTAATCTTAGCTGACGCTCTAATCGCATCTGCAGTCTGATTAGCTTCCGTTGCTCCCTTAAGAATGTCAGTAAACGCATTACTCATAGAGAACCCTTTGGTTGCCATTTGCTCTGCTGTTTCTTCAACTGCTTCTTTGGCAACTTTCTTAGCCGCACCTTTTATACCCAGCCTGCCTAATGTAGCAGCAAAACTTCCTACACCTAAACCCCCTGATAAATAAGTAATTGCAGCATCTGCCGCCAGTTCAAGACCCAATGCGCTAAATGTGCCCAAAGCAAAACCAGAGTTGGCAATCATATCAGAAGCCATCTTCTTGGAGAAAATAGCTTCTTCATCTTCTTTAGACACAAACACAAAGTTCTTGTTCATGTCTATCTGGTCCTGGTAGTACTGGTCGATCATGGTAGACTCGTCTGGGCGCATCTTGCTCCAGTCTGCTGAGAACAAGGCATCTGCCATACGTCCATAATCTTTCCACCAGTCAGTAAAGGTGTTACCAAAACGGTAACCAGCAGAATCAAATCCTTTAGACAGCGCTGACCCCCAGGTCTCTTGGTCTATCTTACGCTGATAATTGTATGAGTCATTGGGTGAAAAACCTGCTCCAGTAAAATCTTCCTGTTGTATATACTTGTCTACATCATTGGCATCCCAGTATTGAGTACCCGGTGACTGGGCGTTAGTATACCGCTGAAACAGCGTCTGAGAAGGAGGTGTGTAGTTTTGCTTTACTGAAGATTGTAACGCACTACTCATTGCAGCGCTAAATGGGTCAGTACCCGCTGCTGGTGGTGTTCCACTAATCTGTGAGTCCGCAAATTGCCCCAGCGATGGGAGCTCGTTTTGTTCCATTTCCTCCGCCATGGTTAGTCTTTATAAGGTACAACAGGTTCTGTAGCCGTGTTGTCATCATGTTTTGCTTTGTTAGACATGTATTTTTCATACATATCAGAAATCACGCGCTGTGCGCTAACGTAACTTTCAGGATTGCCTGGGTTGTCAATCTTTTGAAACACATACTGTGTCTCGTCCTTCTTAGTAGAAGGGTTAAAATACTTAAAGGTCATTCCCAATCCATACGCACCTGTATTGTCTTCTACACCTGTAATAGCATAATCAAATCCTGCACGCTCCATATAAGAAGGAGCTTCTATGTAGGCGTTGCGATTGGTCATGAATGCACTAAGAGAACCCAGTGATGTTGGATTAACAGAGTTCTTGTTCATGTACTTGGCAATATCACCCAATGCAGCTGAATTAGCTTGCACATAAGAATATGGCAATTCCACGGTCACTGCATCTCCGCTGGTTATCTTTAACTTGCCAGCAGTAGTAGAACCTGGATCTACTTTCATAACAATGCGAACCTTCTCAGACTGTGGCATGAATGTCACCTGAGCACTGCCTCCAAACAAATCCTTAATGGCGCTAGGTGCCATCTTAGCCAAATCTTCCGGTGCAATCTTAGTTCCATCTGAGGTGGTTACAGATGCTGCAGAGTTCACCGCAGCGTCAGCAATACTATACATCATACCTGCTGGAATACCATTGTACTGAAGTACATCTCCAGAGGTGCGGGCACGCTTTGTAAACTCATCATCAATGACATTCTTCAGGTAATCCTTCTTGCTTACATCTAGTCCGCTAATATCATACATAGGTGTGCCATCTGGTAAATAACCTATCTGACGTACTGCTTCAAAACCAGGACGAATGCGTCCATACTCATCCGCCACAACACCCTGAATCTTTTTCATGTTGGCGTTCAATTGCTCACGCTGTGTCATCAGAGTGGTCATACCGCTAAGAGCTGTATCAAATGACGGCATCATAGCAGCAATCTCCTTGGTCTTACCCTGCTTTGAATAATAGCTGACGTAATCACGGGCTGTCTCATACGTACCAGCCGCCAGATTATCCAGCAAAGATTTAGCATACCCTGCATTGTTGCTTACGTCATACACTTCTGTACCTGTTTTATTACCCAGGTCTATCAAGATTTCTCTGTCTTGATCAGACAATTGACCTTGACCAGTTTGAGCAATGGTCTGCACTTTCTTCAAAACGGCATAATACTTACCATGGTTTGCAGACCCAACAATCATATTCACCAACCCATTATTTGCACCAAACGCACTGTTGAATAATTCATTAGAGTTTTGCGCCATGCTTTGCTGCAATACGTCTGCACCAGTCTTGTCAGTAGTTTCTGTAAACTGCCCCAAGTATTGCTGAGTGGGTATCTTCCCGTCTGCTGCCAGCTTTAGCATATCCATCTCTCGTCTTCCTGCCTCAAAGCGTTCATCTTGCTCGTACTTCATCTTAAACTTCTTCCACTCCATAGCACGGTTGGCAGCAGCAATGTTTTCCTGGCTTTGAATGCGCCATTTACTCAGCACCGTTTCATCGCTCTTCATCTCAAACTTCATCTTGGCATTGCTATATCCAACTGCCCAGTCTCTTGTCACTGCATCCTTGGCGTTTTGCGCAAACAGTGTATGTATATTTCCAGCAACCCAGTCAGCACCATTTTGTTGTAAACTAGATATGCCAGTGGTTAAATTGGCAACTTCATTTTTATGAGCATCCCTGTCTGCTACAAGTTTTTCATAGTCTTGCACTTTAGACTGAGGAATACCCTTAGGATAGTTTTTCTTAAACAATGCCAACTCATCCTCTAAACTCTTCAGGTCTTTGTTGACGGCATTGAGTTGTGACGTTTGCGTATTCAATAGCTGTTCCGCCATTTGAGATGACACCTGTTTTAACGCCTGGTCGCGTCCGACACCCTGACTGCTCATAGTGCTTCTGACAGCTGTCTCTGCATCTACCCAACCAGCCTGGTTAATCTGACGATCAAAACGATTGCCCATGGTGTTCTTAGCCCACTGGTTAAATGCTGCATGAGACATCTTTCCATTGGTCTGGGTGATGATATACCCACGGCCATCTGCCTGGGAAACTGTCACTTCAATGCCCTGGTCTTTAGCTGCCTTGTTCAAGTATGCGGCAATATCTTCCTGAGGTACAAAATCTATAGGTTGTATTTTGGTAATTGAACCGTCACCGCGTAATCCTTTGCGCAGATCATCTTTGACAAACTGAATACCACGCACACTTTTTTCATTATAACGTGCACGTTGTTCTGGATCCTGGCTGTTCTTGTATTGCTCAGCCAACTGCTCTTGCTGCTTTAAATAATTAGTAACACCCATGTCATACGCAAGCTCGCGGTCTTTGCTGATGGGGTCCATCAGTTCCATAGCGCGCATAACATTGGTAGGATTAGACAGATCTATACCTGCCGTGCTTTTCATAGCACCCTGCAACTTCTTTAGTACTTCCTGGCGGTAAAGTTCATTAGACTCACTGCTCAGCGGAGCATTGAGCATAGAGTTATATAAGCTCTTGACCATGTTAAAGCCACGGTCATACTCTGCCTGCTTAGTTCCATACACTTGTGTAAGAAATGCGTAGTCAGGTTTATAAACCTGTACAGGGGTGATTTCATCGGTTACGCCTTGTAGGAAAGTAGCCATTATTTTTTCTTAGCGTTATTTAACATGTAAAACAAGTCTTCTATGGTAATCGCCCCACCTGTAGCATATTGTGGTGTGAAACCTCCTGGATAGCCCATGCTGGCAGAAGGGTCTATGTACTGCATTGCGTTGGGGTTACTGCGCACCAATTGATTGTACTGTGACATCTTTTGTAATGCCAGCTTTTCTGCCTGCTCTTTACCATACTTGGGTAACAGTTCATTGTAGTACTTATCGTACAACTGAATATCTGCATCACTCATAGCAGCGGCTGCTGTCATTTGTGGTGAACCAGCGCGACCGCGTCCGGCTGCTCCCATACCTCCCATGTAGGGATTTTGGTATAAGTCAGGCATGCTCCAGTCACGACCTACACCACTATACTCTGCGTCAAAACTGATAGGGTCAATATATACCTGCGGTGTTATTACCTGCTGCAACTTCTTACGCTGCCAGTTGGTCATCCCTGCTTTCAATGCCTCTAGACGATTGGTCTGTAATCTATTTTGAGAGTTGTCAAACTGTTGATTGCCAATAGCACTTTCTCTGACGTACTTATCACGTAAACCTGCATTGATCTGGCGCTCCTGGTTCTCAATGCCCGTATTCTCTCTGCTGTTTTGTGTTGCCATCATTGAGTTTTGATTCTCAATCTGGCTGATCACATTAGCAGCGTTCTGAAACGAGTCACCGCTGGCACCCAAAGCTGAGGCCATAGCCACATTACCATCAGCTGAGTTAGCCGCCAAGTTCATGAACTGGTTCTGCATCTGCTGAATGTTGGCCACCTGTGCGTCTTTTTTCAAAGGCGTGTACTCGCTGGTCATTAAATCCAGCTGCTGCATCATAGGCTCATACTTGTTCACCCCACGCGTCATCGCGTCAGTAAACGTAAGAATGTCCTGTGCCCACCATGGTCCTCCGCGCTTGACAGGAGCCTGCTCAAAGTTTTGAGGTGTAGCTACACACCCGGCATCTGCTTCAGCACGTGAGTTATACTGAGTAACAGTCTTACCAGAAGGTGCAGTAGGTGCACCTGCTTCTGGATACTCTACCTCTTGTACACTGCGCGTTCCGTTTTCAGACTCTACACAGTAATAAGCCTTTTTCATCCCAGGCTTGGGTGTTTCATCTTTAGGGGGAGGCGGTGTGCTTTTAGTAGTTTTAAAAAAGCGAGGTACAGAATACGTCACCTGCCCAAACTTACTATCGCGGCTATATGGGTTATTTGCATCAGGAGTCTTTGCAAAATAACTTTTGCCAAATTCAGACTCTGTGAACTCATTAATTCTGTCTTGAAACCATCCCGCAGCTGCGTCACCAGATTGAGGTGAAGACATTAAGTCTTTTTTAAACGCCTCAAATCCCTTACCGCTTGCGCTCTCATAAGACTGGTCAATCCAGTCACCATGACGATTATAAAAGTCTTTCCACTCCTCTTCACTTAATCCTCCTTCTGTGCGATTTTTAGCATTGTTGCTAGATAAGTAAATACCTGTATTACCTGAACGACCTTGCGTACCAAAAGTTCCAAACTGCGTGTTGGTGTAAATGGTGTTAGGTTGACTTTTTACAATCTCTTCAATACTTTGACTACCATACTGACTAAAGTTTTTACCATCAATATCTGTACGCTTGGAACTGGCTACCACTTCACCTTTCTCATTCTTGGCAATTTTCATATCACCTTTGTAGTAAATGGTTAGCTTTGTGCCATCTTCTAGTACTGTTTCTCCCACCTTCTGCTCTACATTGGGATCAGGCTTATCTGTTTTACCTTCTTGGTATTTAGGCAGATAACCGCCATAGGCAAAATCTTTTAGTGCGTCCTGTGCTGTCTTTGGTTTACCTGCTGCTTTTTGCTTTTGGGGCTGCGCTTGTGATTGAGATTGAGATTGTGTTTTTTGTGCTCCTGCATTAGGATTCAAAGACCTAGCACCAGCAGGTACCCCTGACTGTAAAGAAGAATTATTATTTTGTGTAGCTTGTTGTTGTACAGGAATCTGAGATGATTGCTGCTGCATGGAGTTACCCATCATTGCATTATACTCTGACAACGGAATCAATGTCTGTCCAAACTTAGTGTCAAAATAAGAACCTATATTTTGATCAGGGTCCGTAAGCTGCTGAACACGCACAGCTCTTCTATCGCTATTGTCATCAGTTCCATAAGGACTGTATACATTGCCATCAAGTACTCTGTATTTCTTATTACCCTGCATAAATTCAAAGCCAGCTTGTAAATGTGCAGGAGTCTGCTGTTGTTGTTGCGTCGGCTGCCAAGAAAAGTTTAAAGTATTAATTTTAACACCTCTTCCTACTTCAGTAGGCTGTCGGTCTTGATTCCACCACCCAAGATTTTCTAATGCTGTATAATGACTAGGTGCAATAGCGTTATCTTCATAAGCCATGTCTAGTTTACCGTTCATCACCAATTTGTAAAAGTCATCCATGGTCATTTCAGTCATGGCCTCCCTGTTACCATAGTGGTCAGTCATAATAATTGGTTTAGCAAACTTTACCCACTCATCCCCAAAAAATCCTTGATAACGGCTAGTAACACCATTTTCAATACCGTTAATGTAAAACTTGCTACCTACCTTACCTGCATCCTGATACTTTTTTAACCCACCATATTGCATCATTTGTGTCATGCTTTCCTGTGCGGAAGTGCCTTGATTAGACATCTGCTGTTGCTGAGCAGCAGGGTCAAACATAGCAGGGTCCATACCCAGGCCTATTGCTGCAGATTCTGCAATAGCAGGAATGCCATCAGGAAATCCTTTCATAGACTCTTGGATTAATGCCAATACGCCCAGCTTGTCCAGGTTGTTCTTTAGCATCTCAGAAGCACTACGCTTTTGAATGCTATCCGCCCTGTCGTCTTTTAACGTGGCAACATGCTCGTTGATTTGGTAGCGCTTGGCTATTTCTGCAGGTGTGTATCCGCCTTTCTTCTCAGTAAGACCAAACACTTTAGTCACTACGTCTTTGTCTTTAATGCGCAGCTTGCGGGTGTTGGAATAGATAAAAGAACCGGCAGGAACATCCACTGGTGTTCCACCTTGTGAGTGAGGCTTACCTCCAAAAGTAAACAACTCAAGGAATCCGTCCTGGTTGGTATCACCTACCACCACTTCTCCACGCTCTACTTCTATAGACGCCTCTTCGCGAGGCACGGGTCCCATGGTGGTTTTCACTTCATCTTCAGTGTTACCTGCCATACCTGTGTTACGATAGCGGCTGTCGTAGAAACTATAGTCTACTTGATCACCCAACTTAGGGGCTGTCTTGATACGGATTCTTTGCATAAACTTTAGAAGTTTAAATAGGTAGGCGTGGTAAACATCTTACATTTAGAATTTACAAATTTAATCGCAAACTTCCTACGCCCAACATGTTTTTGTAGAGGTTGTTATAAAAATTCAACATCACCACCATTGGCAAGGATCTCCATCAACTCGCGATCAGTTACCATATAGCTTCCTCCTTGCCTGTACTTTTTGATGCCACCTATGCGGGCCATGTTTGCATCTGCAAAATCTTGCACAGGTGTTTGTCTTACTAAGGCAAAGTTTGGTCCAATGCCTACGTTTGTGGTGTAATTACCATACGGATTGCTTGGGTTTACCGCGTTATACATAGCATCTGTGTTACCCAGCCTGACCATGTTTTTGTTGTAGTCTTTTGCATTTTGCTTTTCTCCAAGTACTTGGTTCAGCATACCTAAACCAATCAATGCGTTGTTTGCAGCTACAAATCCTGCGCTGTCACCATAAGATTTGTTTTGATAAGTTTGCTGCCATTGAGCCTGGTTTGTACCCGTACCTTGCTTGTTGAAAGCAGCATACGATCCTTCTTCAGCTTCATCCTGTACACCAACACCGGTTTGACCAGACTGTTGTCTAAGCATCTGCTCAATGGGATTACCTCCAATAACAAACTTCATCAGTCCTCCATTTCTTTTCTGCTCCATTGTTTCTATTGCACCCATACCTGAACCACCAGTGGCAGTCATGTTAGATTTTACAGGCATGTTTCCAATTTGTTGGAAAAACTGAGGAGTCAGTCCAAATACTCCAACACCAACAGTGTTTTCAGAAGGAAAGCAATTACCACCAGGGCAGCCGCTCTTTTGAACTTCCATGCGGGCAGCATCAATCTTCTGCTGGTTATCCCTCATGACATCCTCGCGCGTGCGCACGGTGGGTTTATTATCATTGTTGCTGAACAAATAACTATCAGTTTTGTCTTTAGCAAACAGCTTCTCATATCCCAGGATAGGGCCAGATAAGCCTGCGGCAAGACCTGCAATAGCTTTTAACCCAGAGCCAAAACCTTTGTTTGGTAAATAATGAATAGGACTAAGAGGGTCTACCAGGCTGTTTGCCGTCATCAGGCCACGGTTCCACTTGTTGTTTTCCAGGTTGCTGAGCTGTTTACTACGGGTGACATCCAAAGTAGTGTCACCTACTTTAGCAACACTATCAAAAGGACCGCCATCATCATACATGCTTAACTCACCACCTTCTTCCCATGTACCAAAACGCTTGTGCCAGTATAATGGTGAGAATGGGTCATTAGCCTTGGCAGAGTCTTTACCACCCATACGGTCCCAGAAACGATCTCTGCGTTTCTCAGACCCGTGCTGTGTATAATCTTTCATACCATCATACCCTCCATGTACCACTTTGTACTGGTCACCTTTCTTTGCTAGTACCATCCACTTCTTACCAGGACGCGTGGATTCTTTTTTTACACCCACTTTGGTGAAGCCCATGTTCTTGTAACGCTCAGGGATTCCTCCGCCTTGTGCCATTTCCATCATTTCTTCAGGCTGGCCCTCTTCTCCATACTGCATGTAATCGTTTATTGCTGTGGCAGAATGGTTCATCACAGAAAGCTTGTCGCTGATCCAAGGATCTAGGTCTGTGTCCTGGCTAATAAATTTTCTCAGGTTGCTCAACCTATCCATCATAGCATTGATCTGGGTCAGCGCCATAACTCCATCAGCTTCTCCGCCATCCGCAAAAATGTAACCACCTTGCTCTTTGGCAAAGTTCTTAGCAAAGTTGGCTTTCTTCACCATGGTTGGAGAATACTCTTCTTTGTTAGCTAGGATGTGTGAAGCGGCCTCCTGCACACTCATATTCATGCGTGTTGCTTGTGCTTTGAATGTTCCTTTTTTTGCAGGATCTAAATGTATGCCTCCATCTTTTTTAACAACAGTAGGAGTTGTTAGCTCATCAACAAAGTGATACTTAGATGTATCAACCTTGCCAGAAAACGGTCCCTGGTAACCAGGTGTGCCAGGCACGCCACGCTCATAGTACACTGTAGTGGTGCCGTCCTCATTGGTTTTCTTCCAGCCGTAAGGTACGCGGTTGCGAATACCTACGTTGCCTCTTGTACCAGCGCGTAAATTTTCTGGAACCTTGGCATAGTCAGCATCTGTGAGTTCCATGTATAAACGCTCCATGCCGTCAAAAGGTGAAGGTTCAGGCATAGGCACAGGTGTAGGCACAGGTATAGGCTGCGGTGGGGTTATTTCAGTCCAGCACTCATCTCCAGGTTTGCATTCACGCTTTTGCTTAATCATCCTCCGGGCAATGCTTTCACCAACACCAGGCTGAAGTAAATAATTTTGATATTGGGTAAAGTAACTACTTTCTGGCACAGGAGGCGTGCTTAAATCTGTTACACAATTTCCTTTTCCATCTGGCACCATTCCTGGAGGGCAAGGTGATTCGCCACCCTCAGCATACATACCACCGCATTCATAGCAAGGCATACCGCCCATTCCAAATACAGGAGGCGCGTATGCACCATAGTGAACACCTCCCATTGCCTTTATTGAAGAACTCATATTTGCTTTAGGCTTGGAGTTATACACAGGAGGTGGTAAATTCAAAGCTTTTAATCCGTTAAGAAAAGCCTCTTCATTATAGTGAGTTCCTATACTATACCCTTCCTCAATCAGCCTATGAGCGTCCATGATGTCATCTGGATTAGACCAGTCCACCTTGATGCAATCTAAACAAAGATTGAAATTACCATCAGGGGTATGCATTTCTGGATCTTCTTTCCACATGTCAGGATTCTCCATAAAAAACTTATACTCCTCCATGGCATTATCATACATGCGCTTCTTGGTAGTACCAGCCTCTTGGTATTTTTCTAAACCGCCATAGTCTCCTACCTCCATGCCGTACTCTGCAGCTTTGCTCCAAGTACCGCCTTTGGATTTGTACCACTTGGCAGCCCAGCCATTGGCGTAAGCTGAAGGATATACGTCGAACTTTTGTTTAGCCAGTGATTTTGCTTTTGACCAAAGGCTTGGGTTATTAGGTTTGTTTGCCATAGGTATGGTTAGTCTCTTTTGTGATTATAGGGTATGCGCTTGCTGCTTGTCTTGGTCCTTTTAAATTTAGCCTTCTCAGAAGGACTCATCTCTGAAGAAGTCTTGGGTGTATCTTCAGACACACGCTTGGAAGGTCTGCATGCCGGGTAACTTCTATTATCCCCTTCCTGTCTGCCGCATGGTTTACCTGTTTTTACATCCACCCACTTTTCTGCAAACCAACGGTCAAGTCCACCGTGTTCTCCTCCCCCTACAAATTTACTCAATGCACCGCCAAAAGCAAAACCTTCAGGTGTAGATTCATCATTCATCATCATGCCTGCACCAATAGCTGGTACTGCAGCAGGTAGCATGCGGATGAGTTTACGCTTAGTATCAGCATCTGTTGATCCTTTAAAGAATCTGTTCAGACCTTGGTCAGTGATCATGTAATCAATTACGTCATCGCCTGGGTTTTGCATATACTGAATGGCAGATTCCATGTCAGGAAACTGACCGCTATCCACATAGCGTTTTGCGGTATTCATGCGCGCAACCATGAGTTCAGAGTGAAGTTCTTTTGGTGATGCTTCCCAAGTACTAACTTTTCTTCTGTTCTCTTTCTTGTACGCAGGTATCTCTATGTCTTCCACCCTTTTAATCTTGTCGTCAAATTCATTGACAATCTGCTGAGCAAAATCATAGTGGTCATTAGATGACACTTTTCCTGAAGCAACATCATCGTTTAATTGCTTCAGCTTGGCAAGCTTCTCATCTCCCAAATCAATTATCTGATTTCTTAGTATTTGATGGCCTAAATCATCGGCCCATAGATTAGGTTCAACCATAGCATCTCCAAACATCTTACCTGAAGGAGTGGCATGATTGGCAAAATAGTATGGTGTTACTTGGTAATCAAATTTTGCAACAGCGTTAGACCAAGGCATTATATCATCTCCAAACTTTTGGAACGTATGCCCTGTTTCATGAGCCGATGTGTTAGCTATACCTCTTGGGTCTATTTGATAAAATCCTTGATTTCTGAGCGTGATGTTATAGTTAGGGTTATTCACTCCTAATATCTTCCCTCTGTTTTCAGCAATATACTGTCTAGCAGCATCTGGTATAGAGGCATCTTTCATCAGTTGATTTGTTCTGCTGCTTACCAGCTTTGAAGGGTTGGTATTTAATATGTTTTCTGCCGCTTCACGTGTGCTGTTCTTGTCAAACATTAATCTAAACCTGTTGACGGTGCCAGGGTCTAATGCTACTGCGCGGTCAACAACTTCCGACCTAATCTCACCATCAGGTCCATAAATCCAGTCTTTCACAAAATCTTCGCCTTCCTTTACAGCAGCATCCTGCTTTGCCCAGATACGCTCTCGTTGCGCCTTGGTCACTGGAAATATTTCAGAGAAAGGTCGCTCACCCTCTACCATATCAGCCAAACCATGCCCAAGACCATACAGATGCTCATTGATACTTCCTGACTTGTTATCTTTAATAAACTTGGCCAAGGCAGATTTACCTTTTGGTTCCCATACGCTGGCTTTGTATCCATATCTGCGCAGCTTATTTGCTAAATTTGCTTTGGTAGATGCAGAAATAAGAGATGCATCTGATGCATCGTCACCAGCATTAACCACTTGTCCAACTTTACCTGCCCTACCGGTATCATCCAGCAGACCAATACCCACAATATTCTGCGGGTCCATACCTGCCAGTGCCAGCTCTTCTAAAGCTGCTGTACTTTCAGGTTGTACGTATGATTCCATGGTGCCGTATGTCATGGGCTTGGCACTCTTACCTTGTACAGCTGTACCAAGGTCTCCGCTAATTGCGCCTCTGACAAGATTGCTGGTATAACCAAGAGGAGCAAGCGCACCCAAACGTGATGCTTGTTTTGCTTCAGCGGGTGTCAAATCCTCGTCATTGTAATCCATGCCAAACAAGTTAGCCATACCCTGGCGGAACTGCGTACCCATGTCAGGGTTTAGGTTATATCCTGCCTGTGAGTTTTGAATAATGTCCAGTTGCTCAGGTGAAAAAGACTTCATCCACTCCACACGATTTCTGTCACCCTGTGGGTTACTTGCCAGGATTTGTTCAGCTACTTTGGTACGTGCATAATCATACGCGCGATTCTTGGATCGCTTGTCAGTATTAGCGTTAAAGCCTAAAGCTTTTGCAAAACCAGTATTCTCTTTGCTCATCCACTCTTTTGCAAATCTGTCTAGCTCAGGAGCATACTCACCGCGATCTGCGGTAATGTTCAAAGGCTTTCTGAGATTATATACAGGTGCGTTATCTTTTGGGCTCCATGTTGTGTAGCCCTCATCAAACAAAAAGTCAAAACGTCTGTCAGAAGCGCGATCATATTTAAACTTGCGCTGACCTTCTCCAGGTTTTACAAACTTCTCAATGAACTTTTCTTTCTCATCAGCTGTAAGCTCACGGCCCTTCCTTTCCTCTTCTTTGTTAAGCATGTCAATCCACTGTTGCGCACCTTGTGAATATGCTTTCCAACCCGCTTCATATTCTGACCGCTGATCCGCATTATTCATGCTCTGGTAATTGGCTTCAGGTGCATCAACGCTTTTGCGTTTGGGCCCACCCTTAACAAACTTCATCAAAGCAGGATTACCATAGTGCATACCTCCCTCTGCTTTAATTTCTAAAGTACTTGTAGTAGGTGAATGTTGAAACAAATTTGCATAAGCACGAACATTCTGCAAGTACTCATTATTTGCGTAAGGGCTATTAGGGTTTCTGACAACCATTTCTTCAGGACTCTCTCCTTCTTTAATTGCCTGCTCTATGGTTTTCTTATCTCCGCGTCTTAGTCGCCCTGGCATGTTATACATGTATGGTAAGAAATCCAGGTAGTTACTACCATCCAATGCTGATGTCTCACCTTTCTCCGCAAGCCTTCTCAACTGTGGTAAATTTTGAGCATTGACTATCATAGCTGCCAAAAATGCTTTCTCAGGATCGTTGTCCAATGCTTCAGGCGTAATCCCGTATTTCTCACGGTCTTCTTTGCTAAGGTTGTTGAGCTTAACCTGTGTAAGCCCGCGACTATAGTCTTCCTTTACATTCTTTTTATAAGACCCTTTTCCTTTAAAACGTGATGCTATATCCTCAGCAACAGAGTCTATTTTTCTTACAGCATCTGTTTCATCAAGTCCACCTGGCTTAGTTCCAAATCCACTCTCCTGACCATAGATACCAAAGGTGTTGGATACAATGGCGTTATACTCACGGTTACTGATGTTGTAACGCTTCATGAAGTCCAGTTTAAACTGCTCATCATTGACACGGTTCAAGATTTGGTTGAAACCTGCCGTCTTAGACAAGGCACTGTAGTCCATGTCATTATTGATTGTGTTTCCTAACAACAATCTTCCAGCAGCCTGCACATCAGGATTGCTGTTTTGCATCATGGTGGATGAGCTGTACCCTAACGGTTCACCATCCATGGTCACAAAAGTTCTACCTTTCTCATTGAACATGCCAGGTGAATATGTCTCCCAACGACGCACCTGCCCTTTTTTGAAAAACTGAGGATCCGCCTCTTCAATCTTACCTTTTAACCAATCGCGAATACCTACGCTTTCAGAAATTAAATCAGTAGGAGCTTTGGTAATAATCTGAATACGGTCACCGCTATACTGCTCTCTGTCTGTTTTAGTATTTACAATATATTGTTTCCTGTACATTTGGCCTCTACCAGTATTGGTAAAAGCTTCAAATGAAACCATGTTGTCACCTAGATCTTTTTGGGTATTGGGTATGACAGCTACTGCGTGATGAGGGCGTCCTTTGCCTTCCAAAAATTGAACTACTTTTACAGCGTCAGGATTTTTTATTAACGCCTTTGTGTCAAACTCAAGAGACCACCCTGGAACTTTACCATCTTTTACATCATCTTGAAATAATGAGTTTGAAAAGTATTTAACAGGCTTTCCAGAAGCATCTGTCAAGAGGGGGTTTTTATCATCTATGTTTAGTGTTCTGCACACACCAGAAATACAGCCCCATACTTTTTCTCCTTCACGTTCTGCAGCATCAAAAACACTTTGTGGAATGTAGCCGCTTTCTAATATGTCAGGATTATCTGAAGTTTCAACATAGTCAATGTTTTTTTCAAATGCACTAGCGTCACGCTTTCCTGCTTTCAGACCATACGCATTATTGTTAATTTGGCTCTGCGTATATTGTAATCGGTTTACTAACTCAGGATCCACATACGCCCCACCTTTAGGAATAGCGTTGATACCATAACGTGACGCATCTGCAGGAATACCAGTTTCTAAACCTACTTGCGCCTTAGGTAAAAACTTTGCAAGACCCCCATAGTTTTTTACTGGCAGCTTGCTCATGTCAGGCATGTTATCATTTTCCACATCATCTACCGTGTCAAAGAAGTTGATGATTTGCTGCCAGGGTATATACTTGTAGGCCTGCTTGATTGCATCTGGATCCAGGTATTTGATCTTTCCAAACTTGCCCAATGCAGGAACAGCACTAAACATGTCCAATGCTTGTTTTACAGTTGGATATTGTTGTCCAGACATTCGCCACTCAGTATATGCTTGCTTAGCATCATCCCATGATGTGACGCCCGTTGGGTCAAAAAACTCAAGAGTATTCTCCGCAAAGTTGTCTCTATCATCTGGTGTAACAGTACGCATTGCGTATTTGTGTGGCTGCTGAAACTCCTCTGGTAATGGTTTAGTTACATCAGGAATATTGATTTTTGGTGTACTGCTTTGAGGTAAGTTGGATATCCTAGGTCCTAACTGCCTTCCGTCTTGTGCAGTAGGTAAAAACTTCTGTAGCCCACCATAACGCATTTCATACTCATCTACATACTGAGCGCCTGGAAATTGTACACGTGTTTCATCATAAGGTTCCAGCACTGTTTCAATACCGTTGTCACTCACAGCTTTGATGCGATGTGGAGTAGGATTGTAAAGCGTGTCAGAAGGAATGCGGTAATTCATGCCCGCAGGGGGTGCTCCATTTAAGAACCCTTCATTGCTGACCATCGGCTGCGTTTGCTGCTGAGAGGCAATGAACTTCATCAATACATCTTTGTTAAACATTAGCGCGGGCTGTTTAAAGTTTTGGTCAAACCGACTTTCAACACCATCTTCTTATCCGTTGATGTTGTCTTACGCAGGATGACCCTGTTTCCATAGTGGCGGAACTTCTTGCGCTGTAAAGGAGGCTTGTCATAATTAATATACTCAGGATTTACTGATTTCTGGTAACCATTGCACCCTGTAATCCACATTGGTGTCTGGTCAAAACTGAACTCACCTCTGTCATCTGTGTTGTCCCAGAACTGGTTAAAGCGGTACTTGTTTTCCTCTTTTGCCACCAGGATTTGCATGTTGTATGCGGTACTCAAGGGTTGTGCAATGAGTGCCAATGGATCATTCTTTGGTTTGATGTTCAGTTTCAGGATACCAGAGTTCTGCTCAGAATTATAGATGACAGCGGTGTCAAAGTTCTCATCCAATACATGGTTAAAATCTTTACCATTGTTATAGTACTTGTACGCCTCCATCCAGTATTCCACACTGCTCAAGGTTGTTACACCTGATGGTGTCACTACTGGAAACTCCACTTCCCAGGGACGGCTTTCACCGTAGTACTCAGTAAACAGATCCCACTTGGCATTGTGTTTCCAGATGCCACCGCCCTTTGTGGTAAAGAAGTGGGTGTAAGACGGCATGGTCAGGTCTGGTGCCCAGTCATGAAAGCTTACCCAAGTCTTGCTCTTGGGGTCATACGACACGGTCCAGTTACAAGGCTCAAAACAGTTGGGGTCGCTGAACTCACAAGGACATTTTTTAGTAATTACAGGTCTGGCCTCAACATTGATAGATACACTACAAGTTGAAGTTCCACCATTGTCATCAGAAGCTACCAGCTCATAAACTGTAACTGCATCAAGCGGTAATACCACCGCGTTTCCATTCACAGGAACACTTAGTCCATTAAGGGTTGCGCTTGTAGCAGACAATGTTGACCAGATCAATAGCACTTGTTGACCCTCTGTCACAGAAAGCGTATTAGCTTGTAAACTACACTGTACTCCAGGTATGCACGTGTTAGATGCAATTGCCGTAGCTACCTGGTCAATAGATGCAGAAGAGGAAGCATTGATACCATAGTTATATCCAGCAGGGTCATTAATGTCCCCGTCTGTAGAACTGATATTTTTTAAGTTTTGAGGGTCAGCCGGTACATCAGAAGTTCCACCGCAGAATATTGCAAACACAAACTGATTAAACGGACCTGACGGTGCACCAGAGGTGTTGGCTGGTATTGTAGAAGACTGGTATATATCACCTGTACCAGGGTCTACAACTCCCGTAGTATCTGTGACAAGCATGATAAACTGCTTAAAATTAGGATTGGCAGTGCGATTACCTAGTTGAGAACCTGCTTTGTCATTCAACACTCCTTCACCGTGAGATAAACCTAATTCTACATTTGTTCCCCCACCCAACCATGTATTATCATACCAAGTCTCTACATCAGTTGGAGAAATAGTATTGCTCATACTAAATCCATCAGGCTGCATAGAAGAAGCTGATGTAGCACTAGACCACTGCGTAAAACCTATTTGAATATTACCTGCAGCCATACCAGCAACTATTGCAGGATTTTCCAAGAATCCTTTCACAAAAGCAATTTCTGCTTCCTTTATGCCGTAGTTAAGTGTACTACCAGATACGTCCAGGGCAAAGACAATGTCCATTAAACAAGGTGTTGGAGGTTGTTCTACTGACGCAGCCTCTGTAACAACAGGGTCAACTGGTGTAATGGGTGGTGGCAAAATGTCACCACAGATATAATAAGGCACTCCGCTAGGATCATCAAAGAACAAGTCTGAACGCTTAGGAGTATAATCCTTCTTGGAGAAATACAACAGTTCATACTGTTGGTCATAAATAGCCTGGCATCCTACTCCTGCCACCGGGTTGTCATACAGTGGGTAGTTAGGATAAGCCTGCAGCATCTTGGATGGCAGGTTCTCATTGAACCAGAACTTCAACCCATTGCGGCTGATTTCATCAAGCTGGCCTCCTGCAAAATGCAGCACCTTACCTGTCTTCTGAGACATGTAGAACATACCATAGGGTGTGTTCACCGCAGAACGTGAAGCTCGTGTGCTACCATACTCCAAAGAGTCATCTGCATTTACTAGTGCCTGCATGTTTTGCTGGAACAAGCCCCCGTCACCAATAGTAACTTTAACGCCACCCTTGGTCTGTAACTGGTCAACCCCAACAAACTGCACTGGTTCATCATCTTCAAAAAGAATCACAGATCCTTGTGCATTGAGCGATTTAATCGTGGAAATCCTACCGCTAAAATCCTTGTAGTTCAAAGGCAGGTAGTTTCTCCAGTTGTCACGTCTCATGCCGGACTGCTGAGGTAAGCTATAAACTGCTCGTTTAGGGTAGTACTCAAAACATGTGGTATACAAAGTGGGGTCATAGTCCCGTGGAAGGATTGATCCCCAGGTAGCAAAGTTATTGAAGAGTTGGGAGTGACTGAGAGAGTTGTCATACTTGTAGTATACAGGAGTTTTTATTAGGTCAGACCGGAACATGGTGCTCAGATCATTGAATGAGTTACCATAGACATCATAGAATTTCTTGGTGTCATCATCACCATAATCACGATAGGCCATGTTCAACTCGCTTTCTGTAAAGAAGTCGCGCACCCCGTTGCAGAATAAATAAAACCATGCATTACGCAGAGAGAATGCTCCCAGACTGGTTCCTCTATCCAGGCGATGTAAATCAGAAGGTGTATAAGGATCTATGGATGGCCAAGGGTCTAACTCAAAGTTAAGAGAAAAATCCGTTAAGTCATACTTTTCAAAGTCTACCCAATAACGAGGCGCAGGACCATTGACATAGTTGACATAATTGAACTCCTGACCATCAGGTTCACCCATCAGCCAGGTGTTAAAGAAATAGTAAGGATTCTTTTCTGTAAAACGATTGATGTATACATCACCGCCAAACACCGCCCCAGATGTAAACAGTCTGTCTGCATTTGGTTCTGTAGTGTACACACATGAGTCCGTAGGAATCTGAATAACGCTTTGCAACTGACCATATTGATTCTGGTAGTCCACTTTAATAGCGCCATAATAAGCAACAGTGTTGGTGTTAAATGACTTGAACACCTCTGGCTTTGTATGCGTAATTATGTCGCGTACGCGCTGGCGTGTTTCATCGGTCGCTGATGTGGGATTTGGTACGTTAATATCCAGCTTTAGTGCCAAAAACTTATTACGGTTCAGGTTGTTGATCCTGTAAGTGGCATCCATGTCATGCAGTGCAGAACCAATGTATTTTGCCCCGTCATCTGCAATCTTTCTTCTGATAGACTTGGCCACATCCGTTGGTGCACCTGTGTTTGTTACATTGGAATAACTGTGGTAAAACCCATGGGAGTTATACTGTAATGCGTAGTCCCTGAACTTGATCATCTTATATAACACATCAAGCACCTGGTTCATACCCATACCCATGTAATAAACAGACTGAGCGGCCATAATGGCAATTGCAGCAATAGCAGAAGCTGTTGAAGCTGCACCACCTCCAGAGGCAATTTGTTGCCCTTGGTCAACAATCAAATCCCCAAATATAGAAGCTGTGCCGGCTTGGCGGTTACTTGAAAAGAATGGAGCACCTGATCCTCCAGCTAGTACATAGTTACCGCCTGTTTGTGTGGTCGTACCTATTGAGGAAAGTACTGCAATACCTGCACCAACAATTACCGCTAACCCAAATGACGTATCCCTAAGCAATTTTTGTTTAGGTTGTTTATAGGGAACTTCATAGTTGCCAGTGACTGTACCCCGCTCCTCAGTATACATTTTTATGTATCCATCCCCCAGGTAAGGTTTGATAAAACTGGTCTCAGGTGAGTGAAATGAAAAGTAGTTTCTTTTATATGTGGTAAGTGCGGGTGCATTTTCAATGGTATTGGTGCTACCTGTACCATTTGTCAGCGTATCAAAATCTGTTGTCAAAAACTTATTAGGTCGCAGGTCATTGTAAGGAAAGTTCTGAAACATTCCTCTTTTGCCAGTATCATCCTGTGGTTCATACTCCCACATGTTGTTGAATAATCCTTTGGCTACAATAGAGCGGTTGCCCTCGCGTGAGCCTCTCAGGATTTCATAGCCAACAATGTCAGCAATAAGATCACCGTTTTCATCAACAGGGTGAGCAATGCTTGAGAACTTGACACCAAGTACATAGATCTTATTACCTCCCTGATTGTGAATGTGCATCGTTTCATTGGACGGCATTTTATGATGACGAATGGGTTTGCCACAAAGCTCACCCCATATCTCAGGTTTATCATCTGGGTAGGTTTCAGTACTTTCCCAATACCCCATTTCGCCTGCATAAAGAACAGGCGCCCCATCAAAAGTCTCATCGTTTGCAGGTGTTTTGCTTGACGTGTCGTAAACCTGCCAGCGTTCTGTCTCTGATGGATAAAGAACGTCATTGGTGCTTACAGAAGCGCGGTCTATGGAGTTTGCAGCACGTCCAGGAATATGAAAAGAAGCACTGCGCGCACCGGTTTTGTACACCCAACGAATGAAAAATGCATACACCTCATCGCGCATATAGCCTGTACTGTTTCCTCCCTGGTAATAGTAATCTGCACTTCTTTCAGCAGCAACCCAACGGGTAGTAATGTTATTGGCTAAAGGTTGATAGTTGAAATATGGCTGTGTAGTTACACCCGTACGAATCAGGTAATCCCCTACTTTGTGCAACTTGTCGCTCTTCTCATAGACAATATTGCGCAAAGGGATATATGCTAAAGGGACAGTTTCCAGGGATTGATTAACCTGGTCAAGTGTCACTTTAGACTGGCGTATGGGATAGTTACCCACTTTCTTAGCCAGTGTTTGCTGGTTTACTACTGCAATCAACACCAGCTCATATTCTTCAAAGCTCTGGTCCAGGTTTTGAATGGTAATGTCCAGTGAGCCACCAATTCCTTCATGGCTCCAGAGGGCTTGAGGTTGAGAAGGCGTGCAATAGTCTGTCAGGCGAACACCATTCTCTGAATACGCAACCGTAACCATGTAGCTACCATTGATCAGCTGGCCGGACCCTGCTGCACGATTCACCCGTACGCAAGGTTGTTCAACCAATGGGTGCAGGCGTATGGCATTGCAGTCCAAATTGGTGGTATATTCTGGTATAAAACAATCGCTGTCTTCAGATAAATTATTGCCAGTGGTCAGGTAAGGTATGCGGTCCAGATTAAGCACCCGGTCAGGGTTAAGGCCATCAGAAAAATAAACGCTGTCTGTGCAGTCATAATTACCCTTACATACCGCAGTGATCAGATTTGTTTTTTTGAAGTTCAGACAATCTGCGTTGATTACTGCCTGATACGTTTCTGTGACTTCATCAAAAATTCCAATTTCAGAAGAGATGTTATTAGTAGAGAATACCACCCACTGCCCTTCGCTTTTATGGGCATAGCCTATAATGGTATAGGGAGCAGATGCTGCCAAATAGTTAGCAGGCTCATTGCTCAATGTACCTGTTTCTCCCTGGTGTGAGTTATTGATGGCATTAATGGCGTTGGTCCAAATCGTTTCAGGCATGAAGATATCTGTCACGTCTTTATTCAGACCTTTGACAAAACTGTTTGCTTTGATGTCACGGCCACCGCCTTCTGATCCTGTAGTATTCTTAGCCATTATCCTTTGATCACAAATTTTTTCTTGTTCAGTATTTTGTACGCGTGCTCTGTCAGATGCCCTACCAGCCAAGCCTGGGACTCTTCATCATCAATAGCTATGTCTGTAGTAATAGCCACTGTCAGATGAAACAGTTCATGAGCCAGTAAATTATGACTCAAGCTATCTTCTTTCAGTGCAATCACATACTCCGCATTACCCCAGTTAAACACCACGCCATGTGTGTCCAACACGTCCACGCTTACCTTCTTTTTCTTGAACACATATTGCTGCAACTCTTCCATGGTGGAGGTTACAATCAGGACCACCTTGCATTCATACAAGGGGATCTTGATGGTGGACTTAGACATCATGACTCTTGAACATATTGTAGTACTTGTGGTACATGGCCTTGCGGTTCATTTCCCAAGTACGCTGCATTTCACGGTAACCAGGTGTGTTAACAAACGAGAGTGCGTTATTGCGCGCAGCACGCAGCCGTTGTTCTACCAACTGCAGGTAGTTTACCACATTCTCTCCAGCCATCATAAGGTTTTCATAAATGCGCTGTTTTAACGCATACTCATAAAACTCATCAGCCAAAGGGTGACTCATGACTAGCAGGTTTCCTTCATCATCCTCCATTAAACTTTGGTAGTTGATATAGATCACACCTTCATTGAAGTTAGTGACCAAAAAACCATTCTTTAAATAGGCAGCAAGAGCTGAGCGACTTTGCAGATTCATGCACTCAGAACTGACGCTTTTGCTTTTATCAATGCGCATTTGCACCAGCTTCTTAGATTCATACCTACGGCCTTGTGTATTGTAGGTTACCTTAGGAATGTGATAGAACGGGTCGTTCACCATTTCTGCAGGGCATCCTCCAGACTGTATCTGAGTGACTGTGGTAGTAGGTGTATCAGGTACGCCAATGATCACAAAACGCACGTTTTCTTGCAAGGGCGCCTGGGATACAATGTTTACCTGGTCTGGATTAGGTCTTTGAACTTCAAAGCTTAACAGTGTGCCATCTGTTGCATACGCTTCAATCACCAGGTTAGTGGTATTCAGACTATGGGTAATAGTAGTAACACCGGTAGGTACATCCAGCACAGTGGTAAAATTTCCCAGACTATTGTTCAGGTAATATTGCTGAGCCAGGTAAATTCCTTCCAGCACCCCTTCTGTCTTTCCCTCTGTATAAGTCTTATCGTCCTCTGTAGAAGATTCATAATGGTCTTCACAAACCAAAGCAAAATTCAATACATAAAAATCAGGTGGTAACTTGGCTTTACCATTTACCACCTGCAACACTTTAGAACGCGAGGGGTTTACCTTCAGACCCAATTCATAGTTGACACGAATGGCCACCTTGATCAATTGCTGTGGGTCAATCATTCCCTCCAGGTCATGGGTCTTCAGGTCCAGCTTCACACTGTCCATCAGTTCGTCAAAGGTTCTGTATTGGGTTTCAGTTAGCATAGGGTCACGGATTAGGCACGTTCAATGTGTTTGTTGTCAGAACCTGGGTCCTGAGGAATTTGGAGAAATAACCCCATATCTTTAGAAAGCAGTGATTCAATCTCTGCAAACATGTATTCAGGAATGTGCATAGCCTTATCCTGAACATACTGGCAGTCATCTGACGGGTCACAGTTATAGTTTGACACATCACCCTCAAAAACACCTTCCAAACGCACCGCATCCCAATCCATATTGGGAAAGTATAAGTACCCGTTCAGGTACCAGTAGTATTTTTTCTTGTTGTACTTGAAGGTCTTTTGACGGCTCATCTGCTCAAAGCTCTGTGGATAAGTAGGCGTTACCTCTTCTGAGAGGTCGATTGAGCTGACACTGCGTAGCAGCGGTCCCCAGTATCCTTCCATCATGGCAGGAACTTTATCCTTGGTGCGCTTAAAGTAACACCCGGTGTGCACCCCATGACACTCGGCCTGGGCACGATCCACATCAATCAGCTCTACGTAATCCAGCGTCTGAAACACACTGTTGAACTTCATGAGTTTGTTCAGGTTGTCCTGGCGACGCATCAGCAGCTTGGCATGCTTCATCACCATGGAATAGATGAAACGATCAGTCATAAAGGCATCCTGTTTGGTAGCCTTATACTGATTGCGCACCCTTGCTATTACTTCACCAATAGTTACCATTATAAGTCAAATTCGTTATACGTTTCAAGTGACAGCTGCGTCTGCTCAGCTTTGTACATCTGCGCTGCACTGGCTTTGTATATGTAGCTGATCTTCTTAGAAGGATCCACCATCACATACTGCTTCCACTTCTGAGGATAGGTTTTGCCCACCTCGCGTTTGAAAGCCCTGGTAGGATTGAAAGCCCATAACTCGTGGTGCTTGAAACGGTACTTGCTGCCAAACGTGGTGTAAAAGATCTTTGCCAGGTAGTTATCACTTTCCCAGTTACGATGTTGTATCACCTTCAGGTAATCAGCGCTCAGCTTGAAGTCTACATTTTTAGACTTCTTGGGTGGACATGTTCCTATGAATATGTGACCCAACTGGTTGGGAAGCTCCACCCCATCACGCACCTCTATGGCAGTTTGCCACAGGATACCGTTAAAGGTCTGGATGACTTCCTTGATTTCCTTGTCATTCAGCACGTTGCAGCCAGGTACTTTTTCCCGTAGCTGCTTGATAAATGCCGCATTCATAATGCCCGTTGCAGTTTTCCTAAACCTAGGAGCGTGCAAATCTGGCTTTTTAGCTGCTTTCATATTCCCTACACTAAGAATTTACAAAAAAATGAGTAGATATTATAGAACTGAGGTCTATAAAATCATAACGTGTACACAAACTCACTGATCAAACCTTTACTTCCATCATGCAAATGCAGGATGGCAGAGCGCTTGTTACCCACATACTTGTTATGGTAGTGGTAATAGTCAGAGCTGGTCAGTGCCGGAATGATCCTGGTGACAAAACCATGCTCCTCGTTCTCAGTGACAAACTCCTTGGTCTTGCGCCCATGGTAATGACCGGTGTACAGCATGCGGTGCTGGGACATTCCCCACTGCTCCGGAAACTCCACGGCAAACACCAGCGGGTTGTTCTTGGCGGACACATCCCCGTGTTCAAAGCACAGCATGTTCTCTCCATACTTCAGCACTTTGCGCTCTGCATATTCAATGTTGAATGTCACTGTAGACCATTCCCTGTATACTTGCTTTACGGCATGCAACAGATGAAATGAACTCAGGCGGTCGTGGTTACCTGGTACGAATACCACTTCCACGTTTTGTGAGAAGTGTGACAAGGTTGTCACGGCTTGACAGATTGCGTCAAAAGCCTTCAGGTAGGCATCGGTAGCGCTCTCAGAATTTTCTACGGGCGTACCCTTGGTGGTGGTTCCCCCAAAGGTATCCATATTCAGCGTATCTGGACCAATGACCAGTACTACTTTTTCCAGGAAATAGTTCTTGTGTGCCTTGTCTATGAGGTACTTGACAGCGCTGTTCATGATCTCACCCATGTCCTCATTGCCGGTCTTACCAAAGTGCAGGTCCTGCAATGAAAAAACCCCGCAAACCTTTTCCTGTGCTGTAGCATTAAGGAAGTAAGATTCCGGGGCTGGCATGGCTGGCAGGTCATAGTTCTCCAGCAGTTCCAGGAAAGAATGTTGCAACTGCTCTGCCTCTGGCTTTTTGCTAACCAGGGCAGAGACTTCCCAGCGGTCGCTTTTTTCTTTGTTCCAGTATTGTGAGAGTTTCCACTTACTGGTGTCAATGCCCAGTATGGCAATGATCTCTTCTGCGGTTCTGGGTTCTACTGACGCAATGCCGGTGATCTTACTGGTACCAGCTTCCAGGTCTTCGTGTATGCTGACACGCTTGCCCAGGTCTTCTGGTGTCTCCGTTGCATCCAACGCAGATAAGATTTCTTCATCAGTTTTGTGGTAACCTTTTTTACTCAGTTCTTTTTCAACCAGGTCAATGACAACACTGTCAATCTTGTCACCCAGGCGGGCAACCACTTCCATGACTTTGTCTTTGATTTTGAGGTAATGAGCAGTGGGGATACCGAGTCTGGCAGCTTCAGCTTCCGCTGATTTCTTGCGCTTCAGACTGTGGTAAACAGCTGAAATAATGGTCATAGGGCCTTTCAGGATATTGGACTTATGTTACAAAGGTAAATATAAAACTACTTGGTTTACAACATTTTGTGCAAAAAGAAACCCCCAGTGACCCAGGGGCTCTCTCCATTAGTCAGGAAAACCAACAAACCTGATTCATGTTTATTTCATCTTGTTGTACTGGCAATTAAAAAATGAAGCACCAAAGTTTGTAAGGTCATCGGGTAGTTCATGAACCCCCTTATCTCTTGCAGAAAAGTTGAAATTGGTAATATCAGGTCCATAACCTTTAACGCTTACCAGCTCCATTAACAAATTAGGATTGGTTTTATCATTGCTGTCAACCGCAGCCATGTGTAAAAATTTTCCATGGTGTGGCCATTTTGCGTTTAATCCACCGCCTACTGTTATATATGCTGGATTTTGGTCTGCTATGGTAGCAGCAGGATTTAATCCAAAACCTTTACCATCTGCTCTAAACAATAAACCGCTATTTTCAGGCTTAATCTTTCTTGTTCCTGTGGTAACACTTGTGTTCACACTATTTGCAGTTGACGAAGTTGGAACATCCCAACCTGTGAGTATGACACCGCCTTGTCGCACTGAAACAGGCGTACCGCCAAACTTATTTGGTGTAAGAGTCATTCCATTAGGTAAGGTAACCCTGCGTCCAAGAGAACTGTCAACCAATATGTTATTTGCAAGGTTTGCAAAGCCCATGTCAAGCACAGACATTGTCATGGTGACAGGATCTATAACCAAAACATCTTGAGCCCTGTTATTAAGTATTACTGGTCCTTGAAGTTGATTAGTAGGGTGTCCAATAGCAGGTACAATGTATATTTTTAATGTCTCTAGTGCATGGCTAGCCCCGCGAGGTTTCTCAAGAAATGCATACAGCCCCTCTAAAGTTTTATAACCATATCCTGAAATGGCATTAGTTGTCAAACCAGGGGCAGAAGACATTTCTCTTAGTGAAAGACCAAACTGGCTCTGGTCAATGTAAAATATCCTACCTCTTCCTCTGCCAGGAATAATAAAAATCTTACCGCTGGGGTGTGTAATCATGTCACGAACCTGAATATCAAAATCCTGATAATTACCTCCAGGTACTGCATAAGGGTGTGTTACACCATCTAAATTTGCAGTATCATAGGAAATATTACCTGATGCGTCAACCCATGACCCCGATTGATCTGTTCCACCTGACATCCCTCCTGTTGAAGGATTAAAATTTGGCTGAAACATAAAAGATACATTTGCCTTAGTAAAAAAGCTATTCTGTACAACATCCGAATTTGCAAAAGGTGATGTCACAATTCTGAAAGACCTGGTGTTTGAAGCATTAGCGGGATTTCCACTTTTGTAGTTACCAATCACATAAATGTGATTATCAGTGCCAAGTGCTAGTCCTGCAATATGTCCAATAGTAAGGCTGGTGTCTGTAGTGGCTTTCAGCGAACTATCAAGTTTCCAGGTGTCTGTTGCAGGATCAAATATCACCCAATAGGCAGGAAGTCCTCCTATGAATGGTGCAAAATAAATCAACCCATTACTGGCAAGAATGCCAGGGTGAAACCTCATTGCACTTGCTGTGTTATTTGGTGACCATGATTGACGAGCAAAACGATTGGCATCTTCTGGCATAGAGTTATCTGCAACAATGTATGACCTGGTTGCTTTTTGCCAATTACTTGTTTGAAGATTGTTGTTGTTATCCCTCCACCTGGCATTTGTTGTACCGGGTGTAACCTTACGAATAACAAACTCACGGACAACCCCATCTATGGTAAGCGATCCTCCTGTAAGAATGCTGTACATGGCACCATTGGGTGCAAGAGTAGGCTTTGTGAATAATCCCAAATTACCATAACTTGAATTTACATCAGTAATTAGCGCCTGCCCCGTTTGGGTGCCATCCTTTGTATCTTTATAGTGCTCTACAAGATTATATCCCCAGGTAGATGCGCTGTGTGTACCTATACTAAGCATAATCCTCAGTTTATATAACCACGTTTGTCAAATCGCCAAATAAGAACCACTCGTTTTGACCAACTCTAAGCAAGGTGCATGCACTATACTGAGTCCTAAGGTGTTTCATATTGTTAGCGCTCAAAATACTGACTGTATTACCTCCGCTTGTTCCAGCCTCAATCCTTACTTGCGAATTACCTTTTTGAAAAATACTTACCTGAAAGTTGACAGGAAAATAAGTAAGGCTTAAATCCCATGGCACAGTTACCTTTCTCGCTGTGGTGTCGTCGTTCATTACAATGAATACACCTTGGTCAGTAGAACTAGAAACAGTGGCTCCTCCTACAACCGTACCATTTGCTAAAAGTGTCCAGTCAGTTGAATTAACATTTCTTACAGCATTCACACCTGTTGCACCGCTTGTTCCATTTTGTCCTGGAGGACCCGCAGGACCCGCAGGACCTGCCGCCCCGTCTGCACCATTTGCACCATTTGCACCTTTTAACAAAAGACCAGTAGTTGGCCATCCAGCTGCAGTCTTTGGTCCAAACAAAACACCTGTTGCAGTGTTTAGATAATAGTCGCCAACCACACCTCCGGTAGCAGCGCCTGTACCACTAAGTATCTTTGAACCATCTGTTCCATTATTACCCTGAGGAATTTGAAAATCATATATGCGATTTTGAGCAGTAGACCCCGCAGCTTCTGTAATCAAAGGATCTGTGTTAGGCAAACCTGCAGTAACTGAACCTACAGTAATCGTTGCAGCAGTTCCAGCCGGACCGGCAGTTCCAGCAGGGCCTGGTGAGCCTGCAGGTCCTATTAAATTTACACCAGCAGTAGGCCATGCACTACCAACCTTGGGTCCAAACAACTTATACGTTGTAGTGTTTAAGTAAAAATCACCATTGTTCCCATCTGCTGCATTAGGATCTGAACCTCCATACAATATGGACTTTCCAGCAGGTCCCTGAGGTCCAGCAGGACCATTTGTACCAGGAGGGCCAGCTAATTGACCTATGTCAACCCATCCACATGCATCTGCACTTGAACTAGTGGGATTATAAATATATATTTTACCATTTACACCTGTAGCTTCATCTATTAGCATAATGGCTGTGTTCAAAGCAGGTGTAACCCCGTTGCCAGCAGCACATGTTCCTCCATATTGAGCAATCATGTCATTATATACAGGAACAAAACCTTCTGGGTTTACAGACTGTCCAGGAGGGCCTGTTTCTCCCTGAGGACCTACCGCTCCCGAAGCGCTAATAATAATCTCTTGCCCTGGTTGATACACCGTTACAGGTGTACTAGAACCATTAATTGAAATTGTACCATCATCCGCAGGTTTCAAAATGAAGTAACCTCCACCTCCACCACCGCCTGTGCCACCACCGCCTGCAGAAATAGATTGCAATATTTCAGTGAGATCATCACCAACTGCAGCCATTCCTGGGAGAGCTGGTCCATCGTATCTTACACAAGAAGTGTTTATAATTTCAGCACAAGGTTCTCCCTCCGTGCATGCAGGAGGAGCAGGAGGTGTTACAGGATTTGTTGTTGGCTCCTGAGAACATCCACAATTTGAAGGGTCTTCTGGGTACATATCTTAAGTAATATTTTTAATGGTTAGGTTGATGGACACATTGCTACAACACTGTTTACGCATAATTGGACAGTGCTACCTCCAATGCTCTGTACGCATTTGATAATTCTACTGGTGTTACCGCAGCTGCTTGTCTGAGCACATTCTGCCTTACCAATGTGCGCATAGGTAACAGTGCCTTGAGACTGACCATTGAGTATGGTGATTACAGAAGTACCAACACTTGCAACACCGCACTCATTCGTTTCATCATAATCAACGGTTATGCTAATAGCACTACCTGTATTAACTATTGGAGTTCCGCTGGTATTCTGCAGGCGCGCAACAGTACGCTTGTTTTGCACAGGATAAGTTACACTGCGGCATGTTGCAATAGAACCTGTTGCGTTCTCTTCAAACAGATAAATACAAAGTGATGTAGCAGCTACACGAAGTTCACTTATGGTTTGGGCAACTGCGGATTCTCCGCAAGAATAAAGAGCGGTGATCTGAACAACATAAGGTTTGCCTTCTTCCAAAGCCGCTGTATTCAGATTAATAACATTTGTGGGATGATTAACATATTGAGTGAGTACAGCGCTGCCAGAAGGTAAACCACCAGATGCCATAAACGCTTGAATCATATACTCAACAGGAGTTTCGCTGGTTCCAGTCAAAGGTAGAGACCAGCTAACTGTCGCTGTGGTATTGGTCAATCCACTAACAGCAACATTAGTCGGAGGAAGTAGTACACAAGATGCAACAGGCGTACCACAGCACTCTGTAATCTTTGAGCGCATATCGCAAATAGTCAGCCACATGTTGTTAAGATTCTCCATGAGCGTTACAGGGCTTATTACCCAACCAGGAAGCTCTTGCATCAACACATCGCTGTCCATTAAAGTAGACTGTGTATCTAGGCCTGTACACTCTGTTGCAATAACAGCATTGATCTGAGCTACTGTACCTAGTACCTGGGAAAGCGCACAAAACTTATTTTCTAAGTTATAAAAGGCCTGTTGTACAGGAAGAGACGCACCTGGTGTAGGTCCGCTGGCACACTGTACCGTTACATTTATAAGCGGGTTAACGCTTCCCCCTGAACTGTTGCTTTCCAGCAAAGTCACACGGTTTTCCAGTGACTTGATGTTGGTATCCAAGTCACCAATTACCAAGTAAATGTCACAAATTGCCTGAGCAATATGCTCTACGTACTCTGTGAGAGGCAGGGTGGTAATGGTGTTCCCATCGCTATCTGTATACTGCAAACACTCTGGCAAATCATATACTTCAGTTTCAGGAGTAACTATTCCATTGGCTGATAATGCCAGGCAAAGTTTAGTAACTACTAACTGGTAAAACTCATCACGGGTGGTAGGTGCAACATCCCCCTCTGTCAAAAGACAGGTCAGGTCAATGTCAAATGCGCTATCTGCTATTTCGCAGAAAAGCGTACCCAGTTTGTAAACTACCTCGGTAACAGAGTCACCAGAGCAAAGGCTAAGACAAGGAATGTCTGGACCCTGCCAGATCACGCAATTGGATGACACCGGAGTGCATGCCTCTGACGTTTGAGTTATGTTGGATTTTACTGGCTTCATAGGGTATTGATTCTTTCTTCAACAGCTGTATGTGAACAACCTTGATATTCCACTGAGCATCCGCAGCCCTTGCGCTCCAGGTTACGCATGTAGATGGTGCGTAGGTCATCTGCCAATACCGCATCCACCTTGGCGCGGCAAGACTTCAGACCAAAGCGCTTCTTCTGCATTTCCTGAAAAACTGCATCTGCAAAAAGCTCATTGATGTGCTCTAAGGTATTCACCTGTTATAGTTGTTGAGATTGATGTTTTGAATATTCTGGGTCAGCTTTAGCATGTTTTCATACTGCGTAATACAGTTGGAACATACAGAACGTCCGTCTGAAGCTGTGCGTACCTGGCAGCTACAGCCTAGGTTTGCACTACAGTTGTTACATTTTGCCATATACTTGTTGGTTGGTTAGCAATTGCATGTAGAGCAACATCCGCTCTGGTACTTCTTTAAAAGTTTTTGGGCATAAGTCAGCATGTTAGAGGCATCCTTTGGGGAATGGCAGTATTCAGCCTTTGCCTTAGCCGCATCCAAAAACATCTTGATATACCTGAGGTCATGCATTTTTTCATGTTGCTCAGGTGTGGGTTCACAAGTTGTCAGCTGTACTTTACACAGCTCTTTATAGTAAGTGTTTAATGTTGCCGTAGTTCTAAGGTGATAGTACTCTACATACACCTTGTCATTAGGGGACACAGAAAACTTGATGGTATATAAACCGTCTGGCAGCTCTGTGATTGCAGGATTATTTACAGGCATTAGACCTAGGTCGGTTGCAGAAAGATTCTTGCAAAATGCAGGCTCAAGACCTTCACTGATATAAACAGGTACGGTATACCCTGGTAGATATATGTCTAAACGCTGACAATCTACGGCAAGGCCTTGCGCGTAGACAGATGCGTCACAGATGCGCAAGATGTTCTCACACGCTGTGTCTGGAACATCAAGGGATAGGTTGTGTCTGAGTGTTGCCATAGGATATAAAATGCAGAGTAATCTCTACAATAAGAATTTACAAAAAAAACAGCTAGAAAACAAAAAAGGAGACCAAGTTTCCATGATCTCCTTTTTTTATCAGTCAGGTGCTGCTTACACAGCTACACCAAATTCATCAACACACTTCACAGGGTTTCCGGCAGCTGCAAAATAGTCATTCAAGAAATCAATGAAACCGCTTATAGAAGAGTCAGCGCTGTCAGAAGCAGGGAACACAATTTTGATCAAATATTGATCGCTGTCCATAGTTCCGCTTGGGTTGCTGCTACGAGGTACATTGTGTAAAATGTGCAATGCCCAGTACTTAGCAGATCTGCTAATATCACCCAAGGTAGTATTACCAAGAATCTCACGCATGCGTGGATCTTGTTTCCATGGCTCTTGTCTGTATTCTTTATCCAAGATATACTCACGAACTACAGTTTCTCCAAAACCTTTACCTTGTTTAGCTTGTTGCAATACATATGCACCACCAGCAGTAATTATAGAAGTTGTAGGATTAGTGATTACACCACCTTTTCCAAAACATGCAGTATCACAAGGAACATTAGTTTGTTCTACAACTGAAGCATAAATCTCAATTGGTTGATACTCAACATGATCTTTTGGAGAGAATGAACAATCACCAAAAGTAGTATCCATATAAGATGCAGTCAATACCAAGAAACAATCATTACTATCTGCATCACCTGCTGTTTCAGGAGCATAATCAGCAAATGCTGTAGTTACTGGAGAATAAAACTTCAAATCGTTTTTGTTATTAAGAGTTGAACCTGCAGGAGCAGCAGCTAACGCTGGGAATTCAATAGTAATATTAGTTCCAGATAATGTTTTTACAACAGAACCAACAGGAATACCAGTACCAGTTACACGTTGACCAACAGCAACTCCATTAGCGCTATCTAAAACAAAAGCAGCAGTAGTGGTAGTAAATGTTGCATCATTACCATTTGAACCAGTGGTTACTGCAAAGTTAAATACAGAAGCTTCAACAAATTGATTCAAAATCAATGATTCGTTGATACGCTCTTTCCATTGCAACAAAAGAACCATTGGATCAATATTGCTATCACTGCCATCGCAGCAACCAGAATAAGCATCAACAGTTTGATACAAATTGTGAGTCAAGAAACGCAATGCAGGAGAACCTTTAACATCAACACGCAAACGGTAAGTAGTATCACAAGCAATACTTGTACAATCTGTGGTGGGTTTTACCATCAAAATGTGGTTTACGGGATTTGCAGATTTAGTCAAATAGAATGCACTAACATACTTAGGATTGATACCTTTAGTTTTTACAGTCTCTTGGTATCCACCATGAAGTGAAGAACCCAATACATCAGTTTGATAAAAGCTTCCCTGTGCCAGGTAAATCATTCTCAGACCGTTTCCGTACAGATCTACAACGGGTTCTGCAAAGTCAACGAGTTTGTGATTTTTAGGGTCAACAATACCTACCTGCCCAGGAAGTAAGGTAGTAGTTGCTTCTGTACCAGTTCCAAGCTTGAATGGAGTGGGACTGTTTGCGACCAACAT